>Ga0210388_10000140_pt1 | contig 77670 bp, 62 predicted proteins | sample IncBWC19OmetaG_FD_155485 | JGI IMG/M metagenome (GOLD analysis project Ga0210388, IMG submission 155485) | Forest soil microbial communities from Barre Woods Harvard Forest LTER site, Petersham, Massachusetts, United States - Inc-BW-C-19-O ... | reverse complement strand
CGTTCTTGAAGTGGCCCGGGAAGAAGATCTGGAAGATCGAGAACAGGGAGTGCAGGCCCACCCCGTTGTACCCGTCCACCAGGATGATGGCCGTGGGCTTGGAGGGGTCCATGGGCGCCTCGGTCGGAGGCTCGTCCACGTGCAGCTGCATCAACTGGTCGTCCAGGTGGTGCAGGCGCTGGGCCACCCCCCGGTAATAGCGGCGCACCAGGACGCACAGCCCGATGATGGCCGTCGTCGACACCACCGTGATCCAGCCCCCCGCCGCGAACTTCTGCACCAGCATCACCAGCAGGATGCTGAAGCACAGCACCAGCGCGATCGCCTGGATGTAGATCTGGCTCAGCCACTTCGGGTTCTCCCGCCTCTCCCGCCAGAAATGCAGCGTCATCGACAGCGTGGTCAGCGAGAAGGTCACGAACACGTTGATGGAATACATCACCACCAGGATCTCCACGTTGCCGTGCGTGAAGAGCAGCGCCGCGGTGGCCGCCAGGCCGAACACGATCACCCCGTTTTGCATGGTGAAGCGCTCGCTCAAGCCGCTGAAGCGCTTCGGCACCCAGCCGTCCAGGGCCATGTTGGACATGACCCGCGGCCCGTCGATGAAGCCGGTCTGCGCCGCGATGATCAGCAGGCCCGCCTCCGAGGCCAGGGTCAGCCAGATCAGGATGGGCCCGACGGCCGAGGAGCCCAGCATGCCCTGCGGCCCGAAGACGTCCGCCGCCAGCACCGCGTTCATGGTCTGGCCCTCGGCCACGTGCACGTGGGCGATGAGGTAGCCCAGGAAGAGCCCGCCCGAGGCCAGGATCAGGGAGGCCGCCATGTAGCGCATGGTGATCTTGCCCGTATGCACCTGCGGCGCCCTCAATATCGACAGCCCGTTGCTCACCGCCTCGATGCCGGTGTAGGTGCCCGCGCCCATGGAATAGGCCTTCATGAACAGGAAGCTGAGGCCGAAGAGGCCCATCGTGGTGAGCCCGTTGTTCAGGCCCTGGGGCACCGAGGCCGCCACCGTGCCGAGCTGGTCCCAATGGACGTAGAAGCTGCAGCCGATGAGGAGGATGTGGGTCAGCACGAAGAGCATGAATATCGGCGCCACGGCCAGCACGCTTTCGCGGATGCCGCGCAGGTTCATGATGACGAGGAACAAAAGGCACAGCAGCTCCAGGCCCAGCTTGTGGGGCTGCCAGGAGACCGGGAAAAGGCTGAACAGCGCGTCCGCGCCGGCCGCCACCGACACGGTGATGGTGAGCACGTAGTCCACGGTCAGGGCGCAGCCCGACACCAGGCCGGCCCCGGGGCCCAGCAGGTGCGAGGCCACCACGTAGCCGCCGCCGCCGTTGGGGAAGTAGTCGATGACGCGGCTGTACGCCGCCGAGATGATGAAGATGGTGAACATCGAGGCCAGCACCACCAGGGGGATCAGGTACAGGTGGTTCTGCAGGACCCGGAAGCTCTCGTCGGGGCCGTACGCGGAGGAGCTGAGGCCGTCGGCGCCCATGCCCACCCAGGCCAGCACCGGGATGAGGGCCACGGTGTGGAAGATGCCCCGGTCGTTGAGGTCCTTGGCGTCGCCGATGAGGGCCCGGCGCGTGCGCCGCCACAGCCGCATGTTCCAGCTGAGGTCGTACTCGTCCGGGATCTCCGGGTGGAGGCTCGGGTCGACGTTTTGGGGCAGATGGGGTTCGGTCAAAGCCTGTCTCCTGCAAAAAAGGGGGGACCGGTCCTCGCGGACCGGCCCCCCTTCCATAAAAATTGCTGTTTTTGTTAGACCGCGGCCACGCCCGCCTCGCCGGTGCGTATGCGCAGCACCTCTTCGGCCTCGAAGACGAAGACCTTGCCGTCGCCGAACTTGCCCGTGTTGAGGACGGCCTGCATGACCTCCATCACGTGGGGCACGTCCCACTCGTTGACCAGGATCTCCACCCGGACCTTGGGCAGGAACTTGACCTTCTCCACCAGGACGCCGTCGACCTTGGCGCCGCGCTGGCGGCCGAAGCCCTTCACGTCCGTGACGGTCATGCCCTGCAGCAGGCCTTCATTGGTGAGGGTGTCGACCAGCTCGTCGAGGTTGTCCGGACGGATGATGGCTTGCACCATCTTCAGGCCGTAGCTCTTGTGGACCGTGGTGACCATGATGTAGACGAAGCTCAGGAGCGCCCAGCCGCCGGCGATGTAGAAGCAGATCTCAGCTTCGATCTTGTTGTCCGGGGTGCCGGTCATGTTCAGGTACAGGATTCCGCCGCACATCAGCACGTTCAGGACCAGGCCGACAAAGGGGATGAGCACGTGCTTCAGTATGCTGAAGTCCGGGCGGTCCTTGTAGGCGATGAAGGTCCAGATGCAGACCAGGCCGTAGAGCACGAAGGTGCCGAAGTTCGACGCCAGGGTGATGCCGGTCAGGCCGTCCACGGACTGCACGCCGATGCCGGCGATGATGCAGGAGATCACGACCAGCACGCCGATCGTGGTGTGGGGGGTCTTGTTCTTGGGGTGCAGGAAGGCCAGGAACTTGGGCAATTCCCTGCCCTCGGCCATGCCGTTGGTCACGCGCACCGCGGTGTTGATGCAGCTCAGGGTCGTGCCCAGGACGGCGATGATGACCGTCGCCGCCATGACGAGCATGAACGCGAAACCGATGCCAGGAAGCACGTGGTTGCCGATCGCCACGCACATGTCGCCGATGGGGGCCGAGGAGTTCGACATGGAGGCCATGCCCGTGACGGTCTGGGTGATCATGACCGGAGCCGCCGTGGAGGCCGCCGCCGCCGTTCCGGACACCGCGGCCGGAGCCGGGGCCGCGACGCTGGCGATGCCCGTCAACTTCTCGCTGACCATGTAGTTGGCGGCGAAGTATTCGAACAGGTAGGCGCAGACGCCCTGAACGAACAGCGCGATCACGATGGCCTTGGGGATGGTGGTCTCCGGGTTCTTGGTTTCCGGCGCCATGGCGGTGGAGCTCTCAAAGCCGACCAGGATCAGGATGGCGATGGTGGACTGCACCAGGATGCCGGCCACGGAGTGGAACTTGACGATGTCGTAGCCGTCGCTGAAGGCCCACTGGGTGGCGTGCTCGGGATTGGCGACGCGGTAGTAGATGGCCAGGATGCTGAACACGGTCAGGGCCACCCACTGGATGATGTTGATGACGATGTTGGTGTTGGTGGACCCGGTGACGCCCTGGTAGGCGATGAAGCCGACGACGGCGGCGAACACGATGCCGATGAAGGTCAGGGACGCGTTGGACAGGGTCTGGTTGGTGAAGGCGGTGTACACGTAGCCGATCAGGATGGCGAACATGGCCACCATGACGCCCGGATAGACCCAGTAGAACAGGTGGGCGGCCCAGCCCGTGGCCAGCTTGGAGTAGCGGGCCAGGGAATGGGGCATGGCGCGCTTTTCCTTGCGGCTGTCCAGGAAGGCCTGCTCAGCGAAATAGGTGCAGCTCGCGAAGCCGGCCTGGGGGTAAAGCTTGGCCAACTGCGCGTAGGCCAGGGCCGTCAGGAAGGCCAGCACCAGGGCCAGCAGGATGCCCGCCCACATGTCCGGGGTCGCGGATGCTCCGCTGGGCGTGGTGGCGGAAGCCTGGACCTGGTAGGTGATCCACAAAAAGGCGCCCGGCGCGATGAGGGCCATCGCGTTCATGGAGGAACCCAATAATCCCAGCGTTGGGACGATGCCCGACGCGTTTTCTTTTGATTCAGCCATTGTGGCTTCTCCTAATGCAGATCCCGGCGCCGTCGCACGGACAGAAAGAATGATGGAGCGTGTGTGGTCGCCATCGACCGTGTTCGCGTTCTCCCGGTGCCTTCAGGGCTTCCCGGATCCCCCGGGGCCCTTGGGCCCTGGTCAGTACTGGAACAACATCTCGCGGTACTTCGGCAGGGGCCACAGCTCGTCGGAAACCAGGGTTTCCAGCGCGTCGACCACCGCCCGCACTTCCAGCATGCCCGGCAGGACATGGTCCTTGTAGTGCTCCGCCTTCTTGGGAAGGCCGGCCTGGGCCTCGGCCGCGGCGTGGCTCTTCACCAGCTTTTCGACGCTCGCGTCGAGCTCGTTGATGTTCCCGATCACCGCGTCCAGGGCCTTCTTGCCGGCCGTCTGCGCGACGCCCGACAGGCCCTCGCTGGACTTGATCGTGGAGGCCAGTTCGGCCTGGTACTTCATGGCCACCGGGAAGATCTGATTTCTGGCGATATCCGCCACCGCCAGGGCCTCGATGTTGACCACCTTGACGTAGCGCTCCCATAGGATCTCTTCCCTGGCCTCGTATTCCTTGTGGTTGAGGACCTTGTACTTGGCGAAGAGGGCCTTGTATTCCGGCTTCGGCATGGCGTGCAGGGATTCGATCGTGGTCTTGAGGTTGGGCAGGCCGCGCTTGGCCGCCTCCTTGTGCCATTCCTCGCTGTAGCCGTTGCCGTTGAATATGACCTTCTTGTGCTCCTTGATGCGCTTCTGCAGGGCCCCGGCCAGCGTGGCGTTGAAGTCGCCGCCCCCCTTTTCCAGCTCGCTGGCCAGCTCGTCGATCTGCTCGGCCACGATGGTGTTCAGGATGGTGTTGGGGAAGTAGACCGCGGCCGTGGACCCCACCGCCCGGAACTCGAACTTGTTGCCCGTGAAGGCGAAGGGCGAGGTGCGGTTGCGGTCCGTGGCGTCCATGGGCAGCTTCGGCAGGACGGTGACGCCCAGCTCCATGGTGCCGCCCTTCTTGGAGCTCGAGGCCGCGCCCTTCTCAAGCTGGTTGACGACGTCGTCGAGCTGGTCGCCCAGGAAGATCGAGATGATCGCCGGAGGCGCCTCGTTGGCGCCGAGGCGGTGGTCGTTGCCGGGGCCGGAGATGCCGATGCGCAGCAGCTCGGCGTACTTGTCCACGGCGCTGATGGTGGCGGTCAGGAAAGCCAGGAACTGGGCGTTCTCGTGCGGGGTGTGGCCGGGCTCCAGCAGGTTCTCGCCCTCGTTCGTGGCCATGGACCAGTTGTTGTGCTTGCCGTTCCCGTTGAGGGCCGCGAAGGGCTTCTCGTGCAGGAGGCAGACCAGGCCGTGCCGCAGGGCCACCCGGCGCAGCAGCTCCATGACCAGCATGTTGTGGTCCGCGGTGATGGAGCTCTTCTCGAAGATGGGCGCGATCTCGAACTGGGCCGGGGCGACCTCGTTGTGCCGGGTCTTGGCCGGGATGCCCAGGCGCCAGCATTCGCGGTCGAAGTCCATCATGAAGGCCAGGATGCGCTCACGGATGGAGCCGAAGTAGTGGTCCTCCAGCTCCTGGCCGCGGTAAGGCGGCGCGCCGAAGAGGGTGCGGCCCGTGGCGATCAGGTCGGGGCGCTGCTCGTAGTAGCGCCGGTCGATGAGGAAGTATTCCTGCTCGGGCCCCAGCGTGGTGAAGACCCGCTTCACCGTCTTGTTGCCGAAGAGCTTCAGCAGGCGCACCGCCTGGGTGGAGAGGGCCTCCATGGACCGCAGCAGGGGGGTCTTGTGGTCCAGGGCCTCTTCGGTGTAGCTGACGAAGGCCGTGGGGATGTAGAGGGTGGCCCCGTTGACCTCCTTCATGATGAAGGCGGGCGAGGTGGGGTCCCAGGCGGTGTAACCGCGGGCCTCGGCCGTGGCGCGGGTGCCGCCCGAGGGGAAGGACGAGGCGTCCGGCTCGCCCTTGATCAGGGTGTTGCCGTCGAACTCGGCCATGGCCGTGCCGTTGGACATCGGCTCAAGGAAAGTGTCGTGCTTCTCGGCCGAGCCGCCCGTGAGGGGGATGAACCAGTGGGTGTAATGGCTGGCGCCCTGCGCCAGGGCCCATTCCTTCATGCCCTGGGCCACCTGGTCGGCGATGGAGGCGTCCAGGGGATCCCCGGACTGGGTGGTGGCCTTGAGCTTCTTGAAGACCCCTTTGGACAGGTATTGCTTCTGGGCGACCTCGTTGAAGACCGCCGTGCCGTAGATTTCATGCCCCGGCTTGCCCGCGTAATCTTCGACGCTGGAGGGATAGGTGCTGATATCCAAGGCTATCTTCTGGCGGGGTGTCGGCATGGCGCTCTCTGAGATGGCTTTTAAGGGCCGCCGGGGAAGCTGATCCGGCGGGCCGGGGTGCCGTCGGGGGACGACGAACCCGATCCTTATGAAAGGATCACCATTGCAAAAAGCACGAATCGTGCCAGAACCAAAAACCTGAAGCTGGCTAGATTTTACTAGGATGCCCCATGGTTACTAGTTACATTTTTGTGTTTTTTTTACGCCAATAACTTGTTTCTATACATTTTTGTTATGCCAAATTAGCTTCGAAAGCGGCCTGGCCAGCCAAGGGGAGACCGGCAGAAAGCCATCCTCTTTTATGCTTATAAATCAAAGCTTTTAAATGACCGGGCCGGGCCCTTGGAACCTCAAATGCAAAAAAAACATTATCCAACAAAGCTTTTCATCTTTTCCCCAAAGCCTGGCCCGCCTTCAGGCCGCGGACACGGCTTTCGGTAAAAGAAAGCTGAAACATGCCCCTGCAGACGCCGGCTCCAGCACCAGGTGGCCGCCATGCAGTTCCGTGATCTCCCTGGCAATGGTCAGGCCCAGGCCAAGACCGCTGGCCGGCGCCTGGCCCGGGACCCTGAAGAAGCGTTCAAAGATGTGCTTTTCATAGCCCTTGGGGACTCCCGGTCCCTGGTCCTGGACCCAGAAACGCACGCCTCCGGCCTCCTCCCTGGCGCCCACCGTCAGCAGCCCCTTGGGCGGGGAATGGCGCGCGGCGTTGTCCAATAAATTGGAGAAGACCAGCCGCAGGCGCGGGGGGTCCACGGCCACGGAGGCCGGCTGCCCTTCGACCCGCACTTCCACGGGGTTCCCCTGGCGCTCCAGGGCCGGCCTCAAGGGCGCCAGCATTTCCTGGAGCACCTCGCCCGCGGGCTTCACCTCCAGGCGCAGCAGGTCGCCGGACTCCAGCCTGCCGAGTTCCAGCAGGCCCTCCAGCACGCCGTGCATGCGCTCGGCGTTGTCCTTCAAGGTCGCCGACAGCGCCTGGAGGCGCCCCGCGCGCCCGGCCTCGATGTCCTCCCTGAGCAGGTGCGCAGCCATGCGCAAACTGGTCATGGGATTCTTCAGCTCGTGGGACACGGTGGAGAGGAGGCCGCTCTTCATCTCGTCCAGGCGGCGCAGACCGGTCACGTCCGCCAGCACCAGGGTGGCGCCGACGATGCGGCCGCGCGTGTCCATGACCGGCGAAAGGCGCGGCAGGATGTAGCGCTCCTTGCCCTGGCGCAGGATCGGGATCGCGCCGGCGTAGTCCGTGGGCTCGTGGCAGATGCCCAGCTCCAGGACCGCGGGGACCTTGGCCGCCAGCGCCGCCAGGGGGCCGAAGTCCAGGCGGCGGCCGGGGCCCAGGCCGAAGAGGTCCTCCGCGGCGCGGTTGCACAGCTCCACCCTGCGGTCCAGGCCCAGCACCGCCACCGGATCGCTGAAGCTGTTGATGGCCAGCTGGGTGGTCCGCTGCACGCGCAGGAGCTTGGCGCGGAAGCCCTGCTGGTAGGCCCGCAGACGGCGGGCCATGGAATTGAAGGCCTTTCCCAGCTCCGCGAGCTCGTCGTCGCCCTCGATGGCGACGGTTCCGTCCAGGTGCCCGCGGCCCAGGTCCTGCACGCCGGAGGTGAGCTGGAGCAGGGGCTCGACCAGCGAACGCCCCAGGTTCAGCACGAAAACCACGCCCACGGCGGCGCCCGCCAGCAGCATGAAGGTCATGAGCCGGAGTTCAGAGGCCAGCAGGCTCTGGCCGTGGTCCTTGAAGCGGACGTTCTTGAGGTTCAGGTCCGCGATGAGCCAGGCCAGTCCGCGCATGCGGTCGCGCAGCGGGGCCAGGCGCAGGCGGTAGTAGTCCCGGCGCCGGGCCGGATCCATGCCGGGCCGGAATGCGCCGGGAAGGGCGGCCCGGTATGCGGCCCAGGCGGCCCCCAACCCCATCGCCGGTTCCTGCTCCCCCTTCTCGGTCACGTTATGGAGTTCGTCGGAAATGTCCCGGGCGATGCTGAGGCTCAAAGCCTTGATCGCCGGCGAGCTCCCCGCGCGGGCCGTTTGAATCCGGCTTTGGACCAAGGCGTCCAAGGCGTCCATGTCGCCGTTCAAGGCGTGCATGTAGGCCAGGGAGTCCCCGTTGTCCCTGAAGGTCTGCTCGATGGCCGCGTCGGCGCGCCTGTTGGTCCACAGGGCCAGGCCCGCGGTCATCAGCAGCACCAGCAGCAGCCCGCCTATCCCCGTCCATAGCCGCCGCCGTATCCCTCCCTCGCGACGCACCCTAAAGCCCGTATTTCTTGCGTTTGCGCCACAGGGTGACGCCGGTGAGCCCCAGCACCTTGGCGGCCTCATCCAGGGTCCGGGTCTGGGCGATGACCTGGCGTATGTGGGCGGCCTCCACGTCGTTCATGGACGACGCGGCAACGCCTCCCTGCCGGCCCTCCGCGGGATCGAAGAAGCCGGCGAGGTCCTCCAGGCGCACCTCGTCCTGGTCCGCCAGGACGCAGACCCGTTCAAGGACATTGCGCAATTCCCTCAAATTGCCCGGCCAGGCGTAGGTCCTGAGGCGCGCCAGGGCCTGGGAGCTGAGCCCCGTGGGCCCGCGCCCCATTTCCCGCCGCAGTTCGCCCAAAAAGACGCTGATGAGATCGGGCAGGTCGTCGATGCGCTCCCGCAAGGGCGGAATCCGCAGGTCGACCGCGCTCAAACGGTAGTAGAGGTCCTGCCGGAAGCGGCCGGCGCGGACCGCGGCGGGCAGGTCCACGCTGGTCGCGGAAATGATCCGCACGGCGTTCCTGCCCTCGCGGGGGTCCCCCATTCGCTCATATTCCCGTTCCCTCAGCACGCGCAGCAGCCTGGCTTGGAGCTCGAGGGGAAGGTCGCCCACTTCGTCCAAAAAGAGGGTCCCGGCGCCGGCCTGGGCCGAAACTCCGGCTCTCCGGACGGGCCCGGCGAAGGCGCCGCTGTCGCGCCCAAAGAGGCGGTTTTCCAGCGTTTCCGGGGAAAGCGCGGGGCAGGCCAGGACCGTGAAGGGGGCGCCGCGCCCCCCGCCGAGGTCGTGCATGGCCTTGGCCAGCATGCCCTTGCCGGTGCCGGTTTCGCCGCGCAGGAGTATGGCGCTGGTGTCGCTTTGGGCCAGCTTGCGGATCTTGGCGAAGAGGCTCTGCACCGCCGCGACGCGGCTCTCCAGGGCCGGATGCACCGACAGCGCGCCGTCGCGCCGCAGGCGCCCTGTAGACGCCCCCGCTTGGGCCACGACCCGCCGCAATTCAATGGGGTCAAAGGGTTTGCGCAGGTAGTCGGTGGCGCCGCGCCGGACCGCGTCCACGGCGCTGGGAATGGAGGCGTAGGCCGTGATGATCACCACGGGAACGCCGGGCTGCTGGGCCCTGAGGAATGGCAGCAGGTCCAGTCCGCTGCGGCGGCCGAGCCTCAGGTCGACGAGAGCCAGGTCAAAGGATTCGTCCGTGGCCGCCTTGCGTCCCGACGCCAGGTCAGCGCAGGAACGCACAGACCAGCCTTCGGTTTCCAGGGCAAAGGACACGGTCTGGCAAATGGACGGCTCATCGTCCACCAAAAGGCATTTTTTTAGGGCATTGGACTCGGAATACTCCACACCGGCTCCTGAAGGGACATTTCAGAAGCTTGTTGGAGCAAGATGCATGCCAAGACTAAGGTCTTCCTAAATTCACCTAAAAACGCAAGGCCAGGACCACTTCAGGAATGGGACGCCGGAGCCCCGCCTCGGGCGGCTTGGCCGGCTGCGGGGTCGTCCCTCCCAAAAAGATGGCGACGGTTCCCAGGCCGATCGCTGCCGCGCCGCCGTACACGAGGATGTCCTGGTTGCGGACCCTGGCATTGTCCGGCGGGGCGTCCAGCAGCCCATAGGTTCCGCCCAGCAAAGCGCCGCCCAGGAATCCCAAAAGGAAATTCGTCCACCTGAAGGGGCTTTCGTCGTCGGACTGGACCGAGCCGGCCTGGCTCTCAGGGGCCTGGGCGGCCGCGCTGTTGTCCTGGATGTCGGGCAAGGGCGCCGCGGGTTCCGCGGGGGAGGAGTCGGCGGCGGTCCCGGTGTCGGCCACGGGCGCCGCGGAGGCCGTGGCGCTGACATCCGAGGAAAGCGCCGGGGACGCAGCGGCGCTGGAGGACAGGGCCTGGGGCGCAGCGGCCGCGGCGCTGGAGGACAAGGCCTGGGGCGCAGCGGCTGCGGTGGACGACAAAGCTTCGGGCGAGGGCGCGGCGACCGCAACGGTGTTGGACAGGGCAGCGGGCGCGGCCGTGGGGCTCGTGGCGGTCGAAGTGGACGCCTGCGCCGAGGCGGACGGGCTCAGCGCCGTGGCCGAGGCGTCGGCCAGCAAGGAAGCCGCAGGAAGGGCCAGCAGCAGGAAGACCTGGGTCCGAAACGCCGCGCTTTTGAGGGCTGATCGCATGTCCATCCTTTCGTGAAACGGTTCAGAAACCGGGCAGGCCCGGAAAGCCTCCGCCCCCAGGCATGCCGAAAGCCCCGCGCCGGCGGCCCCCGCCCTGGGACATCTTCTTCATCATTTTGCGCATCTGTTCGTGCATGCGCAGGACCTGGTTGACGTCCTCGGGGCGCGTGCCCGAGCCGCGGGCGATGCGCTTGCGCCGCTCCCCGTGGATGCTCTCCGGCCTCCTCCGCTCCATGGCCGTCATGCTCTGCAGGACCGCGATGCTGCGTTTCAGGCGCCCCTCGTCCATGTCCGCGGCGCCGAGCTTCGCCGCGCCGGGCACCATGGCCGCCAGGTCCTTGAGCGAGCCGATCTTTTTGAGCTGCAGGAACTGGTCCAGCAGATCCTGGAGGTCCAGGCCCTGTTTGCCGGCCTTCTTGGCCAGGCGTTCGGCCTGCTCCGCGTCCACCTGCGACTGCACCCGTTCGACCAGGCCGACCACGTCGCCCATGCCCAGGATGCGGCCCGCCAGGCGGTCCGGATGGAAGGGCTCCAGGGCATCCGTCTTCTCGCCGGTGCCAAGGAACTTCACCGGCTTGCCCGTCACGGCCAGCGCCGACAAGGCCGCGCCGCCGCGGGCGTCGCCGTCGAGCTTGGTGAGCACGAGTCCGTCGATCCCCACCGCCTCGTGGAAACGCGTGGCGGTGGGCAGGGCGTCCTGCCCCTGCATGGCGTCGAGCACCAGCAGGATTTCGTGGGGCTGGGCTGCGGCCTTGACCGCCTTCAACTCGGCCATCAGGGCCTCGTCCACGGCCAGCCGCCCGGCCGTGTCCACAATGAGGGCGTCGAAGCCGCCTTCCAGGGCTTCGCGCCGCGCGCGCGCGGCCAGGGCCGCCGGCGTCTCGCCGGGCGCGGCCGTGTACACCGGCGCGCCCACGACCTTCCCCAGTACCTTCAACTGCTCCACCGCGGCGGGCCGCTGGAGGTCGCCGGCGACCAAAGCCACCTTGCGGCCGTCCGCGATCAGGCGCCGCGCCAGCTTGGCGGCGGTCGTGGTCTTGCCGGTGCCCTGGAGGCCGCACAGCAGGATCACGGTGGGCGGCAGGCTGGCCCAGGCCAGGTGGCGGGGTCCGGCGCCGCCCATCATGGCGACGAGCTCCTCCTGCACGAGCTTGGCCAGCACCTGGTCCGGCGCCAGTCCGCGGACCACCTCCGCGCCAAGGGCCCGTTCGCGCACCCGCGCCAGCAGGTCCTGCACGACCTTGTAGTGGACGTCCGCCTCGAGCAGGGCGAGCCGCACTTCCTTCAGCGCTCCATCGACGTTGCCCTCGTCGATGCGCGCGTTTCCGGCCAGCTTGCGGAACACGTCCTGCAGGCGCTGCCCCAAGGACTCAAACATGGTGTGGCGCCCCTTTCAAGGCCGCGATGGCCGCGCCCCAATCGGGTTTGGAGAACACCGCGGTGCCCGCCACCAGCACGTCCACCCCGGCGCCCAGGGCCAGGGGCGCGGTGTCCACGTCGATGCCCCCGTCCATCTCGATGAGGAAATCCAGGCCCAGCTCCTTGCGCAAGCGCCGGAGCTCGGCGGCCTTGGGCAGCGCCTCCTCCATGAAGGCCTGCCCGCCGAAGCCCGGCTCAACACTCATGACCAGCACGAAATCTAGGCCCTTCAGGAAATCCAGGACGGCCAGGACCGGGGTCGCGGGCTTGATGGCCAGGCCGACCTTCTTGCCCAGGCCGCGGATGCAGCGGATGACGTCGGCGGGCGCCTCCTCGCATTCCAGGTGGAAGCTGATCAGGTCCGCCCCGGCGGCGGCGAAACGCGGGGCATATTCGGACGGGCGGCTGATCATGAGGTGGGCGTCGAAGGGTTTTTTCGAGGCGCCGCGCACGGCCTTGACCAGGGAGGGGCCGAAGGTGAGGTTTGGCACGAAGTGGCCGTCCATCACGTCCAGATGGATCCAGTCGGCGCCTGCGGCGTCCACGGCGGCGACGTCGCGGGACAGGGCGCCGAAATCGGCGGAAAGGATCGAGGGCGCAACCATGCTCATGGGCGGGATCCGCGGTCGTTGGGGGTCGGAGGCCGAAGGGTCGGGGGCATCAGGGAATGTTGACGCTCTGCACGAGGTTGCCGGCCACGCTGATCTGCGCCGTGGCCGGGCCGTGCACCAGCACGTCCCGGTTCACGGTGGCGCCGGGCTCCAGCATGCGGTTGTACACCGGACGCTGGCCGAGGCTGTCCTGCACCACGATCAGCAGGCGGCGCTCCTGGAAGCCGTCGGTCGGCATGGTGTAGCTGAGGGTGGCGAGCCGGGCCGCCACCTGGGCCGATCCTCCGGGCGCCACGGTCAGGGTGAGTTCGCTGTCCATCGCCACCCGCGTGGAGGGGCTCAGGCTCTGCGCCAGCACGCTGCCGGGGGCCGCGCCCTGGGCGCTGCCTTCGAGGACCCTGCGCAGGACCAGGCCCATGCGCCCCACCAGGGCGCGGGCGTCGTCGAGGCTGCGCCCGCGCAGCTCGGGCATGAGCCGCGACACCGGCTCCGGCCCGGCGCTGACCAGCAGGCTCACGCCCTCGCCGCGCGTGACCTTTTGGCCGGCTTCGGGGCTCTGGGCCAGGACCGTGCCGGCGAGGTCGGGGCTGGTGATGGTGGCGGTGCGGCCGAGGGCGAGGCCGTTCTGTTCCAAAATGAGCTCGGCCTGGCGCTGGGAGGGGCTGCCGGTCAGCTGGGGGACGCTGAGCACCTTGTCGCCGATGCTCACCACCACGGCGATGGTGCGGCCGCGCTTGAGCGTGACCCCGGGCTCCAGGTTCTGCTCCAGCACGGCGCCGTAGGGTTCGGTGGTGCTGTAGCGCTCCTCACGCACGTCCATGTCCAGGCCCAGCGTGCGCAGCTTCTGCTCCGCGGAGCCGCGCGGCAGGCCCCGCAGGTCGGGCATGGTGACCGTGCCGCCCCTTAAGGAAACGCGCATGACGCAGAAGAACACGGTCAGGCCCAGCAGCGATCCCAGGGCCGCCAGCTTGAGCCAGAAGAGCAGCTCCCTCACGCCGCTCTCCTGCGCAGCTGGCCGCAGGCGGCGTCGATGTCGCCGCCCTTCTCGGTGCGCACCATGGCGATGAGTCCGCGTTTCTTGAGGACGGACTGGAAGGCCACCACCGTGTCGAAGTCCGGCGCGCGGAAATCGAGCCCCTGCACCGTGTTGTAGGGGATGAGGTTCACCTTGGAGTCGACGCCCTTGAGCAGGTCCGCCACGGCGTGGGCCTGGTCGGTCGAGTCGTTGAGCCCCTTGAACAGGGTGTACTCGAAGGTGACCTGCAGGTCCGTGGCGGCCTGGTAGTCGCGCACCGAGCGCATGAGCTCTTTGAGGGGATAGCGGCGGTTGATGGGCATGATCGTCGCGCGCAGGCCGTCCTCGGGCGCGTGCAGGCTGATGGCCAGGCGCAGCTTGAGGCCGCTCTCGCGCAGGGCGTCGATGCCGGAGGCGATGCCGCAGGTGGACAGGGTGATGTGGCGCGGGCCCCATTGCCGGCCCGCCGGGTCGAGCAGGGCGCTCATGGCCTCGCGCACGTTCCCCCAGTTGTGCAGGGGCTCGCCCATGCCCATGAGCACCAGGTTGTGCAGCTCCGCGCCCTGGTCAGCCTCCATGGCCCGCACCTGGGCCACGATCTCTCCGGGGCTCAAATTGCGGGCGAAGCCGCTCTCGCCCGTGGCGCAGAAGGTGCAGCCCATGGCGCAGCCCACCTGGGTGGAAAGGCAGGCCGTGTTGCGCCCCTCATGGGGAAGGAACACGGACTCCACGAGCTGGCCGTCGGCGCATTGGAAGAGGTACTTCGCCGTGCCGTCGCGCTGGCTGCGCTGGACGCGGTAGGCGCCCAGGCTGGAGAGCCGGTAGTCGGCGCACAGGCGTTCGCGCAGGGCCTTGCCGAGGTTGTGCATGCCGCTGAAATCCGTGGCCCCGTGTTTGTAGACCCACTCGAAAATCTGGCCGGCCCGGAAGGGTTTTTCACCCAGGCGCCCCAGTTCCTCGATCAGGCTGGCTTTGGACAGGCCCAAAAGGTCTTTTTTAAGGTCGATGGAAGGGCTGGGGGTCATTATTTTCACAAAAGAGAACAGGACAGTATTTTCTAATATAACCGAAGTGCCGGAGGCTTGGAAGCCCCAGGGCGCCGGCTCCGGCCATAGTCCATATTTTGAAACTCAAATCAGGGGCCTGCAGATTCCGAAATTCTTAACTTTACTTTATTAAAATCTAACACGAAAATTACAATTGACCACTCGCCCTGTTCTCGCGCACGGGATCATCACCAAGCAGCCAATCCTTTGCCTGCAGGAGGCCCCTCATGTGGACCGAAATGGAAGCGGACGCGTCCGTCGTACCCCAGGCGCATGAACGCCGCTGTCATCAGCGCGACGATCTCTGTTTCAAGGTCCGCTTCTGCGTGCTCGGCGTCTATGACGCGCTGCGGGTCCTGGACCACCTTGAGCAGGGCCTGGCCGCCCAGCACGGCAGCGCCCTCACGGAATCCTACACCCAAAACCTGTCCTCGGGCGGCCTGGGCCTGTACGGGCGCCTGGACCCCCGCGGCGGACCGGTGATCAAGGAAGGGGACTTTTTGAAGATCGAGATCCAGCCCCCGCGCGTCGAGGGCACGGTGCGCTGCCTGGGCGAAGTGGCCTGGGTGGAGGTCGACAGCGACGCGGAAGTGTTCAGGGCCGGGGTGTCCTTCCTGGGCGTGAACCCGGAGGACCTGAAAAAATTGCGGGGCTCCTCGGACTAGCCCCGGAACACGAAGTAGGCCGCCCCCAGCAGGCACAGCCCCGCCCATAGGTAGTCCAATTTGATCGGCTGGCCCATGTACAAAACCGCGAAAGGTACGAAGACCGCCAGGGTGATGATCTCCTGCGTGATCTTCATCTGACCCAGGCTCAAGGTCTCCGCGCCGGCCCGGTTCCCCGGCACCTGCAGGCAATATTCAAACAGGGCGATGCCCCAGCTAACCAAAATGGCGATCCACAGCGGCTTGGAACGCAGATCCTTCAGGTGCGCGTACCAGGCGAAGGTCATGAAGAGGTTGCTGCCGCACAGAAGCAGGATGAAGCGAAGCCTGGAGGGCATCAAATTCCCTTGGGGAGGGCCGTCTAGCCCCCCGTCCTAGTTGAAGATTCCGGTGATGGGTTTCGCATGGGCCGCCAGGCCCGGCGCTTTGAGTCCGTAGAAGCCGCACAGGGTCCGCAGCACGCCGTAGTGGTCCGTCTTCCTCTTGATCTTGCCGACCTTGACGCCCTGGCCCAGGATGAAGGTGGGGATGCGGTTGCCCTCGGCGCCGTTGTCCTCGTCCCAGGTGACGATGAGCAGGCTGTTGTGGGTCAGGCACCAATCCTTGTAGGCCGAGAGCTTGTCCCTGAGCCAGGCGTCCGCTTCGGTGGGCGTGCCGTTGTGCATGTCGTTCTCGAGGTTGGGAACGACGAAGGCCACGGTGGGAAGCCTGGAAAAGTCGGCCGGAAAGGCGGAGAAGGGCTGGTTGCAGTCCGCCGGAAGCTTGGAGAAGTCGACCCAGGAATTGTGCTTGCGGCGGTAGCCGTTGGGGTTCAGGTCCGCGCAGCCCGTGTCGCCCGCGGCGGGCAGGTCCTCGGAATAGCCGACGAAACTCAGGCCGGCGGCGCGCAGGAGCGAAGCCAGGTTGTCCGCGGCGAAGGGGCTGCCCGGCGGAGGGCAGGTGTCCGGCGGGGATCCGAAGGTGTCCCCGGCGAAGAGGGCCAGGTAGTTGGGTTCGCTGGGGTGGGTGACCGCGTGCGAACGGGTCAGCAGCGCGCCGGACTGGGCCCATTGGTTGATGGTGGGGCAGTCCACGGACCCGATGATCTGGGAAAAGGAATGGTTCTCCTCGATCACGAGCACGACATGGTCCGGCGCGGCCCGGGCCACGGAAGCCAGCAGGCACAGGCCCGCCAGGATCAGGTTTTTCATGGGCGGTAAGCTCCGTTTAGGCATGACTCCTCCACGTTTTGGGCGAAAGCGGGGACCCGGACTTTCTTGTATGCCCTCTGCGGCCGCATGGAAAGAGACGTTCTCGTTAACGATTCCGGCCGCGCACGGCCTTCACAAGACCGGGCCCGGGCCCAGGGGCCAGCGGCCGGCCGCGCCCTTCCTCAGCAAAATCACCAGCGCGTTCTTGGCCCCGATGCAGGCCAGGCGCAGGGGCTGGCCCTGGGCCAGCAAACCGGCCACCAGGGTGGCCAGGATGCAGCCCGTGCCGCGGGTGTTGGGCGTTTCCAGCCGGGCGCCGTCGATCCACAGCCCCGGCGCGGTGTCGAACAGGTAATCCGGCACGCGTGGCCCCGACAGATGGCCGCCCTTCATGAGCACGGCCTTGAAGCCGAGCGCCCCCAAGTCGCGCGCCGCGCTTTCCATGCCCGCCGCGTCCGTGGCCGCCTCCCCGCCCAGCAGCACCGCGGCCTCCGCGAGGTTGGGCGTCAGGACCGTGGTCCTCGCAGCGAAGAGCCCCCGCAGGGAGCCCGCCATGCCCGCGTCGGCAAGGGCGCCGCCGGGCGTCGCGGACAGGACGGGATCCAGCACCAAGGGGCCTGAGAAGCCGGAGAGGGCCTGGGCCACGGCCCGGGCCAGGGGATCCGAGGGCAGGAGCCCGATCTTGACCGCGCCCACGGGCAGGCTGCGCAGGGCCGCGGCGATCTGCTCCTTGAGCAGGTCCGCGTCCACGGGCTGCACGCGCTTCACGCCCTGCTGGTCCTGGACGGTCAGCGCCGAGGCCACCGGGGCCACGAACACGTTCAGCGCCGCCCCTGCGCGCAGGTCCGCGGCCAGGCCGGCGTGGCCCGTGGGGTCCAGGCCGCCGATCGCCAGCACCACCGCCGGGTGGCTCATCGGGTGGACTCGAGCATGCAGGTGACTCCTGAACTGGACAAAAGTCCCCCGGCCTCGCGTTGACGGGGGGACGGCGGCGGGGGCATACTTTGCCCGTCAAAAAAAAGGAGCAGCCATGGACCAAGACGACCACGAATCCCCAGCCGGCCCCCTGGCGCCCCAGGAGATAGACCGCCTGATGGCGCTGGACGCGCAGACGCGCGCCGAATGGACCCTGGAGGACTGCGCCCGCTACGAGCAGGCCTGGGGCCTGGCCGACGCCAAAGGCTGGGTGGTCTTCAAGCTGGACGGGGCCCCGGAGGGCCGCAGCCCCTGGGCCCTGCCGCTGTGGCCGCGCCAGGAGCTGGCCGCTCTGGCCTCCCGCTCCGCGGACGAGGTGCCCCGCCGCTTGGATTTGGAGGCCCTGCTGGAGGCCCTGCTCCCCGAGGTCGGGGAACGCGGCTGGCAGGTGCTGGTCTGCCCGGTCCAGGACCAGGGCTTCAGCGAAGGCGCGCCGGAATTCCGCGCGCGCCTGGCCGAGGCTTGGAGCGAATTGAATGAGGAAGAATCCTAAGCCGCGCGGCGCGGGCCAAGGCCAATCAGGGCAGACAGTGCCCCGCCTCCCAATATAAAAAATCACGCTCAACTTTAGCGACGCTGACGAGGGCCGGTTCCTCGTAGATCTCCAGCAGCGTGCCGTTCTTGCTGACCACGTAGGCCTTGTCCCATTCCACGCCGGCGGGCAGGGGCATGTCCGGAATCAGGCAGGGCGGATGCCCGGGGGCCGGCCAGGGCGTGGCGATGTCCTTGGGGTTGCGGAAGACCACCAGCAGGCGCGTGTTCAGCCACTCGAACAAGCGGGCCTGGTCCTGGAAATGGGACACGAAGGCCATGGCGTCCGAATCGTTCCTGGAGAGGAACAGCAGCAGGGCGTGCTGTTTCTTGCGCAGGTCCACCAGCTCCAGGGACGTGCCGTCCGGCCGTTTGAGGAACAAATTGGGAAAGGGCTGGGTTTTGAGGAGGGCGCTCATTCGATCAGGTCGTCCGCTTGGTCCACGGCGCTGGCCACCGCGGGAGGAAGTTCGCCCAATTGCACCACGTAGGCGGTCCGGGATATGGCCACCGAGCTCGCGGGCGCGGCCGGCACCGCGGAGCTGCGAGGACGCTGCAGCATCCTCGAGGGAGGGGCGCCGGGTCCGGAAGCCAGGGGCCGCGCCAGAGGCTGCATGGGCGGGGAGGGAGGGGGCGGAACAGCCAGGCTTTCCGGCGACAATCCCAATCCTGCCCGGGCCCGGTTCAAAAGCTCCCAGTACGGCGCGTCCTCGATCTGGGCCTGGTGCAGGCGCTCGAAGATCTGCCGGGCCTCCTCGAACATTCCCTCGGCCAGGCACACTTCGCCGGTGGTCCGCAAAACCGTGCGGTCCTGCTGCGGCACGGTCTTCTTGACTTGGGGCGCGAGGCCCGCGGCCGGGGCCGGCAAGGGAAGCGGAGCGACCAGCGGCGCTGGGGGAGCCGGGACCGCGGCGACCGGGAGGGGCGGCGGCGGGACGGGAGCGGGGGGCGGGAGGGGGGCGGGAGCGGGAGCGGGGGCGGGCGCAAGGCCGCTGGTGCGGCCCTGGGTCCAGCGGACATACACGGATGCCGTGGCCCGGTCGCCGCGTTCCAGCGCAGCGCGCCCGAGTCCCTTGAAAAAATTCTGCACGTCGACGTTGCCCAGGTCCAGGCGGGCGGCCAGGCGGTCGGCCCGCTCGCTTTCGCCCGCCTGCAGCAGGAGCGCCGCCGCCAGGGGCCCGGACTCCTCCCCCGCCGGGGAGGGGAGGCGCTTGAAGAGCGCCACGGCCCTCTCCGCGGAGCCGGCCTGCAGCGAGGCCAGGACCGCCGCCTTGATGTAGCGGATGCCTTCGGACTCCTTGTTCTCGAACTTCAGGCATGCCAGCAGGGCTTCCAGGGATTCGGCCTGGTCGGGCTTGAGCTCGAGCACCCGTTCGAAATAGGGGCGGGCCTTGGACTTCACCCCGTGGGCGTAAAAGGCCTGGGCCACGACGAGGTACTGCTCCGCCGCCTCGTCGACGCGGTTCAGGCGGACCAGGAGGCTGGCCAGGCGCTGGTAGCTGATGGTGTGGTTGGGGAACTGCCCGATGGCCGCGTGGTAGCTGGCCACGGCCTTGTCGTACTGGCCCGCCACCACGGCGTCCTCCGCGGCCACCAGCAGGCTCAGGAGGCGGAGGCGGGTCTGCGCCGCCGAGTCGAGGGTGCCGGGGTCGAGCTCCAGGATCTTGTGGTGCACGGCCAGGGCCATGTCGGCCCGGCCCAGGCGGTTGTAGGTTTCGGCCGCCTGGTTGTACTGCTTGTAGGCGGCGGAATGGGCGCCGGTGTAGGCGTAGACATCCCCGGCCTGGGACCGCGCCTCGGGATCCTCGGGATCGAGCGCCAGCAGCCGCTCCAGCTCCGCGCGCGCCTCCGCCGTCCGGCGCTGGGTCAGCAGGGTTGAGATGCTTTGGAAGATCGCTTGCGATGCCTGGCTCATGTTCTCGGATAATACCATCCGGGCGACGGCGCCGCCACGTTGACCGAAGCGGGGACGGGGTTTAAAGTGGACGCCCCACCGACGAGGAATCCTTGCCCCAGAAAACCCCTTTGTCCCTGTCCGCGGACGCCCAGGACACGGCTTGGCGCCGACGCCTGATGCTTTGGGGCCAATGGCTGTTGGTCGCCGCCCTTTTGACGCTGCCCCTGGTATTCTGCACCCGCACCCAGGACCAATTCGAACTCCCCAAACAGCTCCTGCTGAGGGCCCTAAGCAGCCTGCTCCTGGGCGGCCTGCTGGCCCTGGCCCTGGCGGACAAGGAGCTGCGCTGGCGCCGCACGCCCCTGGACTGGCCCGTGCTGGCCTGGAGCCTGTGGCTGATCGTGGACACCGTCCATTCGGTGAGCCCGGCGGTCAGCTGGCGCGGCGAATACGAGAATTTCGCCGGCAGCCTGACCCAATTGAATTATTCGGCCCTGTTTTTCCTCACGGTCCAGTTCATCCACCGCCCCGACAAGGCCTTCACGGCGGCCAAGGCCCTGCTGGCCGCCGCGCTGGGCTCCGCCCTCTACGCCCTGATGCAGGCCCTGCAGCGCGACTGGGTCGGCTGGTCCGCTTCGACCGTGGTGGCGGACCGCTTTTTCGGCTCCCTGGGCAACCCCAATTTCCTGGGGGGCCTGATGGCCATGGCCATCCCCCTGAAGCTGGCCATGGACCTCGAGGCCGTCCGCAGGGAAAAACCCGCGGACACGGAGGCCCCCTGGCGCTGGCTGGTGGCCGGAGCCCTGGTCCTCACCTATGTCTTCCAGGGCCGCGCCGACCTGCTGGACCCCTTCGTGGCCCACGCCGGGGCCAGCGCCAGCAGCGCGGCGGTGCTCTGCCTGTGGCTGGCTTCCCTGGCCGCGGCGCCGCTGCTGAGCCGCGCCGGCAGGCCGCGCACGGCATTTTGCCTGGCCCAGGCCGCGGACCTGCTGGTGTTCTTCCAGGCCCTTGCCAACACGGCTACGCGGGGGGCCTTCCTGGGCCTCATGGTGGGCCTGGCCGTCCTGGCCCTGGGCTGGCTCGCCCTGCGCCCCGCGGGCCCGCAAAGCCTCCTCCACCCCGGACGCCCGGCCTTGCGCGCCGCCGCGGGCCTGGGACTGCTTTCCCTGGCCCTGGTGGCCGCCCTCACCGGCCTGGGTCCCGCCTTCCGCCAGCGGACCCTGGCCTCCTTGAAGGATCCCGGCGGCGCACTGGAGGTCTCCCGTTTGGAGATCTGGGTGCCGGCGCTCAAAATTTGGAAGGCCAATCCGATCGCGGGCACGGGGGTGGACACCTTCAAGACCGTTTTCCCGTCCTATAGCCTTTCGCGCTTCGCCAAGTACGACGGCGAAAACGTCTCCTCGCGCATGGCGCATTGCGAGCCCCTGCAGGTGCTCTCCACCGAGGGCGCGGTGGGCCTGCTGCTGTGGCTGTGGCTGTGCGCGGCCGCCTTCATCGCCTGGTGGCGCGTCGTGAAGGGGAACGGCGAGCCCTCCGAACGCGTGCTCCTGCTGGGCCTGGGTTCCCTGGCCGCCGCCTACCTGGCGCAGAACCTGGTCAGCTTCGGCATGTCCGCGATCAGCGCGCCGTTCTGGATCTGCCTGGGCCTGCTCTTCTTCGCCTCCCCTTTGCCGGAGCCCCGCATCCGCGGCCCGAAGCTCGGCTGGGGGACCGCCCTGGCCCTGGGGGCGCTGCTCGCCGCGGGCGGGATCTGGCTGGACAGCCGGACCCTGCAGGCGGACATGGACTACGCCTTCGGCAACGAGCTCCAGGAGGGCCTGCCCACCCTGGACAGCGCCCCGCTGGACGAGCTGCGCGGCACCGTCAGCCTCACGCTCAACGGCCTGGACAGCTGGGGTCCCCTGTCGCCGGACCTGGACGCGGAGGCCGCCCTCTGGCGCCGCAGCGTCGCGGACTCCGAGGCGCGCCTGAGCCAGTCCGCCCCAACCTACGACGCGCTCCCCTTCTACCAGCGCGCCGCCGGCTCCCTGATGATGGTCCTGGCCGCGGCCCACCTGGAGGAGGCCGTGCGCCTCTGCCCCGACGAGGTGAAGTACGAGGTCTACCTGGGCCTGTGCTACGAGGAGCTCTTCCGCCGCTGCGACCCCGAGCGCCGGACCCTCTGGTTCCAGGCGGCCTACAACGCCTACACGCGCGGCTGCGAGCTCAACCCAGGCAACGCCTACTACCGCGGCAACCTGGCGCGCCTGTGGAGCCAGGCCGCCCAGGGCGGCAACCGGCAGTTCTTTGAGCAGGCCCAGGCCTATTACCTCCAGGCCGTCGCCCTGGCGCCGGTCACGCGCCTCTTCTACGAGAACCTGATGGGCATGCAGGCCAGCTTCGCGGACGTGGCCGACGCCGACGCGCTGATGGACACGGTGGAGGCCCGGGACAAGGAGCTGGCCCCGGTCCTGCTCATGGAGGCCGCCGGCACCTTCTTCCAGTGGCGCGACTCGAACCTGTCGGCCTGGAACGCCCAGGCCAAGGCCGCGGCCCAGGCCGCGGAGCTGGACTGGACCGCCCGGGCCGTGGCCCTCGACCCCACCAACGCGTCCTACGCCCTTTCGCTGGGCGTTTTCTACCTGCAGGCCGGGCGCCGCGCCGAGGCCGGGCTATGGGCCCACAAGGCCCTGGCCTTGGACCCCGGGCTCGATGCGGCCAAAAATTTCATCAAGGAAAACCGTTTATAGGCCCGGAAAGGCCATCAATACACGAACGGAATGAGTTTCTTCACCTTGGCCGCATAGGCCCCATAGTCCGGACCGAATTGCTCCCGCATGAAAGCCTCCTCCGTGGCCATCTTCAGGTGGAAGGAAATGGCCGCCAGCACGAAGCCGAGCAGGGCCCCGCGCCGGCCCTCCTCCAGGGCCACGCCGAAGGACGCGCACAGGATCCCCGTGTAGATCGGGTGCCGGCTGTAGGCGTAGGGGCCGCTTTGGATGAGCTGGTGGTCCTCCTTCAGCGTCACCGTGCCGCTCCAGTTCCTGCCCAAGGCCGCCCGCGCCCAGACGCTGTACAGGAGCCCCAGCAGGCACAGCGCGACCCCGCCCCCCTGGATGAGGGCCCCGGACGGCACCCAGGGCGCGCCCAGCCCGAAAGCCGAATAGGGCGAGAAGAGCAGGAAATAGCCCGGGATGAGGAAAATCCTCTGGGCCACGAAGGACGGGATGCTCTCGCGGCGGACGGTTTTTTTCGCGCTGAAGGCGGCGGCCAGCCAGACGACGCACCACAGCAGGCAGATGAAGCGGACGCTTTGCGCGTAGGGATTCACGGACGGCCTCGAAGCTGGAACGCGGTCGCTAGTGGAACTTCTTGCCCTGCCGCAGCATGTCCAGGATCACCTCGAAACGGCGGGCCCGGGTCCCAGGCTTCTTGGCCGTCTGCAGGCGGTAGCTGATGGCATAAAGGTTGGCCCGGTTCAGGGTCAGGAAAAAAGCCCCGGCCTTTTTGTCCTTGGCCAGGGCCCGGCGGAGATCCTCGGGGATGGTATGGGCGGACGGGGATTCATAGGCCAGGTCCCAGCGCCCGTCGGCCTTGGCCGCGTCCACCTGGGCCCGGCCCGCCGCTTGCATGCGCCCTTCCCTGATCAGCCGGGCCACGTGCCCCCGGTTGAGTTTGGACCAGGTGCTGCGCGCGCGGCGCGGGCTGAAGCGGTGGATCCAGGACAGCGCGTCCAGGGAGCGGACCTGTCCGTCGATCCAGCCCCAGCACAGCGCCTCGTCCAGGGCCTCGGCGTAGCTGATGCTCGCGACGCCGCTGCCTTTTTTGAAGAAGCGTATCCAGATCCCCTGGGACCCGGCGTGGTTCCTTTTCAGCCATGCGGCCCAGGCCTTCGCCGCGGGGAAGGGGACGACGGCCCCGCCGTCCGGCGCCGGGGTTTTCCCTTTCGCCACGGGGCTCATGCCCCGGAGGCCATGGCCGCGAGCGCCTGGACCGTGCGCCAATTGCGCATGGTGCAGACGGTCTTGAGCGCGGAGTCGAAGTAGGCGTTGGTGAGCTTTGTGCGGGCGCTGCCCTTGGGGAAGTGCAGGTAGATCTCCCAGCCGGACACCGCGAAGGCGTCGCCGGGGGAGCGCCCGGGATCCAGGGCCTTGAGGGCCGCGGCCGACGGCTTGTCCGCCATGAACCCGACGTGGAGATGCCCGGGATCCGCGCCCTTCGCCAAGAACGGGTTCGCCTTGAGCACGGCGGCCATCTGCGCGCAGCTGCGAAGGACCACCGGCGCCTCAAAGCCGGCCTTCTTCAGGATGGCGGCCTGCAGGGCCGCGGGCAGTTTGGCCGCGGCCGGCTCGGACGCCTCAAACACCGCGTTGCCGCTCTGGATGTAGGTGCGCACCTGCGCGCAGCCGAGGCTTTCCAGCATCGCCGCCAGGTCCTGCATGGGCAGGCTGTGCTTGCCCCCCACGTTGATGCCGCGCAAAAGCGCCAGATAGCTCATGTGTTCAGGATTTTTTGCGGCCAAGGAAATACCAGAGCGCCAGGCCCAGCACCGGCAGGAAAAAGATCATCAGGATCCAGATGGCCTTTTTCACGCCCTCGTCGCGGGACCGCAGGATTTCAACGATGGCCCAGATATCCAGGACCAGGACGACCAAACCGGCCAGATAGAAGGCCATCATGGTGAGCACCCCGAGAACGCCGACGAAAGCCAGCAGGAAGAGGAACGTCGCGAGCACCAACGCGATCCAAAACAGAACGGTCATCATGGCGCCTCCCTTGTCCAAAGGAATCTCACAGCCAGGCCTCCAGGCCCAGATCCTCCAATGCCCGCAAACCCTCCGGATCCACGGCCACCTTCAAGCCCGCCCTCTGCACCACTTTGCGCTGCCCGTCGACCAGGTGCAAGCTCAGCGCCGCCGCGCCGGGCCGGGCCTTGGCCCAGGCCAGCAGGGCTTCGGCCCCGCCCTGGCCAGGGCGCAAACGCACGTGCAGTTCCCCGGCCCTGGCCAGGGCCTCGTCCAGGGACAAAAGCTCCTCCGCGGAGATTTTCGCCTCGTCGCCGCTCATGTCCAGGCGCCCGCGCACCAGCACCCGGGCGTCCTTGCGGGCCTGGGGCCGGGCGCCCTCCAGGACCCGCGGCCACAGGATCACCTCGCAGGAGCCGCCGAGATCCTCCAGCGTCAAGCGGGCCATGGCTTCCCCGCGTTTGGTGGTCTGCTGCTTCACCGCCGACACCAGCCCCCCCGCGATGACCGCGGAGCCGTCCTTGCCCTCGGCCAGGGAGGAAAGCGGGGCGCAGCGAAGCGCCTTCAGGGCGCCCAGCCAGGGGTCCAGGGGATGGCCGCTCAGGTAGAAGCCCAGGGCCTCCTTCTCGTGGGCCAGGCGCTGGGCGTCCTCCCACGGCGCGGCCGCGGGCCCGGCCTGGGCCTCCGGCTCCACGGTCAGGCTTTCGTCGCCGAAGAGGCTGCCCTGGCCCGACTCCCGTTCCGCGCGCGCCCGCGCGGCGCGTTCCACGCTGTGCGGCAGGCCCTCCAGCAGGGCGGCGCGGCCGGCGATACCCTGGCCTGAAAGCCCGTCCATGGCCCCGGCTTTGATCAGGTATTCCACGGCCTTGCCGTTGGCCAAGGCCGGATCGCAGCGCTCCAGCAGGTCCTGCAAGGACGCGAAGGGCCCCGCGGCCCTCACCGCCACCAGGGAATCCATGGCGGCCTCGCCGACATGCCGCACCGCGGCCAGCCCGAAGCGCAGGCTGTCCCCTTCCAGGCTGAAGCGCGCGCCGGAGGCGTTCACGTCCGGGCCCAGCACGCCGACCCCTCCGCGGCGCGCCTCCGCCAGGCTGGCCTGCACGCGGTCCGGGTTGCCCATCTCGGCGCTCAGGATCGCGGCGAAAAAGGCGCCGGGATGGTGGGCCTTGAGCCAGGCGGTCTGGTAGGCCAGGGCGGCGTAGGCCGCGCTGTGGGCCCGGTTGAAACCGTACTCTGCGAAGCGCGCCAGCAGGTCGAAAAGGGGCTCGGCCTTGGCCGCGGGCACCCCTTTGGAGGCGCAGCCCTCCACGAAGGAGCGGCGCTGCCTCTCGAGCAATTCCGGGTCTTTCTTGCCCATGGCCCGGCGCAGCAGGTCGGCGGCGCCGGCGCTGAAGCCCGCCACCTCCATGGCCACGCGCATGACCTGCTCCTGGTACACGATGACGCCGTAGGTGTCCTTGAGGATCGGCTCCAGGGCCGGCAGGTCGTAGCGCACCGGCACCGAGCCTTCCCGCCTGCCGACGTACTCGTCGATCATGCGCATGGGCCCGGGCCGGAACAGCGCGATGAGCTGGTCCAGGTCGTCGACGCCGCGGGGCTTGAAGCGCTTGAGCAGGTCGCGCATCCCCCAGCTTTCCAGCTGGAACACGCCGTGGCTGTCGCCCTGGCCCATCATGGCGAAGACCTTCTCGTCGCCGTCCGGCAGCCTGTCGAGGTCGGGGACCCTTCCGCCGGAGGCCAGGATCAGGCGGCAGGCCTCGTCCAGGATGGACAGGGTGCGCAGGCCCAAAAAGTCTATCTTCACCAGGCCCAGGCGTTCCAGGGAGGCCATGTCGAACTGGGTCACCACGCCCGCGTCCCCGGAACCCCCGCCGCAGAGGGGCACCTCGTCGGCCAAGGGGCCCTGGCCGATGACCACCCCGGCGGCGTGCGTGCTGGCGTGGCGGGCCAGGCCCTCCAGGGCCCTGGCCGTGTCGAGCAGGCGCGCGGTCCGCGGTTCGGCCGCGGCGGCCCTCAGCTCGGGGCTGGCCTCCAAGGCCCGTTCCAGGGTCATGTCCGGCTCGGCCGGCACCAGCTTGGCCAGGGCGTCGACCTCGCCGTAGGGGTGGTCGAGGGCCCGGCCCACGTCCCGCACGGCCGCGCGCGCGGCCATGCGGCCGAAGGCGATGATCTGGGCCACCCGCTCGCGCCCGTATTTTTGGACCACGTAGGCGATGACTTTTTCGCGCCCGGTGTCGGCGAAGTCCACGTCGATGTCCGGGGGGCTCACCCGCTCGGGGTTGAGGAAGCGCTCGAAAAGGAGCCCCTTGGCCAGGGGGTCGATGGCCGTGATCCCCAGCAGATAGGACACCAGTGAGCCCGCCGCGGACCCGCGGCCCGGACCCACGCGCACGCCCATGGCGCGGGCGGCGGCGACGAAATCGGCCACCACCAAAAAATAGCCCGCGTAGCCCAGGCGCCCGATGACCCCCAGCTCATGGTCTAGGCGGTCGAAGGCCTGGGCGGCCTTGCCGTAGCGGCCGGGCAGGGCGCCCAGGCAGAGGGAGCGCAGGTGCTCCAGGGGATCGTGGGCGCCGGGGGGGAGGTCGAAGGCGGGCAGCCGCAGGCCGGTCTTGGGCAGGACAAAGGAGCAGGCCGCGGCCACGGCCAGGGTGTTGTCCACGGCCTGGGGCGCCCAGGAGAACAGCGCGCGCATCTCGGCTTCGCTCTTGAGGTAGAACTCCTCGCTGTCGAAGCGCATGCGCTTGGGGTCGTTGACGCTGGTCGCCGTCTGGATGCACAGCAGCACCGCGTGGGCCTCGGCGTCGCCGCGGTCCAGGTAATGGCAGTCGGGCGTCGCCACCAAGGGCGCATCCATGTCGCGCGAGAGCTTGGCCAGGGCGGCGTTGACCCGGGCCTGGTCGGCCAGCCCGTGGTCCTGGACCTCCAGGTAAAAATTGCCGCGGCCGAAGATGTCCTGGTAGGCCTCCGCCACGGCGCGGGCCGGGGCTTCCTCGCCCCTCAGCAGCAGCGAGGCGATCTCGCCGGACAGGCAGCCGGACAGGCAGGTCAGGCCTCGGGAGTGCTGGGCCAGCAGGGCCTTGTCCACGCGGGGCTTGTAGTAGAAGCCCTCCAGGTAGCCCTTGCTGCTCAACTGCATCAGGTTGCGCCAGCCTTCGGCGTCGCGGGCCAGCACCACCAGGTGGTGCCCGGCGTCGGAGGCGCCGTGGCGCCCCTGGCGGTCGAAGCGGGAGCCGGGCGCGACGTAGAGCTCGCAGCCAAGGATCGGCTGGACCCCCTGGGCCACGCAGGCGTCGTGGAATTCGACCGCGCCGTGGAGGTTGCCGTGGTCCGTGAGGGCGCAGGCCGGCATGCCCAGCTCGCGGCAACGGCGGGCGAGCGCGGGCAGGCGGATGGCCCCGTCGAGCAGGCTATATTCGGAATGGACGTGGAGGGGGACGTAGGCCAAGGCCGGGCCGCGTGGAAAGGGAGGCGAAAAAAATCAGGGCGCTGCTGCGGCCTGAAGGCAGACCAGGGTGCCTCTGCGGCCCGCCACCAGCACGCGCCCGGCGGACTCGGCGGGCGCTGCGAAGACGCCGCCGGGGATCTGCATGCTCCAAAGCTTGGCGCCGGTCTTCAGGTCCAGCACATAGAGGTTGCCGTCGAAGGAGCCGACCCAGACCAGGCCGCCGCTGACCAGGGGGGAGGCCAGGACGTAGTCCTTGGTCTTGAAGCGCCAGCGCAGGTCGCCGGTCTTCGCGGTCAGGCAGTACACGGAGCCGTCCGCGGAGCCGAACACCAGGGAGCCGTCCGCGGCCAGCGCCGGGCTGCTCATGATTCCCTTGGAGGTGGCGAAGGTCCAGGCCACGCCGCCGTCGGTGAGCGTCAGCGCGTAGAGGCGGCCGTCCGCGCAGCCCAGGTAGGCGCGCTCCGTGTCCATGGCCGGCACGGTGTTGAAGGCGTCCCGCGCGCGGTAGTTCCAGCGCAACTGGCCGTCGCTGAGCCCGATGCCGTAGACGTCGGAATCGTGGGATGGGAACACCACCAGGCCCGCCTCCTCGGCGGCGCCGTTGTCGTGCAGGATGCCTCCCGTGCGCAGGGACCAGTGCACCAGGCTCCTCAGGTCGAAGCCGTAGATGAAGTGGTCGTCGCTCCCGAAAACCAGGTGGCCGCCGTCGACCAGCATGGGGGAGAGCACGTCGCCGTCGCTGTGCGGAACGTCCGAGCCGCCGCAGTAGGAGGCCCCCAGGCTGCCGTCGGCCTGGGAGAGCGAGTACACGCAGCCGTCCACGCAGCCGACATAGGCGCGCCCCTGATACAGGGCCGGTGCCGATCCCCACACCCTGTCCGGAAGGGCCTGCATCCAGCGCTGCGCGCCGCTGTCCAAATCGATGCCGTAGACCCGCTTGGCCGAGGAGCCCAGCACCACCAGGCCGTTTTGCACCACGGGCGAGGAATACAGCTGGCCCTTGAGGTGGTCGGTCCACAGGACGCTGATGGGCAGGCCCAGGGCCGGCCCCCGCCCGCTGCGGGCGTTGTCGCCCTTGAAGGTGGGCCAATCGTCGGCCAGGTTCCAGGCCGTCGCGGCCTGCGGCGGGGCCTCGTCGTCCGCGCGGAGCGCCGGCGTGAACAGGAGCTGCAGGGCCAGGAGCGCCGCGAAAGCCGCGGGTTCAGGACGCATTGGTCCCCGGTTTCAGCGAAAGGGCCTGGCGCAGGGCGTCGAAGGTCAGCATGAAATATCCCTCCGATTCCAGGGGATAGGCCAGCGACAGGTGCGCCACGGTTTCGTCCCCCACCCGGGGGTCCGCGCAGGGCACCCGCAGGAAGCCCACCCCGTTGGCGCGCTCCAGGACGGGGCCGCCTCCGGGCGCGGACAGGTCCACTTGGAAGGCGCCGTCGAGTTCCAGGCGCGGCGCGCGCCCCTTGGCCAGGGCTTCGGCCGCGCTCATGCCGTGCCCGGCCAGGGCCCGGGCGATGGCTTCGCGGCTGAAGCGCGGATGCCGGCGGGGGTCGGGCAGGTGGAAGCTGACCGCCAGGGCGAAATCGGCGTCATGCGCCTTGCGGTTGAAGGCCTGCAGGGCGTCCGCTTCCTCCACCACCAGGCGCAGGATGGACGCGGCCCGGGCGGGGTCGAAACATTCGTAGCCCGGGTCGGCTTCCATCTGGCCGAGCTCGAAGCCCGCGAGGTCGAACGCGGCGCCCGCCTTCTCGGCCGCGGCCCGCGCCAGGCGCTCCTCGCCCAGCAGAAGCTCCCCGACGCCCTCGAACAGTTCGCCCTCCCGCCAGGGGTCCGAGCGCATCCATTCCTTGAGGTCGTCCAGGGGGGTGAGCTGGGCGCCCTCGCCCCGCGCGAAGAGGTCGAGCCCCAGGGCCTGCTCCACGAAGTCCGGGATCAGAAGGCCCGTGCTCAGGGTGAAGCCCAGCTCCGGGGTCATTCCCATTCGATGGTGGCGGGCGGCTTGCTGCTGATGTCGTAGACCACGCGGTTGAAGCCGCGCACTTCGTTGATGATGCGGTTGCTAATGCGCGCCAGCACCGCGCGCGGGATCTCCGCCCAGTCCGCGGTCATGGCGTCGGAGGAGGTCACGCAGCGCACCGCGCAGGTGAACTCGTAGGTGCGCTCGTCGCCCATGACGCCGACGCTGCGCACCGGCAGCAGCACGGCGAAGGCCTGCCACAGTTTGCGGTATAGGCCGGCCTCGCGGATCTCGGCCGTGACGACGGCGTCGGCTTCGGCCAGCAGGGCCAGCTTCGCGGCGTTCACCTCGCCCAGGCAGCGGATGGCCAGGCCGGGGCCCGGGAAGGGGTGGCGCCAGACGAAGGCCTCCGGCATGCCCATCTCCTCGCCCAAGGCGCGCACCTCGTCCTTGAACAGCTCCCTCAGGGGCTCGACCAGCTTGAAGCGCATCCCCAGGGGAAGGCCTCCGACGTTGTGGTGGCTCTTGATGACCGCCGAGGGGCCCTTCACCGACACGGACTCGATCACGTCGGGATAGAGGGTCCCCTGGGCCAGGAAATCGAAACGGCCGACCTTGCGGGCCTCCTTCTCGAAGACCTCGATGAAGGTGGCGCCGATGATCTTGCGTTTTTTCTCGGGGTCCTCGACCCCTTTGAGCCGCTTCAGGAAGAGGGGGCCGGCCTTGGCCACGCGCAGGTCCAGCTTGTAGCGGCGGCGGAACATGGTCTCCACCTCGTCGGCCTCGCCCTTGCGCAGGAGCCCGTTGTCCACGAAGCAGCAGGTGAGCTGTTTTCCGATGGCCTCGTGCAGGAGCAGGGCCGCCACGCTGGAATCGACGCCGCCGGAGAGGCCCAGGAGCACGCGACCCTTCCCGACCTGGGCGCGGATGTCCCGGATTTTCTGCTGGCGCAGGCCGGCCATGGTCCAGGTGGGCTTGAGCCCGGAAACGGCGAACAGGAAATTGCGCAGCATGTCCATGCCGCGTTCCGTGTGGGCCACCTCGGGGTGGAACTGCAGTGCGTAGAATCGGCGTTTTTCGTCGGCCATGGCCGCCACCGACGCGCTGGTCCGGGCCAGCACTTTGAAGCCGGTCGGCAGCTTGTCCACGTGGTCGCCGTGGCTCATCCAGACCTTTTGGCGGGCCCCCAGGCGGCGGAAGAGGGGGCTTTGGCCCTTGATGTCGACCACGGCGTGGCCGTATTCGCGGCTCTTCGCCGGGCGCACGGCCCCGCCCAGAAGCTGGCCCATGAGCTGCATGCCGTAGCAGATGCCCAGCACCGGCACGCCCAGGCTGAAGAGCTCCTGCACGGGCTTGGGGCTCCCCTTGGCGTGGACGCTGGCCGGGCCTCCCGACAGGATGATGGCCGCGGGCTGCAGGGCCCTGATCTGGGCCGCGCTCAGGGAATAGGGGTGGATTTCGCTGTAGACCCCGGCTTCCCGCACCCTGCGGGCGATGAGCTGGGTGACCTGGGAGCCGAAATCGAGGATCAGGACGAGGGCTTGTTTGGGTTGCGGCATGGCGGCCTAAGTGGGTGCTGGGGATGTGCTATTGTCGCGGAGGAGGCTTAAAAAGAAAACCCCCCTGACAGAAGGGGGCGCTTAGAGCGCCGAAGACGCGGACAACCAGCCTTTGCGCTCGGCTTTGGAATAATGCTCAATGGCATAGCGCAGCATGGTGCGCGGCATTCTATAGGCGTTCCGTCTTAAGAAACCGCTCAAGTCCTCGCGGGACACGCGCTTGCCCACTTCGCGCAGCATCCATCCCACGGCCTTGTGCATCAGGTCTTCGCGGTCGTCCATCAGGAGACGGGCCAGGCGCAGGGCGTCCTTGGACTCCCCCCGCTTGATGAAATGGTGGCAGGCCACCATGGCGATGCGGCGCTCCCACAGCGAAGGCGAGGCCGCCAGGCGGCGCAAAAGCGCGCGGTCCTTGTCTTGGAGCCAGGCGCCCAGGATGGGGGCCGCGCTGTCGTCGACCAGGTCCCAGTTGTTGACCCAGCGGGTGCCGGCCAGGTAGGCCTTCACGATCCGTCCTCGGACGGCCTCGTCCTTGGCGCCGCGGAATTGGAGGCCCCAGATCATGAGGGCCGTGAGCCGTTCCTCGTGGGCCCCGTCCTTGAGCAGGGCCAGGCTTTCCTTCAGCGGCAATTCTCGGAAGCGGGCCGCCACCACGCGTTGTTCGGGGCTGCTCACGCCCAGGAATCGGTCCCCTTCGCTGTAGCCGCCGGGCCCGGTCTTGAAGAAGCGCGCCGAGAGGCGGGCCTTTTTTTCGCTGCCCAAGGCGGCCAGGGCGGACCGCACTTGCCCTGCTTTGGGAACCGGCTGCCTCATGCTGAATGCCTTCTGGACGCTCGGCGTCCTCGGGTTAGAATGGCGCATGATCAAAAATCCGCTTTCTCCCGGCCTCGCCCTGCTCGCGGCTCTGGCCCTGTCCCTGTCCTGCGCGTCACCGCAAGGGACCTGGAAACACGCGGACGCGGGGCCGGCCGGCTTCGACTGCGACCTCCGCCGGCCTTTGGACAATGCCCTGTGGGAATCCGAACCCAAGCAGGCCACGCAGGGCCCCTGCGGGGCGGATCCGGACCTGCTGGAGACGACGCCCGATGGGCTGCGGCTGGTCCTGTGCCGGCGGAATTGGAGGCGCAACAGCTGCGCCTACGGAAGCCTCTGGAGCAAGCATCCTCTGGGATACGGCACCGTCAGCGCGGTGCTGAAGTGTCCGATCGAGCCCGGAGAGACCGCAGAACTCCTGCTGCTGGGCGACGCCCTGTCCCAGGACGGCCCCCAAAAGGCGATCGAACTCAGGTTTCTGGGCAAGGATTTGGGCGGCGTCCAGCTGCGCACCCTGTGGGACGCCAACAGCAACGACCGCGACCAGGGCCTGTCCACCTGGGTCAAGCTGGGCTTCGACCCCGGCGCGGGCTTCCACACCTGGAGCATACGCTGGGAGCCGGGGAGGGTCACCTGGAGCGTGGACGCGAGGACCTTGGCGACCACCACGCTGGCCGTGCCGCAGCGGCCGCTGACGCTGGTGCTGCGGCACTGGGTGCCTGACACCGGCGACCCGAACGAGACGGAAGACTGGAACGACACGAGCTCCGAAAGCATTCTGCAGTACGGGGCCCTGGACCGCGCGCGCTGGCCTACCTTCACCACCGTCCGCGCCCTGAGTTTCGTTCCCCTGCAATAGTCGGACCCTAATTCAACCAATAGTTCGGCGCTTCGTTCGTGATGATGACGTCGTGCGGATGGCTTTCCTTGAGACCGGCGTTGGTGATGCGGATCAGCTTGGCCTTGCGCAGGTCGCTCAGGGCCCGGCTGCCGGTGTAGCCCATGGCCGCGCGCACGCCCCCCGTCAATTGCGCCACCACGGCGCCCAGCGGCCCGCGGTAGGGGACCCGCCCCTCGATGCCTTCGGGAACCAGCTTTTGGTCCTCGACCCCGGCCTGGGCGTAGCGGTCCTTGCTCCCCTGGCGCATGGCGGAGAGGCTGCCCATGCCGCGGTAGACCTTGAACTGGCGGCCCTCAAGCAGGACGACCTGGCCCGGGCTCTCGGTGGTGCCGGCGAAGATGTTGCCCAGCATGACGCAGCTGGCGCCGACGGCCAGGGCCTTGGCGACGTCGCCGGAATACTTGATGCCGCCGTCGCTGATGATCGGCGTCCTGGTCTTGGCCGCCTCCTTGGCGCAGTCCATGACCGCCGTGATCTGCGGCACGCCGATGCCGGCCACCACGCGCGTGGTGCATATGCTGCCCGGCCCGATGCCCACCTTCACCGCGTCCGCGCCGGCCTTGACCAGGTCGCGCACGCCCTCGGCCGTGGCCACGTTGCCGGCGATCACCTGCGCCGAGGAGAACTTGCGCTTGATCAGGGCCACGGCCTTGAGCACGTTCTCGCTGTGCCCGTGGGCGGTGTCCACCACGATGACGTCGACCTCGGCCGCGAGCAGGGCCTTGACGCGCTCCTCCATGTCGGAGCTCGGGCCCACGGCCGCGCCCACGCGCAGGCGGCCCTTCCCGTCCTTGCAGGCGTCGGGGAATTTGAGGCGCTTCTCGATGTCCTTGATGGTGATGAGGCCGCGCAGCTTGCCCTCCTTGTCCACCACCGGCAGCTTCTCGATGCGGTGGTGGCTGAGGATGGCGGTGGCCTGCTCCAGGGTGGTCCCCACCGACGCGGTGATGAGGTCCTTGCTGGTCATCAGGTTCTTGACCGGCTGGGCCGTGTCCTTGAGGAAACGCAGGTCGCGGTTGGTGAGGATGCCCACCAATTTGCCGGCCTTGTCCGTGATGGGCACGCCGCTGATGCGGAAGCGGGCCATCATGCCCAGGGCCGCGCTGACCGGCTCGTCGGGGCCCATGGTCACGGGGTTGCTGATCATGCCGGATTCGCTGCGCTTGACCTTGTCCACCTCCGAGGCCTGCTGTTCCGGGGGCATGTTCTTGTGGATGACGCCCAGCCCGCCTTCGCGCGCGAGGGCGATGGCGAGTCCGCTCTCGGTGACCGTGTCCATGGCCGCGGACAGGATGGGTATGTTGAGCTGGATGGCCTTGGTCAGGGGCGTGCGCAGGTCCGCGTCGCGGGGCATGAAGTCGCTGCGCGCCGGCAGCAAAAGGACATCGTCAAAAGTCAGGGCTTCACGGATGACATCTTCGGGCATGGGGGGCTCCAGTACTCACAAGATATGGTGGAAACAAGGAATTTAGGCCCAAGATACAGGGGTGTCAACGAAGGATTAAGGACTAATGATTAAGGGCTATTCCAAAGCCGCGAGAAGGCGATGCAGGCCTTCCTGTTGGAGGGCGGCCATGCGCAGTCCGGCCACGGGTTCGTCGTTGCGCTGGCCCACCCACATGACGTCGCCCAGCAGCTTCACCACGCGGTGGTCATCGGGCAGATGGATGTCCAGGCACAGCGAGCGCCCCGCTTCAACGCCGCTGAGACCGTCCACCTTCAGGCGCAGGCCCGAGGCGGAGACGTCCAGGCTTTCGGAGCGCCTCAGGCCGTGGCGGGGGCGGCTGAGCGCCAGGCCCTCGTTGTTCAATTCGGAAAAACCGAGGCCCGCCAGGATGGCGTCGCGCTCCTGCTCGTCGACGAGGCGCGCGTCCACCCGCAAACACACGGGAACCCGGGGGCTGACACGCTTTTCCAGGGAAGATTCGGCGTTCATAGGACCGGAGAAGGCGATGGCATGCGGTGTTCTATCGGCGGGCTCTATGGGTGACGCCCGCCGCTTCATCGGATCCATTGCCGGCGGCGGTGGACAGATAGCGCTTCAAACGCCTGGTGCTCTCCTCCTCCATGGCGGCGAAACGCAGGCCGCAGACATGGGGCTTGTCGTCGTCCGAGGAGGGCTGCGACCAAATAACCTCAACCAAAGCCTTGAGCGCCACGCGCTCGTCGGGCAGATGCAGGTCCAGCGCCGCGGCCTCGCCCTGGCTCAAGGCCAGGGGCCCTTCCATGCACAGGCCACAGAGGCTCAGGTTCTTCACCCGGGAGGGCAGCATCCCCTGTCGGGGACGGCTCAGGGCCAGGCTGGCGAAAGCCAGTTCGCTATAGCCACGGCCCTCCATGATGTCCTGGACCTCGGGACCGGAGAGGGGCTTGCAATCCACCCGCATGCGTAGGGGCATGCGGCGGGAATGGCGGTTTTCTGCGGACATAGTATTGCCTCGCATCAGCGCGTTGTTAAATGATCGTAACAAAAAACGTGGGAATCTATATGGAAATATTCAACGTTCAAACGTTGATATATGACAAAATTCTTTACTTTAATACAAACGATGATTTCGCTTTTGTTTCATCCATCAGAATTTGAACCGCTTGGGCATTGGCCCGGGCCATGGCCGAGTGGAGGAGTTTGAGTCCCTCCTCCCCGCTCAAGTAGGTCGATGGAATAGGCCTACCTAGTACGAATGCGACTTTGGCAAATGGAGGCGGAACCTGGGTGCGGTCCCAGGTGCGCAAACGCCAATCCGGGCTCGCCACGCAGGCGGTGGGCACGACGCTGAATCCCGAGTCGCGGGCCACGCGCAGGATGCCGGGCTTGGCGTGGTAGGCCGGGCCCCTGGGGCCGTCCACCGTGATCGCCACATGCCGGCCGGCCTGCAGGGCTTCGCCGTGGCTCAGCATGGCCTCGGCGCCGCCCTTGCTGCTGGATCCGCGCGTGGGCGGCGGATAGCCCAGATGCCGCATGATGCCCGCGGTGAGCTCGCCGTCGAAGCTCTGGCTGGCGAGGCCCTGGATCGGATACCCGCGCCAATGCCCGATGATGGTGATGACGGTCTCGTGCCACAGGGCGAAGATGAGCGGCTTGCCGCCCTGGCCGGGGTCGGCATGGGGGTGGATGCTGGAGCGCACCCTCCAGGTGCGGGCCAACAAACCTATCCCCAAGGCCATGCAGGGCGGCAGAACGGCCAATGCGAGGTTTTGCTTGAAGGAAAAGGTTCGGCAGGTCTGGGGCAGGAAGGTCCTCATAGGGGTCCCACATCGGCAGGAGCCTTCAGTGTAGCAGCCTCGGCCCCCCGGCACACGCGCTTTCCCTTGTCCCCGGCGCCGGGCTTGCGCTATGGTAAACCGCCCCCCAACTCAAGGCTTCCATGAGCACGCGCCCCTGGACCAGCAGCTACGCATCCGGAACGCCCCTCGACCTGCCCCCCCTGGCCCAGGCGCATCTGGCCCCCTTCCTGCGCGCGCACGCCGCGGTCCACGGACCCCAGCCCGCCTTCAGCACCGTCCTTCCGGGCGGCCAGACCGGCACCCTGAGCTTCGCGGAACTGGACGCGCGCAGCGACGCCTTCGCGGTGTTTTTGCGCGAGGAGCTCAAGCTGCGGGCCGGCGACCGGGTGGCCCTGCAGTTGCCCAACTGCCTGGCCTTCCCCATCGCCGCTTTCGGCGTGCTGAAGGCCGGCCTAGTGCTGGTGAACACGAACCCGCTGTATACGCCCACGGAAATGGCCTACCAATTCAAGGACAGCGGGGCCAAGGCGCTGGTCATCTCGGATCTCTTCGCCAACAAGCTCAAGAGCTCCCTGGACGGCACCGCGGTCGAGCACGTGGTATGCGCCTCGCTGACCGAGGGCTTTCCCCTCTTCACCGGGACCCTGGTGCGCCTGGTGATGAAGTATGTGCACCGCCGCGTCCCCAAGTGCCCGGTGCCCCACCGGGAATTCGGCGCGGCCCTGGCCCTGGGCGCGGCGAAATTGAGGCAGGGCGCGGGGCTGGACGGCTACATCGCCGGGCAGGGCCCGGACAGCCTGGCGGTCCTGCAGTACACGGGCGGCACCACCGGGGTGAGCAAGGGCGCCATGCTCAGCCACGGCAACCTCCTGAGCAACGTGGAACAGGCCTACCAGTTCTGCAAGCACCGCATCGTCCTGGGGCAGGAGGTCGTCCTGGCGCCCCTGCCGCTGTACCACGTCTTCGCCTTCACCGTGAACCTTCTGACCTTCTACCGCACCGGGGCCCACGGCATCCTCATCCCCAGCCCCCGCCCCCCCTACAACCTCAAGGCGGCTTTCAAGCGCTTCGACGTGACCTGGATGTGCGGGGTCAACACGCTCTACGCCGCCCTGCTCAACGAGCCCTGGTTCCAAAAAAAGCCGCCCCGCAGCCTGAAGGTGTCCATCGCCGGCGGCGCCGCCCTGCTGGGGGCCGTGGCCGAGCGCTGGAAACAGCTGCTGGGTGAAAGCCCCACTGAGGGCTACGGCCTGAGCGAGGCCTCCCCGGTGGTCTGCTTCAACCCCCTGGGCCAGGGCCGGATCGGCTGCATCGGCGTGCCCCTGCCGGGCACGGACGTGAAGCTGCTGCTGGAGAACGGCTCCGAAGCCGGTCCCGGGGAGATCGGTGAGCTGTGCGTGCGCGGCCCCCAGGTCATGCGGGGATACTGGCAGCGGCCCGAGGAAAGCGCCCAGGTGCTCCAGGACGGATGGCTGCGCACCGGGGACGTGGCGGGCATGGAGCCCGACGGCTTCCTGCGCATCGTGGACCGCCTCAAGGACCTCGTGGTGGTCAGCGGCTTCAAGGTCTTCCCCAATGAGGTGGAGGACTGCCTGGCCAAGCTGGAGGGCGTGCGCATGGCGGCCGTGGTGGGCGCCCCGGACGGCGACCACGGCGAGCAGGTGGTGGCCTTCGTGGTGGCCGACCCCGCGGCCGGGCTCACCGAGGCCAAGGTGCGGGAGCATTGCCGCCTGAGCCTGACCGGCTACAAGGTCCCCAAGAAGGTCGTGTTCGCGGACGACCTCCCCAAATCCAACATCGGCAAAATCCTGCGCAAGGACCTGAAGGCCGAGGCGGCCAAAGCCGTGCAGACCCGATGATCCTGTATAGCCAAGCCATCGGGCAGGGCAGTCCCCTGGTGTGCCTGCACGGCTTCCTGGGTTCGGGGGACAACCTGTGGCCCCTGGCCGACCACCTGAAGGCCTCGCACCGCAGCCTGCTCATGGACCTGCGGGGGCACGGACGCAGCCCCCACGGCCGCCCCTACACCCTGGACGGCATGGCCGACGACGTGGCCGAGACCATGGGCGCCGAGGGCCTTTCCAAGGCCGCGGTGCTCGGGCACAGCCTGGGCGGAAAGGTGGCCATGGCCCTGGCCCTGCGCCATCCCGGCCTGGTGGAGCGCCTGGTCCTCGCAGACATCACCATGGCCCAGGTCCCGCCCGTGTTCACGGCCCTCCTGGACGACATGGCGCGGGTGCCCCTCGCCGGCCTGACCCGGCGCGACGAAGCCGAGCCCTTCCTGCGCGACGCCGAGCCCCTGCTTGAGACCCGGCGCTTCCTGCTGAAGAACCTCGTGTCCACGCCCGCGGGCGGCTTCCAATGGCGCCTGGACCTGGAAGGACTGCGCGAGGACCACCCGAAAATCCTGGCCCAGGTCCCCGAAGCCGCTCCCTACCTCGGGCCGACCCTGCTGATCCACGGCAAGCAGAGCGCTATCGTGGGCCCCGAAGGGCTGGCCCTGACCCGGCGCTTTTTCCCCACCTTGAGGGTGCTGGACCTTCCCGGCGGGCACTGGATCCATGTGGACGCGAAGGACGAGTTCAACGCGGCGGTGGAGGAATTTTTGAGGTAAGCGGATGAGGGACCTGACGGTCAGGGAGGCGAACGCGATGGACGCCGAAGCCATCTGCCGGGTGCACTTGGACTCCATCCGGCGGCTGGATGGGCCGCACTATTCTTCCAAGCAAATTGAAACCTGGTGCGCGGGCAAAAGACCGGAGAGCTATGTCCAAAGCATGTCGGACGGTGAAAGCATGTTCGTCGCCATCCAAAACGGGCAGGTGGTGGGCTTCGGAGGCATTCGCCGCGATGAAATCCGGGCCGTATACGTTTCGCCGGATCATGTGCTCCTGGGGGCCGGCAGCCTACTGTGCGGAGCCTTGGAGGCTGTCGCCCGCGGGAACGGTTTCAAGTCCGTGCATCTGAGTTCTTCGATTCAGGCTGAAGCCTTTTATCTGAAAATGGGCTACAAAAAATTGGCAGACGGCCTATTCAAACTGAATCAAGAGGTGAGCTTGGAAGCGGCGAAGATGGAAAAAGTTTTACTTTAGATCCTTTGGTAAAATTCCATTATGGCTCCACAAGATCACCACCGGTGTTTCCATCAAAAGCGTTAACTGCGGGGACTTCGTCCCCGCAGTAGTGCCATAAGATCCTTTGTCCGCCAGTGAATCTCAGCCCCGCCACGGGCCGTCAAAGCGGTCCAAACGGGCCATTTTGCCTTGCCGTCCAACATGCTTACCTAAGACAAGCTCGCCCACAGCGTTGACGCTGAAATCCACGCCGGCACCGGCTCTTAGGCCCAATGCATCCCGAATGGGCTAGGGAACCGTCACTCGCCCTTTGCCGGTGACGCGCGCCTTCATGTCAGTGGTACTTGGGCAGCAGGCGGCCGTGGGCCTTGATCAGGTCGTCGCACAGGGAGCGGATCTGGTCCAGGGTCAGCTCGCTGGACATGTGCGGATCCAGCATGGCGGCCTGGTAGATGCGGTCCTTGGACTTGGTCAGGGCCGCCTCCACGGTCAGGTTCTGGACGTTGATGTTGGTGCGGTTCAGGGCCGCGCAGGGCTCGGGCAGGTCGCCGACGAAGACGCCCTGCACACCGTTCTTGTCCACGAGGCAGGGGACCTCCACCACGGCCTTGGACGGCAGGTTGGTGATCAGGCCCGTGTTCATGATGTTGCCGGCGATCCTGAAGGGCTTGCCGGTCTCCATGGCCTCCATGATGTAGGAGCCGTACTCGAAGGTGCGGGTATGGTCGAGGTTCTTGGCCGAGACCAGGTCCTTGCGCCGGCTGTTCCAGTTCTTGATCTGGCGGACGCAGCGGCGGGGGTATTCGTCCAGGGGGATGTTGAATTCCCTGATCAGCTGGGGCGCCACCTTCTTGATCCAATAGGGCGTGTACTCGGCGTTGTGCTCGGAGGACTCGGTCGTGTAGTAGCCGAAGTGCCGCATCATCTCATAGCGCACCATGTCCCAATGCTTTTTCCCGCCCTTTTTGCGTGCGGCGGCGTTCATCTTGGCGGCCCGGCGCTTGATCTCCGGGTAGAGGTCCTTGTCCCCGTCCTTGATCTCCAGCAGCCAGGCCATGTGGTTGATGCCCGCGATCTGCCAGCTCAGGTCCTGCAGACCGTCCCAGAGCCCCAAGGGCTTGAGCAGGTGCTCGGCGCAGACCTGCACGCTGTGGCACAGTCCCACGCCGCGGATGTCGCTTCCCCGCAGCACGCCGCCCATGAGCATGGCCATGGGGTTGCTGTAGTTCAAAAGCCAGGCGTCCGGGCAGACCTGCTTCATGTCTTCGCAGAAATCGAGCACCACCGGGATGGTGCGCAGGGCCCGGAAGATGCCCCCGATCCCCAGGGTGTCGGCGATGGTCTGGCGCAGGCCGTACTTCTTGGGGATCTCGAAGTCGGTCACCGTGCCGGGCTTGTAGCCGCCCACCTGGATGGCGTTGATGACGTAGTCCGCGTCCTTGAGGGCGGCCTTGCGGGCGGCCGGTCCGCAGTAGGCCGTGATTTTGGCGCGGCCCTGGTTGAGGTTGACGTTGAGGTTGTCCAGCATCAGCTTGGAGTCGGACAGACGGCCCCGGTCGATGTCGTAGAGCGCGATCTGGGCGTCCTTCAGGCTCGGCGTCAGGAGGCTGTCCCCGAGCACGTTCTTCGCGAACACGGTGCTACCGGCGCCCATGAACGTGATCTTCGGCATGCGTTCCTCCAGGAGGCGCGGACAGCTGCCCGCGCGGGTGTCTTCAGTCCGCTTTCTTGTCCTCGCAGGTGCATTTGGAGCAGGCGCCGCCGGAATGTCCCTGGGCGCTGAAGGCCAGGCGCCGGATCAGGTAATAGGCGGCGAAGGCCACGACTACGAAAACGATGATGTCTTGCGGGTGCAGGCGCACGGCTTAGCCCAGTCCACAGGCCACGGCCGCGTGGAACACCAGGGCCCCTGCGCCCCAGGCCAGCACGGTCATGTAGGAAAACGTGAAGGCGGCCCAGCCCCAGTGGCCGCTTTCCCGGCGGATCACCGCCAGGGTCGAGGCGCACTGGGCGCAGAGCGCGAAGAAGACCATGAGGCTCAGGGCCACGGCGATGGTGAACACGGGCGTCCCGTCGTCCCGGCGGGCCTGGGCCAGGGCCTGGCGCAGGCCGCCGCTGTCCCCGTCCCCGCCCGTGGCGCTGAAGATGGTTCCCATGCTGCCGATGACCACCTCGCGGGCCGGGATGCTCGCCAGGGCCGCCATGGTCACCCGCCAGTCCCAGCCCAGGGGCTCGAAGAGGGGGTTGATCGTGCGGCCCAGGCGCCCCAGCCAGCTTTGGCGCATCAGTTCGCCCTGCTCAAGCCGGTCGAGCGCCGCGCCCTCGGCGGCCTTGACCGGGGCGCTCGCGACCTGCAGCTCCACGGCCTGGCGGCGGGCCTGGAAGCCGTCGAAGAGGGCCTGGGGCCGAGGAAAGGCCCCTAAAGCCCACACCACCACGGCCACGGCCAGGATGATGGTGCCGGCGTTGGCCACGAATTCCCGGCACTGCTCCGTCACCCGGCGCGCGACCGTGTGCACGTCCGGCCACTTGTAGCCCGGCAGTTCGATCAGGAAGAGCGGGGCCGCCCCGGCTTTCATGTATTTGCGCAGCAAAAAGGCCACCGGCACGGCCACGGCCACGCCCAGGCAGTACAGCGCCAAGAGGACCAGGGCTCGCTGGTCGATGAAGCCGAAGACGCGCCGGCCCGGCAGGAAGGCGGCGATCAGGACGGTGTACACGGGCAGGCGCGCCGAACAGCTCATGAGCGGGGCCACCAGCATGGTGGTCAGGCGCTCCTTGCGGTCGGCGATGGTGCGGGTGGCCAGGATGCCCGGCACGGCGCAGGCGAAGCTGCTGAGCAGGGGGATGAAGCTGCGGCCCGACAGGCCCAGCTTGGCGAAGAGGCGGTCCATGAGGAAGGCGCTGCGGGCCATGTAGCCGCAGTCCTCAAGGATGGCGATGAAGAAGAACAGGACCGCGATCTGCGGCACGAAGACGAGGATGCTGCCGACCCCGGCGATGACCCCGTCGGACAGCAGGTCCTTGAGGATGCCCGCGGGCAGGGGGCTCAGGATGAGTTTGCCGCCCCAGTCCACGAAGGCCTCAAGAAGGTCCATGAGGGGCTGGGACCAGGCGTAGATGCTTTGGAAGATCATGCCCATCACCAGGACCAGGGCCAGCACGCCCCAGACGCGGTGGGTCAGCACCTTGTCCACCCGGTCCGAGAAGCGCACCCCCACCTCGCTGCGGGTGATGACGTCCGCCAGCTTGTTGCGGGCCCATTCGTAGCGGCCCCGGATCACGGCCGGATCCGCGGCCGCGGCGCCGTTCAGGGGCAGGCCCGGCCCCTTGGCCGCCTTGCCTTCGCCCACACAGCGCTCCATGGCCTCGGCCAGGGCCTGAAGCCCGTCCTTTTTGTGGGCCCGGATGGCGACTACGCGGACACCCAGGGCCTTGGACAGGGCCTGGGCGTCCACCTTCAGGCCTTTGGACTCGGCCACGTCGCCCATGTTCAGGGCCACCACGGTCGGAAGGCCCAAATCCATGAGCTGGGACAGAAAGTACAGGTTCCGTTCGGGGTTGCTGGCGTCGATGATGGCCAAAAGGGCCGAAGGGGCTGGGCCTTCCAGGCCCTGCAAAAGCTTCTGAACCAAGTCTTCGTCCGGGCTGAGCGCGGTCAGGGAGTAGGAACCCGGCAGGTCCACCAGTTCCACGCCGCCGCCCGGAAGGTCCCATTGGCCCACATGCCAACTGACCGTGACGCCGGGGTAGTTTCCAGTGCGCTGATTGAGCCCGGTCAGGGCGTTGAACAGGGTGGTCTTCCCTACATTGGGGTTGCCCGCCAAAGCCACCCTGAAACGGGCCGGACTCACGACGCTATGTCCACCAAAGCGGCTTCATTGCGGCGCAGGCTCAGGCGGTAGTCCCCCACCTGGATCTCCATGGGATCGCCCATGGGGGCCCGGCGCAGCACGGTCACGCGGCTGCCTTCAAACAAACCCATCTCCATCAGGCGCACGGTGGAAGCCTGCTGCAAACGCAGGCCGTCTATGGTGCCGCTCTGGCCGTCTTCAAGGAGGTCCAAGGTCAGACTCATGGTGCGCTTGCCTCAAAAGGGTATTGAATTTGAATGTCAACATTAGCTTTTCCGGACAGGCCTGTCAAATATAAACATGACTTTAAAGTAATCTTTGTGGAATGCGATTTTGACGCGTATTATCCCCCCATGCCTCTTTGTTTTCCCGCCTCCCTAAAGCGCTTTTCGTGAAACGCCTTGCCCTGGTCCTGACCGGCGGCGGTGCCCGGGCCGCCTATCAAGCCGGCGCCGTCCGCGCCCTGGCCGAACTTTGGCCCCACAAAAAAAGCCCTTTTCAGATCCTGACGGGCCTGTCGGCCGGGTCGATCAACGCCTGCCACCTGGCCCATTATTCCGACGACTTCCAAAACGGCGCCGAACGCCTCTGGACCCTCTGGAACACCCTGACCATAGACAAGGTCTTCCGCGCCGATTCCCTGGGGGTGCTGGGGAACGCGGCCTCGGTGCTGCGCGGCCTGCTTTCCGGGGGCGTGCTGCCCCGCCTGGCGTCCAGCCACCTGCTCGACAACGCGCCCTTAAGGAAACTAATTGAGGACAACGTCGACTTCGACCGCATCCACCGCCATGTGCAGGAAGGCCGTTTGCAGGCCTTCGCCGTCACCGCAACCAACTACATATCCGGCTGCGCCATCACCTTCTACGACGCCGAAGCCGGCCGCAAGGACTGGATCCGCAACAACCATCTGGGCTGGCGCTCCTCGCTCAGCTCCGACCACATCCTGGCGAGCAGCGCCATACCGGTGTTTTTCCCGCCCACCAAAATCGGGGTCGCCCACTACGGCGACGGCACCCTGCGCCTGCTCTCGCCCCTGAGCCCTTCCCTGCATATGGGCGCAACCGCGCTGATGGCCATCGGGGTGCGCAAGATCCCGGATCCCGACCGCCTGATGGAGATCAACCAGCGGCCCGGCCGGCCCATCACCTTCGCCGACGTGGCCGGCGTGGTCCTCAACGCCATGTTCCTGGACACCCTGGAAAGCGACCTGGACCGCCTGCGCCGCTTCAACCGCACCCTGCACGCCATGGACCCCCTGGCGCGCGAGGCTATGCAGCACGACTGGCGCATCATCGACGCGGAATCCCTGCAGCCCTCCAGGGACCTGGGGGCCTGGGCGGGCGGCATGACGGAACGCTACCCCTGGGCCCTGCGCCACCTCCTGCGGGGCATGGGCGTGAAACGCCGCAGCGGTTCGGACCTGGGCAGCTATGTGGCCTTCGACCACCACTACACCGGCAAGCTCCTGCGCACGGGCTACAACGACGTCATGGACCGCAGGGACAGTTTGAGGCACTTTTTGCTGACGCATTCGGAAGTTTAGGGGCGGCGGTAGCGGTCGAAAGCCCGGTTTGAAGCTGGTCGCCGTCTCGAAGATATTTCCTAAACGTGATCGAATCGAAATGAATACGGATTATACCCAGAATAGAGGGCTGGCAATTCCGCTAATGCCCTTCGAAGGCTTTCCCGTCAGGCCGAACCAAATGTGGCGAACTCAGACAGGAGGTCAGACCGAACTACGACATGTTATTGTATCCACTACACCGATACCAGCCACACACCATCTACATCAAAGTGTGCTCGGTTACTAAGGTAAATCTCCAATCCGGTAGTAAGTCAATAAAATCGAACAACGCGTCGTTTCCAGTAGGAGAAGAAAATTTTATTGATTTTGCTTTTAATAATAATTGGACTCGCGAACAAATTAATTTCGGAAAGTCTTCCCGAAACGCGAAAACCGCTATGTTATTTTGTCTTTCACAATAGATAGACCAATTGCCCGTGTCCGATGCGCAGACATAACGATCCATCAAAAATCTCCAACCAGGGGGCGCCTCTTTCTGCTCTAATGAAAATATGTAGTCCTTCGCCTCCATATCTTTTTCAATAAATATTGCTGGTGGTTCGGCCCAGTCATCTAGGGAAATATTTTTAAGATTAATCAACGCAACAACGGAAGCTTTCTCCTCACTCAAAAGTAAATTTTTCACATCGATAAAGCACGGATCGAATATCGTTCCAAAAGTATCAAAAAATAGATAATCCTCCCAATGTCCAACGATAACTTTTTTTGGGAAACACCTATCTTTACTTATGGAAGAAAGCGCGTTCAAGATTGCAGAATGCCTAGAAATATCGTTCGGTATATTCATTTTTATTGCCCCAAATTGTATTTTAGAGACTGGCCTGTGGTGTGCAACTTTAACATGTCGTATTCCCTCGGACATATCAGGCCTTTGAGTTCGCCTTAGCTCAGCGCCATATTTTGGCGCCAAGGAGGCGAAGATGGAAGAGCAGAGAGCAGGGACCGGGAGCCCTCCCGTGCCCATGGAATCACGCAGAAAGACGTACCCGCCGGAGCACAAGGCAGCGGTTTTGAAAGCCCTAGCCATCTGGACCGGCAGCCGCAGGGCATTTTGTGAGCTCCAAGGCATCAATCGCGCCACCCTCCTCGCGTGGCAGCGGAGTCCGTATCCCACCAGTGCCAGACCGCTAACCACCCCTACAAAGTACAATATGGAGCAGCGCAGGCAGGCCGTGGAAGGCTTTCTCCGAGCAGGCCTGAGCTACGCCCACTTCAGCAAGGTCATGGGCATGAATGACCGCTGCCTCATGCGCTGGGTAGCCGCATACCGCAGGAACGGCCTTAAGGGCCTTGAGGACAAAAGGGGGCGGTTCAGGAAGGGCAAACCACTGGCCAGCGCCCTGCTTGAATCGGTTAAGCTGGTGCGCTTGGAGTTCCCGAGCTTCGGTCTTCGCAAGATTTCGGCCTTCCTGGCACGCTTCAAGGGGGTCAAAGCGAGCCCTGGACTGGTGCGCAAGGCCTTGGATCAAGCCAAGGTGCCCCCTTTGGAACCCATGGCCCGGCGGTGGCGCAACTCGCCCGTGATCCGGCATTTCGAGCGAGCCCGACCTGGGGAGCTTTGGCAAACCGACATCACTAGCTTCCTGCTGACCAGGAACCACCAAAGAGTGTACCTAGTGGCATATATGGACGACCACAGCCGCTATGTGGTGTCCTGGAAGCTGGCCATGAAGCAGACCGGGGTCTTTGTCCAGGAGACCCTCCTGGAGGGCGTGCAGCGCTTTGGCAAGCCCCAGGAGCTGCTGTCGGACCAGGGCAGGCAGTATTTCGCCTGGCGGGGCAAGAGCGAGTTCCAAAAACTCCTGGTGAAACAGGGCATTCAGCACGTGGTGTCCAGGGCCCACCACCCCGAAACTCTAGGCAAGTGCGAACGGTTCTGGGGCACAGTGGGTACGGAGTTTTGGAGCCGTGCCCAGCCTCAGGACCTTTTCGAGGCCCAGGAGCGCCTGGGACATTTCATCAACCATTACAACCACTTCCGGCCACACCAGGGCATCGACAACGCCGTGCCAGCGGACCGTTTCTTCGGGGCCGAGAACCAGGTCCGCAAGGCATTGGAAGCGGCCTGGTCCGAAAACCAACTGGCCCTGGCCCTGGACAAACCGGCCAGGCAGCCTGTTTTTTTGGTCGGCCAGATCGGCGGGCAGTCCCTGAGTCTGCACGGCGAGGCTGGAAAGCTGGTACTGCAGACCTCAGACGGCCACAGACAGGAAATCGCGGCCGCGGACCTGGGAATGCCTCAGGTCCTCTTCTCCCCTTCGGAGGACAAGCGTGGACGAGGAATCGATCTCAGCAAGGTCGGACACGACTTCCCAGATGCCCTTGCTGGCTTCGCCGGCGGCGGAGCCAATCCCACAGGAGATCCCGGCTCCGGTCCTGAACAGGGAGCCGGACCTCAAGACCAAACGGTTCAAGAAGCCGGGCAAACGCAAGGGGGGCTTCCGAATGGACACCCCGCCCTGGCCGATACGGGCTATCTGGGATCTGGCGCCGACGAAGGAGCGCCAGGATGCGTACCAGTTGGCCGTCCAGATCCTCGAGCATTGGCTGGGTCGACAGACCCGCAAGGATCTGGGCGACAAGTTGAACCTGCCGCCCCTGCGGGTTTGGCAGTTGAGCCAGCAAGCCCTCACCGGCATGGTGGTGGCACTGATGGTCCAGCCGAAGCGGCCGGCCCAGGGCACTCCCCTTCCGACGGCCAAACTGCCTGACGTGGAGGAACTCAAGGAGCTGCGCAAGGAGGTCCGAAAACTCCGGGACGAAAAAAAGGTCCTTGAGGACCTTCTGGTTCTGCTCAGGGAAATGCCGGGCCAGGGGGACACCCCGGTGCCGAAGGGGAAAAAAAATACAGCCAGGTACCAAGTCAACCCCATGGCGGGCCAAGGTCGCGGCCTGGCTGCGGAACACCAAACGCAATAGAGGCGACCTCGACAAGGCGGCCGGGTGCTCCACGTCAGCGCACGGACCCTCCAGCGCTGGAAAAGGGCCCCCAGGCCGCCGCGTCGCGGTCGGCCGCCCTATGCACCAAAGCAGTTCTCCCTGGCACAGCGAAAGCTCAAGGTCCTGATCCGCAGCCTGGGCTGGGCTTTGGGCCGGCAAACCGCCCAGACCCGGCTGCCGGATCTCCCTTTACGTCTGATCAATCAGGTTCTAAAGATTCTCAAGGCCGAGCACAGGGCCCGAGAAGACGCATCTCGCCGCAAATTCCGTATCCATCTCCGTATCATGGTCAAACACGCTGTCGTTGGCCAGGACAGCACCCACGTCGGTAACACTTGCCGCCTGCGTTCCTGGGCCGAAGTAAGGAAGGACCTGGGTACCCTCAAGAGCCGTGCCCTGGGCGACGGAAAACCCCTCACCGGCCTGACTATGCTGCGCCAACTGCGTAGGGCCAAAACCAAAGACCTGCTGCCTCTGGTCCTCCTTACCGACAACGCCCGTGCCTACAAATGTTTGGCGGTCCAAGATTGGCTAAAATTCCACCAGGTCATACACCTGGTTTCACGGCCGCGCACGCCCACTGACAACGGCGCCGTGGTACGCGCCATTGGCGAAGCAAAGGCCGTACGGGGGATCGGGAAGGGCGTCCGTCTGCGCGGCCGCTCCGACGGCCCACGGAATCTGGACATGGCTATGAAGGCGCTCAACCAAAACTGGCCCAGAGCCAGCCGTGGCGGCAGGACGGCGAACCAGCTTGAGCGAGAAATGCCCCACTGGCGCGCCCTAGTATCCAGACGCAATTTCTTCCTAGCAGCGCGGAAGGAGATTCAAAAACGGGCTGAAGGCCTCGCGGGCCGAGACCTGCGACGGGCGACGAGGGAAGCCATTTTCGCAACTTTATGCCGCTTCGAACTGGCTGTGCGGACCTGCGGTAAAGGCCTAAACTAAGCGGCCACAAGACCAGAATTGGGCTACCAAATGTGGACGGTCATTCCCAAAGTTTCAAAAAATTTTACGCCCTGAGACAGCGGCCTTGGCCAACTCCGGACGCCGCGGAGGCCGAGACATTTTAAAACGATCCGAGAATTCGGCGATCGGCCTTGGCGTCAACAGGCTGTTCAAAAGCAGGGCGGCCTCTCCTTGCACGGACCGGCCGTTCGCTTTGGCTCGGGCCTGCAATCGACGATACGCCGCATCGGTCAAATCCCTAACCAACAGGCTAGGCCTCATTCCTTGTGCCCCCGCGGCCACGGGCTAGCCCTTCCCGCCCAGCTTCAGCACCCAGCCTTCGACAAAAGCCCGAATATCATCGATGTATTCGAAGGCCGCCGGGACCACCACCAGGGTCAGCAGGGTGGAGGTGAAGAGGCCGCCGACGATGGCCACGCCCATGGAGGAGCGGAAGCGGCCGGCCTCGTTCAGGGCCAGGGCCAGGGGAAGGGTGCCGAAGAGCAGGGCCAGGGAGGTCATGAGGATGGGCCGCAAGCGCTCCTTGCCCGCGTTCACCAGGGCCTCCTTGCGCTCCATGCCCGAGCGGATGTGCTGCAGGGTCAGGTCCACCAGCAGGATGGAATTCTTCGCCACCAGGCCCAGCAGCATGACCAGGCCGATGAGGGAGAAGAGGTTGAGGGAGCCGTCCAGGTGGGTGATGTGGAAGAGGTGGAATTTGTAGAGCAGGGCGAAAAAGCCGTGTTTGCTCAGGAATTCCACCGTGAACAGGGCGTAGAAGGCGCCGGCGATGGCCAAAGGCAGGGCCAAAAGGATGGTGAGCGGGGTGATGAAGCTCTCATACAAGGAGGCCAGCACCAGGTACATCATCACGATGGCCAGCATGAAGGCCATGAGCATGTTCTTGCCCATGTCCGCGAAATCCTCGGCCTGGCCCACGAAATCGTAGGTCACGCCCTTGGGCAGGGGATTGGCCTTGATGACCTTGCGCGTGGCGTCGAGCACGTCGCCCAGGCCCGCGCCCTGGCCCAGGTCGGCGTCGATGACGATGGAGCGCGAGCGGTCGCGCCGGGTGATGGAGCTGGGCCCGCTGGCGCGCTGGGCCACGGCCACGGAGGACAGGCGCACCAGGTCGTTGTTCAGGTTCGGCACCCAGGTCGATGCGTAGCCCTTCTCCAGGTCGCGCTGGTCCTCCTTCAGCCGCACCCGGATGTCGTATTCCTTGCCGTCCTCGCGGTACTGCCCCGCCACGGTCCCGTCCGTGAAGTTACGCAGCTCCTGGCCCGCCACCACCGTGCTGACGCCCAGGCGCCCGGCCTTGAGGGGGTCCAGCCTGATCTGGTACTCGGGCTTGCCCTCGCGGTAGTTGGTGTCGAGGTCCGCCAGGCCCGGCACGGCCTTGGCGACGGCTACTTTAAGCTTCTCGGCGTATGCGGACATGACCGCGAGATCGTCGCCCTTCAATATCAGGGTGAAGGGTTTCTGCCCCGAGCCCGCCGGATCGTAGTCGCCGATGGTGACCTTGTACTGCGAAAAACGCTTCGCCAGCTCGCCGCGCAGTATGGTCTTCAGGTCCTCGGAGCTGATGGCGCGCTGGTCGGCCGGGGTCATGCCGACGTAGATGTTGGCGGTGTTGCCCTGCCCGGTCACAGAGGTGACCTGGACCTCCTTGTGCGCGCGCACGACCGCGTCCACCTGCAGCGCCACCGCGCCGGTGGCCTCCAGGCTCGCGCCCACGGGCATCTCCAGGCCCACCGCGAACTCGGGGTTGTCGGACTGGGGGATGAAGGTGTTGGTCACGTGGGCGGCGGCCACGAAGCTGCCGATGAAGACGACCAGGGCCGCCAGCACGGTGGCCAGGCGGTGGTCCACGACCCAGCCGATCAGGCGGCCGTAGGAATGCTCCAGGGCCTCCTGGAAGGTCTCAAAGGCGCCCACGCAGCCGGGGGCCAGGCCGCCCAGCAGGGCGCCGAAGAGTACCGCCAGGCCGTGCCCCAGGGAGCTGTGCGCCACCACCAGGCCGACCAGGCCGACGGCCAGGCCTCCCACCAGGGCTCCGCCCCAGGTGAAGGAACCCATGCGGGCCCGGTGCTTCTCCCCCTTGCCCGCGAAGAAGGCCGACAGCATGGGGGCGATGGTGAGGGCGTCGAAGAGGGAGATGACCATGGCGAAGCACATGGTCAGGCCGAACTGGCCCAGGAACTTGCCCACGGTGCCCGACAAGAAGCCCACGGGCAGGAACACGGCGATGACCACGGAGCTGGTGGCGAGGACGGCCAGGTTCACCTCGCGGGTGCCCAGGAGGGCCGCCTTCCAGGGGCTTTCCCCGCGTTCGATATGGCGGAAGATGTTCTCGCGCACCACGATGGCGTCGTCGATGAGCAGCCCCACCGAGAGGCTGAGCGCCAGCAGGGTCATGATGTTGATGGTGAAGCCGGCCAGGTGCATCAGCAGGAAGGCGCCGATGAGGGAATTGGGCAGGGCCAGGGCCGTGATGAAGGTGCTGCGGAAGTTCCCCAGGAAGAAGTACACCACGACGATGACCAGCAGGACGCCGATGGCGATGGTCTCCTGCACGTCGTCCACGTTCTGGCGTATCCAGACGGAGCCGTCCTGCAGGGGCTTGAGGCTGGGCTTGCCCGGGCTGTCCTTGATCTCGGCGTTCATCTTGGTCAGCAGGGCCTGCACCCCGTCGACGACCTTCACGGTGTTCGTGCCGGTCTGTTTGAAGATCTGGAACACGATGGCGGGGTGCCCGTTGACGTAGGCCAGGCTCTTGGCGTCCTCCAGGGAGTCCACCACCGTGCCCACGTCCTTCACGCGCACGGGGCGGTCGGTGAAGCTGACCACCGCGTCCTCGATCTCCGGCACGGTCCGGTACTCGCCCAGGGTGCGGAAATTCAGGTCAATGCCGTCCTTGGTCACCTTGCCCACGGGCACGTTGGAGCTGCTGTCGGCGATGCGGCCCGTCACCCTGGTCGCGGAGAGGCCCATGCGCTTCAGGAGGTTGCGGTCGAGCAGGACCTCGATCTCGCGCTTGCGGCCGCCCACCAGGTCCACCTTGCCAACGCCCGGCACCTGGGCGAAGCGGTTCTTCAGCTCCTCGTTGGCCAGGTCGTAGAGCTGGGCGGGCGGCAGGTCCGCCTCCAGCGCGACCTGGATGACGGCCTGGTCGGAGAGGTTCACCCTTAATATGATCGGTTCGTCGATCTCCTTGGGCAGCTTGTTCCTGATGTTCTGCACGCGGTTGCGGACCTGCTGCTCCGCGTCCTTCATGTCGGTTCCGTCGTAGAACTGGCAGGTGATGGTCCCCACCCCGTCGTCGCAGCTCGCCAGGATGCGCTTCATGCCCGCCAGGGATGCCAGTTCGTCCTCCACCGGCTTCACCACCAGGGTCTCGATCTCGGCCGGCCCCGCGCCGCGGTAGGGGATCTGCACCGTGACCACCGGGATCTCGATCTCCGGGAAAAGGTCCACGCCCAGCTTGAAGTAGCTCAAAAGGCCCACGAACAGCGTGAGGATGACGATGCTGGTCACGAAGATGGGCCGGGTCAGGGACAGGCGCGCGAGGAGGGGCGCCTGGGTGAGGACGGCCGGATCCTCGCCCGCGGGCACACCCTCGGGGGACGTAGGCTTGGGGCCGCTGCTGTTCACCATGGCTGGTCTTCTCCGTTGTAGTAGCGCGCCTGGGCTTCAAGCTCCTCGGCCTGGGCCGTCAATTGCAGGGTCTGCACCCGCGAAAGGTTGTAGTCGTCGGCGAAGCGCAGCACCTGGAATTCGGTGGTGCGCCCGTCCTCGTAGCGCTCCTTTTCGCGGTCGGCCTTCTCCTTCTGGATCGTCTCAAGTTCGCGGGCCAGCGCCAGGCGCTCCTTGACCCCGGCGAAGCTCGCCTTGAGCTGGGCCCAGTCCCTGGCGACCTCGAGTTTCTTGCCCTCCACCTGGGCCTGGCCGTATCCCTCGGCCTGGCGCGCGCCCGAAAGGACCTGGCGGTACAGGGCGTAGTCCAGGTTGGCGGTGAACTTCACCCCCACCAGCGTGTTGGGCTGGAATTGCTCCATGGTCCCGGTGGCCTCCGGATCGCGCTCGGCGCCCCCGAGGGTGGCGAAGACGCTGATGTCGGGGGTGAAGCTCTGGGTCACGCTGGCGACCTGGGCGTCGCTGGCGCGCAGGGCCGCCTCCGCGGCTTCCAGGTCCGGGCGGGTGCCGCTGGGCTGGGGCAGGCGCTCCGGCGCCTCCAAGGCCTCCAGGCCGCCGACCTTGGCGGTCGGGGTCATGCCCCTGAGGCTGTTGAAGACGATCACCGCGCGGGCCTCGTCGTCGCGGTTCTCGGCCAGGTTCAGGGCCACCTGGCGCAGGGAGGCCTCGCCCTCGAGCACGTCGGCCTTGTCCGCCAGGTTGTCGGCGTACTTGTGCTTGGTCCAGTCGAGTATTTTCTGGTTCCGCTTCAGGGACTCGTTGAGTATCGCCGTCACCTGCCGCACCGTGGCCAGCTCCACGTAGGCCTGGCGGGCCTGGTAGAGCAGGGCCTGGGCCTGGTAGCGGTTGGCGGCGCGGCCGGCGTCCGCGTCCGCGGCGGCCTTGGCCAGGCTGGCGTTCACCTCCGAGGCCATGAAGTTGCGCCACAGCGGCTGGCTGATGTTGAGGCTCACCTGCTGGCCGTAGGTGTCCAGGTCCGGCAGGAAGCCGGCATAAAGGGGGTTGGAGGCGAACTGGGCGAAGGCGGACGGGTAGAAAAACTTGGTGTGGTCGCCGGAATAGTCCAGGCCCAGCTGGGTGCCGGTGGACAGGAGCTCGTTGAGGTTGGTGTCCCAGCTGAGGGTCTCGGTGTCGCTGGGGGAGATCTCGGTGGAGCCCACCGGATAGGTCTGGTTGTTCTGCTCCTGCACCTGTCCGTCCATCTGCGGCGAAAAAGCCGTCAGGGGCTGCTTGGCCGAGAGGGCCAGGGCTGCGTCCTCGGCCTGTCCGCCGCGCAGGTCCGGATTGCGCATGCGGACCTCGTCCATGTACTGGCCCAGGCTCAGGCTCTCCGCCCCCAGGGACGCGGCCAAGGGCCCCGCACCCAGCAAAAGGAACACGAAAAATCTCTTCACTGCCTGCCTCGTCAACGGTTCTGGAAGGTGGATGTCACTTGGACTTCTTTTTTGGGACCGATCCCGAGGGCCTTCGTTTTTGTCCCCGCGGCGGCGCGGAAAAGACGTCCACGAGGTGCCCCAGGTAGGCGGCTTCGGCGGGCAATTGCGCGGATGTGCAGGTGCGCATCAACACAAAACGGTAATAGAAGAGGCTGCCGAAAAAGGGCATCAGGTGCTGCAGCACTTTTTCCAGGGAGGTCCCCTTGGGGAAATGGGGCCGCAGGAAGGCGTCGAGGAGAGCCTCCATGCGCGGCATCATCGCGCACAGGCGCAGAAGGTCCGGGTCCTCATAGGCGACGTTGAGGGCGATGCGCATCACTTCCGCGGGCCCGGGCTGCTTGAAGTGGGCCAGGTAGGAGCGGCCCAGGTAGTCCAGGGCCTCGCGCAGGTCGCGGCAATGGGGCGCCTTGGCCAGCATGTCCTCGGCCCCGGAAAACATCCCCTCGTGCAGGGCCTGCAGCAGGGCCCGCTTGCCCTTGAAGTAATGGTAGAGGGCCGCCTTGGCCAGGCCGGCGGAGCGCGCCACCTCGTTCATGCTGGCGGCGTGGTAGCCGCGGGCGGCGAACTGGCGCCGGGCGGCGTCCAGGACGCGCGCGCGCACTTGGGCGTGGGCTTCGGGATCAAGGGTACGCATGGGCTACCACTTCTGTGCGCGTCCGTCGGAAACCCTACGCGCGTTCGTCGACGACGGTTCCAAATCAGGCCGGATTTTTCGGTGCGGCCCCGCGGCCGAGCAGGCCATAGGTGCCGTAGAAGAGCGTGCAGGCTTCCCCGCCGCAGAGGATCCCGCTTTCCAGGTCCACCCGCGCCATGCCCCTGCGGCGCAGGGTGCGCAAGGCGCCCGCGAGGGCGTCCTGGGGGGCGCGGCATTCCGCGCTGAAGGCCGCGCCGACGGGCTTCACGAAACGCTCCCGCGAGGCGGCGATGATCACGTCGGCGTCGGCGCCTTCGGAGTTCAGGGCGCACCACAGGAGGCCCCAGCCGGCCAGCACAACGGCGGCGTAAAGGCTGCCGCCGAAGGCCGTGTGCTGGTGGTTGCGGTTGGGGCCCAGGGGGAAGGAAAGCCGCACCAGCCTGGGGGACGCCTCGGCCACCTCCAGACCCAGGGCCAGGGTCAGGGGGATGTGCTTTTCCAGGGCTGCCTGCAGTTCCTGTTCCATGGGCGTCCGGCTGAATTCGGGGAGCGCTATATTAGACCGTCCGGTCGGTCAAAATCAAGGCACAAATAATTATTTCTCCGCGGGCCCGGGGGGCTCGGGGTTTTCGACAAAATTGGCCGGCGCGACGACGACCCAGCCCTGCGCTTCGCAGTAGGGGCAGGGCAGCGAACGTCCGGAGTCCAGGGGGTCCGGTATCCACCGCTCCCCTTTGCAGATGAGGCACATCTCCCGGACCGTTTTTTCCATCATGGCTCCACGCGCAGGGCGCGCACCCTGCGGTGCCCCCCGTCCGAGGGCGGCAGGGTCTTCCAGCGCCACTTGCCCCCGTCCGCGGCGGCGGCCCATTGGGCGTCGAAGTCGGCCACGTCCTTGCGCAGGACCAGGTCGAACACCGCGGTCCGGTTCGAGAAGCGCCGGCGGAACACGCGCTGCACGCTGTCCAGCGACTCCAGCCGGACCCGCAGGGCCTCCAGCGCCTCCTGGTTGACGTTGTCCGCCTCGAGCTGGATCAGAACCTCGGCGTGGGCACGCCCCTGGAGCAGGTCCTCGACGTGCCCCTCCACGTAGCGGGCCACCTCGTCGCTGGCGGCCTCGGAGGCCTCGCGGGAGGCCTGCTCGATGGGGCGGCCGGCCCTCGCGACCCGCGTGACGGCCGCCTCGCTCACCAGTTCCAGGCCCCCGTCCCCGCCGTCGGCCTCCAGCAGGCGCACCTCGGCCTGGGCGCGCACCCGGCGCAGGCTCGGCGCGCTTTCCTGGGGCGGGGTGTCGGTCACGCAGTTTCCCGCCAGGAGCCAGCGGGCGCCCTGGCCCAGGGCCAGCTGCTTGAGGAAGTCGTCCTCCCCGCTCTTGAGGGCGTGGTTGGCTCTGTACGCGAAGAGGGTGTCCCCGGAGCCTTCGACGACTTCGATCCCGGGTATGGCGGCCATGCGCTCGGCCAGGAGCGGCCCCAGCACCGGGGGATGCGGCCACAGGCCCAGGTCCTGGTTGTAGTCGCGGGCCACCACGAACACGGTCACCGGGCTGCCCAAGGCGTCCACCAGGGCCTTGGGGACGGCGTCCGCCGGGGCCGCCTTCAGCGGCGCCAGGGCGCCCAGGCTGTCGCCGTTCAGGTCGGCGGCGGCGATCTCCGGGCTGCCCGTCAGGGGAACATAGAAGTCGCTGTGCCCCTTCTCCACCCGCACGAAGAAACGCCGGCCCTGCGGCAGGAGCAGGCTGCGGTCGGGGAGGCTCAGGACCAGGTCGGCCGGGCGCCCGAATTGGAAGCGCCCGTCCACGAGCAGGCAGCCCCGGTCCAGTTTCAGGACCACGCGCTCGGAGCCGGCCTCGGGCGAGGGCCCGCCATAGACCGCGAAGCGCGCCGGGCCGGCGACGACGAAATCAAGGTAGTTCAAATACCGCAGGCGCAGCAGGGCCCCCGCGTCCATCTCGATGCGCGAGGCCTCCGGCAGCCTGGCCCCGGCGTCCATGGGCCAGGCCTCGGTCTCGAAGCGGTAGAGGCGCAGGCTTCCCTGCTCGCCGATCACCTGCAGGCGGCTCTTCCCGCGGTCGGCCGCCGCCGCCAGCGTCGCCGCCAGGCACAGGGCCAGGGACAGGGCCGCCTTGAAGCTCACCGCCGCCGCCCCTTGGCCTTCGGCTTGGGGGCCGGCCTCCCCCCGCGCGCCCTGCGGTTGCGTTTCCAGATGAGATAGAGGCCGCGCAGGGTGAGGTCGGGGACCACCTCGGTGATGCCCAATTCCGCGGCCGGGAGCCAGTGGGACAGCCCTCCCGTGGCGATGAGTTTGGGCGTGCGCCCGTCGCGGCGCTTGAGCTCGGCGCCGATGCGCGCGCACAGCTCGCGCGTGCCGCCCAGGGTGCCGTAGTAGATGCCGGAGCGCAGGGCCTGCAGGGTTCCGCCGCCGATGGGCGAATCCGGGGGCTCCATGTCGATGCGCGGCAGGCGCGCGGTCCTGCTGAACAGGGCCTCCATGCTGATGGCGACGCCCGGGGCGATAGCCCCGCCCAGGTAGACGCCGTCCGCGGAGACCGCGTCCACGGTGGTGGCGGTCCCGAAATCGAGGACCAGCAAGGGGCCCGGATAGGCGTGGAAGGCGGCCACGGCGTTGACCAGGCGGTCCGCCCCCACCTCGTCGGGATTGCGCAGGCCGACGCTCAAGCCCAGGTCGAGCTTGTGGCCCACCACCATGGCCTTCAGCTTGAACAGGCCCCACAGGGCGTCCTGCAGCACCCCGTCGAGGGGCGGCACCACGGAGGCGAGGATGGCGTCCTTGATGGCGCCGGGCTTGAGGCCGGCCTGCTTGAAAAAATCCTCAAGCAGGACCGCGTACTCGTCGGAGGTTTTGCGCGTATTGGTGGCGAAACGCCAGGAGTGGGCCAATTTGGCGCCGTCAAACACGCCCGCCACGATGTTGGAATTGCCGATGTCCAGAACGAGGAGCATGGGGGGAGGCTTCAGCGGGGGGCTTTCGCCCGCGAGGGCGAATCGAAGGGCTATTGTTTGGACAAGGGGATGACGATGTTTTCCGACGGAAGGGCCAGGATCAGGGAGTGCAGGGCCGCGTCGTCCGGGACCAGGAAGCTCACGTCCATGGTGGCCCTGCCCCCCGAGGCCAGGGACAGCGGCGCCGAGCCGCTCGCCGGCGGGGTGGCCATGTAGTCTTCGCCGTCCAGGTCGCGCAGGTCAAAGGCGTCCTCGTCCACGGACATCGCCTTGGCGCCGGTGTTGTGGATAAGGACGTGGGCCGTGAAAAAGAGGTTCCCTTGGGAGGGGCTGAAACCCACCAGCCTGGCCGTGGAACGGGCCGCCAAAAGGCGCAGGTTCGCGGAGATGCCCTGGACCGAAGCCCTGGCGAAAAGGCCCGGCCCGACCGGCGAAACGGGCGCCGCGGCGGCCCTGGGGACCGCCGGGATCGGAGGGACCGCGGGGACGGCTTTGGCGGCGGGAATGTCCGCGGGGAGCTCCTCGGAATCGCTCCAGCTCGACGCGGGCGCGGCGGCCTCGACCGGGGCTTCCTTTGCCACGGAGGGGGCCGGGGCGCCGGAACGGCGCACGGGCATCGGCAGGGCCTGGGTCCCGGTGTAGTAGCTGGGGGCTTCGCCGCGGACCTGGAACAGGTCTTCGGACGGGGACACCTCGGCGGGAGGGGCGGACTCCACGGGCGGCGCGGACGCGGTTTCCGGTTCCCGGACGAGGGCCGGCGCGATCGGCAGGGCCGCCGGGGCCTCCTGCGGCACCACGCCGCGGTCCACCACGGGGTTTTCCGTCTGCTGGACCGGCGCGACCACGGGCGAGGCCGGCGCGGCCCCCGAGCCGGGATTGAAGACCGGGGACACCGAAATGCTGGGAAGCGAACCCTTGCTCAGGACCATGGCGAGGGCGACCGCCAGGATGCTGACGCAGACCAACGCCACGCAGGAAACCATGGCCAATACCCATAAATCCGTTTGGGCACGTGTCTTTTCGGGTTTAAACGTCTCGTCTGTGGTCGCGACCACCGAATCCTCCGCGGGTTTTACCAATATTGGGGCCTAAGCCCAAGCCCGTCAATCCGTCCAAACAGGGCGTAAATCCATGGCCTGGGCGGCCTGCAGACGCCGTTCGCCCCCGTCGGCCAAGGCCAGGCGCAGGGAGCCGTCCGGGGCCACGCCCAGGACGCGGCCGTGCAGGATTTCCTTGCCCAGGCTCACCCTGCAGTCCCTGCCCAGGAGCGCGTCATAGGCGTCGAGCTCCGTCCTGAAGGCCTCCAGGCCGCCCCGCATCCAGACGCCCAAGGCGCGCTCCCAGCTCCCCAGCACGGCCGCGAGCACGGCCTCGCGGGAGGCCTGCACCCCGGCCTGGCGCAGGCTGGCGGCCTGGCCGCGCAGGCCGTCGGGCCAATCCGTCTCGCTCTGGGTGATGTTGAGGCCGCAGCCGGCCAGCATGAAGCCGGAGGCCTGCTCGATCAAGAGGCCGCCGAGCTTGCGCTCCCTCCACCAGAGGTCGTTGGGCCATTTCACGGCGGCGTCCTTCAGGCCCAAAGCCCGCAGGGCCTGCGCCGTGGCCAGGCCCAGGACCACCGGCAGGCTGGCGGGCGCGGCGGGCCCGTCCAGGCCCAGGACCACGGTGAAGAGCAGGCCGGCCCCGGCCGGCGCCTGCCAGCTGCGGCCCCAGCGCCCCCGGCCCGCGCCCTGTTCCTCGGCCAGGACCACGCAGCCGTGCGCGGCGCCCAGACCCACGGCCTCGCGGGCCGCGTCCTGGGTCGAGGCCGTGGAGGCGTGCCAGCGCAGGTCCCTTCCGAAGGCCCCTTGCCGCGCCGCCTGGAATGCCCCGCTGTTGAAGCTGTTCACCGCAGCTCGAACTCCATGGAAAGGTCCAGGGCCGGCGCGGAATGCGTGAGGGCCCCGACGCTGATGCGGTCCACCCCGCTGGCCGCGAAGGCGCCCACGCTCTTCAGGGTGATGCCCCCCGACGCTTCGGTGAGCACCCGGCGGCCCGTGCGCTGCTTGAATCGCCGCACGCGCGCCACGGCCCCGCGCAGGCGCGCCGGGGTGAAGTTGTCCAGCAGGACGCTGTCGGCCCCGGCCTCCAGGGCCTCGTCGAGCTGGGCCAGGTCCTCCACTTCGACCTGCACCGCGGCCTTGCTCAAGGCCGCGCGGCGCACGGCGGCGGACACCGAGCCCGCGGCCTTGATGTGGTTGTCCTTGATGAGCACGGCGTCGTAGAGCCCGCGGCGGTGGTTCAGCCCGCCTCCGCAGGCCACGGCGTACTTCTCCAAGGCGCGCAGCAGGGGCGTGGTCTTGCGCGTGTCCAGCACGGCCACGCTGCGCGACCGCGCGCGCGCGGCTGTCACAAAGGCCCGCGTCAGGGTGGCGATGCCGCAGAGGCGCTGGGCGAAATTGAGGGCCACGCGCTCACCGCTGAGCAGGGCCCGCGCCGGGCCTTGCAGGCGGGCCAGCGTGGTTCCCGCGGAAAAGGCCCGGCCCTCGCGCACGAGCAAACGGACCTTGACCCGCGCGTCCAGGTGCCGGAACACCCGCGCGAAGAGCGGCAGGCCCGCGGCCACCCCGCCCTGGCGCGCCACCAGCACGGCGTGCGCGCCCTGGCGCGGAGAAACGGTCCAGCGCGTGGTCAGGTCCCCGGAACCCAGGTCCTCGCGCAGGGCCGCCGCGATCAGGGCCTTGGACGCGCCAGGGCTCAAGGGCTCGGACAAGAGAGGGGATCCGGACGGCTTCATAGGCTGGCTTCGAAGAAGGCGGCGCTCAGTTGGTCGCGCGTGCGGCGCTCCCCTTCCGCGAGCCAACGGTGGCCGCTGAGGGGCGGAAAATAGGAGGCGACGGGCAATGCCGCGGCGCAGCGGGCCGCGGCGAGCTCGACGCTGGCGCTTTGCGGATGGTTGCGGTCCTTGCCGCCGTGGCAGACCAGCAAGGGGCCGGGCCAGGCCGAAGCGGTCAGCAGGGGATGGTGGCCCAAGGCCTCGCTGAAGAGGCGTTCGTGGACCAAGATGCCGTCCCAGATGGGCCGCAAGTCGCCCTGCGCGGGCCCGTATTGCTCCTTGCGCAGGCCGTTCCAAGGTTCCGTTTTCAGGAGCGGGGACCATAGGGCCAGGGCCTTGACCGGCAAGGCGGCCGCGGCCAGGGCGGCCATGGCCCCTCCCATGGAAAAGCCCAAGATCCCCCGCCGGTCGGGGTCCGCGCCCGGCAGGCCGGCCAGGCCTTCGAAGGCCGCGCGCACGTCGGAGAGCTGGTCCTCAAAGCCCTGGTCCTGCAGCCGCGCGTCGCTGTTCCCGTGGCCGCGCAGGTCCAGCCTCAGGCTGGCCACGCCGTGCCGCTCCAGCAGCATCGCGCTCAGGTCGAACATGGCCTTGGTCAAGGTCAGGCCCGGGATGCAGACCACGCAGGGAAAGGGCCCGGCCCCGGCGGGGCTGCGCCACAGCCCCCGCAGGGCGCTTCCGTCCGCGGCCCTGATGCTGACGGCCTGCTCAGGCACCCAGTTCCTTCAGGCTCTTTTCCAGCTTTTCCAGCGCGCCTTCGAACTCAACGACCTTGGCGCGCTCCACGGCCACCACCGCGGCGGGCGCCTTGGACACGAAGGACTCGTTGCCCAGCTTGGCCTTCTGCGCGGCCAGGAGCCCCTGCAGCCTGCCGCGCTCCTTTTCCAGGCGCTGCCGTTCCAGGCCCAAATCCAAAAGCCCCTCCAAAGGCAGGAAGACCTGCACTGTGCCGGCCAATTGGGCCATGGCGCCCTTGGGCGGGGCGGCGCCTTCGGCCAGCTCCTCGGCCTGCATGCGCGCCAGGCTTTGCATCAGGCCGCTCTGGGAGGCCAGCAGCGCCTGCACCTTGGGCGGGGCGGACAGCAGGACCCGCACTTCCCGCTTCAGGTCCACCTTCATCTCGGCGCGGAGGTTGCGGACGACGCGCACAACCTCCATGACCTGGCCGAAGTCCTCCAGGGCCGCGGCGTCGGGCGCCGGAGGGGAGGAGGGCCAGCTCGCCCGGGAAATGGTCTCTCCCTCATGGGGCAGCAGCTGCCAGATCTCCTCGGTCATGAAGGGGCAGAAGGGGTGCAGCAGGCGCAGGGTCTGTTCCAGGACAAAGGCCAGGGTGCGCTGGGCCGTGGAGCGCGAGCCCGCGTCGTCCCCGGTCAGGCGCGCCTTGACCGCCTCGATGTACCAGTCGCACAGGTCGTCCCAGAAGAAGTGGGTCAGGCACTCGGAGGCCTGGTTGACCTGGACGCCCTCCTCCAGGAAGCGGCTGGTCTCGGCCGTGGCGAGGTCCAGGCGCGCCAAAATCCAGCGGTCCGCGAGCTCCAGCCCCGCCGAAGGCCGCCGCGGAGCGCCCGCGGGCAGGCCCTGCAGGTGCATCAGCATGAAGCGGGCCGCGTTCCACACCTTGTTGGTGAAGTTGCGCGCGGTCTCCAGGCGCTCCTCGCTGAGGCTGATGTAGCGGCTCTGGCTCTCGATGGTGCACAGGCCCAGTCGCAGCGCGTCCGCGCCGATGGAATCGATCTTCAGCAGGGGGTCGACCACGTTGCCCTTGCTCTTGCTCATCTTCTGGCCGTGCCCGTCCGCCACCAGGGAATTGATGAGCACGGCCTTGAAGGGGACCAGGCCGGTGAGCTCGAGGGAGAACATGCTCATCCGCGCCACCCAAAAAAACAGGATGTCCCAGCCCGTGACCAGCACGCTGGTGGGGAAATAGCGGTCCATGTCGGGCGTCTTGTCGGGCCAGCCCAGCGTGCTGAAGGGCCACAAGCCGGAGCTGAACCAGGTGTCCAGGACGTCCTCCTCCTGCTCCAGGGAGGCCTCTTCGACCTTGAGCCTGGCCGCCGCCTCTTTGGGCGAACGCGCCGCGGTCTGCCGGCCGTCGGGGGCGCGGTACACGGGGATGCGGTGCCCCCACCAGATCTGGCGGCTGATGCACCAGTCGCGGATGCCCGAAAGCCAGTCGCAGTACACCTTGGACCAGGAGGCCGGCTGGAACACGGTGTCGCCGCGCTCCACGGCGGCCAGGGCCATCTCGGCCATGGGCTTCATGCGCACGAACCACTGCAGGCTCAGGATGCTTTCCACCACGGTGGAACAGCGCGAGCAGCGCGCCACGGCGTGGTGGTAGTCCTCGATCCTCTCCACCAGGCCGGCCGCCTGGAGGTCGGCCACGATGGCCTTGCGGCACTCGAAGCGGTCCATGCCGGCGTACTTCCCCGCGGAGGCGTTCATGACGCCCTTGGGGTCCATGACCTTGATGCGCTCCAATCCGTAGCGGCCGCCGATCTCGAAGTCGTTGGCGTCGTGGGCCGGGGTGATCTTCAGGGCCCCGGTGCCGAAGTCCTTGTCGACATAGGCGTCGAAGAGCAGGGGCAGTTCCCGGCCGAAGAGGGGCAGCAGGAGCTTGGAGCCCTTCAGCCCGGCGTAGCGGGGGTCCTCCGGGTGCGCGGCCACGGCCACGTCACCGGGCAGGGTCTCCGGCCGCGTGGTGGCGACGACCACGAAGCGTCCCGGCCGGCCCTGGACCGGGTAGCGGATGTGGTACAGCTTGCCGTCGGTCTCCTTGTGCTCGGTCTCGATGTCGGACAGGGCCGTGCCGCAGCGCGGGCACCAGTTGATGATGTAGTCGCCCTGGTAGATCAGGCCCTTGTCATAGAGGCGGACGAAGGCTTCCGTGACCGCCGCGCTCAGCCCCTCGTCCATGGTGAAGCGCTCGTAGCGCCAGTCGCAGCTCGATCCCAGGCGGCGCAGCTGGCGCATGATGGTGCCGCCGCTCTCCTCCTTCCACTGCCAGACCCGCTTCAGGAAGGCATCGCGGCCCATGGCTTCGCGCTTCAGGCCCTCCTTGGCCAGCTCCCGCTCCACCACGTTGTGGGTGGCGATGCCGCCGTGGTCGCAGCCCGGCACCCACAGCACGTCGAAGCCGCGCATGCGCTTCCAGCGGGCCAGGAGGTCCTGCAGCGTGTTGTTGAGGGCGTGCCCGATGTGCAGGCTGCCGGTCACATTGGGAGGGGGGATGACGATGGAAAAGGGCGTTTTGCCGGAGGCGGGCTGGGCGTTGAAGTACCCTCGCTCCTCCCAGATTTTGTACCAGCGCTCTTCAACTTCCTTGGGATCGTACTTGGGGGACAATTCCTGCATAAAAGGCCAATGCCAAGCGGGGGGGCAGGAATCGGAAAGGCTCAGGGGGTCCTGGAGGTCGAAATGCCCGCGCAGGCTCTCGGCGGGCTGGCCGTCGATGAGCACCTGCACCCGCGAAACATCCGGCACGTCCGCGCAGAGCGTGTGCACCAGGCAATACAGGGTGGCCACTTCCGAGGAGGTGCCCCCGGGCAGGGCCGCCACGGTGGCGGAAGGCAGGTCCACCACCGCCAGCCCCTTGCCGTCGAGGTAGACCTCCAGGTAGCTGGACTGCGGGCCGAAGCAGGGCGTCGCGCCCGTCTCGGCGGGCAGGGGGCCCGCCATCAGCGCCATCAGGATCTGCTTGGCCTGGGCCACCAGGGAAACCGTGGCGTAGATCTGGCGGGGCACGTTGACGAAGCCGGCCTTCTGGCTGGACGGGAAGGTGAGCAGCACCTTGCGCTTGGCCTCATGGCCCGTGAACAGGGGCGGGGCCGCGGGGGCCGTCGGGGCGGCGTGCCTGGAACAGGCGCCGGCTCCCAGGAGGGCGAGGGCCAGGAGGGCCGCGCGGAGGCTAGGGCGTCTTGGCACCGGCGGCCTCCCGCTGGGGTCCCAGCACATAATCGGCGATCCCGTCGGCCAGCTTCCCGGCCAGGGCCTGGTTGGCCGCGTCGTCCTTCAGGGCCGCCAAATCCGAAGGGTGGCTGGCGAAGCCCACCTCCACCAGGCATACGGGCACGCTCAAGCCCCGGAAGAGCCCCAGCTTGAGGGTCTGCACCGCCCGCGGACCGGTGATCCCCAGGGCCCTGGCCAGGCATATCCCCAGGGTGCGCGAGGCCGCGGCGTGCATGCCGGCGGCCTGCTCCCACAAGGGGGCCTCGGGATCGTCCACCTTGATCTCGGCGGGGACGAAGAGGCGCGGCCCCTGGGCCTGCGGCTGGAAGGCCGCGTTGACGTGGAGGCTCACCATGGCCAGGGGCTGGAGGGCGTTGGCCATCTCCACGCGGGCCGTGAGGCTCAGGGTCTGGTCCGTGGCGCGGGTCAGGCTGACGTCGCAGCCGCGGGCCTTGAGCAGGGGCTCGATGCGCAGGGCCAAAGCCAGCGCGAAATCCGACTCGCGGAAATCCGGGGCGACCACGCCCGCGTCCGAGCCTCCGTGCCCGGGATCGAGCAGGACCAGGGGCGCCGCCCGCAGGCCGGACGCCAAGGCCAGAATGAGGGCGGCCCAGAGTCCGGACCTCATGCCGGTTCGGCCTCCCGCCAGGAGCCCATGGCCCTGAACTTGGCGTAGCGCCGCCGCACCAGCTCCTCGCAATCCAGGCGGCTCAGTTCCTCCAGGTGGCGGACCAGCGCGGCCTTGAGGTTCGCGGCGGCGGCGGCCGGGTCGCGGTGGGCGCCGCCCAGGGGCTCGGGCACCACTTCGTCGATGATGCCCAGCTTCAGCAGGTCCCGCGCGGTCCCCTTGAGTGCCTCGGCGGCCTGCTGGCTCTTCTTGGGGTCGCGCCACAGGATGGCCGCGCAGCCCTCCGGCGAAATGACGGAATAGAAGCCGTTCTCCAGCATGAGGATGCGGTCCCCCACGCCGATGCCCAGGGCGCCGCCGGAGCCGCCCTCTCCGATGACCGCCACCACGATGGGCACCTTGAACAGGGACATCTCCGCAAGGTTGCGGGCGATGGCTTCGGCCACGCTGCGCTCCTCGCCTTCGATGCCCGGATAGGCGCCCATGATGTCGATGAAGCTGATCACGGGGAGGTTGAACTTCTCCGCCATGCGCATGAAACGCAGGGCCTTGCGGAAGCCCTCCGGCTGGGCCATGCCGAAGTTGCGGTAGAGGTTCTCCTTGGTGTCGCGGCCCTTCTGGTTGCCCAGGACCGCCACCGGCCGGCCGTCGAGCTTGCCGAAGCCCGTGATGAGGGACTTGTCGTCCGCCATCATGTGGTCGCCGTGGATCTCCAGCCAGTCCGTGAACAGGCGCTCGCAATAGTCCAGGCAGCGGGGCCGGTCCGGACGGCGCATGAGCTGCACCACCTGCCAGGCCCCCATGTTGCCGTGGCCGCTCTTGCGAAGCTCCTCGGCCTTGGCTTCGAGCCGGCCTATCTCGACGCTCATGTCCATCTTCTTGGACTGGGCCAAAGCCTTGAGTTCGGCGATCTTGGCTTCGACTTCCTGGACGTCCTTGTTGAAATCGGTGCTCATCGTGGGGGAGGCTGAGGAAGGGTTAAGAACCGCATCAAAAACTGCCGTTCCAGGCCACGCGCAGGAGCCGCGAGACCGGGGTGTCGGGGCGCACGCTGGCCAGGTCCTGGAATTCCAGCCCCAAGGTTACGGGGTCGAAGCTGGCCTGGATCCCGGCGCACCAGCGCGGTCCGTGCGGGGCCAGCATCTCGTCGAGGCTCGTGAAGGCCCCGACATTGCGGAACGAAAGGGTCATGGCCCCGCTGGCCCGGAGGTCGCGGTCCGCGGCGAAGGCCTCCAACTGGGGCCCGGCGTTCAGGCCGCCTGAGAACTGGACCACGCAGGGGTCCGCCGCGACCTGCTTGGACGCGGACACATAGAGGCCTTTGTTGGCGGACCGGTCATAGCCGGGCCCGTCCCAGCCCAGGGACAGGGCCGGAACGCCGCCGTCCTCGGCCAGCACCTGCAGGCGCGCCAGCACCTGGGCGTCGTCGCGCGTCATCTGGATGTGGCCCGCGCCCACGAAATCCGGCACGTTGGCGGCGCCGCCCACGAAGAAGCGCGAAAAAAGGCCGAGGTAGGCCTGGCCGTAGACGCCGCCGCCGTCATAAAAGCGGACGTCCGTTCTCAGGCCATATTTTGGAAGGGTATAGGCCGTGGGCACATCCCCGGCGCTCAGCCACACGGGCACCTCGGCCGGGCCCAGGCTCCCCTTGTCCTCGTCCTGGTCCGACTGGTCCTGGCCGGCCTGGTCCGGGGGGACTTGGGTGCCGGGAACCGGGCTCAGGTCAGCGGATGGCGTCGCGGATCGCGAAACGGCCCCCCCGCCGTCCTCCGGAGCCATGTCAAAATCCGCCGCCGAGCAGGCAGCGCCCATTGCCAGGGCCGCCGACAAAAACGCCGCGGCCATGCCCAGACTCCTCAAATCAACCTCCATGCACAAGCAAAAGGCATGATAGCCCTTCCCCTTTGGCAAGGCAAGCTGGGGCGGCCTTCAAACATCCCGCCCGCCCGAGGTCAAAGCCCTGTGGAGCAATTCCGCGGCCTGGTCCGGCCCCTCCACGCTGAAGGAAGTCCCGTTCAGGCGCACATTGGGGCCGATGGCGCAGCGGCCCTGGCAAAAGCCGGCGATCAGGGTCAGCGCTCCGTCATCGCTGGTGTCCCCGCGGCGCAGTCCGGCCAGGCGCTCAACACCGGCCAGCAGCTCTTCGTTGCCGACTTCGCGGCAGGCGCAGCCCTGGCAGATCTCCAGGCTGGCCCGGCCGCGGACCTGGGGTCCGGAAAAAGCCGCCAAAAAAGCGGCGTCCTCCGCGCCCCCGGAGACTGTCACGGCTTGCCCTTCCATACCACGGTGGGGCTCGGCGAAGGCAGGGGACCGGGCACTTTCAGGACAAAATCTTTGCGCGGGGTGCCGTCCGCAGGGTCGAAATTCCAGGCCGGATCCATGCGCCGCCCGGTTTTAGGGTTCATCCAATAGGGTTTTCCGTCATCGGGCAGGGGCGTCTGGCTCGGCGTCGGCAGCGGCGCCAGATGCATGGTCCCGCGCAGGTCGGGGTCAGCGGCGAGGTCTTCCGCGGACTGCGAAAGCCCGCTGAGGAAATAGGGAGGGAAAGCGACCCCGTTGCTGCGGCCCATCGGCGTCGGGTCGTGGAAACCGTGGAAGTCTTTCCATTCTTTGTCCAGGAGCGTCTTGCCCGACACCAGGTCCTTCACCACCACCCGGGCCTGCATGGAAAAAAAGTAATCGATCCCGCTGAAGGTGGTGCCGAAGACGCTGTCCGAACCGCGCTTGTCTATGTGCAGGCTCTGGATATCGCCCGTGATGATCAGCGTCGCTCCCCGGCTCCTGGCTCCGGCTTCCAGGTCCGCCGCGTCTTTGGCCGGGGCCGGCGTCTCCGCCACCGGGAAGCCGCCTTGCGCAAGGGCCTGCCCCAGCTGGCGTTGCCACAGGAAGGACAGGGAGCCGTAGGCGTCCTGGTCCCAGGTGCGGGCCTGGGCGCTCAGCCCCTCGGCTTCCACACCGACGATCTCCATCCTGCCGACGCCCTTCCACAGCTCCTTGCGCCCTCGGCTGTCGACAAAGGGGGCGACTTCCATGCGCGCCGACGCGGACAGGGCCGCAGGCAGGGCCGGGGCCGCGGGCACGGGATAGTCAAAGGCCCGGGCGGGGACGGCCAGGGCCAGGCAAGCGAGAAAAAGCGGCACGCGCCTCATAAAGCCCCGAAGAGATCGGCCTGGTCGCTTTTGGGCAGGCCCGCCAGCGCGCCCGAGGCGCTCAATTTTTCGATCACGCTCTTGTTCAGGCCGCAGCGCCGGGCCAGCTCCTCCACGCTGCGGAAGGGGGCCAGGCGGCGCTCCTCGTCGATGTGGTCCGCGGCGGTGTCGCCCAAACCGGGCAGGGACACCAGGGGCGGCAACAGCTCGAATTCGCCCAGGGGCAGGAAACGGCGCGGCAGGCTCTTGTACAGGTCCACCTTGGCGAAGCTGATGCCCCGCAGGAGGGCCTCCAGGACCACCACCAGCGCGTTGAGGTTGCCTTCGTCCTTGGCGGTCGCCAGCCTGTCGTCGCTGAGCTTCTTCAGCTGCCGCATGCGCTCCAGCACGGCGTTCTTGCCGCCGGACACGACCTCGCTCTGCACCGAGTCGGCGTGGAGGGTCAGCCAGGCGCTGTAGAAAGCGGCGGGATGGTGGACCTTGAACCAGGCCATGCGCACCGCGGTGAAGCAGTAGGCCGTGGCGTGGGCCTTGGGGAACATGTATTGGATCTTGCGGCAGGATTCGATCCACCAGGGCGGCAGCTTGGCGTCGCTGAGGGCCTGCATGTGCTCGGGCTTGAAGCCCTCCCTGGCGACCGCCCCTTTGCGGATTTTTTCGGTGATGTCGTAGGCAGTCACGGCCGGCATGCCCTGGAGGATCAGGCGGTTCATGATGTCGTCGCGGGTCGAGATGACCGTCTGAAGCGTGGCGGTCTTCTCCTGGATCAGCTTTTCCGCGTTGCCCGCCCACACGCCCGTGCCGTGGCTCAGGCCGGAGATGTAGATGAGCTCGGTGAAATTCCTCGGCTGCGTCAGCTCCAGCATGCGGCGGGTGTTGGCGGTGCCGAACTCCGGGATCGCCACCACGCCGGTGTCTCCCAGCCAGTCCTGCTCCTCCCTGCTCATCTTGGCCAAGCCCAGGGCCTTGCCCGAGCTGAAAATGGACAGGGCCAGGGGGTCATCCAGGGGGACCGCGGTTTCCGCGATCTGGGTCAGCTCCTGCAGGTGCCTGAAGGCCGAACCGTCGTCCTTGCCCAGGATGTCCAGCTTGACCAGGGCCTCGTCGTAGGCGTGGTAGTCGAAATGGGTGGTGTAGAGGCCCTCCTCGCCGGCCTTTTCAGCCCCTCCCATCTCGTTCTTGTCCCCGGAATACTGCACCGGCGTGATCATGTTGATGTCCATGCCCTTGGGCACCAGGACCACGCCCCCCGGATGCTGGCCGCTGGTCAGTTTGACGCCCTCCAAACCGGCCTTCAGGCGCTCGATCTCCACTTTCCGTTTGGACAGGGAGCGGGCCTCGAAGTACTTCTTCACGTAGCCGAAGCTCTGGCGCTCCGCCAGGGTGCTCACGGTGCCCGCCTTGAAGGCCAGCCCCTTGCCGAAAAGGGTCTCCGCGTACTTCTGGATCTCGCCCTGCACCTCGGGCGCGAAGTTCAGGTCTATATCGGGCACCTTGTCGCCGGAGAAACCGACGAAGGTCTCGAAGGGGATGTTGTAGCCGTCCCGGACCAGCGCATGTCCGCAGGAGGGGCAGGGGCGGTCGGGCAGGTCCACCCCGGCCAGGCGCTCGCCCTCGCGGAACTCCACCCAGCGGCAGGCCGGGCAGCGTTCGTGGCTGGGCAGGGGGTTGACTTCGGTGATGGCCAGACAGTAGGCGGCGAAGCTGGAGCCGACCGAACCGCGGCTGCCCACGGAATAGCCCTTGTCCAGTGAGGATCGCACCAGCAGGCGGGCGATCTCATACAGCACCCCGAACTTGTTGCCGATCACCGCATCCAGTTCGCGGGTGAGGCGCGCCTCCACCAGGGGCGGCAGGGGCTCCCCGTACAGTTCGCGGGCCTTTTGCCAGGCCTTGGAGCGGACGTTCTCGTCGGCGCCTTCCATTTCCGGGAAGAAGCGGCCCGCCGGCACCGGCGGCACGTTCGCGCAGAGTGCGGCCACCCTCTGCGGGTCGTCCACCGTGACCTTCCGCGCCAGCTCCGGCCCCAGAAAGGCCATGGCCTCCAGCATCTCCCCGGTGGTGTGGAAATACAGCGGGGCCTGCAGGTCGGCGTCGCTGTAGCCCTGGCCGGCCTGGAGGATGCTGCGGTACAGCGCGTCCTCAGGGTCGAGAAAATGCAGGTCCGAGGTGGCCACCACCGGCTTGCCGAGCTTGATGCCCAGATCCACGATGCGCCGCACGTTGTCGCGCAGCTGCTCCTCGGTGGCCTTCCCTTCCCGGACCATGAAGGCGTTGTTCTCCGGCGGCTGGACCTCCAGGTAGTCGTAGAAGGCCGCCACGTGCTCCAGTTCCGCGGACGAGGCCCCGGCCTGCAGCGCCTGGTACAGCTCCCCCCGCTCGCAGGCGCTGCCGACCAGGATGCCGCCGCGCTTTGATTCCAGGAGGGCCTTGTCGATGAGGGGCTTGCGGTAGAAGGTGCGGGTGTGGCTGTGGCTCACCATTTCGTAGAGGTGCTTGCGCCCCTCGTCGTTGGTGGCGTAGAGCATGCAGTGCCAATAGTCCGGAATTTTGATGTCGTTGCGGGACCGGCGCGCCTCTTTGGCCTCGCGCAGCTGGTCCAGAAAATCGGACCGCTCCACAAGATAGGCTTCCATGCCCAGCAGCAGTTTGATCTTGCCCTTGGCCGCCTTGTGCGCCTCGGGGAAGGAATGCACCACGCCGTGGTCGCTGATGCCCACGGCATCGTGGCCCCATTCAATGGCCCGGGCGATGTAGGCCTCCACCGGCGTCACCGCGTCGGAGGCGGACATCTTGGTGTGGGCGTGCAGTTCCACCCGTTTGCCGCCCTGGGCGTCGTCCCGGCGCCGCGGCAGGGACGGCAGCAGCATGCCGTGGTCGATCCTGAGGGTCAGCTCGTCGCCCTCGAAGCGGTTGATCTCCAGCTTCCCGCGCAGGCGGCAGCGCGCGCCGACCTTGAGCTCCACGGGCAGGTTCTTGCCTTCGGGCAGGCGCAAGGTGCACAACAAGGAATCCGTTGAGTCGGTCACCGAGAGCTTGGCCAGCACCAGGCCGCTCTTGAGCACGCTGGTCTTGAGGTCGAAGATCCGGCCTTCGAGCACCCCCTCCTCGTCGGCTTTGACCATACCCACAATGGGCTTGACCGTGTTGGCCGCGATGCTCCGTCCGAAAAAGACGCGGCCTTCAGGCGGCGACACCACGGCGGCGGGCGCGGGCTTTGCCGGGGCCGCTGCGGGGCCCGCAGAAGCTGGAGGAGCCGCGGCCACAGCCGCAGGCCCAGCTGCGGGCGCAAGCGGCGCGGCAAGGGGCAGGGCAAGGGCGCCTTCTTCAAGCTGGACCTGGGGACGCGCACCGCAGCCCCAGGCCAGGCTGCCCGCAAGATGGTTGTCGGCGCGGCGCTCACGCAGGGCCTGCAGGGCCAGGCCTCCCGCGGCCAGCAGGCGGATCCGGTCGGAGTCCTCGCCTTCGAGGCGGTATTCCAGGGTCCCGGTCCAATGGGCGTCCAAGGACAGTTCCCGGCGCAGTCCGGCGCAGACATCCTCGAAGTGCAGGGCCAGGTATTCGCCCACCGTGGCCGCGCCCTCGGGATAACGCACCTTCAGCTCCACCTCTTGGATGCCGGCGGCCCTGAGGGAACGACGCAGGTTCTCGTAGGGGAAAATTTCCTCGGCGGGGAGCGGCAAAAACAGGGTCAAACGAAGGCTGGACTGCTCGGGCCAGATGCGAAGTTCCTCGACCACGGCCGAAGCGAAGGCCTGGCGCACCAGGGGATCAGCGTCCAAGCGTTCCAGCCACGTGGCCGTGTCTGAGGGCCGCAAAAAAAGTGAAGCCATGCTCATCGCGCTGCGCTCTGCCGCAGAAGGGTTTCCGCCCGGGTGTGCCAGGGCTCAGGCCGGGTCAGCAGCGCGCTCAAGGAGGTCCCCGCGGTGGCGGTGTCCCCGGCCGCCATGCAGGCCTTGGCAAAGCTCAGGCGTGCGGCGTCCGGGTCCAGGGGGGCGTAACTGGGCGTCTTCCAGCCCTGGTCCATGTGCAGAAGGACCCGCTGGGCGGCGTCCCTTAAGCCCGGCGTGTTCACCCCGGCGTCCAGGGAATTGAATACGTCGATGGCGAACTCGTAATTGTCGGGATAGCGGGCCTGCAAGTCCGCCAGCTCCGGTTCGGAACCCGCGAAGTCGTGGCGTTCGCCGCACATCAGGCGGATGCGGTAGGCCTCGCAGGGCCAGGACGCGTAGGTGCCCTTGTCCTGGCAGGTTTTCAGCATGGCCAGGCCCTTGACGGGGTCGCCGGGCAGGGCCAGGAGAAACTGCAGGACCCCGGCCAGGGTTCCGCAGTAATACTCGAACTGGCCCAGGCCCATGTAGGCGTTGTACAGGGTCGGATCCATGGCCACGGCCTCTTTGAGGAGTCCGGCGCCCCGCTTGCCGTCCCAATAGCTGGCCAGATAGTTGCCCGCATAAAGCTTGGCCAGTCCCCTCATTCCGAAGGCCGCGCCGAGGTAAAGGCAGGGATAGGGGCTGTTGGGAAAGGCGTCCCGCTGTTTTTGCGCCGTGTCCACGAGCTTGTCGGCCTCCTTGAAGAAGGCCGGCGGCACGACCCGGGCGCCGACCTTGAAGTTCTCCTGGATGCGCGAAAGCAGGGTCGCCACCAGGAAGACGCCGCACAAGGGGTGGTCCGGCGCCTGGGGAGTGGCGGCGCGTATCATGGCCTCGGCGTCGTCATAGCGGAGGTCCAGGGCGAGGTCCTGGGCTTGGGTCAGGCTCTCCAGGACCGGTTTGGGGATGTTCTCATCGGTCCACAACACCGTGGCCGTGGGACTGGCCGTGACCGCGGCGGTCGCGGTAACGGCAGCGCCCAGCGGAAGGACGAAATTCAGGGCTAAAACAGCCAGGATCAGGCTACGCATCATCGGCACTTATGGAAAAAGTGAAATCCGGGACAAGGAAGGACAGGACGCCGCAAGCTCGGACCGGACCCTATCATATAGAGCGCTCCTTGGGCGGCAAGCTTTATCCACAGACCCCTATAAATTATTCCAATGGGCGGAAATCAGGCCTTTTCCGCTGATGGGCACAGGGCCCGGACCGGGCATTCCGCGCAGCGCGGCTTGCGGGCGGCGCAGACCCGGCGGCCGTGCCAGATCAGCAGATGGGAGGCGCGTCCCCACTCCGCGGGCGGAAGCAGCGCGCACAGGCGGGCTTCGGCCTTCACCGGATCCTGGGTGGCGATCAGACCCAGGCGCCCGCCCACCCGCAGCACGTGGGTGTCCACGGCCAGGCCCGGCAGGCCGAAAGCGTTGCTCAGCACCACATTGGCCGTCTTGCGCCCGACCCCGGGCAGGGCCACCAGGGCCTCCAAACTGCGGGGCACCTGTCCGTGGTGGTCCCGCACCAGGGCCTGGGCCATGCCCACCAGGTTGCGGGCCTTGCCTCGGAACAGCCCCAGGGTCCGGATGCGGCTTTCCACGCTGGAGGGCTTCGCCTTGGCCATGGCTTCGGCCGTGGGCCAGGCCTTGAACAAGGCCGGGGTGGCGCGGTTGACGTTGCGGTCCGTGCATTGGGCGGAAAGGATCGTGGCCGCCAGCAGTTGGAAAGGCCCCTGGTGGTCCAGTTCGCAGTGGGCGTCGGGGTACGCCGCATCCAGCAGGGAAAAGATCTTGGCTGCCTTGGTTTTTGTCATAAAGCGCCGCCGTCATAAAACTCCGAGGCGCGGAAGCCCCGGTTCCAGCGGTAGGCGAACCAATAGGCCAGGGGCTGCTGGCTCGGGTTGAAGCGCTGGTCCAGCAGAAGGTGGCTCAGCCAGCCCATTGCCAGCCCCCAGACCCACAAGGGGGCGCCGGCCCCCAACACCACGGCGAGCAGGCCCAGTACCCATTCCCATGCGTGGAAGGGCAGCAGCAGGAAAACCGGCGAACGGCCCGGGAAATAGGCGAAAAAACGCGCCAGCCTGAGGTTGAAGCCGTCGTCCCGCCAGTAATCGACCAGATGGTCGACGTCCACCAGCGTGCCGGCCACCCAGAAGGCCGCCGCCGCGGAGGCGTCCGCCGTCGCCAGGTAAAGGGCCGCGGCCCCACAAAGGGACAGTGAAGCGTGCTCACGAAGAACCATGCGGGCGCGGACCTCCGGTCCAGGCTAGCGGATGACCGCCAGTTTTAGCACGCGCCGTTGGGTGACCCCGGTCTGGGCGTTGCGAGCCCTCAGGACCACCAGGTATACGCCGCCCGCGGCGCTGTCGGGCAGGGACAGCTGGAGCTTGGGGCCTTCCCCGTAGGACTGGGCCACCAATTGTCCGGCCAGATCATAAATCTCAACCTCAAGGAAGTCACCCGCCGCAAGCGCCGGAGCGAACACCGTCAGCGGCTCGCCGCGGACCGCCAGCGGATTGGGTCCGATCGCCGCGCCGGCCAGCAGGTCCGCGTTGGGGTCCATGACCACGATCACGCCCTTGCGGGTGACCACGGGGTCCCCGGCGCTCTGGGTGGTGACCTCCACCAGGTAGGTGCCGGAAGCGACCTGGATGCCGTTGGCGTTGGTGCCGTTCCAGTACATGGAGTCGCCGGCGCCCGGGCCCCAGGTGATCAGGATCCCCTTGCCCTGGCCGGGGATAAAGCTGTCCTGGCCGTTCTGCCCGACGCTCAGGAATGCGGCCGAACCCGTGACTGGGAAGTAATCCACCAGTTCACCGGCGCTGTTGAAGATCGAGACGTTGCTCTGGGTCTGCAGGGCCAGGACGGTGGCGTCGACCGAGTAGGTGACGGGGTTGGGGCCGTTCGATTCGGTGAATTCCACGGTGTAGACCCCTGACGCCGTCATCTGTCCGTTCGAATTGGTTCCGCTCCAGGTGAAGACCCCGTTGGCGCCGTTCAGCTGGAAGACCGCGGCGGCCCCCGGGCCGGGCACGAAGGCCCCGTCCACCGTCGAGATGCCGGTGATGGCGTGGTTGAACATCAGCATTTCGGGGGCCGTGTACACGAGCTCCCCGGCGCTGTTGTAGATGTGGACCGTCACCCCGATGTTGGCCGCTACCGTCGCCGCGGGCGTCACCGTGACCGTGTAGGTCGGCGACAGGGTTTCCGTGACCGTGCAGGTGTGCGACGGCGTCGGCGTGTCGGACCGCGTGGGCGTCTCCGTCCACGTCGGCGTCTCCGTCCGCGTGGCGGTGCGGGTCGGCGTCCTCGTGTCGGTCGAGGTGCGCGTGACCGTCAGGGTACGCGTGGCCGTCAGGGTCCGCGTGTCGGTCGCGGAACGGGTGTCGGTGGGCGTCGCCGTCGGTGTACGGGTCGCCGTGCTCGTCCTGGTCACCGTGGGCGAGTCCGTGGCGGTTTCCGTGTCCGTGCCGGTCCTCGTCGGGGTGCCGGTGGAACTGGGCGAATCCGTGAGCGTCACCGTCGAGGACACCGTGTAGGTCGGCGTCGGCGAGGCCGTGAAGGTGTTGGTCGGCGAATCCGTCGAGATCGACGTCGGCGAATCGCTGAAGGTCGAGGTCGGGGTCGTGCTAAAGCTCTCCGTCGGCGAGGCCGTGAAGGTCGAGGTCGGCGAATCCGTGGAGCTTTCGGTGGGCGAATCCGTGAAGGTCGCCGTGGGCGAAACCGTGGACGTTTCCGTCGACGAATCCGTGGCGGTCAGGGTCGGCGACGCCGTGAAGGTCGAACTGGGCGTGTCCGTGGACGTCTGGGTCGGCGAATCCGTGAAGGACTCCGTAGGGGAGGCCGTCAGTGACTCGGTCGGCGAGGCGCTGAAGGTCTCCGTCGGAGACGCTGTGAAGGTCTGCGTCGGCGAATCCGTGAACGTCGAGGTCGGCGAGTCGGTGAAGGTCTCCGTGGGCGAATCCGTGAAGGTGTCTGTCGGCGAATCCGTGAAGGTCTCCGTCGGGGTCGTCGTGAAGGTCTCGGTCGGCGAGTCCGTGAACGTCGAGGTCGGGGACGCCGTGAAGGTCTCGGTCGGCGAATCCGTGAACGTCGAGGTCGGGGATGCCGTGAAGGTATCCGTCGGGGAATCCGTCACGGTCGACGTCGGGGAGTCCGTGAAGGTCTCGGTCGGGGAGTCCGTCAAGGTCTCGGTCGGCGAATCCGTGAAGGTCGGGGTCGGCGAATCCGTCAAGGTTTCCGTCGGGGAATCCGTGAACGTCGAAGTCGGAGAGTCCGTGGAGGTCTCCGTCGGCGAATCCGTGAACGTCGAGGTCGGAGAGTCCGTGAAGGTTTCCGTGGGCGAATCCGTGAACGTCGAGGTCGGGGAATCCGTGAAGGTCTCCGTCGGGGTCGTGGTGAAGGTCTCCGTGGGCGAATCCGTGAACGTCGAAGTGGGAGAGTCCGTGAAGGTCTCCGTCGGGGAATCCGTGAAGGTAGAGGTCGGCGAGTCCGTGAAGGTCTCCGTGGGCGAATCCGTCACAGTGTCGGTCGGCGAATCCGTGAAGGTCTCTGTCGGCGAAGCGGTAAAGGTGTCGGTCGGGGAGTCCGTGAAGGTCTCCGTCGGCGACGCCGTGAAGGTCTCGGTCGGCGAATCCGTGAACGTAGAGGTCGGAGAGTCCGTGAAGGTTTCTGTGGGTGAATCCGTGAAGGTCGAAGTCGGGGAGTCCGTGAAGGTCTCCGTCGGGGAATCCGTGAACGTCGAAGTCGGCGAATCCGTGAAGGTCTCGGTCGGGGACGTGGTGAAGGTCTCCGTAGGCGAATCCGTGAACGTCGAAGTCGGCGAGTCCGTGAAGGTCTCTGTAGGCGAATCCGTGAACGTAGACGTCGGCGAATCCGTGTAGGTCTCCGTGGGCGAATCCGTGAACGTAGACGTCGGCGAATCCGTGTAGGTCTCCGTGGGCGAATCCGTGTAGGTGTCCGTCGGGGAATCTGTGAAGGTCTCGGTCGGCGACGCCGTGAAGGTCTCTGTCGGGGAGTCCGTGAAGGTCTCCGTCGGTGATGCCGTGAAGGTCTCGGTCGGCGAATCCGTGAACGTCGAGGTCGGCGAGTCCGTGAAGGTCTCTGTGGGCGAGTCCGTGAAGGTCGAGGTCGGAGAGTCCGTAAAGGTCTCGGTCGGGGAATCCGTGAACGTCGAGGTCGGGGAGTCCGTAAAGGTATCCGTCGGGGACGTGGTGAAGGTCTCGGTGGGGGAATCCGTGAAGGTAGAGGTCGGGGAGTCCGTGAAGGTCTCCGTGGGCGAATCCGTGAACGTCGAAGTCGGCGAGTCCGTGAAGGTCTCCGTCGGGGAATCCGTGAACGTAGAGGTCGGCGAGTCCGTAAAGGTCTCGGTCGGGGAGTCGGTGTAGGTGTCCGTCGGGGAATCTGTGAAGGTCTCCGTCGGCGACGCCGTGAAGGTGTCGGTCGGGGAGTCCGTGAAGGTCTCCGTCGGCGACGCAGTGAAGGTCTCTGTCGGCGAATCCGTGAACGTCGAGGTCGGAGAGTCCGTGAAGGTCTCCGTGGGCGAGTCCGTGAACGTAGACGTCGGAGAGTCCGTAAAAGTCTCGGTCGGAGAATCCGTGAACGTCGAGGTCGGCGAATCCGTGAAGGTATCCGTCGGGGACGTGGTGAAGGTCTCGGTGGGGGAATCCGTGAACGTAGAGGTCGGCGAGTCCGTGAAGGTCTCCGTGGGCGAATCCGTGAACGTCGAAGTCGGCGAGTCCGTGAAGGTCTCCGTCGGCGAG
>Ga0210388_10000139_pt1 | contig 78483 bp, 68 predicted proteins | sample IncBWC19OmetaG_FD_155485 | JGI IMG/M metagenome (GOLD analysis project Ga0210388, IMG submission 155485) | Forest soil microbial communities from Barre Woods Harvard Forest LTER site, Petersham, Massachusetts, United States - Inc-BW-C-19-O ... | reverse complement strand
TGATCGGCATTGTTCAGGGGCTATCCGTTCGGCCCAAAGATGTGCGGGGCGGCTGTCAACTGATCAATCTGGCGCAGGAAATGTCTCCTCTTGACGCGGGATTCCGGAAGCGGCTGGCGATGGTGTTTGATGCCTGGCGCAAGGCCATTGCCTTCGCTTTGCGGGAGGGCCAAACCCACGGAAGGGTTCGCCGCGACGTCGAGCCTGCTGACGCCGCCGGTTTACTGATCGCGATGGTCGAAGGCTATGGCTCGCTGGCAAAGAATGCTCAGGATCCGAAGGTGATGAAAGCGGGGATCAGAAACATTGTGGACTGGCTGCGGTCGCTGCGCCCACCGGGCAACCACAAGCGGGCATAATGGCATCGGTACTGATGGACGGTTTGACGCTGTTTACATACCAATCGGTTTGTAGGCCCGGCGATGACGCGTCGACGGCAAGTACAGCGAGGCGTAGTCGGATGGAACACCGGACCCGGTCAAGCCGGATTAGCAATGCGAGCATGCCGCCGTCGGCGCACGCTTTTCCAGATCATCATGGTGTAATTTGCCACTCTGGAAACACACCCAGACTCCTTTAGTTGAGGGGGTGGGCTTGGCTATCGGCGCGGCGCCCATGAAAATCGCCCCGGCGAATCGTGAATGTTGGATGAGCAGCGTTGTGTTCGTGACTTGTGTCGTAACCCTCGCCTCCCTGCCCGTCTCATGTGGTGTCGGGTGCTGTCGCTCGGGTACACGTCAACGGCACCGAAGACGCGTCAAACCCTCATGAACACTGCACGCAGCTATCACTCGGCATTCTTTGGTATCATGTCACCTAGGACGGGTGCGAGATTTGACGTGGTAGAGGTCAGGAGTTCTAGTCACCTCGTGCCTACCATTTTCTTGACTGCTTCCCCATTTGATCATGTCCAACCCTGGCATTCCAGAATCCCAACTCAGTGCTGAATCGTCCGTCGAGACTGGCGAGTCGTTCGGCGACCTCCTTTCTCAATATGACAAGAGCCATTCGCGCAAGACCGCAGACGGCGGCAAGCAACTCCTGGGCACGGTGATTGTTGTCACGGGGGACTCCGTGTTTCTCGACATCGGATTCAAGAGCGAGGGCATTCTGCCGCTGGCGGCTTTGCAAGGCCCGGGGGAAGTGGTGAAGCCGGGTGACAAGCTGCCGGTCTCGGTGAAAGGCCGCGATCCGGAGGGCTACTACCAGCTAACGCGAGCGAAAGTCGAACGGCCGAAGGACTGGTCAGCACTGGAGAAGGCTTTCGCCGATAAGGCGACAATCGTGGGCACGGTTACCGGCGTGATCAAAGGCGGCCTCAGCGTAGACGTGGGAGTGCGGGCCTTCATGCCGGCCTCGCGCAGCGGAGCGCACGACGCCGCCGAAATGGAGAAATTGGTGGAGCAGGAGATTCTCTGCCGCATTATTAAGCTCGACGTGACGGAGGAAGACGTCGTAGTTGATCGGCGAGCTGTGGCGGAAGAGGAAGAGCGTTCGGTGAAGGAGCGCCGCTATTCGGAGATGAAGGAAGGCGATACGGTGAGCGGCACGGTTCGCACGATCACCGACTACGGCGCGTTCGTCGATCTAGGTGGCGTGGACGCATTGTTGCATGTGAGCGATCTCGCCTGGAGCCGTGTTGCAAAGGCGGCGGATGTGCTCTCGGTAGGGCAGCAGATCGAAGCCAAGGTTCTTAAGATCACGAATGATTCCGGCAAGCGGCGCATTTCTGTGGGCCTGAAGCAGCTGCAGGCGCATCCTTGGGACGCGGCTGCGGGAAAATATAAGGTCGGGGAACGGGTGCGCGGCGCGGTTACGCGCGTGCTCGAGTTCGGAGCTTTCGTGGAGCTCGAGCCGGGGATCGAAGGACTAATCCACGTTTCGGAGATGTCGTGGGGAAAGAAGTTGCGAAGCGCCAGCACGCTGGTGAAGCCGGGAGAGATTGTGGACGCGGTGATTCTCGGCGTGAATACCGGCGAGCGCCGCATCTCCCTGGGTCTGAAGCAGGCTCTGGGCGATCCGTGGGCGGAGGTCGCGCAGCGCTTCGCCGCGGGCTCGGTGATTGAGGGGCCAGTCGTCAGCATCACCAAGTTTGGCGCCTTCGTGCAGCTTTCTGAAGGTGTTGAGGGGATGATTCACATCAGCGAGATGAGCGCCGATAAGCGCATCAATCATCCCCAGGAAGTGCTGAAGGTTGGACAAACGGTCAGGGCTCAGGTGCTCGCGGTCGATACTGAGAAGCGGCAATTGCGGCTGAGCATAAAGCAGTTGGTCCCCAGCGGACTGGATGAATACATCGCCGAACATAAGCAAGGCGATGTGGTCACCGGCCGCATGATCGAGGTTTTGGACGGACATGCACGCGTGGAATTGGGCGAGGGTATCCAGGCCAGTTGTTCCATAGATGCGGCCGTAGCAGGTGCGGAAAAGAACGCGCAGAGCAAACGGGATGCATCGTATTCGAACGTGGTCTCGAGGGAGGACTCGAAACCCGACTTGTCTTCGCTCGGCTCTATGCTGCAAGCCCGCTGGAAGGGTGGAGCGCCCGCGGGCGAGGCTAAGCGGGAAGCCGTCCGCGCCGGACAGATTCGCAAGTTTAGGATCGCGAAGCTGGATCAGGCAGCGAAGAAAATCGAATTAGAGTTGGCCTAGAAACGGCGCTAATCCATCTCCCGCATCTGACCTTCAGCCTCCCGCATTCCTGCGCTCGAAGCGGCCGCGGACCCTGCCTGCTTCTTTTGCCAGTCTGCCTCGGCCAACACGGAGATAGCTTCCAGCTTCTTCTTTTTCAGGCCCGCGTTGATGCCCGACAGTTCTTTCTGGGTCAGCTTCTGGAAATCGTCGACAACATCCTGCAGTTCATGACCCAGCGACTCGGTGCGTGCTACCTGGTAGTCGGTAGGTTTCCCGTCATATCCGGTCACTGCACCGTACAGTTGTCCCAGCAGCTCGCGGATGCGTTCTTCGCCGGTAATCATTCCACCTTCCTTAGTGGCTACGATCTTCGAGCGCAGCGCGTCACACTCAGCGGCGAGACTCTGCAATTGCTTGCGCAGCGGATCTTTCTCTGGTACCTTCGCCGCCCGCGCGTTGGCCGCGTCGCGCACTCCTTCGATCGCAGCCACGCCGTATGTCATGTGCTCGAGCTCTTTGTAAACCTTCATCGAAAGATCAAACTCCGCCTTGCGCTCTTCAAGCGAGTACTTGGCCCGGGGATCCATCGCAACATCCAGCTGCTCGGTGTAGGTTTGATCGCCTTTCGTCAGTTTCACCGTGTAGGTGCCCGGCAGCACACGCGGCCCTTGCGCCGCTTCAAACAGCGCCGAAGCCGCCGGAGCGACCGCGGGCGGCTTCACCCGCATTCCCCAGCTGGCACGATTCACTCCCCGATGCTTGCTGCCGGCGACCGTATCGACCAGCTTGCCATCCTGATCGAAAATCTCGATTTTCAAATCGCCGAAGATGTGCCGCCCTTTCTGGTAATAAGTGATCTGCGCGTCTCCCGGCCGGGTGCGTCCATGAAAGCTTTCGTCGCCTTCCGGCCATCCTCCGAACACATCAAAATACTGGATCGACGGCCGCCCTGGAAGCAGCGTCGCTTCCTTGGACATCACGTCCGGCGTGAGCGCGCGCAGTGGCGAGATATCGTCCACAATCCAGATTCCGCGTCCGTGGGTGGCCAGCACCAAGTCCGATTCCCGGGCCTGCAACCCGATATCGTCCACCGCTACTGCCGGGAAGTCTGTCCCCTTGTATTGCCCCCAGTGCTGTCCCCCGTCCACTGAAATCCAGAGGCCGAATTCCGTGCCCAGGAACAGAACATTACGGTTAACTGTGTCTTCCTTAATCACGTGGGCAAAGCCACGCACGCCGCTCTCCTGCGCTGGCAGCTGCGTCCAGGTCTGCCCGTAGTCTGTGGTCCGGTAAACATACGGTTTCATATCGCCGAAGGTGTGCCGGTCGAACGTGGCATAGGCTGCGCCTTCGTCGAAACGGCTGGCCTCGATGGTCGTCACCCACGAATTTTTCCCCAACCCGCTGACATTCCCAACCACGTTTGTCCAGGTCTTCGCTCCATCACGTGTGACCTGCACATTTCCGTCGTCGGTGCCGACCCAGATAATCTGACCATTCTTTGGCGACTCCGAAATCGAGTAGATCGTGGTGTGCATTTCCGCCGAAGAGTTATCGATCGTCACGCCGCCCGATTCTTCCTGCTTTTGTTTTTCCGGATCGTTGGTCGTCAGGTCCGGAGAAATACGGTCCCAGGACTGGCCGTGATCGCGCGAGCGGAACAGGTACTGCGCTCCGATATAAATTGTCCCCTTCTCGTTCGGACTCATGTGAATCGGCGTGTTCCAGTTGAAACGCAGCTTCTTTTCGCCATAATTCGGCCAGGGTTTGAGGAAGCGAGTCTCGTGGGTATAGCGATTCACCCGCCCAATCTCGCCGCCTTGCGCTTCGGCAAAGAGATAGTCGGGATCGGACGTATCTTCGAACATCCAGAACCCGTCGCCGCCGAACATGTTCTCCCATTGCGAGTTGGCCACGCCGCCCGGAAACGATGAATCGCCCACCCACGAACTGTTGTCCTGCAGGCCGCCGTAGACGTGATACGGATCCGAATTGTCGGTGCTCACGTGATAAAACTGCGAAACCGGCAGGTTTAGCTGGTGCTTCCAGCGGTTGCCTCCATCTTCGCTGCGCCATAAGCCGCCATCATCGCCGGCAATTACGATGTTCGGGTTCTTGGGGTTAATCCACACGTCGTGAAAGTCGCCGTGCGCTGCGCTCGAGACTACGTTGAAAGTTTTTCCGCCATCGTTGCTCAGGAGCAGAATAAGATCAGGTTTGAAAATCTTATTTTCATTTTTGGGATCTACGATCAGGTTGCCGAAATAAAATGGACGCCACACCATGTAGTTGCTGGCGTCCAGCTTGGTCCAGGTCGCGCCGCTGTCGTCAGACCGGTAGAGTCCTCTTCCTTTTTCCGCTTCAATGTTGGCATAGACCACCTGCGGCTTTGACGGCGCCACCTGCACGGCTACGCGGCCCCACGGTTTCGCCGGAAGTCCCTTGTTGCTGCTGACTTCGTTCCAGTGGGCGCCACCGTCGGTAGATTTGAACAACCCGCTGCCCGGGCCTCCCGAGCGGAATGTCCAGCCCTGCCGCCGGAAATCCCACATTGCTGCATAGACGGTCTTCGGTTCCTGCGTGCTGCGCGCAATCATGGCGCAGCCGCTCGAACCATTCACGCCCGCCAGAACCTTATTCCAGGTCTTGCCTCCGTCGGTTGTCTGAAAGACTCCGCGCTCGTCGTTGTCGTCCCACAGATGTCCGATGGCGCAGGCCAGCACGTCGTTGCTGTCGCTGGGATTGACCAGAATTTTGGCGATGTGCTCGCTGTCTTTCAGGCCGACGTTGGTCCAGTTCTCGCCGCCGTCCGTCGACTTATAGACGCCGTCGCCCACTGATACGCTGTTTCGCGTCCAGGCCTCGCCCGATCCGACCCAGACAATTTTCGAGTTCGAGGGATCAATCGCCACCGCTCCAATCGACTGCACATCTTCGCGGTCGAACACCGGCTTGTAGGTCGTGCCGCCGTTCACTGACTTCCAGACTCCACCGCTGGCCGCGCCCACGAACACCGTGATGCGACCGTCCTCCTCGACCGCATCGACCGCGGCAATGCGTCCGCTCATAGTTGCCGAGCCAATGTTTCGCGCCGGCAATCCCGAAACCGTCGCCGCATCGAAGCGGTACGGTGCTTGCGCTGAAGCCGGCAAAGATGCGAACAGCGCGGCGGTCAAAACAGTTACAATCATTCCCCAGGAACTCCGAGCGGATGCTTTCATGTTTCAGTCCTTTTCCACGCAAATGATTTTTCGTTGTCTTCTTCGTCCCAGCAAATCACTGAACTGCATTAGTGGACCCCGACCAACCCGGACTTCTTTTCCTCAGTCCTCAACGACGCCGGCAGGGCGAAGTCAGAATCTCGTAAAGCTACGTTCGCTTCAATCTTTTCGAGGCTGATTACTTGCGCGTCGGGATTGCTCTTGGAGCCTTCGGAGATCGAGAAAGGATACATAACCCCGTCTACCGGCTTGTATGAGCCCAGGTCGACCACCCGCTCCCTGACCGAGCCCCGGACGAACTGCTGAATCTCCTTGCGAATTTCGAGATAAGTGTCAGGGTCGAGATAGTAGTAAAGAATGTCGCCATTTTTCAGCGTGACCTTTAGTCGCAGGGCGTCATCCCCATCCACCTCATCATGACCCAGATATTCGATCTTGTTGCCTTTCTCCGCGTAGTCGACGAGCGGACCATCGAAATCGGCGGCGAGAAGCAAGTCGCGCAAAGTATCCTCGCCCATCAACTCTGGATCTTTCCGCCCCCGGAAGGGCTGAGTCTGCCAGCCTACGGAACCGTCGTAGGCCTGCACTGCGGTCATACCTTGGATGGAGAGGTCTTGGCGTACCAAATCGGGGCGCATGTTCATTTGTTTGAAGACCGCGACCCTGCCCCTGGCACCTTTGACCTTGCCGACCGCCATGCGGGTCTTGGCAGCCTTGATCTTGTCGAGCCCGCCTTTAGCTTGAATGTTCTTGTTGACGAGTTCGTCCGCGGTTTGAGCGCACGTAAACACACTCAAGCACGAGCTCACAACCAGAACCATAGCTGCACATCGCATGCAAACTCCCGTTCCAGAGCGAATCAGTGAATCCCGACTAGCCCCGACTTCTTCTCCTCAGTCTTTAACGAAGGCGGCAGCATAAAATCGGCTGGATCGATGGTCACGTTCGCCTCCATCTTCTGTATCGTGGTTGTTTGAGCGTCGGGATTATTCTTCGGCCCCTGCGAAATCGAGAAGGGATACATCACCCCTGCCACCGGCTTGTACGATCCCAGGCCCATCACGCGATCGCGCACTGAGCCCCGGATAAACTGCTGGATCTCCCTGCGGATCTCGATAAAAGTATCCGGGTCAAGATAGTCGTAGATAATGTCGCCGTTTTTGAGCGTCACTTTGAGCCGGAGCGCATCATCTCCATCGACCACGTCGTGTCCCAGATACTCCACCGTGCTGCCTTTTTCTTTGTAGTCCACCAAAGGCCCGTCAAAGTCGGCGTCCAGCAGCAGGTCGCGCATGTCGTCCTCGCCCATCAACTCCGGATCCTTTTTCCCGCCAAAGGGCTGGATCTGCCAACCGGTTGCGCCGTCATAAGCCTGCACCGCCGTCATCCCCTGCAGTAAAAATGTCTCTCGAACCAGGTCGGGTCGCTCGTTTTCCTGGCCGACGGACGCGGTGAATCCGTCGCCGCCTTCGAACTTTCCTGTCACGCGAAGGGTCTTAATGGCCTTCATTTTCTCGATCCCGCCCCGGGCCTGGATGTTCTTGGCAATCAGTTCGTCCGCGGTTTGCGAGCGGGAGAATACACCTAAGCAGCAGACAGCAATCAGCAAAGTCAAGGCATGACGCATCGAGCAGACTCCTGTTTGTGAGGGACTTTTAAGAACACGGAAAACGAGAAACAGTACTCTACTCGGTAGTAGACGCATCTTTCAAGTTTTGGTGAGCAGGGTGGCGGCTTAGTTCGAATCCGTCCTCTTCGGAGGGACGTCATCCCCAAGACCGGCGCAGTTCAGTCCGGAGAGGGATCTGCCATAGGCAGGCGCGCTTAGCGCAGGCTTTCGCTCCGCCTGAAAAGCGGCTCCGCTAGGATGACGCCACCGAAAGAAGTTCAAACTCAGCCACTACTTGACCTCGGCCGGGGCGGAGATCAGCCAGTACTAGGCTCCCCGAAACTAAAAAAAGCCGCTCTCACGAGCGGCTTCCGCACTCTCAGGCTCAGAAAGCCCTCAGCGCGTAAATGAGAAGTTCAGCCCGGTCGTAAAAATAACGTCGTTCTTCTTCGCGGTCGAGGGCGGGTTGGAAACATAAATGTCGCCGAACTGATTCTGCCATCCCAGCCATTTGCTGATCTTGGTCACCGAGCCGAAGTTGAACGTGGCTCGATATTCGCCGGTATTCGACAAGTCTGGGAACAGATATAGATTCTCAGTAATCACCGTGCTCTTCCCCAGTTTGTGCGTCAAATCCTCACCCAGCGTCAACGCGGCGAACCGGTTGGTCACTCCGTAAGAAGTATAGGTAGGAGGAACGGTGGCCGGGGTGACGGGCGGACCGTTTGAATACGTTTCATGTGTGTAGTTCAGGCCGGCCAGGAAGTCCAACGTGGTGCCGTCTGACTTGATAGCGTGGTATCCCAGACCGCCGGCATATACGGAGCGCAGATCCAAATCCTGCAGGGCGTTACTCATAAAGTCCGCGGCTCCGAAGCCGAACAATCGCGGATTGATATTGCGATCGTACCGGATTCCTGCCTGGATCAGATCTGCCACAGTGCTCGGAGTCGCCAATTGGTTGTCGGTATAGATGGAACTCACGTGCAGGATAATCTTGTCGTTCAAGGTGGGGTGGGCAGCGTTGAGCGCTAGCGCCAGGTTTTCCGTTTCGCTGTTGCCGCGGGCCAGCGAGAAGCCCACGTCGACTCCGCCGTTCCACCCGTGCGTCAGGCCGGGATGCAACGACTTGTCGTAAGCCGCCTGCTCGGCGTCATTGCGGATCAACACAACACTCCCTACGGGAACCTCGACTGTTCCGCCGGTCTTGGTGGCGACTTCGAGTTTTCCGTCACTGGAGGTTACCGGACCCACGACAGTTCGCTTGTCCGAAGTGCTGACATGCAATTCTTTCTCGCTTGTGATCTGCGTGATCGCGGCAAACTGCAGGCTAACGTCTCCAGCGAACTCAGTATGCAGCACCAGAACTTTGCCGTCAGACTTCACGACTGTACCGGTCAGGCGGTCGCCATTCTTCAATGTGATCTGATCGGCAAAAACTGCCGTGGCTAATCCCAGGAACAGTATGAGAGCAACAACTTCGATTTTACGCAACACTACCTACCTCCAGATTTTAGAGTCGATTTCACAACTTAAATGCTATCTAGGGCCCGGAACGGAACAGAAAACGGCGACAAAGCGGCGTGGAAAACAAGAGGATTACTGCCCGCGAAGGGAACTCGTTCAGGCCTTGGTTTCCTTGGATTCGGCGGTCTTGCTCGCTTCAGTCGAAGCCGGGGGTGCAGGGGTATCCTTCATCCCTTCTTTCAAGGCGCGATATCCTTCGCCCAGCCCTTTGCCCAACTCAGGCAATTTCTTGGGGCCGAAAATCAGCAGGGCAATGGCAAAAATGATGATCAGGTGCCACGGTTGGAACAAACCTTCCACGGGGAACCTCCTGAGAAAACGCTACCAAAACCTCTTCCCTTATACGGTACCGGAGGGGTAGGGGGAAGTCAAACCACGCCCTTGGCAACCCTGCCTATTACTTCCGTGACCTTACCTTCGGTTCTGCCCGGGAGCTAGAGTGGAATATGCGGTTCGGGCCAAAAACCTTGCCCCGCGCCGCAATCAGCGCCACCAGCAAGCCATACTGTCACCGGAGAGTCGAGTGAAGCGCAAGGGCCTGTCAGTTCTTTTGTTGCTTTTTGGGGTTGTCTCAATACGAGTGGTTTTGACTGCCCAGTCCAGCCAGAGTCAGCCGGTGAACTCTACCCAGTTGATGGCTTGGGTGATGGCTGGTGTGCCCGGCAATCGACTCGTCCGCATCGTTCAAGAACGGGAAATTGCCAATGTCCCCGGCAAAGAGTCAATTCGCCAGCTCGAAGCCGCGGGCGCCGATGCTAATCTGATACACGCCCTGAAGAACTTGAAGCGGTCCGCCACGGCTGACTCCTCGACGCCTGAGATTCCCGCGGCCTTGATTCGGGCTGCCACCAATGCCCGGGCTCAACGCTTCCACGAAGCTGAACTCGCTCTGCGCCAGGCCTTAATCGCCGATCCTCAGAATGCCGCGTTGCACTTTGCCCTCGGCACAATGCTGCGCCAGCAGGAACTCTGGGACAACGCCATCGACGAGATCACGCTTTCCGCGCAGCTTATGCCGGATTTCCCCGAGAACCACAGCAGTCTGGCGTATATCTTCTATCGCCTGGATGATCCTTCGGATTCGATCGCCGAGGCACGCACTGCGCTCAGCATGGATCCGCAGAACGCGGAGGCCTATCAGTTCCTTGGTCTCGCCTTTTTCTCCGATGGACAATACGGCCCCTCGGTTAACGCTTTCGCTGAGTCGCTCGCCCGCGACGCCGATAACCCCGATACCTATTACGATTTGGGCATCACGCTGCACGCCGATGGTAACCTGCCCGCCGCCATTGGCGCCTATCGCCACGCCATTCGCTTGAACCCGAGATTCTGGCAGGCTCATTCCAACCTGGCGCTGATCCTGCACGAGCAAAACAAACTCGATGAAGCCATCACCGAATATCGCGAAGCCAAGAAGCTCGCGCCTGAAGAAGCTTCGGTGCGCAACAATCTGGGGAATACGTATTGCGACAAAGGCGACTTCGACGCTGCAACGCTCGAGCTGCGCGAGCTTTACCGCCAGCATCCCGAGTGGGAACAGGGACACGGTTGCCTGGCCCGCGCCTACATGGCGAAGAAGAATTACGCCAGCGCCGTCACTGAATTGGAACTGGCAGTTAGGGAGAACCCCACCGGTTCCGCCGAACACCGCGTCCTCGGCGAAGCGCTGTTGCTGGATGACAAACTGGAAGACGGCGTCCGCGAATTGCGCCTTGCGGTTGCCCTCAATCCCGACTCCGACTCGGCTCACCATTTTCTCGGTACAGCGCTGTTCCAGCAGCGGCAACTGCAAGCCGCAGAGAAGGAATTCCGCGAGGCGCTGCGCCTCAACGCAACCCCCGACAACCACTACGCTCTTGCGGCCTGCCTCATGACCATGGACCGCTATGAGGAAGCCTTATCAGAACTGGAGACGGCCGCGCGGCTCGATCCCGAGCGCCAACTCTATCGCGCCCGCCGCGACGAGCTTCTGAAACTAATGCAGATGAAGGACACAAACTCCCGGTAATAGCTCCGCAGGGACAGTATCTGGATGTGTACTCCCGGCATGTTCGTCCAGGCGCGAGACTGCTTAGACTGGAATGCAAAGGGTTGCGTCAGAGCTAAGCCTCATGCGAAGAAATGAAGCTACGTAATCCCAAGCGTTTTTCAGTGTGATTGATCATGGACCTGACAAGATCCACAGCGGCCGCCGCCAAGCCCGCACAAACCACCCCGCCGCCGGAAAGCAGTGTCCGAAGCGACCCGCGGAAGGATGTTCGGAGCGACGCGCAGAATAACGTGCAGAGTAGCGTCAGGAACGATCTGCGGAACGCCGTCCGCCACGATGCCAAGGGCCAACAGCCCTCTGGCTTTGGCCTGCCTTGCTCCAACTGCCGTCTTTACTATCCCGCTAACCTCGACGCATGCCCCGCCTGCAACAGCCGGGTGCGGGTCCTACCGGGCGCTGTTCCTGCCATTCCCAAAGTGCAGGCTGCAGGCGAATCCACGCCCGACAGCGCCGTCGTCGAGCGCGCGAGAGAGGCATTCCTGAAAGAGTTTGAGTCGAAAATTTCCGCAACCTCTGAGGAAGTCGCCAGCTCAGTTGCCATTTGCGGTCTGGAAAATCACCGCGCTCAAGATGCCGAACCGGCCTCGATTTGCAAACCGTGCTACGACCGCCTGCGGGAACGTGTCGATGTATTCGAAGCCGCTCTGCACATGGATCTGAAAGAAGCGGCGCAGATCATTTATGACGCTGTCTGGGCCGATCCCTCCGATCCCAGCAAGACCTACACCAATGCAGCCAGCGCCCTGCTCAGCGAATTGCGCAAACGCTCGGGAGTTTCCAGCGTGCTTGGCCCCTTCCATCCGCGGGGTAATTGAACTTTTCCGCGCGGCGTTCCTAGGCAGAAGCGGTCTGGTGGAGAGACCTACTCCGTCTTCACGGCGATCCACTTCCTTCCCTCATAGAGCTTGTATCCGGCACCGTCCTCGACCATTTTCAGCGGTACTGGCCGCTTCAAATCAGCATCGGTCTGGCAGGGCACACTGAGTAGGTCCTCGTTGTCCACGTTCATGACCACGAACTTGTCGGCCACAAATCCGAAGCCGTATTCTCCCGGTGCCAGCTCCGATCCGCCGATGTTCAGCTTGGACTCGGTCACGAGCATGCCCTGATATTTCTGCTGGATAGCCGTGGAATATCCAGAGGAGTCGACCAGGGCGCCGAAGGTGACCTTCCCCTCAGCCGTTTGAAATCCCGCCGAGTTCCGCAACTGCGTCGGCGCTTTCTGTCCGCGAAAGAAAAACTCCGCCGGAACCGCTTTCTTGAGTTCATCATTGCCGAGAAGGTGTTGCGCAGCCTTTTGTGCCAGGCCTGAGGAGAGGAGGAGGGTCACAAAAGTTCCAACCGCGGCTAAACGAATGTTCTTCATGTAGTTGTCCTCAATTCCCTATAAGAGTAAGAAAACTTTAATGAATCTAGCCTTTTATGACTCCGCGCGCAATTCGCTGAGGTCCAGGGGTCCGCATTACTCGCCTCCCACACGATTTCGGTTCGCCCGCAAGATTCGGATAGTCCGCTCGTCCTCTTCGCCATACGCTGTTCCCATCATGACTTCCACAAACTTGACTTTCCCAATCATGACCGCGAATGCCATACTCACAAAGGAAACCTTGAGCGAAATGCCGGAGCGCTCCAATTCGGTGAAGCTCAGCGATGTCCAATCAGGCAAAGCCCTATCGAGCGAAGACCAGCGCTGGAATGCAGTTGTCGCCCGCGATTCCGCGCACGACGGACAATTCGTTTTTGCTGTCTCCAGCACTGGCGTCTATTGCCGGCCCTCGTGTGCGGCACGCCGTCCGCGGCGCGAGAACGTAGCATTCTTTTCCCGGCCGGAGCAGGCGGAGAAAGCCGGTTTTCGCGCCTGCCTGCGTTGCCGGCCGCGATCGGCCGGCGGCAATCCGCAAGCCGACTGGGCGAAAGAGGTGTGCCGCTATATCGAGCAGCATCTCGATGAGCCGGTCACTCTTGAGCGCCTGGGCAAAGTGTTTCGCCAGAGCCCTTTTCACTTGCAGCGGCGCTTCAAAGCCGCGCTCGGAATCACTCCGCGCGAGTACGGCGATTCCTGCCGCCTGCGCCTGCTCAAACGCAATCTGCAGGCCGGAGACAACGTGACCCGCGCCATGTATGACGCCGGTTACGGCTCCAGCAGCCGCTTATATGAAAAGACCGCATCGCAACTCGGGATGACGCCCGACAAATATCGCCGTGGCGCGATCGCTGCCACCGTTCGTTATTCCATCGCCGATTCGCCGCTCGGACGCATGCTGGTTGCGGCCACCGACAAGGGAGTCTGCGCCATCCAGTTCGCGCGTTCCGACGGTGAATTGATCGAAGGCCTGAAGCACGAATTCCCTTTTGCCGCGCGTAAGCCCGACCAGGGCGGATTGCAAGCCTGGGTTGAAACCTTGCTCGCGACGATGACCGGCCACGAGTCGAACGCCGCTCTGCCTTTGGATATTCGAGCCACTGCATTCCAGCGCCGCGTCTGGACGTATCTGCAATCGATCCCGTTCGGCGCGACCCGGTCCTACAGCCAGGTAGCAAAAGCGATAGGCCGGCCGAGCGCGAGCCGCGCCGTGGCCCGAGCCTGCGCCACAAATCCAGTCGCGGTCGCGATTCCCTGCCATCGCGTGGTGCGCAAAGACGGCGACGCCAGCGGCTATCGCTGGGGCATGGAGCGCAAGAAGGCGCTGCTGGAGATGGAGCAGCGGGCACTTTAGAGAATCGGGCTAGGCAGCCAGGTGCAACATGACCTCTTTCACGAATCGGCTTCCTAGTAACCCGCGCCACTCGGCTAACTCGTCAACTAACTGAAAACCAGAACGAAGGCTACCCAGTTATGTTGCCTTCCCCTGGTAGCTATAATCCCCAAAACCGAGGATCAGGTAGCCGATGCCGCACAGAAGGAACACCAGAAAAAAACCGAAAGCAGCACTCTGTCCAAACGCCTTGGCGACGTCGATGGCGACAATAATCGCGATTACTATATTGACCAGCGGGATGAGATAGAGAAGGAGCCACCATCCCGGCCTGCCGGCGATCTTCAACATAATGTATGCGTTGTAGAACGGAATCAGGATGGCCCAGCCCGGCTGACCAGCCTTCTCAAACACTTTCCACCCGCCGATGATGACGGCCACGGCCACCGGCCAGAACAGCAGCCCCACGCCGCCAAATGGATTGCTTCTCCCGATTTGCAACAATGTTGCCAGCGTCGATGACATTGTCGGCCTCCCGATGGCCTCACACTATATACCCATCGCGGAACACCAATGTGCTATTTTCTTCGCGCGAGGGGTGTCTAACTTCTACGGGCCACGACCGCCCAATTCACCAGCGCCAGCGCGATAGTCGCCACCAGAATCAAGGATTGCCCGAAATCCACGCGCGTTACCAGGACCGCGCAGAGGATTATCCCCAGCACAGCGAAGAAATTTCCCGCGGGCAGCTGGAACATTGCGCTTGCTCCTTCCGGCGGTTTGCGCCGGAGGGTGATCAGGGCGGCGCAGGCCACGCCGTAGTAGAGAAGCCGGGCTACGGCAGAGAGCGTTACGTTCCATTTGAAGTCGCCGATCAGCGCTAATCCCCAGATCATGGCTGCGAAGACGAGAATCGAGACGTAAGGCGTGTGAAAGCGGCGATGGACTGCGGCGAAGGCTTTGGGGAAATCTCCTTGTTCCGCGAGGGCGAAGGGAACACGGGGCATGGCCAGAATTTTTGCGCTCAGGTATCCGTAGAAGGAAACCAGCGCGCCTATCGCAACCAGCGCTGCGCCTACGGGACCGACCGCCAGCCGCGCGACGTCGGCTAAGGGGCGCTGGCTGTGCGCGGCGTCGGGCAGCACTCCGACGACCACCCACTGAATCAGCGCGTAGACTGCGGTGCAGAGCAGAAGAGCTGTGAAGAGCGCGAAGGGAGCGTCGCGACGCGGATTTTTTGCTTCGCTCATGGGGGCGAGCGCGGTCTCGAATCCGCCGTAGGCAAAGACCAGAAGCAGCATAGCTTTCAGCCACTGGTTGGTGCTCACAGATGCGACGGGCGCAGAGGCGATGGCCCAGTGATGTTGTTGAAGCACAACGAAACCCAGGACGATCACCGCGAACAGCGGCACCAGCTTCGCTGCCGTGAACAAATTGCTCACCTGCGTTCCGGCGCGGACGCCGCGAATGTTGATGAACGTCAACAAGCCCACCAGCGCGGTGAGAATGATGGCGCGGGGCAGCGGGTCTTTGGCGTGCGGAAAGAACTCACCCACGTAGACCACAAACAGGTTGGCGTTCGCTGCGGGTGCGGCTACTTGCCCCAGCCAGAGCATCCAGGCGGTTTGAATGCCCATGAGGCGCCCGAAGGCAACGCGGGCGTAAAGATAAGGCCCTCCGGCTTGCTGAAACCGCGACGCAACCTCGGCAAAGCAGCCGATGATCACACTCATTCCGGCACCCGCCGCGAGCACGGCATAGGGGCTGTAGTTGCCGATGAGCGCAGCCACGACAGAGGGCAGGCCAAAGACTCCGCTGCCGATGATGGAGTTCACCACCAGCGCAACCAGGCTCCAGCGGCCGATGGCGCGGATTAGATCATGGCCGGGCGGGCGTGCCGAAGACGATTCCATCCGCGCGTTTGTATCACATGTCGTGACTTCCCGACAGTGAATTTCCCGTTGAGTTTCCCATGACGATGGCTTCGGTAACTATAGGTGGTGACCTTAGAGCAATGGACGAATCGCGCCCGGAAATGAATTGTTGCGCAGCGTGCCATGCTCCTCGATAACGCGAAAAGCCTTGCCAGTAGCGGGGTTTGGCGTGATCCGATACTGGGCATGAGTCTCCCGACCAAAGTAATGGCTTGAATTACGAAAGCGCATGATCGTGGGACATCTATCCGCTGGGTGCTCACGATGAGATGTTGGAAAAGGACGTAAACATCGATTCGACCGAACACCGATTCGACCCATGGGGAATGACACTCAGATGGACGATCTACACACACGGATGGTGCGGGTTACTGAAGATTTGCGCGCGATTCAGCGAGAGCTGAACTACGCGGCCATGCAGGCGCCCAGCGATCCGGAATTAATGGAAGCCCTGAGTGCGCTGCCCGAGACCGAAGCCATCCAGGTTCTGTGCAAGTCACTTGACCAGATGCGGCACTTCCTGTGGTTCTACACTCAGGTGATGAGCAATGAGCCCGAGCTCGGTGATAAGCTCCGTCAGTCGAACGCCGTGAAGCCCGTCGACGAGAACAAGGTGGATACTTCCTTCCTCGATCAACTCACGCGGGCCGATGAGGCCGTGCTGCTGCGCTACTTGGTGGACGCCAAAGAACGCAAGCCGAACTAACAGAAACCATTTGCCACGGATCTACGCGGATCCGAAAACAAAATCCTTATCCTTACTTTTGGTTGTTTGGGTTCAGCAGTGGCCGCGGACGATCGTTCTGCGTATTTCTCCATCCGGACTCAACACAATAATGTTGGCCTCCGCGCCTGGAGCAAGCTCGCCGTGTTGCGCGAGGCCGACCGCGCGCGTGGCGTTCAAGGTTGCGGCGCGCACCGCTTCGCGCAGGGTCCAGTGAGAGAATCTCTTTATGTTGCGAACCGCGCGGTCCATGGTCAGGACGCTGCCGGCGAGGCTCCCGTTGCTCGTGCACTTTCCATCTTTCACTTCCACCTGAATCGGTCCGAGTTGGTAGGTGCCGTCTGGCATGCCGGCCGCGGCCATGGCGTCGGTGATCAGCACCGAGCGTTCAAAGCCTACCGACCGCAGGAAAATCTGAATGACCTCGGGTGCAACGTGAATTCCATCCGCGATAATGTCGGCACTCAGTTCGCGGTCGGTAAGCACTTCGCCGAGGATGCCGGGATCGCGATGATCGAGCGGCCGCATGGCGTTGAAAGTGTGAGTGGCGTGGTGGGCTCCGGCGTGGACTCCGGCGCGAGCGGCTTCGAGCGTGGCGTCAGAGTGGCCAATGCTCACACAGACTTTGCGCCGCGCCGCTTCGGCGATAACCTCGAGAGCGCCGGGAAGCTCCGGTGCGATGGTCATCATCCGCACGTGGCCATGCGCGGCCTGCCAAAGACGCTCAAAGATTTCGAGCGTGGGCTCGACGAGGTATTCCGGGGGATGCACGCCGCGGCGCTTGTGGCTGAGAAACGGACCTTCTAGATGGATTCCGAGCGGCCGAGCCTGCATTGCATCGCCTTCAGCGTGGGAGCCTTGAGCGGCTTCGATGGCGTCGGCTAGTCGCCCCAGAGCCGCGCAGGTCTGATCGAGCGGCGCGGCGACAGTAGTAGGAAAGTATCCGGTCACGCCGTGGGTGGTCAGGAACTTGTTCAGGCCCGGTAACTGGTCGGGCGCGGCCCGCATGAGGTCGACGCCGGCGCCGCCGTGCATGTGAATGTCGACGAAACCAGGCGCCAGGATGGCCTCGGCAAGGCCGTCGCTCGCAAGATCGATGACCATCGCATTCTTGGGAATGTCCCGCTCGGCACGCGACGAGACGGCGGAGATGAGACCATCCTCTATAAAAAGGAGCGGGTCTTTTATTTCTTCTTGTGGCGTATAGAGACGATTAGCGCTGAGGACGATCATATTGCGTTCGCATCAACTAGGGTTAGAGCCTCGCCGGTCCGATCACAGTGCGTAATCAAGTGTAGCGCGAAAGATGGATCGGGCAAGCGGAGGGAGCCGTCTTTAGTTGCGATGTTATAATGGTTGGGCGCATCGAGTAGCAAATCGCGCGGGGATGGCCTTCCTTGTTGCCGCCCGCGTTACCGTCGGGGAGTGGCTCAGCCTGGTAGAGCACCTGGTTCGGGACCAGGGGGTCGGAGGTTCAAATCCTCTCTCCCCGACCAATTTAAAACCAAGCAGTTACGCGGGATTCCTTCCAGGCGGGAATGCTAACCCAAGTATTCAAATCAGTGCAAGAGTTTTTCCCTCTCTCATACTCACCCGTTAAACTAAAACTCCATGAACTGTTGGGCAGCGTGCTTAGGTGGTTGCAGCGATAAGGTGTCCCGCGAACACCTTGTCTCTGAAAGTCTCTTTCCTGAGGCTGAGATTATGGTCCAGGGATTTCCTTGGTGCAAAGATGAACCGAAGAAAATCGGTATCGCGGGATTGACGGCAAAGATTCTTTGCACCCGGCACAACAGTGAACTTTCACCCGTGGACGAAGCCGGATCAAACGCATTCAATACCCTCAGGGAAGCGGCGCAACTTTGGGAATTCCGTGCGAAACACAAACCGAGTCAGTGGAGGATCGCAAAGTACCACATCGACGGTCCTTTACTCGAACGCTGGTTGCTGAAAACTCTGATTAACCTATGTTGCAATCAACTGTACCCCGTTGGCAGAGAATCAAGCATAGCGGGACTGCCAACCGATGAACTGGTCCGCGTAGCATTCGGCCTTGAGCCTTTCCGGGGACGCGCCGGGCTGTCTGTCGTTGTGCGGATTGGTATGCAGCTTCGTTTTCAAAATTCCCTTACGGCGGTAACGATCCTGAAGGGCAACCACGTCGAAGCCGCTGCATTTCTGTTTTACGGTTTAACGATGCTCTTGTTTCTTCACCCCGAAGGTGCTCCGCCACGACTAGACGGGCTTCGAGTGGCCGGAGAGGATCTGGGCAACTGTTTACAACAATTTCATTGCAGGAAATTTCAAGGGAAGATAGGTCACTTCTTGTCACACGTCGTTAGGATTGATTGGCCCTGATACCACGGCCCATCACAAGCACACCGCGATACCGCCTGTACCGCGGCTTGCCCCGTAGGAACCTGCGTATAGGCGCGTGCTCCGGCAGCAATCCTTTGGGATGCCTGCGTACATAGGGCAGGCTGGAATTATCTTCGTGTGTGACGGTGTGCTTCCCGTCTTCGCCAATGGTATAGCGGCTGAGAACACATCCAGCCTTTGCCCGCGCCTTCGCACCCTCGATCTTGAACATGGAACAGCGTCGCCCGGAACCCTCCCCGGCTCAAGATTCCTTTGATAACCGGCGTGCGGTTACCTTGGGGCTTGACTACCAACTTATGCAAGCGATACAATTTGAAGCTGTGAAAAACAAAGGGTACGAGGAAGATTACGAGGAAACTATGGCCGCGCTCAACGCCGCGATAGAACTGCGGGACCGCACGGAGGGCCAGATTGCAGCTCTATCGGAGCGAGTGGAAGCCCTGGAGATCCTGATACACAAGGATTACCCGCACAAGGGGCGGCTTGTCGTGTATCAGGGCCAGTCTCCCGCATCCGCCGTTGTTAACGTACTAAAGCCCCAGATAACAGAGAGAGTCAAAGGCGTTCTGATGGCATCCCAAGAGCCACTTACCAGCGCGGAGATTTACGAGGCGTTGAAGCGCTTCCACGTCAACCTGAACCCGAAGGGCAACCCGTGGGCGCTGATACATGGCATCTGCCGCCGATTGGCAGACCAGAAGTTCGCCCGTGAGGTGGTTAAAGACAACCGGAAGGCGTGGCTTCGGGCAGAGTAAATTTTTTTGTCCAATCGCTTGACTTTTGACTTATACAATGTATTATGCAGATAGAGGGAAGTCATGGACACCACCCAGGATAAAGAATCTCTTCAGTACAAAATTCCAGCCTTCGGGTCGCATGTTTGCATCGTCCTTTTCAATGTGGACCGATGGGACGGCGAACTAATCCCGCTCGGCAGTGGCATCCCTTCTGAGGCAGTCCAGGCAGCCTACTTAGCCCGCGGCTTGCGATTCTTGGGGACGTTCGGATTCCTTCAAGGAAAATTTTGCAGCGCGTGGGAAGACCCTGTCCCCCATAACAACGTTGTGGATTACTTGGCGCGGCGCTATTGCGAATGGCTCTATAAGACATTGGTCACGCAAGCGCCCACGAAGATGGACGCGGATGCCAACGTCCAATGGTTGAAGCAGCTTTATCAGCTTTCAGATCCGCGAAAGGAAAATTAACGTGCCGCGATTGACTCTTGACATTGACATCCCCACTCCGCTGTTTGACGAATTGACGGCGGCTTCCCGTGAAGCCCGAATTCACCCAACATTGTTTGCCGCGGAGTGCCTGGAGTCAGTACTGGCATCGCGCCGCTTGGAGTTTATACGGCCCGGACGATGCGGGCCGCGGATAGCGAGTTTTGACCTGACCTTGGAATAGTGGTCAGGCAAGGGCCGGGTGGTTGCACCTTCGGGTGACTTTTCTTCCACCCCGCCCGCGAGTTATCGGTCCGCGGGAAAGGCCGCGGGCCAACACGGTGGGGATGGGACACAGCTTCCATCCGAGACGTGAGCGGTAGAAGCAAAAGGCAATGAGCTACCCCGGCTAAAACGGGCCAGGGAGTCGCACGCGGAGGACGGCACAGCCCGTCATAACGGCGTGATGCGATAAGCCGGACGCAGGGGAGAAGGCGACGGTAACTCACAAATGAATTGAGGCAATTTTTATGAAGCTGTTTGAACTGAAAGAAAATCTTCAGTCGCGCTTGGCCGATGCACGGCAAGCCGCGGCAAAGGGTGATGATCGTGAATACGGGCAGCAAATGGGCTTTGTAAGCAACCTCCAGCGGGAAATCGCAGCCCTTGAAGCCAACAATAGCATTCGCGGCATGGTAAAGGACGGAGTGGTCCTGTCAGATGCACGTCCCACCGGACGGCGGGCGCTCTCATCGGCTTACGCGAAGGCGCTCCACCACTTCATCGCAAGCCGCGGGCAGGAAATGATGCCCGAACTTGCGGACGGCGCGGACGGCTTTGGAGGCTTCCGTATTGACGGCAAGATGATGGGCGCACTGTACGAAGGTTCTGAGACGGCTGGAGGCTACGCAGTTCCCGTGGTCGTAGACGACCAGATCGTCCCCTTGGCCCCACAAGAACTTGCGGTCCGTAAGGTCGCAATGGTCATCCCCACCACGATGGACATTAAGGTGCCAACCAAGACGGCCTTCTCCACCGCGGCCGCCAAAGCGGAAACGTCCAGCTTCACCGAGAGTGAGCCAACCATCAGCCAATTTACTCTTTCGGCTTACATGGCGGGCGTGCTCCAGGAAATTAGCTGGGAATTGGCGCAAGACGTTCCGGCATTCCAGGCTTTCGCCGTGGATGACATGCTGCTCGCGCAAGCCATGTACGAAGAAAATTTATACGTTAATGGCACCGGCAGCGGTCAAGCACAGGGTTTGACTGGCAACGTTGGCGCTGGTTATGGCCCGCAAGAGGCTGACACCAACGGCAACCTTGTGACAATCGCGGGCATTCTCAACACGATTGGTACGTTGAACGAAACCTATCACCCGAATGCCAGCTTCTTGATGCAGAGGGCTACGTCCATTGTGCTCCGCAAGGCGCAGATGGAATCAAATCTCTTCTTCCCGGCGTTCTCGCGGGTGGGCAACCAAGACTATCTGTTTGGCTACCCCGTGAACTATTCGGCTTACATGCCAGCGGCTAACCGCGGTAATTCTCCGATCATCTTCGGAGACTTCAAGCGCGGTTACATCATTGGTGACCGTGGTGGTTCGGGCATCAACGTGAAGGTGCTCGATCAGCCGATGGCTGTACAAGGCATCATTCAGCTTTTGGCCTACAGACGAACGGATGGCAGAGTACGCCGCGCAGAGGCGTTGCAAAGTTATTCCATAGCAGCATCTTGATAGAGACGCTGCCTTAACAAAATTGTGGCGGACCATGCATCTGCGCCGGACAGTGCCACAAGCCCACTTCAGGGTCAAATAGCCGTCCGGCGCACAACCGGGGACCGCTCGCTTCGTGGGACAAGCGGGCGGTCCTTGATCTTTCTTTATTGAGGTGATGTTATGGCGCAACCTGTTTGGACATTATCCGTTGACCTACAGACCAAGACCGCAACCTTCCAAACCGGAATGGCAGACGCGGCTAAGGCTGCCCGCGGCAGCTTCCAGGACATCAAGTCAGGCGCGGATGACATGGCGCGGTCCACGTCCGGCAGCATGATGGAATCCCGGCACGGAGTTATGCTCCTGGGAGAAGAATTCGGCGTCCATCTTCCACGCGCCCTTACGTCCTTCATTGCGTCTATTGGTCCGGTGGGCGCGGCAATGGAAGCGGCCTTCCCGTTCCTAGCCATCGTCGTGGGCGCAACCCTGTTGCTTGAGCATCTGTCGAAGCTGAAGCAAGCCGGGGAAGCCCTCACAGATTCACAGGCTAAATTCGGGACTACAGCGGCCAACGTCCTTAATGAGTGGAATGACAAAATTCTCCAAGCCGGTATTGAGACGGACAAGCTAAACAGCAACCACCTTGGCGCTCTGGAAAAACAGCTCCAGCTTATTGACCATCAGAGCATGAAGGAATTAGTCCAGTCCTTCGACACAGTAGCCAAGGCCGCGGACGCAACCTTCGCACAGCTCAAGACAAGTTGGTATCAGTGGGATGCAGGCTCCGCGGGCGCTAAGAATTCCCTGGAACAATTCAAGACGGCATATGACGCACTCCTGGCGAAGCAGGACGCGACCGGAGCCACTGCTCTATTAGACGCGAAGATCCAGCGCGAAGAACGCATCCTGTCATTGCAGAAGCTAATCCAAGATTCATCCAAGCCCGGAGCAGCCGCGCCCGCAGACGGCGGCCTACAAATCCGGCGTGCCTACAATGAGCTGCAACGAGATGGTGTTGGGTACGCGGATAAGGAAGTCAAAGCCCAAGAGCTGCAAGTTGCCACCCTGCAAGACTTGGTAAAGCTGGAAGCCGCTCGCGCCGCGCTTGTGAAGGGCCAAGATAACAACGCCAAGCAGACCGAGCAAAACCGTGGAGACGCGGACGCCGATAAGTTAGCCCGTGACCAAGCGCAATCACAAAAAATAGCGGCGGACGAAGCGCAAAAGCTGTGGGAGGAAAACTATAAGACCGCCGTGTCCGCTCTGCAAGAGAACGAACGGGAGAAGATAGACGCAACCAAGCAAGGCTCTGCGGCACGGCTTGCGGCCATCAGCGCGGCCGTCAAGGAAGAAGAAAGCAAGGGCTTGCAGGAAAGCGGCTTCTATAAATCCCTGCTAACTGCTCGCGTGGATCTTATCCGGCAGATGGACCAGGAGAAAAAGAAGCTGGACGCGGAGGCAGGCAAGGAAGCCGCGGACGCCGGGGAAAAAATGGGTGAGCTACAGGTTGCCGCGGACAAGGAATCCGAAGCTCGCCGCCTGACTGCCACGAACGCATCTAATGCCGCTCGCATGGCATCGGCCATCAAGCTGGAAGATGAGGAATTCGTGTTCCAGAAAGAGGCAGCCGCGAAACGGATAGCGGCCTTGGATTCAACCGAAGCCGATTATCAAAACAAGTTGAAGGCACTCCAGGATAAAGAAGCGGAATTGGAACAAGAGCACGCAAACAAAGTAGCCAAGATTCGGACGGATGCCGAGATCCAGACGGATAAGAGCATCATGGACGCCTACACAAAATTCTCGGGCGACATGGCAAAAGGTCTGACTCAAGTCATCACGCGGCAGGAGTCAATGGGCAAGATGCTCCGTCAAATGGGGGACCAAGCGGCTGCCAGCCTGATTGAGAATTCCATCAAGGCGATTGCGGCAAACAAGATGACCGCGAGTAGTGACGCAGCCAAGGCCGCTCGCAGGGCGTTCCTGGCAGGGGAAGCCACCCTTCCCGGCGTCCCCGGCGTGATCCTTGGCGGCGTGCTCGGCGCGAGTACCTTTGCCGCGATGATGGCATTTGAGGAAGGCGGCATAGTCCCCGGCGTGGGAAAGGGTGACATCGTCCCGGCCAAGCTGGAGCCGGGCGAAGGCGTCCTTTCCAACAAGGTCATGGATGGTCTGAGGAATGTCTCCCGCGGCAATGGCTCAAGCGGTGCCGAAGTGCATTACCACACCACCATTAACCACCACGTCCATGCGATGGATTCAGAAGGCGTTGACCGAGTGCTCACGAAGCACAGCGAGACTTTTAAGCGGCACTTCACCAACCACGCCCGGAGGATGAATTCCTAAACGGGGCTAAGTGCCTGCCCGCTCAACTAACTAACCCCTTCCGGCACATAAGGGGAGGGGAAATACTATGGAAAATACTGAATTCACGCCGCACGAAAACATCACCGGGAATCGCAGCCGGGACAATGCTTTCTCGCTGGAGGCTATGCCATCACGGGAGCGCAAGCGGGCACTGATGGCCGATGTTTACGCCGCCTTCGTGATGATTGGCCCTAATGGAGCCACGCGGGAGGCGGCTTATGCACCGCTCGGAATCATCACCCAAACCGGCCATCCCATCTGCTCGGAGCTGCTTCGCCTTGGCAAACTAATCCGCACTGGACGGCGTGGCGTATCGCGCTTGGGCCGCTCTGCCGAGATTCTTGTTGCCGATGTTCACGGCGGCAAGCTGTGAGCAATAAGACCACTATCTCCTGGACCAACTGGCGCGGAAAGAAAATAACGCGGGAAATCAATCTCACTCTTGACATCCGGGATTTTCGCGGCACTCCAGGGTATGCGCTGCTTGTCGTTGCCGCCAACACCCATCTTTCGATTTCCGACATTGAGCGATTTCTGGAAGCGGAAGCCCTTGAGCTGCCGCGGGTGTTACGGTCACGAACCTGGATTCAGAATAGACGCTGGCTCTTTCAGCAGCCGGGCACTGACAATTACAAGCCGCAGTCCGACCAAGACGGCAAAGGATCTAAGGCGCGGGCGATTATGGCGGCTAATTCCGCGCTGTCAAACCGGGACTTGTCCGAGCTGCTGAAGAAAAACGGGATTAAGCGCAGCCGGGAATGGTGTAGGCACCACAGAGGGGACTGTCTGGCAACTTGACTCTCAATGAGTTAAAGGAGTTAAAGGAGTTAAAGGAGACACGTCACCCCGTCCCCACCGTCCGCTTACCCTTGCGGGACACGGACTGTGTGGACAGGATTCGGCATTTAATTAATGGGCAAAGAAAGGAAAGGATTAGGCAGACACAATGACGAAAATGGAAAAACTGCTCACCGCCGTTTGCACCGCACTCGGCGTTGAAACGCATGGCAACAGCTACGCACTACTGATTGCCATGCGGGAAGTGCTGTCCACCCTTAACCGAAACGAGTTTGATTCCCGCGGCTACCTTGTGGAACCCGAGGAACTGGATGAATCGTTTCTCGCGCTATTCAAACTGTGGCTTGTAGGTACGAAACATAATGTGCCGAAGTCCCCGACAATGGACGATGCTTTGACTGTGCTGTCGGCTGTATCCGCGAGCGCATCGCAAGTGACCACACCTGGAGCGGTGTAATGGTAATGCGACTGTGCGGCGGTTGTCAGACGGCGATACCGGACACCACGAAAGGCTTGTGTGCCAAGTGCAAAGCAGAGCGCAACAAGCTGTCAACCGATGGCATCAGAGAACACACAATCAGTGACCGCGTGCGCTTTGAGTTCTTGTATGTGGGCGAGCGGTGGAAGCGGCAAGTGCAGCCAAAGGCGCTCAAGGCGTGCCCAATGTGCGCTCGCTGCGGCGTGAGAGTGAGTCAGTTGGTGGACCACATTGTCCCGGCAGGCGAAGCCATCCGACAGGCACAAGTAGGCGGACTCTATCCCGGTAGTCCGTATGCTGGTTTTTACTTCACCACGAACCTGCAAGGACTGTGCCGCGAGTGCCACGGTATCAAGTCCCTGGAGGACAAGGCACCACGCAATGAGCCGTGGCCGGATGTAGTGGCGAAGGAACAAGCGAAGCCTAAGAAGGTTTGGTACTTCTAAGCGGCCACGCGAGCTGAGACAAGGGAACTGCTACCGGTTTTTTCAGTAAATCTTGCCGGTAACTCCTTATGGGACACGCTTATCCCTTTTTGGACGCCATACGCCGATACATTTGAGTTAATGACTAAAGAGTAAACATGAGAAACAATGCCACGCACCGCCAAACTTGATAAGAACCTGAAACCTGGACAGCCGCTCAAGTCCGCCAACCTGTCCGACAGCGCCGCACTTGAATGGGACCGGCTCACCGGCGAGCTGGCCGCATCGCAGATCCAGTTATCCGAAGCAAACCGGCCCATGCTGTCCCTGGCCGCCACGATTGCCGCGGACATTAAGGACTGCTGGCAGACGGTCAAGAAAGAAGGACGCTATCTCAGCAACAAAAAGACCGGCGTAGTCTCGCTTCATCCAGCGTGCAAGATGCTGAATGAGCTAAGGCGCGATTACATCAAGGTGCTTGCCCAACTCGGCGCTCGCGCCGTGGCAGCGCCGCCCGTGGACAATTCGCCGTCCCTGGAAGACATTCTCAGTGGCAAGGCTGAAGCTGAGGGGTAGGGGTCATCCTATGGGGGTCACTGGCTAGGAATGGCTCTAATGCGCGGCAAACCCTATTCCAGCACCCTGAAAATCACTGGCAAGAGACCGCCTGCAAGCGATATAATTGTAAATGCACGGAGGCTACGGGTGATGCCCCGCCGCGCTTAAGCGCAAACGGGGCTCTCACCACGGCAATCGTCAAGCCGTCCAAGCTAACGATTGCGAGATGCACCATGACGTACATGGGAGCACCTCCTCATTCCCAAGCCTTTAACCACAGGCCGGGGAGCTTGCGAAAAGCCTTCTTATGACGGGCCGCCTTAAAAACGGCCCGTTTCTATTGTGTAACCTCCTTTAGCTGCCACCTCCCGCCTTTCTTCTCAACAATCCCACCTTGCTGCATTCCGACTAGTCCCCAGTGAATCACCCGACCAGGGGATTTTTCTCCGAAATCAAATCTAGCTGTCGCAGCCGCCGTTTTGAATTCATCCACCGTCAGGGGGCGTGGAGAATTCTTCAGCAGCGAAATGATGAGGCGGGCTAACGGAGTTGTGCCATCGTCAGCGGCGTGACCGTTGCCGCTGCCGTTGGAAGCTGCAAAGCGCCGCTCTTCCTGGTCCAGCAGCGCCTTGACGCCAATCTCCATCTGATCTAACTCTTCCAACTGGCGCTGTATGCTGGCCTTCAGTCGTTCTCGGTCTTGCTCAATAGAGCCCAGTCGTTCCCGCAAGTCAGAACGAATGTCACGCATGAAAAACCTCCTTTCACACGAATAGGGTAACTCCGAAAGCCATGTCGCGCAAGGGGGTAACGCAAATAATGCTGGCCAGCATTCCATGTCCCGGCCAATGGCTAATCCCGGCCCGATAGCAGACTCACCCGCTCATGCACCGCTTGTAAATCCTCCGTCATCAGGTTCGCATACCGCCGCGTCATTTCCAGCGTGGAGTGGCCGAGCACCTTCTGCAAGTGAAACACAGAGCCGCCACGCCGGAGATAGTTGACGGCAAACGTATGCCGGAAGGCGTGCAACGTTCGGGCTGGAGGGGTAAAGCCCATCCGTTTGCAAAGTAGCTTCGCATCCCGGAGCACGTTGCGCCGTCCAAGCCGTGTTTCCGTTCGATTGGCAAACAGCAGGGAATCCAGCTTCCGCTTGAATTCCGTGATGTAGCGGAACATTGCCTTCCTCAGCTCAAAAGAAAACGGGACCACGCGCTGCTTGCGCCCTTTGCCGTCCAGGGTCACAAGTAAATTTTCCATGTCCAGGTCGCAGACGCGCAACGTAAGCGCCTCTGTGATGCGGCAGCCGGTATCAAGCAGGAAAAGAATGAGCAGATGCAACCGGCGTTGGTATTTTCCCTTCGGCTTCCACGCCACAAGCTGCCGGACTTGTTGAGCGGTGAATGTGGGCAAGACAAGTTGAGGCACCTTCAACAGCGGAACCTTCAGCGGGGAGCCGGACCATTTGAGATAGGCGTTAATCGCCTGGATTGAGGAATTGCAGCCGGTTGCCTTCCTGCCTTTTTCGCACATTCGCATCACGGCATCTTTCAACTGCTCGGATGACGGTGATTCGGACGGCAGGCATCGCAGACCGTTTCTGTACCACTCAATTGTTGCCGGGGTGACGTTGCTTAGGAACTGCCGTTCGCGGATGAACTGCTCAAATCGTGCTTCCATGTTTCCCCCACCCAAGTACTCAAATTTGGAGGAAACCGCATAAACATTGGCTTTTGGCTCAAGCCTGGTAGAGCACCTGGTTCGGGACCAGGGGGTCGGAGGTTCAAATCCTCTCTCCCCGACCAATCAATAATTTACGGGAGTTCCTTCACATCTTGAGCCCCCTGGCTCTTCGAAGGGAAAAATAACCCGTTTCGAGCAGTTTCTTCGCGAAAGACGTTACTCGGCAACATCTCGGAACTCAGCGTTGGCTGAAGGAACCAAAGAGGAAGCCATACACTGTCGTTACAAACTGGTCGAAGCGAAATCCGCGTCGGCGGAGAAGCAACAACTGTGATTTTTACTCGCCGCCACTTTGTGTGACTTTCGCTCGGTTCGGCTGCGTTCGCGGCGGCTCCGCGACTCCTGGGTCACGGGGTTGCCGCGCACACGGTCAAACCGGAGGCCCGGCAGGCGTTCCTCAGCGAGTGGATAAACTGTAAACGGTGACCGTGTGATAGCGTTGTCCGGGTTTCAACTCGGTTGATGGAAAAGCCGGATGATTCGGCGAATCAGGAAAGTGCTGCGTTTCCAGACACAATGCCGAACGCGATGGATATGATCTTCCGCCCTTGCCTTTGATCGAGCCATCCAGGAAATTTCCGGTGTAGAACTGGATTCCCGGCTGGTCAGTCAGAACTTTCAACACACGACCGCTGCCGGGATCGTAGACTTCTGCAGCCTCGGCCAACTTCCCGCCGCTATCGAGCACCCAGTTATGGTCGTAGCCGTGACCCAGTTGAATCTGTCCGTCTTCCGCGTTAATTCGCGCCCCGACCGCGGTTGCTTTACGAAAATCAAACGGAGTGGATTCCACGGATTTCAACTCACCCGTCGGAATCAACCGGGCATCGACCGGAGTGAAGCGTGAGGCATGAAGAGTGAGTTGATAATTCAGGATGTCGCCCTGCCCCGCAAGATTGAAATAGGAGTGATTGGTCAGATTGATGACGGTGTCTTTGTCTGTCGTTGCCCAATACTCAATGCGCAAATCCCCCTTCAACAGGGTGTAGCGAACCACAGCTGAGAGATTGCCAGGAAATCCCGCTTCGCCGTCCTTGCTCAGATATGTGAGTTCGACTCCGTCCGCCACCGGCTTTGCTTTCCACACCACATTGTTGAAGCCGTGTGGGCCGCTGTGAAGGGTGTTCTCACCGTTGTTCCGAGGCAGAGAGTATTTGTTGCCATCGAGCGTGAAGCTGCCCTGGGCGATGCGATTCGCATAACGGCCGATAATGGCTCCGAAGAATGCGTTCGAAGGCCCGTTAAAGTTGGTCACATAGCCGTCGGCATCATCAAACCCAAGTACCACATCAGCGACCACGCCGTTCCTGTCGGGAGCCTTCAAAGAAACAACGATCCCGCCGTAGGTTGCGATCCGAGCTTCATGCGCTCCGTCGCTTAGCGTAAAAATCTCTATCGGAGTTCCATCCGGCATCTTTCCAAAGGGCTGGCTCGTCACCTTCGTCTTTGCCTCCATCGTCATGGAAAACAGCGCCACCCACAACCCAAAGATCACGATCTTTCGCAGGATCTGTTGCACTCTCATCGCTGCTCCTTAAGTTTTTCTCTGCCACGTTGCCTGGCCTGCAGCAGGTTTGCCACTGCGATTAATGATGGCAGAATCTCTCCCAGACCATTACTGCCCGGCCCAACGTGAAATACAACTTGTTGTAAAGAGGATAGCTTCTCATAAGTGTGTTGCGCTGAGCGATCTATCTTTTGGTCGTGGGGTCGAGGGTTCGGCGAAAGACAATCGAGGAACTCAGCTTGAGACTGCGTAAACGTTTACCACGAAGGACTAGGGGCTTGTAAGTGGAATCGCTCAGGATCGGTCGCCGAACGATCCCGCGAGGGTAATTCTAGATTTGCCGGCATGTTGAAGCCGTATCGAATTGAGGCAAATCTCGGCAGACTCGGATTCATATTGGTTGGCTCCAGTCAGAACGACGAAAAACGGGCAGACTTTCGGAGCTATGTTTTGCAGAATCAGTGGATGGCTTTGGCTAGCTACACTAAAAAGGCTGTGCTTTGCATTTCACGCTACTTGTCGCGGCTCGGATTTCTCGGTACAACCTTGGTACATTCGAGTGAGAGAAAGGGTGGTGCGCTGAGCCCAAGCGACACCAGTCACAGGGTATAGTGGACAACACTGAAAGCATAATGACCGGATCAATGCCTAATTCGAACCTCGGCCGTCATGTGTTTGGAGTGGCGGTTTTTATCTCTGGCCTCATCACATTGGCCTGGCACGACTACAACGGCTGGCATCAACCGTACGTTGTCTACGCCTGCGGGGCTGCTCTGATATTCGGCGGCGCGACGATTCAGTTCCGCCGGATAGCGAAGGCGGGCGCAGCCGTCGTTGCCGCAGCTTATCTTGTCTTCACCTTATTGTGCGTGCCACAAATCTTCGCTGCACCGCGAATCTACAATAGCTGGGGCAACCTCTTCGAGCAGTTCTCTCTTGCGACCGGAGCGGCGATGGTTTGTGCGCGCTGGTCATCGGCATGGTCACGGTCACCGGAAGCGGTTTCTCGGGCCGGCCGGATTCTTTTTGGCATCTGTGTGGCTTCCTTTACGCTCGAACAGGCGATTTATCTTCGCGGTACCGTCAGTCTTGTTCCGAAGTGGATTCCGCCGAGTCAGATGTTCTGGGCGATAACGACGACGGTTTTGTTCGCACTAGCGGCTGTGGCTATTCTCGCGAATCGCAAGGCGCTTCTCGCCGCTCGTTTGCTGACCGTGATGCTCGTGAGCTTTGGCGTACTCGTGTGGATACCGTTGACTCTTTCCCATCCCTTCAGTCACACAAATTGGAGCGAAAATGCCGAGACCTTCGGGATTGCTGGAGCAGCATGGATTCTCGCCGATCTACTCGGCGAGCGTCGGCCTTCGTGACCACTAGGGCGTTTGAACTTTGGCAGGCGGGTGTTTGAGCGTAGCGACGAATTGCTGGAACTTTGGGTTGGGATGGAGATTCTTCAGATCGTCGTCAGCTACCATCCGGCCGCTAGATCGTTCCGAATTAGTACCAGCTTTAGTACCAATTGAATCTACATTAGTACTTCGCTTATTAGTCCCCTCAGTACTGCCTACTTCCTGCCACTTGAATTCTGCATAGATCTCTTTTGAACCTTGTGCTTGCAGGGTCTGCCACCTATGCTCTGCGCTGGAGTCGCTGTGTGAAACGAGTCCGCGTATTGGTGGCAAATCATCCGCGCCTGATGAGGGAATTGGTGATGGCGACGATCGCCGACCAGCCCGACATTGAGGTCGTGGGCGAGGTGCAGAACGAGACGGAGCTGGCCGATATCGTTGAGCAAGTGCAGCCTGATGTTCTGATCGTCGCCATCAACAAGTACTTCTATACCATCCTCGGCAATCGGGCAGATGGCCGCATCCAGGTTATCTCCTCCGACCTCCGCCTGTTCGGTAACTGGAGTGATCTCGCCGCTCTACCCGCTCACGACAGCGGCTTGGAGATCCCGCTCGCGGTGCTCAAGGATCTGAATGCGGACCTGGCCGCAGATTTGTTCCTGGCTTCCGAAATTCCTCCCGGCACCGGCCTCGGGTCCTCCGCCAGTGTTTGCGTGAATCTCTTGAAAGTGCTAACCACCTACATGCGTTCGCCGCTGTCGAAGTATGACCTGGCCGAGCGTGCCTTCCGTATTACGCGTTTCGGCCTGAAACGACACGTCGGCAAGCAGGATGAATATGCCGCTGCCTTCGGCGGCCTCAACTACATTCGCTTCAGCGCCGATGGAACAACCCAGGTTGAACCGCTTCACCTCGACCCGGGTGTTCTCTCCGCGTTGCAGTCGAATCTCATGCTGTTCTTTACTGGAGCCGCTCACCATTCATGGGACATACTTGCAGACCAGGAGAAATCCACACGCATCGCAGACGGACCCGCGGTGGAAGCGCTGCACGAGGTGAAAGAAGCAGCCGCCCTGATGAAAGAGGCTCTGGTTTGCGGCGACCTCGAGCATTTCGGCCACCTGCTCGACGATGCTTGGCAATCCAAGAAGCGCATTTCCCAGCGCATTTCGAGCGCGCGCATTGACCATCTCTACGAAGTAGCGCGAGCGAACGGCGTTCTCGGCGGCAAGATTACCGGGGCCGGCGGCGGTGGTTTCCTTCTGCTCTACTCCGAACCCCCCTGCCAGGATGCAGTGCGCTCCGCCATGCAGGCCGAGGGCGTGCAGGAGATGGCCTTTGCCTTCGACGGCCAGGGCGCCCAAGTTATCGTAAACGATCCTTTCATCGACCGGGATGAACGTGCGGGAACGCGATGGACGTTCCTGCCTCTTTCTCAGGCGGCAACGGTCTGAGATCCGCAAGATATTTCGTGCGCGAGGCCACACCTTGAAAGCCTTTTTGCTGGCTGGGGGCCATGGTACGCGCCTGCGGCCTCTCACCGACTCCGTCCCCAAATGCCTGGTGCCGATTCGGGACCAGCCCCTGCTCGACATCTGGCTTGATCTCTGTGCCCGCTCCGGCATCACAGAAGTCCTCATCAACCTGCATGCTCACTCTGAGACCGTTGAGCGCCATCTCCAGCAGAGTGGCTCGCCGGTAGAGGTTCGCCTGGTTCGCGAAGAGCAACTGCTGGGCTCAGCGGGAACAGTCGCCGCCAATCGCGCCTGGGTCGGCTCCGATCCCGCGTTCTGGATACTGTATTCCGACGTTCTCACCAACACCGACCTGAATCGCATGAGCGAATTCCATTCCCGCCACGGAGCAGTTGCGACACTCGGCCTTTACCAGGTGCCCGACCCTTCGAGCTGCGGCGTTGCTGTTATGAACCAAAAGGGAGTCATCATCGACTTCGAAGAAAAGCCGCAAACGCCGCACAGCAATTGGGTTTTCTCGGGACTCATAGTCGCTGATCGCCGTTTCTTCGATGTGATCCCGCCCGAGATTCCAGCCGATCTTGCATTTCACGTCTTGCCGCGCCTCGTCGGCGAAATGCGCGGCTATCCCATCGAAGACTATTTGCTCGACATTGGCACGATGTCCAACTACCAGAAGGCGCAGGCCACATGGCCCGGCAACTGCAGCGATTCAGACTGGCCACAGCAAAATGAAAAGCCAGGCTCCTGCCCACTGCAACCGGCAAGACTAGCGCGCTCGACGCATCCCGTGTTGCCCGGGGAGACCTTATGAGCGATGGGCAACTGCAAGGAGTCATCTTCGATATGGATGGCGTGCTGGTCGACAGTCATGGCGTGCATCGCCGGGCTTGGCGCTTGTTTTTCCAGACGCTGGGACACGACGTCCCCGAGTCTGAACTGGATTTCATTCTCGATGGACGCAAGCGCGGCGATATTCTCCGGCATTTTCTGGGAAACTGTCCGGATACCGAGCTTGAAGAACTCGGCCGGCGCAAGGATTGCATCTTTCGCCAAATGCGGCTCGAGATTGCCCCGGTTCCGGGGGCAGTCCGTTTTGTACGCGAGCTTCGCCGCAGTGGCGCCACTCTGGCCCTGGCGACCTCCGCCAGCCGCAGCCGGGCGCGCTCGACGCTGTCAGAGTTGGGATTGCTGACCTCGTTCGCGGAGGTCGTTACTGGGGAAGATGTGCTTTTGGGTAAACCCGATCCCGGCATCTATCGGCTGGCCTGCAAGCGCATGGGGATTGCATGCGAGCGTCTGCTCGCGGTCGAAGACGCTATCTCAGGAATTCGGGCGGCAATCGGTGCCGGCTTGCGTTGTGTCGGAGTCGCGTCGCACGAGACGCCGGAGAAGCTTACGGCTGCGGGCGCGGCTCATGTGGTGCTGGACTTCGAGACTGTGTCGCTGCAGGAACTGGAATGCATTCTGCTTCGCAGCGATCCGATTCCTCGCCAGACTGCCGCGGCAGGCGGCAGCTAAACGCTAAGACCCTGGTTGCGGCACACTTCCACGATGGAGAGCCGGTCCTGCGCTCCGACCTTGCGCAGCATGCGATGCACGTGGTTCTTCACGGTCTGTTCGGAGAGGTTCAAGCGGGTGGCAATTTCCTTATTCGTGAGCCCCTGTTGAATCAAACCCACCAATTCCTGCTCTCTGCGGCTTAGTCCCAGACTGTTCTTGAGATGCAAGCTCGGAACGACTGGCCGATGCCGCGCCACCCACTGAAACAGCGCGACGGAGAGCGCCGCCGGGCAAACTGCTTCGCCGGTGGCTACCGCTCGAATGGTGCGTGCGACTTCCACCGCGGACGCGTCCTTTAGCACGTAACCTACAACGCCGGCTTGCACCGCGCGAAGAAAAACCGCCTCTTCGGCTTCCATGCCGACCATTACTACTCGGATGGCGGAGTTCAGTCGATGCAGTTCGCACACGACATCACGTTCCGCCAGAACCGGAGACACTGTGTCGAGCACCACCACGCTGGCTCGCGTCGACACGATCTGCTCCAACGTTGTGGGGCCGTAGGATCCCGACCCGAGCACGCGGATGTCGTCCTTCTTCGAAAGAATGCGCAACAAAGCTTCGCGCAGCAGCCGATTCTCAGCCAGCAGAAAAACTCCGGCAACCGTTCCCGAAAATCCTGAAACTACAGTTCCCATCTGCTGACCAATCCCGCCTCGCACTCTTCGCCCTAGCTGAAAACTTCCCGCTCTAGCCCCCGTGGTGTATTTTCGCGGCGCACTTCTCCACGCTAGCTTCCGACCAAACATGAGGTCAAGGGGAAAGCCTGTTTTGGCGGGGTAGTGGTTCCCGCGTCGGGAAGGTCTTGTCCGGATTCCGAAAATGGTCCTTCGCGGAGCCAGTACGTTCTGCGGCTTCAGTTCTTCCGACGCGTGGGTGCAGTCAGCAGATTGACAAACATGGTGTAGAACTTCTCTGGATCCAGATCATCCTGCACTTCGACCGGCGGCATTTCGACCTTTGGTTTATTCCGATCTGTCCAGCTCAGGGTATTGCCATAGCCGGCGCCGCGATCCAGGTCCACATCCATGAAGAGCGTTTCCTTCTTCGTAATCAATCTCGGATCGAGCCACGCCGCCGCCGCCAGTTCATCCCACAGGTAATTGTAGTTGCCGCGCAGGCGCGCATACTTGCCCACGTAGCGCGCCACCGGAGCATCTGCCGCTTTGATGCGATTGATCAGGTCCGCAGTCAGTCTCGTCTTCACCGAAATGTCCACCGTCGTGCAAACGATTCTCCTCCACGGCGCTCGTAGCACGACGTGAGCCGCTTCCGGATCGAACCAGAGATTGAATTCGTGAGTTGGAGTGTTGGCGAACTCAGGGTCATCAGTCCGCGGATTGAAGCTGCCTCCCATAAACACCAGTTCCTTGGCCAGTCCCGCGAACTCCGGATCGAGCGAAATGGCAAGAGCCAGGTTGGTCATAGGCCCGCCTTCGTAAATGGTGACCTGGTTCGGAAACTTATGCACCATGCGCACCAGAAAATGCGCCGCGTCCTCATCGGTCGCCTTGGTCGTCGGCTTGCCCTCCGGCATTTCTCCCAACTCATCTGCCGGATGATAGAACTTCGGAGTCCAGGCTCCCAGCCACGCCACCTCGCCGTATTCCCGTTCCCATCGTTCCGTGTCTTCTCTTCGCCGAACCAGCGGATACTCCGCTCCCGGCACGACCGCAATGTCGGTTCGTCCAATAAGCTCAAGCATGCGCAAAGTGTGCGCCACTTCCTCGTGAAGCCACTGATCGCCCGTCACCACCGTGATCCCGAGGACCTCTGCCTGCGGCGACTGAATCAGCAACAGCATCGACTGCTGATCGGTCCCGGCAGGACCAGCGGCATCCTGATCGATGATGATTTTGCGACCCGTTTGAGCCGAGGCGACAAATCCGCTGATGAAAAGAAAGGCGGCAATGCAATGGAGGAGAAATGATTTCATGATTGCTCCCAAGAATTCTAAATCAGCGTCGGACGACCGCGTCCCTCGATCTCGTCGAGCCTTCACGATTCCAGCGGCAAAACAAAGGGCAGACTGAACATCAGTCCGCCCCAAACGGATGCCGGTTTGGTTTCAGAAGTTCAGCCGCAGGGCAAATTGAACCAGCCGCGGATTGTTCACCTGCTGGTTGAGCACGCCGAAGGTCGATGGTCCATTGATGTCCTGCAGTCCGATGCCGCCAAGGCCTCCGAGAAAGAACTGGGGATGGTTGAACAGATTGAAGAATTCCGCGCGGAATTGCAGCTTCATGGCCTCACGGAACGGGAGTGGGAAGTCTTTAATGATGGAGAAATCCGTGTTCACGAAACGCGGCCCGTACGCTGGAGCTCGGGGAGCCGTGCCGATCTCTCCCGCGGGTGCATGAGCGAACGCGCACGGATTCAACCAGTTTTGAATGGTGTGAACCTGGGTGGGGCAATTCGTCTGGCCGCCTTCGTTGCCGCCGCTATTGGGGTCGCCGACCAGGACCGGTCGATTGAGGCTCAAGAAGTCGTAGTTCAGATACTGTCCGGTATTTCCGGCTGTTGGCGTGGCGCCAAAAGTCGGGCCGGTGTTTGCGCTGTCAACCACGAATAGCGGGAAGCCGGACTGAGCGCGCTCGATCAGGTTGATCTGCCAGTTACCTAGAATCGTATTGGCGGCGTTGCTCCAGTTGCTGCCGAAGTGCTTGCCTTTCCCAAAGGGCAGATCGTAGAGAACGCTCGCCGTAAAGGTATTGTTCAGGTTCAATTGCGACAAGCCCCAGTCTAGTTTCTGGGTTCCGGGCAGAGGCCAAAAGATCGCGCCCGCATTGGTGCCCAGCCCGTCCGTTAAGCCAGAGTCGAAGTTGCGGGCATAGGTGTAACCGAGCAGCGCGTAGACACCGTGGCGCGCGCTCTTGGTTTCGGCTTTAATTTGCAGCGAATCATAGCGCGCTGCTCCCACGCTGTTATTGCTATTGACCACCTGAAACGGGTTGCTGGCAATAATCAGGTTGCGGCCGCAGCCCAAAGTGTAAGCCGCGTTATATACCGGATTGGGACCGGTTCCATCCGGAAGGACCGGGTCACAAGCGTAGGGCGATGCGATATTTTCATTGACTTGGCTGACCAGAATGTGCGCGCTGCGCGAGCCTGCGTAACCGGCCGTGAGAACTATGTTGCCTGGGATCTGTCGCTCGACGTTCAGGTTGAACTGCTGCACGATGCCCTGCTTGAAATCGCGGTTCATCGACTGCAGCGTGCCGGTGTAATTGTCGGGGTTCACCGGCGCGTTATAAATAAATCCGCCCGGCACGGCCAAAGTGGAAGGCGCCTGGGCCGCGGGGAGCAGAAAGCCATCCGAGAGCGAGCCGAATGGGTTGCCGTAGGCGTATGCGAAAGTCGTCGGATCAACTTCTGCGTAATAGGGCGGGTTCTGCCACAATCCCTGACCGCCCTGGTTCCACGCTGAGTCGTGGAAGATCGCATAGCCCAGGCGAATGGCCGTGTTTTGGCTACCCATCGGTTTCCAGGCGAGGCCGATGCGCGGCTCGAAAGCCGTTTTGTCAAACTGTATCCCCAGGCGTCCGTCCGAAGTGGTGCATGCGAAAGGCAGAATCGAGGGGGCGCAACCTCCTGGACTGCCTTTTGGGACGAACCACGTGAGGGAGGGAACATCGAAGTTCGCCTGCCGGTTCTCGACTTCCGTCTCGGGTGTGACCAGCGCCCAGGCTAATCCTAAATTCACGGTGAGGTTATTCGTGACGCGCCAGTTGTCCTGCACAAAAGGGCGCACGAGCTTCCAGCGCCGGCCCACCGTTGCGCCCAGAAAGGTCTGGTCATGCGCGGCAAAGGCCCCGATTTCGCCTACCAATACATCGGCAACATCGTCACCCGTGAAAGCTCCTGTTTCAGAGATAAGGCCATCCTGCGAAGCGTTGTTGCGGACGTTCATTTCGTTGGCGCGGTAGACGACGCCGAAGCGGATCTCATGCTTGCCGCGAATCACATCTAACGTGTCGGAAACCGAGTATACGTTCGTCCCACCCTGGTAAGGAGCATAGCCGCGGTCGCCCACTGAAAAGTACGACGACATGGAAAAAGACGTCATGCCACAGCCAACGCAGTCGTTGCTCGCCTGGTTCAGGCCTGCGGGATAGCCCGTAAAGGGATCGCACTTGCTGCCCAGATTGGCGCCGGGAATTCCGATGATCGAAGCTTCGCATGTCCCGGTTCCGAAAGAAAGAATATGGTTAAAAATCCGGCTGAAGCCGGCATTGAACTGGTTAATCGTATTCGGCGAGAACACATGGGTTTCGGACAGCGCCAGGTTGCGCCCGTGGTTGTTGATGAACTGATTGCTGCCAAAGGCCGTAGCCTCCGACCACGTCGGCGAACCACCTGGAATGAAGTTGGTTGCCTGATCGTAGCTGAAGCGCGCGAAGGCCGAATCCGCGCTCGAAAAATTGTGGTCGAGACGAACGTCCCATGTGCCTTCGTTGAGCTTTCTGGTCAGCTGATCAGCGTAGTTAAAACCCGTTGAACCAATTGCGTTAGGCGTCGGGTAGAGTGCAACGACCTTTGCGCCAATCGGATTGACCATCGCTGCCGGAATGACGTTGCAAGGAGTGCCGCCGGTCTGAGAGCCATCGCTATTCGGCACAATTCCATTTCCTGACGCATCGCACTGTAAGGACGTGGGTGTGAACTCGAATGGATTGCGAAGATTAGAGAATCCGTCTCCGTTGAATTGCGGCGCTCCAGCCGCGAAGCCGGGGCGAGGGTTACCGGATGGATCGAGGCTATAGTCGTAATCGCCATTCGCGTCCGGCGTCACCATGGCAGTAGTTGGAACGAACCCCGGATACGTCACGCCCTGGCGTTGCATCTTGGCCTGATAATCCAGGAACAAAAACGTTTTGTCCTTCTGGATCGGGCCGCCCAGCGACCCGCCAAACTGGTTCAGATTGAACTTTTGCGGTGCCTGCGTGAAATATTCGTTGGTGTTGAGCTTGGTGTTGCGGAAGAACTCAAACAGCGATCCGTGCCATTGGTTCGATCCCGACTTGGTCGTAACTAGAACAGTGGGACCGGCGCGCTCGCCGTATTCCGCAGAGTACGTATAGGTCAAGACCTTGAATTCCTGGATGTCGTCGATCGACGAGAAGATGGCAATTCCGCCTTCATCCAACTGATTGTTATCGTTTCCGTCGAGCAACCAGTCGGTCTCCTGTTCGCGTGAGCCACCCACCGAAAGCGAAAACGATCCGCGAGTGGAAGCTTCGCTGCTGGGCGCCCCGTTGAAAAAGCTTTGCGGGTTCGTCGATGCAGTCGTGCCGGGCGTGAGCGTGGCCAGTTGCACGAAGTTGCGGCCGTTGAGGGGAAGGTCGGCGACCTCTTCGGAGGTGATGACCTGCCCCAGCGTTGGATTCGCAGTCTCGACCGCTACTTCCGTGGCGCTCACCATAACGGTCGAAGAGACAGACGCCGGCAAAAGGCCGAAATCCACTTCGCGATGCTCGTCTACTTGCAGCCGGATGTCTTTCTGCTCGGCGGGCTGGAATCCCTGCGACTCCACGTGAATCGTGTAGAACGCGACCGGCAGCAACGGGACCAGATAATATCCCGCGTCGTTGGTCTTGGCCTCGCGAGAAATGCCGGTACCTTGGGATGTGACCTTCACCGTCGCACCTGCGACCACCGCGCCCGCCTTGTCGGAGACCGTTCCCGAAAAACTACCGGAGGCCTGGCCGTGTAGTACCGGGCAGCCCGAAACCGCAAGTGACAACACAACTGCAACCAGCAGCGCCCTCTTATTCAGCATTCCTACCCCTTTTCGGCGGACCCGCGCCGAATGACGAAAGTGACTTTCCGTTTGGCGATAAACCGGGAGGTCGTTGGACCGTAGAAGGGCCTTATAAATGGCAGCTCCTTCCGAAGTCAAGACTTTTCAGCCGGAGAAGAAGATTAGCCGCTGGCTTCTTTACCTTTTTTGCACAGATGAGTGCAAGACGGCGCCGGGAAATCTGCACGAATGTTCTAGATCACAACCGGAGACCGAACCCATTTCAGGTACGAACTGCCCACTCTTCGTCAAAACGCGCGCGGTCGTAAAAAGATTTCTGTGTTCCGATGCCTGTCGTCGACAGTCCAGCGTACAGATTGGCACGCCGCACCGCTTCTTGCTCCGGCACTCCCTCCGCCAGGAATACGGCGAAGCTCCCGATGAATGCGTCTCCTGCGCCAGTGCTGTCGATGCTTTTCACCACAAACGGAGCCACATGCTCGCTCACTCCGCGAGCTGCGAGCATTGACCCATTCGCTCCCAGAGTGATGATGACTCGGCGAATGCCGCCGGCCACCAGATTCTCCGCACACTTCTTCGCGTCTTCGATACTTCGTATTGCGACCCCGGCAATTGTTTCCGCCTCACTCTCATTCGGAACGAAATAATCGAGGTCGGCCAGGGCACCCATATCGACGGGCTGACCAGGCGCCGGGTTCAAGATGCATCGAATGCCATGCCTTCGCGCGAACGCGACCGTGTAGTACACGGTTTCGAGAGGAATTTCAAACTGGAGGACAATGCAATCGACGGTTTTCAACATCTCAGCCGACGCCTCAACATCCGCCGGCTTTAACGCGTCGTTGGCCCCTTTCACCACCAGAATGCGGTTTTGTCCGTTGGGCTCGACGAAGATCGGCGCCACGCCGCTGGACAATCCCTCAACTAGCTTCACATGGGTTGCGTCGATGCCCAGCTTCTTAAAGTTGTCGATGGTAGCCGGACCAAACAGGTCGTTCCCAACTCGCGCCACCATGAACACATCCGCGCCGCAAAGCCGAGCGGCCACTGCCTGATTCGCGCCTTTGCCACCGAATCCGAGATCAAATTTCTGGCCGAAGATGGTCTCCCCCGGCTTCGGAAACCGGTCTGTGAATGTCGTGAGATCGATGTTGGCACTTCCTACCACCGCAATGCGAGGACGCCGGGGCATGGTTTCTTGAGAGAACCTGGGAACGCCGAGTCTATTTGGCGTCTCCGATTGTGTCAACGGAGTGGCAGTGCCTACGAGCAGGGACTGCCCACCTCACTTGTGGCGCGCGTATAAAGAAGAGTACAGTTACACACTTTGCGCTCGTCACAACACCCCTAAAGGAGAACCGATGTTCACGCCTTCGAGTTTGAGCATTGCGCTGCTGATGATGATCACCAGTGCTGTGTGTTGGGGTTCGTGGGCCAACACCTATAAAGGCGTCAAACGCTACCGTTTCGAGCTTTTCTACTGGGACTACGCCGTCGGCATCTTCTTAATCTCACTCGTACTCGCCTTCACCATGGGGAGCGCCGGGCACGATTCTTCTAGCTTTGTGAACAACGTCCGCTCGGCAGACACTTCGAACATTGTCAATGCGCTCATCGGAGGCGCGTTGTTCAATCTCGCCAATCTTTTGCTCGTGGCAGCGATCGACATGGCTGGCCTCGCCGTCGCGTTTCCCATTTCAATTGGCATCGCTCTCGTGGTTGGAACTGTATTGAGTTATGCACTTCAACCGAAAGGAAACGCCGTTTCCCTGGCCCTCGGCGTGGGATGCGCGTTTATCGCTGTGCTTTTAGATGGCAAGGCTTATGGAAGTCTCGTTTCTGCGGGACGCTCTGTCTCGAAGAAGAGCGTGGTCACATGCGTCGTGTCAGGGGTTCTGATGGGCTTGTGGGCTCCGTTCATGACTCACGCCATGACTCGTGGCAATTCGTTGGGACCCTATAGCGCAGCCGTGTTCCTGACTCTGGGAGCACTGCTCTCCTGCTTTATCTGGAACATCTATTTCATGAAGCATCCGCTGGTCGGAGAGCCGGTAAGCTTCACCGGATTTTTCAGCGGGCCTGCCTCCGGGCATGTGCTCGGGCTTCTCGGCGGATTCATCTGGGGGGTTGGCACGGTTTTCAATCTCGTGGCTGCAAGCTTCACCGGCGTTGCCATCTCCTACGCCATTGGCCAATCTGCTCCCATGGTTGCCGCGCTCTGGGGAATTTTCGCGTGGAAGGAATTCGAAAACTCAGGACCTCGAGCCAAAGTGTACCTTTGCCTGATGTTCATCTTCTATGGCCTGGCGATTTTCCTGGTCGCACGCGCGAACGGCTAAGCCTTACTTCCCTTTGATCCGGTTCACAAACAGTTCCAGGAAACGGTCGGCTTCTGAAGCCATGCACACGCGCGCGTTCGGTTTCAGATCGATTACACCTTCAATCTCGTAGTGGTCGCCATGCAGCACGTTTTTCTCGTCTGATCCCATGCGGTTCGCCACGGTTTCTCCGCGCGTAAACTCACCTTTGGTTTCCACATCGACATGCATTTCTTTGAGCGTTCCCAGAGTTGGATCCAAAGCAATCCCCACGGCCAGCGGATCATACATCGCAGCCCCGACGTATCCGCTTTTCTCGCTGCGGGTCAAATAGAAGTCGGCAATCTTCGAGATAAAGTCACTCTGCGGTCCGTGCGACGACTGCAGCTCCGCCAAATATTTCCGCGTAATCAACGTTCTCTCGCCCACATCAGACCCGACCATCGTCACCATCCAGCCTGCATTAAACACAATCTGCGCCGCCTCAGGATCGTTATAGATATTCGCCTCCGCCGCCCCGTCGACATTGCCACCCGAGATCGAGCCGCCCATGATGACGATATCCTTCACTAGAGCCGCAATCGAGGGATCTTTCGAAACTGCAAGCGCAATATTGGTCAGCGGGCCCACCGGAATCAGAGTGATCTCATGCGGATATTTGTGGATCATCTCGATAATCAGGTCTGGGCCAAACCGGGGATCCGCCTTGCATTTCGAAGGCGGCAACTCGACGTTCGCCAGGCCATTCTTGCCGTGCCAGTACTGCGCAGTAATCAGCTTCTGATTGAGCGGATGTTGTGCCCCACCGGCGACTACAACATCGCAGCGTCCCGCCAGCGAAACAATCTTCAGCGCGTTCTCCAGTCCCTGCCGCGCTTCCACGTTGCCGGGGACGACCGTCAGCGCTTCCACCTTGAACTCTGGAGAATTCAAAGCGAGGATGATGGCCATGGCATCATCAGTCCCCGGATCGGTGTCAATAATCACGCGCCTCGGCGCAGCCTGCGAAAACACATTGGCCAGTGAAGCAATAACGAAGAATGAAATCAGAATGGATGCAGTGTGGAGTTGTTTCAAAGGAAGGGTCCTTTCTCGAAACCCGACGCCGGCTATAGCAGCATACCGGCGATAGATGCCGACATCAGGTTGGCCATCGTTCCGGCCAGCATCGCGCGAATCCCCAGACGAGCGAGTTCACTCTTCTTGTTCGGCGCCAGCGCCCCAATCCCACCGATCTGAATTCCGATGGAGCTGAGATTTGCGAATCCGCAAAGTGCGAATGTCGCGATTGTGAATGAGCGCGGATCAAGCCCCGCTTTCATCGGCCCGAGCATGGAAAATGCCACTAGTTCGTTCAGTACCATGCGAGTGCCGAGCAGAGTTCCAATCACTCCGCAGTCGTGCCACGGAACACCAATCACCCAAGCGACCGGAGCGAAGACGGCTCCGAAAATCTTTTCCAGACTCTCGGGAAACCAAGCCACGTAGTGGTGAATCCCGCCCATAATGCCGTCCGCCAGCGCGATCAGCGCCAGGAACGCGATCAGCATCGCGCCGATATTCAACGCCATATGCAGGCCATCAGTAGTCCCGCGCGCCACCGCACCCAGCAAATTCTCTTCTTTCTCTGCTTGCTCTTCGTTCTCTGGCATAACCACTCGTCCCGCGGTCTTTGGCTCCTGGGTTTCGGGCACAAGCATCTTCGCCATCAGCAGCGTGCCCGGCGCCGTCATGATCACCGCGCTCAGCAGGTGTTTGGGTTCTATGCCAAACGCGATGTAGGCTGCCATGATTCCGCCGGAGACGTGCGCCATGCCGCTCGTCATCACAGTCATCAGTTCGGAATGTGTTAGATCCGGCAGAAACGGCCGGATGGTCACCGGCGCCTCGGTCTGTCCCATGAAAATACTGGCCGCAACGTTCAGCGATTCCGCACCGCTGGCGCCCATCACGCGGGTCATGACCCAGGCCGCAATCTTGATGATGAACTGCATGACGCCGAAATGATAGAGCACGGCGAAAAACGCGCAGATGAAGATAATGGTCGGCAGTACTTGAAAAGCGAAATAGAATCCGAAGTGCGAGCCTTGCTTCCCCAGGTCACCGAAGACAAACTGCGAGCCGACATACGAGTAGCTCAGCAAGCGGCTGACTGCGTCGCCGGCCTTCTGAAAAATCCTCTGCCCAGCGCCGATCCGCAACACACACACCGCAAAAGCGAGCTGCAGGCCCAAACCCCATGCCACGGTTTTCAGTCGAATCGCGCGGCGATTCGTCGAAAAAGCATAGGCCAATGCCAGCATGGTCAAGAGGCCAAGGATTCCAGTGTAGCGTCCCATCAGTTTTTCTCTCCGGGTTTCCCGATCACGCCATGGGTCGTCACATGATGGATCAAAGGTCTCTTGTCGCGCGCGCGCGAATCAGCAATTTGATAGCTCTCTTCCAGCAATGTCCGGGCACGAACCGCGAGCGCTTCTGCATTGTAGTAGATCGTCGCCAGCGCTTCGCCTGCGGAAACCGCATCTCCAACTTTTTTGTGGAGCACAATTCCCACCGCGGGATCAACCGAATCTTCCTTTCGCTCCCGGCCACCGCCGAGAATCACGCACGCTGTTCCCACCTGCTCGCACTGCAGAGCCGCGAGATATCCCGTCTTCGAACTGGAAACGGTCATCGTATGATGAGCCTGGGGCAGCTTCTTCGGATCGTCGATCGCCCGCGGATCTCCGCCCTGCAATTCAACCATCTGTCGAAACTTGTCCAGTGCCTTGCCCGAAGCGATCAATTTCTCGCTGTGCTTTTTCCCCTCCGCGACTGTGTCGGCAACTCCACCCAAATGAAGCATCCAACCCGCAAGCTCAAGGCAGAGTTCCCGCAAATCTTCAGGTCCTTCTCCGCGAAGAAGCTCCACCACTTCGACTACTTCAAGTGAATTGCCGATCATGCGCCCCAGCGGCTGATCCATGTCCGTGATCAGCGCCACCACTTGTTTGCCCATCCGCTCTCCGGTTTCAACCATGAGCTCCGCAAGAAACGCAGCGTCCTTTTCACTCTTCATGAATGCCCCGGAGCCGGTCTTCACATCGAGCACAAGTGCATCAACGCCCTCTGCAAGTTTCTTGCTCATGATGGATGCGCAGATCAGATAAGGACTTTCCACGGTGCCGGTGACATCGCGCAGCGCGTAAAGTTTGCGATCAGCCGGTGCGATCTCGGCCGTCTGCCCAATCATGGCGCAGCCGCAGGTTTCTAGGACGCGGAGAAACTTCTCCACAGAAAGATTCACATTGAAGCCTGGAATCGACTCAAGCTTGTCGAGTGTGCCCCCCGTATGCCCCAGGCCGCGGCCGCTGATCATGGGAACCGCCACGCCCGCGGCCGCTGCAAGTGGTGCCAGCACAAGCGAAGTCTTGTCGCCCACGCCGCCAGTCGAGTGCTTGTCGACTTTCTTTGCTGGCAGCGAAGAGAGATCGAGTACCTCGCCCGATTGCAGCATCGCGTCCGTTAGTGCAGCGGTCTCGGCTCGCGTCATCCCCCGCAGTACCACCGCCATCAGCCACGCGGAAACCTGGTAGTCGGGGATATCTCCGCGGGTGTAAGCGTTCACTATCGAGTCAATTTCGCACCGGGACAATTCTCCGCCATCTCGCTTTTTGCGAATCACATCGATGGCGCGAAAAGTCTGCGTTAGAGCCGGCTTTGGGTTCACTGGAGGCGGAAGCCCTCCGGCAGCAGTTCAGTAATGTGAGCTTGTTTAGGCCCGTCAGCCCCCTGGAAGAAGATTGTTGCGTTAGGGCCGAATTCGTAAATGACCTGACGGCACGCGCCGCACGGCGAGCAAGGCACTCCCTGGTCGTTGACTACCGAAACCGCGCGGATCTCGATCCTGGGCCCAAGCTGAGCGACCGCCGAAAAAATCGCCGTGCGCTCGGCGCAGTTGGTCATTCCGTAGGAGGCGTTTTCCACATTGCAACCGGAAAAGATTTTCCCGTCCGAAAGCAGGATGGCAGCTCCAACTCGGAATCTCGAGTAGGGCGCATAAGCGTTCTTCATGACTTCCGTCGCGGATCGTAGCAGATTTGCTGCCACCTCAGGTTTCAGCTTCTTCTCGCGCATTGGGGACCTTTCGCGGCGAAGCGGCGAAAGCGAGGGGTATTGTAAACCCTCGTCCAACAGGCCACGGCTTTTTCTCGGCCAGTTTCGAACTTACTTCCCCCCAGCCGTGCGCGGCGAACTCGCGTTGTAAGATTTCCTGCCGTACAATTACAGCGCGACGACCTGTTTGCGGCTTTAGTCCCGCGCCGCGAACCAAGGCGAATTCCCGTGCCGGTGGATCAGAACCATCCCGGAGCAGCTCAAGAGATGGCGCATAAGACTGGCGTCCATCAGCCTCATGCGGATTCTTCCCTCGCCATTCTCGGCGGACGTCTGCTCCAGCCGAACTCCGGAATTCCGCTCGACCTGAATTGGCTGCAGGAAGTTCGTGTGAACACCAGCGCGGTGGAACGCCGCGCCCAGAGCGGGGTAACGCGGAGAACGGTCAAGAAGGAATGGCAGGCCGCCTGGCTTCTCCGCGCAATCTCCTGCATGGACCTGACCACACTCTCGGGCGATGACACCGACGACCGCGTGCGCCGTCTGTGCGCGAAGGCGCGCCAACCCCTGCAGCAGGATCTAGTGCGCAAGCTCGAAATCGAGGAACTCGACGTGAAGGTCGCGGCCGTCTGCGTCTATCACGTCTTTGTCGAGACCGCACTGCATGCCCTTGAAGGCAGCGGTATCCCGGTAGCTGCCGTCTCCACGGGTTTCCCCGCCGGCCTGTCGCCGCTCGCTGAGCGGGTCGCGGAAATTCGCCGCTCTGTCGAGGCCGGCGCCCATGAGATTGACGTTGTTATCACTCGCGCCCTTGTCTTTGGCGGACGATGGCAGGCGCTCTATGACGAAGTTGCGGCCTTCAAACAAGCTTGCGGCGCTGCTCACATGAAAGTCATCCTGGGCGCAGGCGACCTGCTTACCCTGCGCAACGTAGCGCGCGCCAGTGTCGTAGCCATGATGGCGGGAGCCGACTTCATCAAGACCTCAACCGGCAAAGAACCTACCAATGCCACGCTGCCGGTGGGCCTGGTGATGACCCGCGCCATTCGGGAGTACGCTCAGCAAACCGGCATGGCTGTGGGATTCAAAGCCGCCGGCGGCATTCGCACTGCCAAGCAGTCGACCGACTGGCTGGCCATGATGAAAGAAGAACTCGGGCAATCGTGGATGCTCGCCGCGCTGTTTCGGTTCGGCGCGAGTGGGCTGTTGGGAGACATCGAGCGGCAACTCGAGCATCACGCGACCGGACGTTATTCCGCGGAATATCGTCACCCCATAGCGTAGGGGGCGGATGCTGTGTTTGAAGAAAGACGGAATCGAGTCAATCGAAAATGAGCATTGCTGAAAAATTTCTGACGATGGAGTATGGTCCCGCTCCCGAAGACCCCAAAGAGGCGCAAGCCTGGCTGGAGCGCCACGGCCGTCGTTTCGGGCATTTCATCAACGGCACGTCGCAGGCCCCGGCCGCTGGAGAATATTTCGAGACGATCGATCCTTCCAACGGCGAGAAACTCGCTTCCGTCGCTCAAGGTTCATCCCCAGATATCGACTCTGCCGTGCAAGCCGCGCGCGCGGCGTTTCCGAAATGGCAAGCGCTCACTCCGCACGTCCGTGCGCGTTACCTCTATGCCTTGGCGCGGCTGGTGCAAAAACATTCTCGCCTTCTCGCCGTTCTGGAAACCATGGACAACGGCAAGCCCATCCGCGAGAGCCGTGATATCGACATTCCGCTGGTGGCGCGGCATTTCTACTATCATGCTGGCTGGGCACAACTTCTCAATCAGGAATTTCCCGAGTACGAACCTTGCGGCGTCGTAGGCCAGATCATCCCCTGGAATTTTCCTCTGCTGATGGCGGCGTGGAAAATTGCTCCAGCGCTTGCCACCGGAAACACGGTCGTATTGAAGCCCGCGGAATTCACTCCTCTGACTGCGCTCGCTTTTGCTGAACTTTGTCAGGAGGCGGGATTGCCCGCCGGAGTCGTCAACATCGTCACAGGAGACGGCTCGACCGGCGAGGCCCTGGTCAAACATCCCAACGTAGATAAAATTGCATTCACCGGTTCCACCGAAGTCGGACGCGCGATTCGCAGCGCCACCGCCGCAACTCCCAAGCGCCTGTCGCTTGAGTTGGGAGGAAAGTCTCCCTTCATCATCTTTGACGATGCCGACCTCGACAGCGCCGTCGAGGGATTAGTCGATGGAATCTGGTTCAATCAAGGGCAGGTGTGCTGCGCGGGCTCGCGCTTGTTGATGCAGGAAAGCATTGCTGAGAATTTGATGGCGAAGATCCGGGACCGCATGAGCACGCTGCGCATCGGCCTTCCTCTGGACAAAGCAATCGACATCGGTGCGATCGTCGCGCGCGTGCAACTCGATCGCATCGAGCGCATGGTCGGGCAGGGAATCGCCGAGGGCGCAACCTGCTGGCAGCCGCAGGTCGCCTTGCCGGCGCGCGGTTTTTATTATCCACCTACGCTGCTGAGCAATGTGCATCCCACGTCAGTCGTGGCGCAGCAGGAGATCTTCGGACCTGTGCTCGCCGCGATGACGTTCCGCACTCCGAAAGAAGCGGTCGAGTTGGCTAACAACACGGTCTATGGCCTGGCAGCGTGCATTTGGAGCGAGAACATCAACGTAGCGTTGCACGTGGCCGCGCAACTGAAAGCCGGTGTGGTCTGGGTGAACTGCACGAACCTCTTCGACGCTTCCTGCGGTTTCGGCGGCTACCGTGAGAGTGGATACGGACGCGAAGGCGGCAAAGAGGGCCTGCTGGAATACTTGCAGCCTTCATGGTTCAAGAACGCTCCCGCGCTTTCCGCCGCGCGGCCCCTCGCGGCTCCGCCCACAGAACAAGAACCGGCGACCAGCACTCCCGCCATCGATCGCACCGTCAAGCTCTACATCGGCGGCAAGCAGACGCGTCCAGATTCTGGCTACAGCATGGAAGTGCATTCCGCCGATGGACGTTTGCTGGGTGAAGCCTCGCTCGGTAACCGCAAAGACATTCGCAACGCAGTCGAGGCTGCCCGCAAAGCGGAAGCATGGGCGAAAGCAACGTCGCACAACCGTGCGCAGATTCTTTACTACTGCGCCGAGAATCTTTCCCAGCGACGCGACGAAATTATCCGCGGTTTGACCGCGGTCGTCGGCGCAAAGCAAGCCGCGGCAGAACTCGATCTTAGTGTCGAGCGCATTTTTTCCTACGCAGCCTGGGCTGACAAGTTCGACGGAGCCGTCCACAATCCTCCATTCCGCAATATCGCAATTGCGATGAACGAACCGTTGGGAACCATCGGGATCGTCTGCCCCACGGAGGCGCCGCTCCTCGGTTTTCTTTCGCTCGTCCTGCCGGCGGTCGCGATGGGCAATACCGTGGTTGCGGTCCCTTCCGAGTCATACCCACTCATCACCGCGGATCTCTATCAACTCTTCGACAGCAGTGATGTTCCGGGCGGCGTGGTGAACATCGTCACGGGATACGCCTCGCAGCTTCTGAAAACTCTTGCAGAACACGACGATGTCGACGCCATCTGGTCCTTCGTCGACGAAGCCGGCGCTATTGCCGCGAAAGCCATGTCGGTCGGCAATCTAAAGCAGGTCTGGACCAACGAGGGCCGGGCCATCGACTGGTTCAATCCAAAGCTGGCGGAAGGACGCTGGTTTCTCGAGCATGCCACTCAGGTGAAGAATATCTGGGTTCCGTACGGCGAATGATCTACGCAGGATGACCTCCGGAGAATGAGCTCGGATCGGTTGCTTTTGTTCTGTCTCCGGACTAGCATACTTCCGTTGTTCTTCTCCGCCTGGCATCTTTGACATCACGTCATGCCATCCATGTTCGATCTACGTGCTGATCTTCTATGTGTTGATCTAAGGAGGAAGTATGGGTATCGCAGTTTCACCACAGATTCATCCCCAGGTCGCGGAGTTCCTCGAAAAGCCGCGCAAAATGTTGATCAATGGCCAATGGGTAAGCTCCATTTCTGGCAAGACTTTCCCTACCTACAATCCTTCCACCGGCGAAGTTCTGGCACAGGTGGCGGAAGGCGATCGTGAAGATATTGAACAAGCGGTGAAGGCCGCGCGCAAGGCCTTCGACCACGGCCCGTGGCGGCGATTGACCTCATCCGAACGCGGACGCATGATCTGGAAGCTGGCCGATTTATTGGAGCAGCACACCGAAGAGTTTGCGTACCTCGAGAGCCTTGACAACGGCAAGCCCCTCACAATCGCACGCGCAGCTGACGTTCCGCTGGCGGTTGATTTGTTCCGCTACATGGCGGGCTGGACTACAAAGATCGAAGGCAACACGATTCCGATCTCGGTTCCATATACGCCAGGAGCGAAGTATCTCGCCTACACCTTGCGCGAGCCCGTCGGAGTTGCAGGCCAAATCATTCCATGGAATTTTCCTCTGCTGATGGCCGCGTGGAAGTTGGGCCCGGCTCTCGCCTGCGGCTGCACTGTAGTGTTGAAGCCGGCAGAGCAAACGCCGCTTTCGGCGCTACGTCTCGGCGAACTGATCGCGGAGGCTGGCTTCCCCGAAGGCGTGGTCAACATCGTGCCCGGCTACGGCGAGACGGCAGGCGCCGCACTGGCGGCTCATCCCGACGTCGACAAGATTGCATTCACAGGTTCGACAGAGGTTGGCAAGCTGATCGTCCACGCTGCGACCGGCAACTTGAAGAAGGTGTCGCTCGAGCTTGGCGGCAAGTCTCCCAACGTTATCTACAAAGATGCCGATCTCGACGCAGCAATCCCTGGGGCTGCGAGCGCGATTTTCTTCAATCACGGTCAGTGTTGCTGCGCCGGATCGCGTCTCTACATCGAGAAGCCAATCTTTGACCGCGTTGTGGAAGGCGTCGCCGAACAGGCGAAGAAAATCAATGTCGGCTCAGGCCTCGATCCAGAGACGAGTATGGGACCACTCGTCTCCGAAGAACAGCTGAGCCGCGTTTGCGGTTATCTCGAAGCCGGCTTCTCGGAAGGCGCCAAAGCGATCACTGGTGGCCACAAGAAAGGTGATAAAGGCTATTTCGTCGAGCCCACCGTTCTCGTCAACACTCGCGAAGACATGAAGGTCGTGCGGGAAGAAATCTTCGGGCCCGTGGTGACGGCGATGCCGTTCGACGATCCCGAAGAACTCATGCCGCGTGCCAACAACAGCGAATACGGCCTTGCTGCCGCCGTCTGGACGCGAGACATCAGCAAAGCCCACCGCACCGCCGAACTTCTGCGCGCCGGTACGGTGTGGATCAACTGCTACAACATCTTCGACGCATCTCTCCCCTTCGGCGGATACAAACAATCCGGATGGGGCCGCGAGATGGGGCACGATGTTCTAAACAATTACATGCAAACCAAGGCGATCTGCACCAAGTTGGTGTAGCTCACCGCTCCAATAAGAAAGGACGGCGGGTCAGCGCCGTCCTTTTATTTTTCCAATGCGAACGGCCTGCCGCCGCTACTTTTCCATCAGCAGAACCTTCTCCGCGTTATCAATCTCGGTCAACTTTACCTCGATCACCTCGTTCATGGTCGTCTGGATATTGCGGCCCACAAAGCTGGCCTCGACGGGCAATTCCCGATGTCCGCGGTCGATTAGCACGCACAACTGCACTCGGCGCGGTCTGCCGTGCGAAAACAGTGCGTCCAGCGCAGCCCGCGTCGTACGTCCTGTAAAAAGAACATCGTCGACCAGCACAATATTCTTATCCTCAATCGAGAACCCAATTTCTTTTTCCTGCACCACCGGTTTGGGTCCGAGTGTAGAAAGATCGTCGCGATAGAAAGTGATGTCCAGCGTGCCAACCGGAACTTTGGCACTTTCGATGCGCGTAATGATCTTGCCCAGGCGCTCCGCGATCGGGACGCCGCGGCGGCGAATCCCAACTAATCCCAAACCTTCGATGCCGCCGTTTTTTTCCACGATCTCATACGCCAGTCGCACCAGGGTGCGCTCGATTTCTGATGCCGACATGAGCTGCGCCTTCTGACGCAGACCCGTTTTGCGGGAAGGAGCTTTTGAGTTCATCGTTGCGCGTACCTCACAAAATAGCGGCTACCAACTGTATTCAACGTGGAGTCAGAGGTCAAGCGGCAACCAGCGCCTTGATTAGGTGCAATTCACGAATAGAATCGAACGGCCGGAGAGAATCAGACGTCGCGGTGTTCGCTCGACATCAGATCTGCGGCGACTGCCTGTTCTTTGCCGCCGCCGCCGCTCTGCACTCGCACAGTTCGGGTCAATACACCGGCATCCTTTTGCAGAGCCTGCAGCGTAATCGCGTGAGGAGTCGAAGCCGCGCCATCGCCGGGCAGAATTCCCACCCCCTGATTTCGCCCTCCGGCCTTGGCGCGATAGAGCGCCGTGTCCGCGAGTTCGATGATCTCTTCCGCACAAACCGCCTCGTATGCCCCGCGGCTCCAGGGAAAGGGAGCCCATCCCACGGAGCAGGTCTTCCGCACCCGAACCCCGTGTCCGAGATCAAACGCTTCTGATGACATGATCTCAAGAACGCGCTCGCAGAAGGCTGGCGTGCCAGACGGATCCGCCGAGCGCGACATAATCAGGAATTCCTCTCCTCCCCAGCGCACCAGCACGTCCGACTTACGGACTACGCCGCTTAGTCGCTCCGCCACTCGCTGCAGCAGGCGATCGCCGGCAGGATGACCATGACGATCGTTTACTTCTTTGAAAAAGTCCACATCCACCATGATGAAGATCAGATCGCGATGATCCAGCTTTCGAATGTCGCTGCCGCGGGCTCTCTCGTAATTTCGAAGAACCTGCCCAGCTTCGGCCGTAAGAATTTCTTCGAGATAGCGCCGGTTCCACACTCCAGTCAACGGATCAGTAAAGGAAATTTCCTGGAGCTCGAGATTCTTGCGCTGCAGTTCCAGACTGTGCCACCGCAGCGACTGTTCCTTGCTCTCCAACTCGTCCTTCAGCTTGCATGTTTCGTCGAGATTTTCCCGGGACAAACGCAGCAGGTGGAGCAGTTCGCGATCCATGCAGTGCTGCTTAACGAACACTAGCGCACCCATGAAGACCATCGCTGCGATAGTCAGGAACAGTCTGTAGGATCGCACCCGCGGTGGCGCCCCTCCCCCGAACTCAGCCCATGCCACCATCAGCGGCGTGGAAAACACAGCGATCATCGCCAGGCGCGCGGTCCACATGCTGTGGTCGTGGCGTGGTTCCTGGTCAGTGGGCTGGTCAGACGAAGATCCGCGTGCGATGAACCCCACGGATGCGAACCACGCCATCGCAGCTACCAACGGAACGTCAAAAAGACTGCCCGTGTAGTACTGGTGATAGTCGATCGCTACGCCCGCCAGAAGTGAGCCCACGCTGTAAAACAAGGCAGCGACAAACAATTGCCGGTAGATAAGCCGCCAGGACCCGAGACTGCGCTTCCAAACCAGGCCTACCCCCGCAATCAGAACAATCTGTTCGCATGCGTAGAGCACATCGAAGCTGTGGCCATAAACCGCTTCGTTCGGCGACACATACTGCCAAGGGATCACGATGAATAAATAAAGATAAAGCCACCAGGTGAGCAGCAGAAAAAAGTCGAGCGACACCAGCCGCAGGGAATTTTCTTTCCGCTGAACTTGCGGCTGCACCACCAGGGCGGCCATCATCGGAACCACATGGAGGAACAGAACTACGTCTCCCACAAACGGGTTCGGCACTTCCTGGCGCAGGAAGACCTCGAAGTAGGTCCAGAGGATCTGCGTACACAGCCACATCCCACAACCGAGCGCCATGAGCGCCCAGAAAAGCTTGGCTTTTCTGTAGCTTGTCTTGAGGTTCGAGAGGATGGACAGCATTCCGCAGAAAAGCAGAGCAGACTGCATCAGATCGCCGAAGGCGGTCAGTCCAACACTGCGTGGAACAAACAGAGACACTAATACGTGAACGCACACCACCGCGCACACGATTCCCGTCCACTTGCCGGGTTTTCGCACCGAGATGAGACCCACGCTAAGAGTGTATGGCGGGGTCAGGTTAGTGCGTGTGTTACTGAAGTAATAGCCTGCGTGACCCAAGCGTGCAATCCAATCTTTAGCCAATCGCGACCAGAAATCGCCGCACAAACCGGAAAACATCGTGATAGGAGTTGTAAAGCGGCACTGGTGCAACCCGAAAAACGTCAGGTTCCCGCCAGTCGCCCACGATGCCCTCCGCTGCCAGCCTTCTGCACAGAGCCCGCCCGTTGTGTGAAATTCGGATCGACAGCTGCGCGCCCCGCCGGTCCTCTTGACGTGGTGTGATAATTGAAAAAGCCGGAGACGCCTTTTGATTCAGCAGGAACTCCAGATACCCCGTCAGCGACACGCTCTTCGCCCGCAAACGCTCCATCCCCGCTTCGTGGAAGATAGCCATCGACGCGCGCAAGACGGCCAGGCTGACGATCGACGGATTGCTCAACTGCCAGCCATCGGCGCCAGGCATGGCGCGAAAGTCGGGCCCCATCTCGAACCGCGATTGCTCGTCATGCCCCCACCAGCCGGCGAAGCGTGGCAAATCCCACTCCCGCCCATGACGCTCATGAACAAAACAACCCGCAACACATCCCGGTCCGCCATTCAAATATTTGTAACTGCACCAAACCGCAAAATCCGGGCCCCACTCATGAAGTTTTAGCTCCAAATTACCGGCTGCGTGCGCCAGATCAAAACCGACCACGCAGCCCCGCGCTCGACCCAATTTCGCAATGCGCGCCAAGTCATAAGCTTGACCGGTGGAATAATTTACTCCTCCCAGCATAATCAGCGCGATCGCATCCCCTTCGCGCTCGATCTCCGATTCAATGTCTTCATCGCGAAGGCAGCCCTCGCCCGCCCGCGGGGTCAACTCGATCAGCGAGGTCGCCGGATCAAAGCCATGGAAACGAATCTGGGACTGCACAGCGTACTGGTCCGAGGGGAAAGCTCCGCATTCCACGACAATCTTGTGTCTCTGTCGCGTCGGCCTGTAGAACGAAACCATCATCAGGTGCAGGTTCACCGTGAGCGAATTCATCACCACAACTTCGGCGGGATTCGCCCCCACCAACTCCGCAGTCTGTTCTGTGAGCAGCCGATGGTAGGGCATCCACGGGTTCTTCGCGTGGAAATGTCCCTCGACGCCAAGCTGCGCCCATTCGTTCAATTCCTGCTCGATATATGCCGCCGCCGTCTTGGGCTGCAGCCCAAGCGAGTGCCCACAAAGATAAATGCATTCGCGGCCTGGAGTGCTTGGAAGGAAGAAGCGCTCACGAAACTCCTTCAGCGGATCGCGTTTATCCATCGCAATCGCAAAACCTTCGCCGGATTCGAACTTCGGCCGATGTTCGAGATCGCTCACTGCCGAATCTCCAGCGGTGTAAGATCGCGGCGAATCAGCTGATCTGCTCTGTCCCAATCGAGATCCTCCACCCGATCGATGGATTCACACAGCTCCGTCAGCATGCGGTCTTGAACCGTGCCACGCGCCAGAGCAACCGAGTAGGGAATGCGATGAAACGTCACCATGGCGTATTTAGGCACGAAGAGTTGCGGATACTTTGCTTCCAGTGCCAGCTCCACCTTCTTTCGCAGTAAGAATCGCGCGTCCGCAACCCGATCTCTCATTTCCGTAAAATTCTCAATCGCCATGTCCGCAATGGCGTCAGTATTCACCTTGCGCTGTTTCTCGAACTCGGCGAAAACGTGTGCCCAGTTTCCTCCGTGGTCGTCGAGCAACTCAACTAGATGAGTACAGTCCTCGAACCCGCAGTTTATTCCCTGGCCGAAGAAGGGAACGATGGCGTGAACCGCGTCCCCGAGAAGCAGCGCTCTTCCTTCCACATGCCATGGAGAGCACTTGATGGTAACCATCGCACCGATCGGATTCGCAAAGTAATTGTCGGCCAGTTGTGGCATCAGCGGAACTGTATCCGGGAAGCGAGATTCGAAAAACTCGATCACCTGCGCCCGCGTAGTCAGGCAGTCAAAGCTGTCCGCGCCTTCGAACGGTAAAAACAGAATGCATGCAAACGTGCCGTCGATGTTAGGCAAGGCAATCAGCATGTGGTTGCCCCTCGGCCAGATGTGCAGCGCGTGCGTCTCCAGAAGATGCTCACCCTTGGGCCCAGCTGGAATCGTCAGCTCCTTGTAGCCGTAGTCGAGATATTGTTGCGAAAAATTAAACCGGGCCAGCTTGAGCATTTCGGCTCGAATCGCCGACGCCGAACCATCGCATCCAATCACAACCTCCGTCGCTCGCGTAGTCTCCTCGCCCGTTTCCTCGTTGCGCACTCGCGTCGCACCGGTCTTCAAGTCGTATCCGGTACAACGCTGACTGAAGTGAATTGTCGCCCCGTGTTCCTCTGCCGCATTGATGAGCGCAATGTTCAACTCAGCCCGCGAAATCGAGTTGATGACTTCCGCTTCGTCCTTCCCGTACGGCTGGAACGTCAGTTCCCCGCCAGTCGAATGCATCATTCGCCCTTTCATCGGGATAATGATGCTGCGCATGCGTTCCCAAAGGCCGGCTTGCTGCAAAGCGTGAATGCCGCGGGTCGAAAGCGCGAGGTTGATAGACCGCCCCGCGCTCATGCGCACGCGCCGCATATCGGGACGCCGCTCATAAATCTCGACTGTGAATCCCCTTTTCGCCAAAAGAATAGCCAGGAGGGGGCCGTTCAGTCCGGCGCCGATCAGCGTGACTTTGTCATGTGCGGCCTTCATCTGAGAGGTGCGACGATTATTCCCTTCAACCGATAACGCTGAAGGGAACAACTTCTTACTCGGTCAACAACGTTCTCGCCTCCCACAATTCGGGAAAGAATTTCTTGTCGAGTGTCAGTTTCAGGTAAGAGGCTCCCGTGCTTCCCCCGGTGCCCATGCGGATGCCAATAATTCGCTCCACCAACTGAATGTGGCGCAACCGCCAGCTCACCACCAGTTCGTCGAACTCCGTCAGGCGTTCGCACACATCAATCCAGTCGCGATGATGATGTTCATCCTTGTAGAGTTCGTGGACGGCGCGGGCGCGCGCTTCGAATCGCTCACTTTCGCTCGCACCCTCGACAGCCTGCGGAAGCTTGCCCATTGCCTGCAGAGCGCCAAAGAATACGTCGCGCAGCGAGGGCTCCTCCAACCGGCGCTTCAGGCTCGCATAAGCCTCCGGTGTGGGCCGGTGATAGCGAAGCATTTTCTCGTCCTTCAACCCGCACAGAAATTCGATTTCCCGAAACTGCTCAGACTGAAATCCACTCGCCGGCTCCAGCAAGCCGCGAAACGCAAGAAAATGAGTAGGCAACATCGTTTCCAGAATCGTGAATTGCTCCACCAGCACGCGCGTGATCTCGGTGCAGCGCCGCAACAGCCGAGCCGCCTCATAGACTTCATCATGCGATTGTGGTGCCGCGCCGGCCTTTTGCAAGTTAGCGACGACGGCATCCAGGTCGTGCAGCAACTCCTTAAACCAAAGCTCGTAAGTCTGGTGCACAAGAATAAACAGCAACTCGTCATGGTGCGGCGGCACAGATTGCGGCTTCTGCAGGTCCAGCAATTCCGGAACCTTCAAGTACGAGCTGTATGTAAGCTGTCCAGGCTCAGGGGCGAGCGAAGATGGCCCGGTAGCCGCGCCAGACACCGCTTTTCGCGACTCAACTTTAAGTCCAAGGAATTGCTCCGCATTTCCGCCCAGAACTTTGCTCTTGGCGTCCGGCGATAAATTACTTTTGCGGACCAGCGACCCCACCCGTTCCTCCCCCAGCGGAAACGGATAGTCGGAGCCGAGCATCACGCGATCCGCTCCCATCGTCCCCACCAGAAACTGCAACGCGCGTTGATCAAACACGGCGGAGTCGACGAAGAAACGGTTGAGATAGTAGCTGGGCGGATGCTCACTCTCCCCGCGCGCAACCGGATGATGATGCCACGCATTTTCCAGCCGCCCCAGCAAGAAGGCGAAGCTCCCGCCGCCGTGCGCGAAACAAATCCGGAGCGTGCCAGGCAGCCGGTCAAACGCTCCACTCAAAATCATCGCCACCACCGACAACTGCGTCTCCGCCGGCATGCCGACCGTCCAAGGCATCATATATTTCGGCATCCGCTCCGGGCCGAACATTTCCCAGGGATGCACAAGCACGGCTGCGCCCTCATCCGCGCAGTGCTGCAGAAAAGTCACAATCCCAACATCATCCAGATTCTTGTTGCCAACGTGATTTCCAATCTGCACACCAAGGTGTCCGGCCTGCATGCATCGGCTAAGCTCCTTGCATGCCGCATCAACATTTTGCAAAGGCACCTGGCAAAGCGATTTCAATCGGCCTTTTCCGCGGCCGCAAAGCTCAAGCGCAGCATCGTTGAACAATCGCGCACAATCTAGCGCTTGTTCCACCGGACGCTGATACGCGAACAGCACTGGCGTGGCAGACATGACCTGCACGTCAACGCCGTCCCGATCCATCTCCTGCAGTCGCACCTCCGGGTCCCAGCATGCCGAATAAATATGCCGGAAGAATCGGTCCCCCACCATGATTTCGGCTTTTCCCGCCTCGGCGTGCTTGATCGATGGCCAGTCCGGCGTGCCGTAGCGCGCCGCCAGGTCAGGCCACGAATCAGGAAAAAAATGATTATGAATGTCGATGACTGGCATGCTATTTGCCGGGATGAATCGTGCCGCAACGCTTGCACGTGCGCCGGCTCTCGTTCGAATAAAACTGTTCGAAAAGCGGCGGCAGATCTTTGACAATGCTCTTCAGCTTCACTTCCGCGCGATAGATCAACTGATGACAGTTCGGACAGTACCACTCGAATGCATCCAGAGAGCCCTCTGGGCGCGGCACTTCAACCACCACTCCGATGGTGTCGGCCGGCCGTTGCGGTGAATGGCGCATGTGTTTAGGCAAGAGAAAAATGTCCCCTTCTTTGATCGGCACTTCCAGCGGCGGCTTGCCCGGGGTCTCCATGATGCGCAAAGAAATATTCCCTCTCAACTGGTAGAAGAATTCCTCCGTGGGGTCGTCGTGATAGTCGCGCCGCTGGTTCGGCCCTCCCACCACCGTCACCATCATCTCACCGTCTTCCCATACCTGCGCGTTGCCCACCGGAGGCTTCAGTTTCTCTTTGTTTGCTTCGATCCAACCCTGAAAGTTGAAAGCCTTCAGATTTTTGATGGATGCCATTACGCCTCCTGTTTCACCGGTTTGTAAACCCTGGCCGTGATCTCAATCAGTAAGTGCGGATGCGGCAACTGATGCACAGCCACCGTCGTTCGCGCCGGGCCATCGTATCCGAAAAATTCTCCGTACACTTCGTTGTAGCCGCCGAAATCGTTCATGTTCACAAGATAAGTAGAAACCTCCACAACATCCTGCAGTTGCGCTCCCGCGCTCTTCAGAATGTCGCGGATATTCTCGATCACCGCGCGCGTCTGCACCCTAATGTCGAGCCGTGTCGTCCCGAATCGATCGACATCCGCCCCGGCAATCGTGTTATCCGCACGCCGCGCGCTCGTCCCGGACACAAACAGAAAATCTCCAGCCCGCTTCACGTGAGGATACTTGCCGCGCGGTGCAGCCTTCCCTTCGACGACTTTGCTCTCTGTCCCGCTCATCGCACTATTCGCACCAACTAAAACATCACAGCCGAATGCAAATGTTGTTCAGCTCAGAATAGAAATTCAATGAATGCATCCCACCCTCGCGCCCAATGCCGGAAAGCCCTGCTCCGCCAAACGGTGTTCGCAGGTCTCGCAAGAACCAGCAATTCACCCACGTGATGCCCACCTTCATCTGTTGCGCCACACGATGCCCCCGTTTCAAGTTGTTGGTCCAGATCGAGGCCGCGAGACCATACTTGGTATCGTTGGCCATGGCGACGGCTTGCTCCTCCGAATCAAACGGCGCGACGTGGCACGCCGGACCAAAGATTTCCTCCTTCACGCAGCGCGCCGATTCCGGCAGCCCAGTATAGATGGTTGGTTGCACGTAGAAGCCCTGATCGCGATTGTCGCCAAACTTCGGAACTCCTCCGCCCGTAATAACCGTCGCGCCTTCTTCCTCAGCTAACCGGTAATACGACAGCACCTTCTCTCGATGTTGCGCCGAAATCAGCGGCCCCAGATCGGTCTTCGCGTCATTCGGCCAACCCGCGTGCAGTTTCTCCGCTTTCTGTTTCAGCGCCTCTACAAATTCGCTGAAGACCTTCCGCTCCACATAAATCCTTTCAGCGCACAGGCAGATCTGCCCGGTGTTAAGAAAGACTGCCTCGGCTAAACCGTTCACCGCTTCTTCCAGATTGCAATCTGCGAAGACGATCGCCGCATTCTTCCCGCCCAGCTCAAACGAGACCGGCTTCACAGTGGGCGCCACCGCCTTCATAATGGCTGCTCCGGTTCTCGATTCTCCGGTGAATGTGATTGCATCCACATCGGCGTGTTGCGTAAGAAATTCCCCCGCGGACCCCGGCCCGAAGCCATGCACAACGTTGTAGACGCCATTTGGAATCCCCGCCTCTTGCATTGCCTCGGCCAGAAGCGCCGCGGTAGCCGGAGTTTCTTCGGAGGGCTTCACCACCACCGAATTTCCGCAAGCCAGCGCAGGCGCAACTTTCCAGGTCAGTAGCAGCAAGGGAAGGTTCCACGGCGTGATTATGCCAATCACTCCCAAAGGCTTGCGCACAGCATAGTTCAAGGCATTTGCGCCGTCGGGAGTCTCCGTCTGAAAAGATTCCAGCCCAGACATCTTCACCAAATCGGCAAACACGCGAAAATTCGCCGCAGCGCGAGGAACATCGAGCCTCGAGGCCAGGGAGACCGGCTTGCCCGTGTCCGCAACTTCCACCTGCACGAAGCAGTCAAAGCGCTTCTCAATCCCGTCCGCGACCCGGTGCAATCGCGCCACCCGTTCGCGAACTCCAATCCGTCCCCATTCTCCACCCAAAGCCCGCCGAGCCGCGTGCACAGCCTCGTCTACTTGCGACTCGCCGGCTTCGGCGACCTGCGCGATTACCGTCCCGTCCGCCGGATTCACATCCGCGAACTCGCGCTTCCCGGACACGAACCTTCCATCAATGTAATTCTGGATTGATTTCACGAAATCCCCAGGCGGGTCTCGGGGCAATCGTAGCAGGGCAGCCGGAAGCGAGGCAATCTCCACGCTAACTCGTTCGCTCCCGCTGTTCCATATAGCGCCGCAATGCATCGCGCCAGGATGGCATTTCAATTCCGAGAGCTCGCAGACGCCCCGGCGACAACACCGAGTATGCCGGTCGAGGTGCAGGCCGCGCCATCTGCCGGCTGCTCACCGGTCGCACCGCCGTTCCAAGCCCCGCGCGGCTGACGATCTCTTCCGCAAACTCAAACCAGCTGCAATCGCCGGCGTTGGTCGCGTGCACAATCCCCGTCGCATTCATCCGGCACAATTGAATAATTGCCCGCGACAAGTCTTCAGCATAAGTCGGAGAGCCGCGCTGATCTTCGACTACATCGAGCGCCGGACGGCTCGCCGCCAGTTTCAAAATCGTATCCGGAAAGCATTTCCCCCCCACTCCAAACAGCCACGAAGTTCTCACGATGCAACAATCCGGCATCAACTCGAGAAGTCTGAGCTCCGCCTCGGCCTTGGTTCGCCCATACACGCTCTGCGGATTCCGTGCATCTCCAATCTCATAAGGGGTGGTCTTCGTTCCGTCGAAGACATAATCCGAGCTGAGAAAAACCAGCCCCGCTCCCACTTGCTTAGCCGCGGCTGCAACGTTTACCGCTCCATCGCGGTTCACCGCGAAAGCCAGCTCCGGCTTGCTTTCACATCCGTCCACATCCGTGTAAGCCGCGGCCAATACGATCCACTCTGGACGCGCCTCCTGCACCACTTCCAGCACGCGCTTCGCATCTCGTATGTCCGCGGCGCGCGAGGTGAGCCCGGTCACGGTATCTCCGCTCCACTCGCGCATGAGCGCCTTGCCTAATAAGCCGGAGGCGCCAAAAATTATGACTCTCATTGGGATTTAGCCGAAACACTCAGCGTCGCGGAACGCAACGCCGCGCTGGTCCTTCACTGAAACGGTCGGCTCGCCATCCAGTTCCCAGTTGATCTTGAGTTGAGGATCGTTCCACGCGAGGGTGCGTTCGTGCTCCGGTGCATAAAAATCAGTTGCCTTGTAAAGTACATGAGCTTTTTCCGAAAGCACGCGGAATCCATGCGCAAAACCCGTGGGAATCCACAACATGCGCTTATTCTCGCCCGACAAGCGCACTCCCTCCCAGCCGCCAAAAGTCGGCGAACTCCGGCGCATATCCACTGCAACGTCCAGAATTTCCCCCTCAACCACCCGCACCAGTTTGCCCTGCGGATGCTTCAACTGGTAATGCAACCCCCGCAGAACATTTCGCGAAGAGCAGGAATGATTGTCCTGAACAAATCTTTCAACAATCCCCACCTCTGCCATGATCCGCTGGTTGTAGCTCTCGAAGAAAAATCCGCGTTCATCTCCGAATACTGTTGGCTCAAGAACAAATACGCCAGGCAGCGAAGTCGGGATTTTCTTGAGCGCATCCATCGCAGGCCGAATCGTCTGAACCGCATCCATCAGAATACCTTCTCCCGCAAAAGCTGCAGCAGGTAGGCGCCGTAACTATTATTCTTCATCGCATTGCCAATTCTTTCCACCTGATCCGCCGTGATGTAGCCGGAGCGCAGCGCGATCTCTTCCGGACAAGCCACCATCAGCCCCTGCCGCTTTTCGATCGCCTGAATATAGAGCGCTGCATCCATTAACGACTCATGCGTCCCGGTGTCCAGCCACGCCATCCCTCGTCCCATCACTACCACTTCCAGTTCTCCGCGTTCCAGATACACCTTATTCACATCGGTAATCTCACACTCGCCCCGCGCACTGGGCTTCAGCGCCTTCGCAATCTTCACCACCTGATCGTCGTAGAAATAAAGCCCGGTCACCGCGTAACGCGATTTCGGCAGCCGAGGTTTCTCCTCGATGCTGAGCGCTCGCCCGGTTGCATCAAATTCCACCACTCCGTAGCGTTCCGGATCGTGCACTGGATAAGCAAACACGCGTGCCCCACGCTTCTTACCCGTAGCCTGCCTTAAGTCCTTACCCAAATCATGCCCATAAAAAATGTTGTCGCCGAGTACCAGCGCGCAAGCGCTGCCTTCAATAAATTCCTCCCCCACGAGAAAAGCCTGCGCAATTCCTTCCGGCTTGGGTTGCACTTTGTATTGCAGACGAATTCCAAACTGACTGCCATCCCCCAGCAGCGCCTCAAACTTGCTCACATCCTCCGGCGTGGTAATAACAAGAATGTCGCGAATCCCCGCCAGCATCAGCGTGCACAGCGGGTAATAAATCATCGGCTTGTTGTAAACCGGCAGCAGACTCTTCCCCATGGCATGAGTCACCGGATACAAGCGTGTCCCCGCTCCCCCCGCTAGAATGATTCCCTTGTAACTCGCGCTCGAGGCTTGCGTCATAAGATGATTCTGCTAATGAATTTCATAGCAACGGCTCAGGACGAGTAGTGCGTTTCAATCCACTTCCGGTAGCCGCCGCTGGTCACATCGCGGACCCACTCTTCATTCTCCAAATACCACCGTACCGTCTTGCGAATTCCGCTCTCAAATGTTTCCAGCGGACGCCACCCCAGTTCGCGCTCAATCTTAGTGGCGTCCATGGCGTAGCGCCGGTCGTGTCCCGGACGGTCCTTCACAAATGTAATAAGCCCGCGGCGCGGCGTCCCGCGGCTTCCGGCCATCTCATCCACAATGTCGCAGATCGTCTCCACGATCTCGATATTCCGCTTCTCATTCCAGCCGCCAACGTTGTATGTCTGCCCAACGCGTCCCCGTGCGAGCACCTGCGCAATGGCTTCGCAGTGATCCTCCACGTAAAGCCAGTCGCGAACGTTGTGCCCGTCTCCGTAAACCGGCAGCGGCTTGCCATCGCGCGCGTTCAGGATTACCAGCGGTATCAATTTTTCCGGAAACTGAAATCGCCCATAATTATTCGAACAGTTCGTGGTCAAAACCGGCAGCCCATAAGTGTGATGATAAGCCCGCACAAAATGATCAGACGCTGCCTTCGACGCCGCGTAGGGACTATTGGGCGAATACGCCGTAGTCTCAGAAAAGGGGTCATCGTCGGGCCCCAGCGAGCCATATACCTCATCCGTGGAAACGTGCAGAAATCGAAAATCGACTTTCTCTCGCTGTCCGAGACCTCCCCAATATGCCCGTACTTCCTCCAACAGCGCGAAGGTTCCATCCACATTCGTGTGGATGAAATCATCTGGCCCGCGAATCGATCGATCCACATGGCTCTCGGCGGCGAAATGCACAATCGCCCGTGGCCTGCTGCGCTCCAGTAGCCCGTGCACCAGGCTCCGGTCGGCAATATCGCCATGCACAAAGTCGTATCGCCGTTCGTTCGAAACGGCTTCCAGGTTGTGTAGATTCCCCGCGTAGGTGAGTTTGTCCAGGTTCACAATCGAAGCCGAATCCCGGTCCATCCTCTGCAGGATGAAGTTGGATCCGATAAATCCTGCCCCACCTGTGACGAGGATCGTGTTTTCCATATCGTCGAACTTCGGATTCGGTAGCACTCGACCGCTCGCCACACCGCCGCCCGGCGAACGAACTGCAATTGTAAACAAAAAGGACGGGATTCACCCCGTCCTCTTGTTACTGCATCGATTTTGTCCGCGAGCTACATGTTCATTGGCGTATGTTTCGAACCGCCAACTGGCCAGTCCCTTATCCCGCCCGTCGCTGCCCTGCGGGCGCAGCGGCTGCAGCCCGGTGAACCGGCCTTCTAGCCCCGGTCTCAGCCAATTCCCAACCCATCATTTCGAAATACACGCGCTCGATGTCCCTAGCGACCTGCGGCCACTGATAATGTTCCCGGATGCGTCGTTTCGCAGCCTGTCCCGCAGCCTCGCGCACCGCCGGATTCGCAATCAGAAATTGCAGCCGGTCCGCCAGGTCTGCGGCATCGCCACGCCGGAACGTGAATCCCGCGTCCTCCACGGCTTCCCGATTTTCCGCCACGTCGCTGCTGAGTACGCAAAGCCCGGCGCCCATCGCATCCAGCAGAGCCAGCGATAGGCCTTCCAGATCGGACGGCAGAACGAACATCATCGCGTTCGTCAGCAACTCGTCGAGAGCCTCACCTGAGACCCATTCCAGCAGTTTGATCCTTTCCCCCGCGTGAGTCTGCAACTCGCGCGAGTAATTGTCGCAGTAGCTCGCACCTCCGGCCATCACCAGCTTCACATCAGTGTCCAACTTCTCATATGCCTCCACCAGCAGATGGCATCCCTTTTCCGGCGAGAACCTTCCCAGAAACAGAATGTATCTCCCCGGCTCCAGTCCCCAATCAAAAATCTTGTCAGGCGCTTGCCACTCCCGCAGCACACCCCCGTTCGGGACGTAAGAAGTCTCCGCTCCGTATCCCGCCCGGTAGTGCTTCTGCAACGTTTGCGAGACCACCATCGTGTGGCTCGGTAACCTCACCGCCGCGCGCTCTCCCAGCCGGAGGACAGCCGAGGCAACCCTCCCCCATTTTTTCCGCTGCCAGTCGAGCCCCTGCACCGTAACCACGGTTTTTTTCCCCGCCAGCCGTGGAATAAATGAAAACAGCGCCGGGCCCAGAGCATGATAATGCACCACGTCGCAAGGCTGCGCCAGAACATGGAGCGTGCTCAGAAATGTATGCACCAGGGTTTCCAGGTGCTTGGATCGGATCGTGGGCAGCCGCACCAGATGCATGCCGTTGCGTTGTCTCCCCGGTGGGGTGAAGTAGCTCCGGCAATACGCTGTCACCTCGTGTCCCATCCCGGTCAGTCTTTTGCCAATCTCTTCGTAATAGGTTTCAATGCCGCTGTACTTCGAGACCACACCTCGCCCGCCAATAAATGCCACGCGGACCGTACGCTTCTCAAACGTTGCTAGGGGGACATCGACCACGCCGTCCACGGCTGGAGCAAAGACCAGGCGCTGCAGCGGAACGAAGCCACTTCTTTCCAGCGGCGTCCCATCGCGTGGCCTTAGCTTCACCAGGGCTGTCCTTCGACGCCTCCTCAGCTTCGGCGCTCTGGCCGCTTGTTTCTTTGCGTCAATCACGCGCTCATACAATCCAACCAGCGCCTCGTAGTGAGCCTCTGGCGTATACCCTCTCCGCAGTCGCTCCCAGCCTGCGCGTCCCATTTGATCCGCGAGTTCCGGTTGTGAGCTGAGAAACCGGATAGCCGATGCCAGTTGCTCAACATCACCAGTCCGGTACAAGAGTCCTGTCTTGCCGGCCTGCACCAGTTCGCGCCGTGACCCCAGGTCTGTGGCCACCACGGCCCGCGCCTCTGCATAAGATTCTAGAATCGTCTTGCCCAACGTTTCATAGGCGTGCGACGGCAGCACTGTGAAGCGCGATCCGGCAATCGCGCGCTCGAGTTCCGCTCCCCGTACGTAGCCGGCAAACTCGACGTTGGCCAATCTCAGGTCGCCAGCCAGCCGCTCCAACCGGTCGCGCTCCGGTCCATCCCCAGCAATCATCAGCCGAAGACGTGGCAGTCGCTGCATGGCATGCAGCAAGTCGTCCACGCCCTTTTCTGCCGATAACCTTCCGAAATAAAGCAGCGGAGCATTCTCCGCGGCGCGCTCCGTCACCGCCCTGACTGGCTGAAAGTGAGGAAGCACCTCGAACCTCTTCGCATCCCACCCGTGTTCGATGAACTTGTCCCGCACAAATTGGCTGGGTGCTAGAAAGCAGTCCACGCATTTTTCGTACGTTCCCGCCCATTTATGCAGATAGGCCTCTGCCACCAGAGTCATCCGCGCGCCCCATCCCGGATAGCATTTCTCCTTCAGCGCGTGCCAGAATTCACCGCCCTTGCAAGCCTCGCAAGCTTCACCTCGCAACACCAGGTTGTAACTTGCACACAGTACCTTGAAGTCATTCAAGTGGTAGACGACCGGAACCTTCTGCGCCCTCAACTCCCACAAGATCGACGGCGACAAATGGTGATAAATATTCCGCACATGCGCCACATCCGGCCGGAAATCCGCAATCATCGCGCGAATTCGCCGCCGCGCCTCGCCTGAGTAAATCGCATGCCCAGCCAGCCTCACCTTCTCGAACCATCCACTTCGCTGCTTGAAGTCGACGGGGGGCATGAAGTGGCGGTCATAGGGAGTAGAGCTGCCTCGCGGATCCGCCATGGAAAACAGCGCTACCTCGTGTCCCCGGGATCGCAGCAGTTCCATGGCTTCGAACAAGTAAACCTCGGTGCCGCTGAAGGGATAGTTATATTTGTTGCAAAACAAGATTCTCACGAGGCGCGCTCCATTCTTGAGTTACAAAATCCTGGGTTAACGAATCCTGGGTTAACGAATCTTGGGTTACAAAGTCTTGAGTTGGGTGAGAATCCGGCGCAGCGATCCTCTGCAGAAACCAGCTGCCAAATCGAGTTAGATTTTTTCCGCGACTAAAGTTGTGAACCACCTGCATCTGCGCGGCATGCCGGATCCAGTCCAGTCGGCTCACCGCTGAGCGATCCTCCCGGCACATCGATCTCTCTAGGAAGAGAATCTTGGACACGAAATCCTGCAGTGCTCCCGGCGCATAGAGAAAGCCGGTTTTTCCAGGAATGACAATCTCCGGGATCCCAGTGATTGCCGGCGCGAGAACGATCCTGCCCCGCACCATCGCCTCCATCAGCACTAGAGGAATCCCCTCACTTCGGCTGGTGAGCACAGCCACGTCGGCGCGTCCGTACAGAGCCTCCAGTTGCCTCTGTCCAACATGGCCGAGCAGCTTGAACTGGTCTTGCAACCGGTTTTTCCGAATCAGACTCTCCAGGCGCGGCCGCTCCGGTCCTTCCCCGGCAATCCAACACTCAAAATCGAGTCCACCATCGCGCAGTCGAGCACAGGCGCGAACCAGAAACGCGTGATCCTTCACCGCATGCAGCCGTCCCACAGCCAGCAAGGTGAAGATGCGGCGTGTGCCTCGGGCAACCCTCCGCAATTCCGCCCGTTCCGGCACCTCCACCCCTAGACGCGACACGATGATTTTGTGCGGATCGACCGCGGGAAAGTTTTTCAAAATATGGCGCCGGTTGTACTCCGAAATCGTCAAGCAAAACCGGCAATGCTTCAGCTTGGTGTCGAGATAAGCGCCGTTGAGCAGCAAGTCTGACCCGTGCAATGTCATGCTGAAATCCACCGCCAGGAGCCGCGCCGCCACCATTCCGATCCACGACCCAAAATAGCCGTGATGCACGTGGACGTGATCCACCCCGCGATCGCGCAGCAGCACGGCGTAATACGCCCCCAACCAGGTATGCAACAGAGCTTTCAGTCGCCGCTTCGGAGATTCCTTCCCCCGCAGCAGTACCCGGCCGACCAGGCCGGCAATCCGTTCCCAACGCCGCACGACGAGCCCGAGCGCCCGCAACAGAGTCACCACTCGAACCGGTTGCAGACACAGAAGCTCCGGCCCCAAAGCCGCGTTGGTTGACGCACTCTGTGTGGCATCCGGCCTGCGCACGCTCCCCGGAATGACCCGAACTCCCCGCCGCCGCAGTTCCTGGATTTCCTTCCCCACATAGGGCTCGACGGCCGCAGGAAATTGATTCGCGAGATAAGCAACCGTCAACAAGGAATCCAGATTTGCAGATGAGGTAGTCGCAGAATTAAGAGTTGGAGAATTAGAGGGAACGAGATCCACCCAGAACCAGATCTACGCAGAACGAGATCTATGCCGCGGCCCCGCGAACGCCCCGCGCAGACAGACTTAGTCCAGGTTCCAATTCGTTAGCGGCGCGCCGCTGCTGCGCCGCCAGCATTCCCGCCATGGAGAACAGAAGCCCGTTCACGAACTGGTAATTCATCACCACCAGAGCCGCATTCACCCAATAGATGCCAAGCATCACCGGCCACATGGCATGAAACTGCCGATTCAGAAATCCTCCACGCTCGGTCCGAGGAACCTGTCCCCGCGCCAGGCGCGAAAGCTCCCACATCAGCCACACATATAGCGCCAAACCGAAGACGCCATGCTCCACCAGCAACTCCAGATAAGTATTGTGCGGATACAACTCCTTCTCTTTGTAGCCGCTCACGTGCCGCGCCAACTCCGCAGGCATCTGGTTGATACCCCATCCGGTCAGCGGTTTCTCCAGAAACATCTCCCAGCCTGCGGTATAAACCGCCCGTCGGAAATCAAGCGGCCCGGATTCCTTGAGCCGCTCTGTCAGCGCCCGCCGCTGATCATCAAAGCTCAAGGCGACAAGCAAGCCGAGAGCTCCCACGATCGCCACCCCAACGCAGATAAGCCGCAGCCTCCGGTTGTGCGCACGAAAAATCAACACCATTACGCTGACCGCAAACGACAGCCACACCGCTCGCGTCATCGTCGCCAGGATTGCCACCGGAAGGGAACCCAGCAGCACCGCGGCGCTCAACCCGCGGATTCTTCCCCGCAGAAACGCGTGCAGCGCCAGCACCCCAAGCATATTCAAAGACACTCCGTTCGCTACCGCCTGCAGCAGCGGTCCGCGCGCCCGGTCAACGTGATAACCCAAACCTTCATCCAAAATAAAGCGAGGAAAGATCAGCGACTTCGCACCCACCAGGAACGCGATTGCTGTGAAGCAGAGATAAGCCAGCACCACCAGCGAAAACATCTCGAACTGCCGCAACCGGCGCTCTTCCCGAAACACCAGCCCCGCCAGATGAAACAGTGCGAACGGCACAATAAATTTTGCCGCCAGCAAGCACCAGGTCTGGTTGTCAAACGGCTGTGCGATCACGCTCGCCACCGCCAGAAGCGTCAGCCCGATCATCGGCCACGTCGCCCGCTCCACCACCAGCAACTGATCGCGCTTCACGACCGCCCGCACCGCCACTCCCACCACCAGCAGCGCGAACGCGACGCGATCGATCTCATAAAACGGCACATCGGGATGCCGCAACAGCATCGCCGTCAGCGCCATAAGAAACAGCGCAGTCGGCGCCGCCACCATCGCGTGCAACGGACGCAGCCCCATCCCCATGCCATCCCAGGCAGCCTCACTCGCCCAGGCCACCGGTGACCGCATTCTCCCCGAACCCGGCGACGTCATTCCCCGCTCCCTCGCAGCACCACCGCCGCCGTCTTCAGCAGAATCCGCAAATCCATCCCCAGGCTCCAGCGCCGGATGTACTCGATATCCAGTTTCATTCCCGCCTGAAAGGACGGGTCCCGCCGCGCCGTCACCTGCCAAAGTCCCGTCATCCCCGGCATCACATCGAGCCGCGGCAAGTGCTCAATCGCATAGCCGGAAAAATCGTCCAGGGGATGCGGTCGTGGCCCCACCAGGCTCATCTCCCCGCGCATCACATTCCACAGCTGCGGAAGTTCGTCCAGACTGTAGCGTCGCAGCCATCGTCCTACCCTCGTAATTCGCGGATCGTCGGTGATTTTGAAAAATGGCCCCTGCCTCTGATTTCGCTCCCGCAGTTTTTCTTTCAGACCATCCGCATCTCTCACCATCGTGCGAAACTTGTAGCAGCGAAATGCTCTGCCCTTGCGTCCTGCGCGCAGCGCCGCATAAAGCGCCGGCCCCGGCGAATCCAATCGGACGAGAATCCCGATCACCGCCAGCACCGGCCCCAGCAGAATCAGCGCCAGCCCCGCACCCACCACATCCAGCAACCGTTTCAGAAGTAATCCCGCCACCGGCAGAGGCTCCTCGTGCAAGGAGATCAGCGGCATGTCTCCAATCCGCTCCGTCTCCCGCATCGGCTCACACCCGAACAGGTCCGGAGCCATCTTCACGTCCAGCCGCAGTTGCTGAGCCGTACGCAATACCCGCAGCGTCAACTCCCGATCATGCGGCGCGGCCAGTATCACTTCATCCACGAACGCCGTGCGCGCCAGTTCCGCCAGGTCGGTCGTGCGTCCCATGACTCTTTTTCCCGCCAGCTTCCGGTCGTCCAGAAAACCGCAAACCGACCGCCCCATCTCGGGATGCTTCTCCAAATAGCTCGCGATTCGTTGACCCAGTCCGCCCGCTCCCACGATCAGAACATTTCGCGCCCCGCCCCTCGCCCGCACTTCCCGCTGCGGTTTCTTCCGGACACCGGCGCATGCAGCCCCTGGAATCAACCGTGCAGCCCACTCGGTTCCCTGAGGCTTCTGCTGACCTTGATGTAGAAAAGGAGAAGACACTTCAGACCAGTTCCAACTCGTACCCCTTGATCTCAATCGCCAGCGATCGCTGGATCGATTCAATCGAGATCACCAGCTTTCCCTCTTCGTGCTGCACCAGCACGCCTTCCAATCCCTGCAGGCAACCACCCCGGATCCGCACCCGCTGTCCGGTGTGCACGAACGGATGCAGGGCAAACAGGCCCTTCCCCTGCAACAGCAATTGCAGGTCTTCAATCTGCTTTACCGGTACCGCCGCTACGATCCCGCCAAAGCTCACGAAGCCGATCAGTCCGGCAGTTTGCAACACCGCCTGCCGCGCAATGGCAGACTGATCAATGTGCACGAACGCATATCCTGGAAACAGCGGAACCGTCACCACTTTCTGCCGGTCGCTCCATGTGTGATTTTCGGTCAACAAGGGCAGGTAGACTTCGCAGCTTTTGTAGTTGAGCTGGGCGACCACTCGCTTCTCGAAGCGGTACCGGGTCTGCACCGCAAACCACTGTGCCGCCGCTACAACAGCCGGCAGCGGCCGCGCATCTATCGAACCGGCAACGCTTGCGGCCAGGACTCCATAGCTACCGCTCATTGAGTCCCACAGCCTATTCTTGGTTTTTTTTGCACTGCGTCTTTCAGCTTTGGCCACGCCGCAGTACTTGCGGCAGGCAACCGTTACTCGTCAGAACAGCCTTCCCGTTGCCGCGTCTCTACAACCGGCGATAAATTCGCTCCGGAACCGGAAACCGTCTCTCTCGCAACACCGTTCCCAGGATTCGCGATTGCGCTGCTTCCAGCGTTTCCTTGATCTTGCGCGCAGTCGCTCTCCGTGTGTTGTGGGCCCCCAGCACCAGGATGATTCCATCCGTGAGCTGTCCCAGCAATGCGGCCTCGCTCGAAATCCCCGCTGCAGGCCCCTCGATCACCGCATACTCGAACTCTTTTCGCAGCTCCGCCAGGCGCGAAATCCAGTAACGTCCCGTCCCCGATTCCTCGCTGCATTCCCGCAGCCCAAACCCGGGTACTCGCCACAAGTTGACCGCCGTCTGCCTGGACCACGACTTGATCGCAGCTCTGCCCCCGCACCAGGACGGCAACTCCGCCGTCATCTCCCGGCCCACGACGGCGATATGCGCACTCGTCTCCAGCGCCAGAGCTTGTCCCACCTGGTCGCAGAGTCCGGACACATCCATGTGTGGCTCCGCCCCGCTGAACACGACCTGAGTTACAGGCCGGCCCACGCTGGCAAAAAACACACGCTGCACCAGGCCCCGAATCTGTTCGCGTGCGAAGTCTTCCGGATTCCAAACATCGGCCCTACCGGCCCCGCGAAACACCTCAACCTGCAGTAGCGGAGACTCCTGCGCCGCTGACCCCGCAAAATCGTCACTTCGCAGTACGTCCGCATTAGCACTCATTTCATCTCCTTCAGGCGGATAACCTTTGGCTCATTTCTTCCGGTATCGAAGCTAGTACCGGGATTTCCAAACATCTCATAACCTCTTCAGGAGTGCGCAGCGCAGGGTCCAGATAGTCCGCCGTGAACGCAGCGCCAGTCCCCGAAGTCAGCCCGGCGGCGAACCCCACCAGCAGGACCACGCCAGCCGGCCACACCGGCAGCGCTGGCACCACCGGTTGCTCGGCGATCGCTACGTTGACAATGCCGCCCTCATCTAACGCATCCCCCATACGCGCTTCTTCCCGTTTCTTCACATAGAGCAGGTAGTTCTCCTGCGCAGCCTTCTCGCTGTTCGTCAGATCATCCTGGGCAATCGCGTCCTCGCCGAGCTGCCGAGCCATGCGGCGATATTCCGCCAACTCCGCGGTCGTTGTCGCCTCGCGTGCTGCCAATCCCTTCATCTCAACCTGGGCCTTCTGCAACTCCGCCTTGGCCCACTCATAGTTCACATCCAGATCCGTCGTCTGGTCACGCACCGGACTCTGCTTCTCCGCTGCAACGGCCTCCTTGGCCTGAGCAATCTGCTGCTCGACCTCCTGCACCAGACGATGACTCGGCTCGAACTTCGTCAGCAGTTGTGTCTTCTTTAGCTCCAGATCCAACAGGCTTGCCTTCAGTGCCCGCAGCAGCTCGGGATTATCCGCAGTGCGCACCTGGGTAACGTTTCGCGCCGGTAAATTCGCCAGCTGCGTACCGAGTTCGCGAACTCGATGTTTTGTGTCAGACATTTGTGCCTCAGTTTGCTGGTAGCTCGCCTCCACGTCGTTAAGCCGTTGCAACATCAGATCGCGTTGCTGCGCGGCCATCACCACGTCGTGGCTCTTTGTGAAGGCCGCCAGCTTTCCCTCGGCCTCTTCCAGTTGTCGCCTCGACTCTGCGGTCTGCTGATCGAAAAACTGCTGTTGCCCCGCAGGCCGATGGACTTCCATGTGCTTCTCCAGATAAACGCTGGCTAACGACCGCAGCACGCGCGCCGCCAGTTGCGGTTCGGGTGCGCCATAACTTACCGCGATCAGATTGGTCTTCTTGATCGACTCCACCTCGAGCCTCCCGGCCAGTTTCCTCGCGGCTCGCTCCACCCGCGCTGCTTGCCCTTCGTGCGGCCGCAGCCATCGCAACCAGTCGTGCGCAGCCAGATCGTTGGCCTCCACCACGCGTCGCAAAACGTCGTCGTCTTTTAGCAGTTCCACTTCTGAATTCAGCTCTTCTTCCGTTACTTCCGCCCGGGAGAAATCCGGAGGAGCATTCTCCTGCGCGGCCACGGGAGGGTCGGCTCGCCCTCGACGCACCATCACGCGCAGGTGCGCCCGATAATTGACTCCGGCGATCGCATACACCGTCGCCAGGACGAAGATCAATCCCGCGACTCCGAGAAACACTTTCCGCTGCCGGAACAGAACCATCGCCAATTCCCGCATCGTCGGCGATTCCGACACTTCTTCTCTGCGCGCTAAATCCTGATCTCGCATGCGGATTGACCTGGGTTGCCCCGATTAGTTGCCCTGATAAGTTGCTCTGATAAAGTCGGCCCGATAAAGTCGCTCGCTAAAACTGTGTGGGACTCACGTACATGCTCAAGGCTGGTTTGGTTAGGAACGGCTCGATCTTCGAAATGGAATTTTGCGGAACAAACACTAGATCGCCCGGGCGCAACTCCGCCGCCTCACCCAGGCTTCGTTCCTTCAACATCTTCTTCAGGTTGAAAACGTGCGCCTCCACCAGATCATCATTCACCCGGCGAAACAAAAGTACCTGCGAATGCTTGGCCTCGTGGGTAAATCCGCCGGCAATCTCGACCGCTTCCATGATGGTCGTGTCCCCGCGCAGCTCGTACTTACCGGGCTTTCCAACCTCCCCACCTGCCACGAAATAAGGATGCTCAAAGTCCTTCAGCGCCACCGCCACCTGTGGATCGTGCAGATATCCCGTGTAAGCCCGCCGTACCGCCTCACGAAACTCGTCCAGAGTAAGTCCCTGGGCGAACACCGGCCCGGCGTCCTTAAGAGTGATAAATCCATCTGGTTGTACAGTGAGTATCTGGTCAAGCTCCGGCGATAACGTAAAGCTCAACGTCACCACGTCGCTTCGCGTGAGCCGGTAAAGCGGACGGCGTTCCCCTCCGAGCTTGGGGTTTCCCGTGCCGTCCGCTTGCCCCGGTTTTGCGGCCGCCATTCCTGTGCTTCCCGTCCCAGCCCCGGTTTGGCCGGTTGGAGAAGACTGTGGACTCGCTCCCAGGCCCTGCTCCCTCTTTGCCTCCTGGGCGAATGCGGCCACGCAAAGCTGTAACGACAACACGCCCATCACCGCAACTTTTGTCCAGCCAACGAAGGGCTTCATTGCGTGATGAGCTCTATTTTTCCTGGTTTCCCAAACTCAGATTCTGAGATCCGCTCAGCTTCCGGCGGCTCTCTTTGTGCAAGCTATGCCCGCGCGGATTTCGCAGCAAGACATGGGAAGTGCTGTCTACCAGCGGGGTCAAGCCAGCTTTAATCGCAAGAGTGCTCCGAACCAGTCCAGCCGCGGCTTTTCGCATCGCCCGGCGCATCCGATAGAGCCGAAAGCGTGTTCCCCGGCGGCCTACCCACGAAAGTAGACTTGCATGTTCGTGACATCACACCCGCGCGACGAACCGCAACTCGAACCCGCGCAGCAAACCCGCGCCCCGCAACATTCCTCACTCAAACACCCGGAAGACTCGCTATCCCAATCTGGCTCGTCGGATATTTTCCACAACACCGCAACCCAATTTCCCGAATTGAGAGCCTCCTCCGAATAAAGTGACATGTTCCCTTGAGTCCCTCGCCTTTCACCCCTAAGATCAAAACGGCCCGTAGTTCCGCTCCATTCGGAGCTCTTCTTAATGACTTCGTCCCCAGCCGCCGCCATCGCCGTCCTAATCGCCGATTCCAACCGCATGCAGGCACAGCTTCTCACCAGCGCCCTGCGCCGCCGCTCTGAGTTCCACATCTCCACCTGCCCCATCGACATCGCCTCGATCCTCCACGCCGTCGCCAACACGCCAGCCAAAGTCGTCGTCCTCTCCCTGAATCACTCCGTCAGCATCGCCAATCAGATGGCGTCCATGCGCCGCGTTCATCTCTCTCATCCCGCAATCGCAAAAGTTCTTCTAGTCGAGTCCTACGACCGCGCCCTCGTAGTCAGCGCCTTCCGCTCCGGCGCCCGCGGCATCTTCTGCATCTCTGACACGCACTTCCGCCTGCTCTGCCGCTGCATCCAACGCGTGGCCAGCGGACAAATCTGGGCCAACACTGAACAGATGACGTTCCTCCTCGACCTGGTCTCCGAAGTCCCCTCGCTCCGAGTCCTAAACTCCGTAGGCGACCAACTCCTAACCCCGCGCGAGGAACAAGTCGTAGCTCTGGTCGCCGAAGGCCTAAGCAACCGCGAGACCGCCCGCGAACTAAACCTGAGCGAGCACACCATCAAGAAATATCTCTTCCGCATCTTCGACAAGCTAGGCATCTCCTCCCGAGTCGAGCTGGTCCTCTACGCCGTAAACCACGGCGACCCTCTCCAAGCCGAATGGCTAGCCGGCGCAACCCACGCCCCACAGGATTCCTAATATCCGCGCGGAAGACTCGACCTCTGAGATGCCTTCCGAAAATGCCCATGTGGGGACAGCCGCCTTCGGCTGTCCAGCCAAGCAAAGCGAGGCGCAGCACCACCCAACCGCCGCAGCGCCAGATCAGATCAAAGAGGTGTGAGGGTGGAGCAGGCCTTCAGGCCCGCGTCAACATCGACGATTTGAAAACCGTCCCCGACCCCTGTATAAACTTCCCTACGGACCAAGTGCCCGACACCCCTCCAACTCCCGGCCCCACTCCCCAACCCCGCGGCCCAACCATAATCGCCGCCGGACTTCTTCTAGCCGCTCTAGCCCTGGTAGTCATCTACACCAGCCGCCGAGCATTCCTAAGTCCGGTAGCCATGGTAGTAGTAGCCGCTATCGGACTAGCCGCCCTGCTACTGCAACGCCGCCTCCGTCCCGACCTTCGTCCCGATCTTCATTCAGACCCCGGCCCCGGCGCCGGCCCCGCAGCGCAATCCTCGTCTCCGCAAGCCCCGCCGCGCGCTCCACTCCGCCTGAACGCCGCAGGCGTACTCTTCGCCATAGCGGCAGTCTTCGCCGACGTCCTCCACCTCAACCCAGCCCTGACGCTCATCACCGCCCTGGCCGCCGTAATCTCCTTCGCCATCAGCGGCGTAATAGTCCTAAACGCCCTCCGCAAACCCCGCCCCTGAAACAAATGTCAAAGTGAAAATGAATTTGTCATTCCGAGTTGGACCTTGTCATTCCGAGCGAAGCGAGGAACCTGCTGTCCCCTCCGTGATCTCTGCTCTCGACGTCCATAGGCGTTTTCCACAGCCAAAACCGCAACCCCTGTGACGGATGACCGTGACTCAAGTGGTAAACCTCGAAATACTGGGAGAAGTGTCCGTAAAAGTAATCAGGGGTGAGGGACAATGTGGAGAAAAGCCAATCGTCTAGCAGGAGCCCAACTGAAACACTGCAAAGAACGAGGCGAATGGGCCGAACTCTATTTCATGATGATGGCCGCCGGACTGGGCATGAAAGTCTCCAAGCCCTTCGGCGATTCCGGCAGATACGACGTAGGGGTAGAGAGCCACATCCGCGAAAGTAATATCCGCGAGCGTGATATCAACGCCAACCAAGGCCGAGTTCTCCGAGTCCAGGTAAAGTCCACCATCTACAAGCGCCGCGGAGACGGTTACAGCCTCAACGTAATGGGACCGCAACGCAAAAAGTATCAACCCGGCACAGTAGACTTCTTCGCCATCCTGCTCATTCCCATCGACGACTGGTACATAATCCCCTTCGACGTAATAGGAAGAAAAAACAGCAGCCTCCACTTCACCCCCGCCAGCAAGCGCCAAAAATACGGCCCCTACCGCGAAGCCTGGCACCTGCTGCAAGCCAACCCGGGCCTGACCATCCAAGCCAGCAGCGACGACCAATCCCCCGAAGACAATCCCGAAACCGGATGACTCCAGCCGCGAACCGGCGAAAGAATGCAGCCCACGGCGCAAGCCGTGGGTAAAAAAGCAGGGGACGATAACTAGTCCCGAAGGGGCGGAAGAAAACCAAAACCTGTTGCAAGCCGGCACCACCCCGAACCAAGGCTGCCCCATTCTTCGCGCACTTTGCGAAGAGCGGGATTCCACAGCCCCATCCCTCTGAGGATTTGAAATGCGCCACGACCGGGAAGGCCACGACTTCAGCCGTGCCGCAAGCCCATTTAAAATTTTGTCATTCCGAACAGGGCTGAAAGCCCGGTGAGGAACCTGCTGTCTGCCGACACCACCACGAAAGAGGCTGCCCCATCCTTCGCGCACTTTGCGAAGGGTGGGATTCCACAGCCCCATCCCTCTGAGGATTCGGGAATCGCCACGCCCGGGAAGGCCACGACTTCAGTCGTGCCACCAGCCGATAATGATAATAAAGTTTGTCATTCCGAACAGGGCTGAAAGCCCGGTGAGGAACCTGCTGTAAGCCGACACCACCACGAAAGAGGGTGCCCCGTCCTTCGCGCACTTTGCGAAGAGTGGGATTCCACAGCCCCATCCCTCTAAGGATTCGGGAAACGCCACGACCGGGAAGGGCACGACTTCAGTCGTGCCACCAGCCGATAATGATAATAAAGTTTGTCATTCCGAACAGGGCTGAAAGCCCGGTGAGGAACCTGCTGTCAACCGACACCACCACGA
>Ga0210388_10000138_pt1 | contig 78969 bp, 117 predicted proteins | sample IncBWC19OmetaG_FD_155485 | JGI IMG/M metagenome (GOLD analysis project Ga0210388, IMG submission 155485) | Forest soil microbial communities from Barre Woods Harvard Forest LTER site, Petersham, Massachusetts, United States - Inc-BW-C-19-O ... | reverse complement strand
CTCAACGTGCTCGACATCCGATCGTTCCCCGACCAGGAGCGCTACCAGGCGCGCTACACCGACCGGTTCAGCAGGGAGTACGGCAACCCCGAGATCGAGGGGATCTCGACTGCGAACAAGAACGAGTTCTTCACCCTCATGCAGGGGAGTATGCGCAGGATTTCGAGAAGCGATGTCAACAAGGACTTGCCTCCGAAAACCTACCAGACCCGTGCCGTGGACGTGCCGGCCGCTCACCGCAAGGCGTACGACGAGATGCGCGACGACATGATCGCGCACATCCCCGACACCGACGAGCCGCTGCCGGTCATGACGGTGCTCGCCCAGCTCCAGCGCCTCTCCCAGCTCGCCAGCTCGGCCTGCGACGTCGAGATCGTATACGAACTGGACGACAAGCCCGGCAGCGAGACGTACGGCGAGATGGTGCCGAAGTACAACGTGACCATGCGCGAGCCGTCGTGGAAGATCGACGCCCTCATGGAGCTGATGGACGACAACCGCGGAGAGCCGCTGATCTGCTTCTCCCCCCACACCCAGCTCGTCAAGCTCGCGGGTGCCCGGGCCGAGAAGAACGGCTATCGCGTAGGGTACATCGTGGGCGGCCAGAGCCAGTCCAGCCGAACCGGCATCCGCAAGGCGTTCAACGCGGGTCAGCTCGACCTGCTGTGCGCCAACGTGACCGCCGGGGGCGTGGGCCTGACGCTGACGGGGACCGACACCATCGTCTTCCTCGAACGTCCGTGGGCCTACTGGCAGGCCGACCAGGCGCAGAGCCGCGCCGACGACATCCGGAACGCCAAGCAGGTGCATATAATTGACATCGTGGCCAAGAACACGGTCGAGTCGAGAGTCCGAGAGGCGCTCAAGTCCAAGGCGGGCAGCCTGGCTGAGCTGGTGCGCGACCCGCGTATCGTAGAGGAACTGCTAGGGGGACAGCCGTTGCGAGTCTTAGTGCGTGAGTGGTCAAACGGGTCTGTGCGTTCGGGACATGGCGCTCACCTCCCCCGCAAGGATGTCCACGCGCCCCCGCCTTTCGGGGCCTGACATACCTGCCACTGGGCACACCTTGGGCGGCCCTCCGTCTGTCTGGGCAGAGACAGGCGTCGAGGGCCGCTCCTAATTACAGTCCGCGAGCAAGCGAAAGTGTGAGGACACATGCCAGCACCCCGAGTTCGAGATGTTGAAGACGCCAAGACCCTGCTGTTCGGCTCGAAGCCGACGCCCGACGACGCCGTGATCTACGACGTGCTGGACAAGCTCTACCACTCCGGGCACGAGGACGGCTACCAGACCGGCAAGGACGAGGGCTGCCTGGACTGCGAGCAGATGGGCAACGACGCCGGCTACGAGCGGGGCTACGCGGCGGGCGCGCAGGACGCAGCCGAGGCTCTCCAGTGAGCACGATGACCGAGGAGCAGGTCACTGAAGACCTGGTGAACGTCTCGGACCTGGAGAGCCTGTGGGACGAGGCCCCGCCGCTGTGCGAGATGCAGTACGGCGGCATCGCGTGCGGCAAGCCCGCAGTGTGGTTCTTCACGTGCCGATGCTCTCACTGCGGCCACGTCGGCAGCATCTTCACGTGCCAGCCGTGCCACGACAGGATCACCCGGCCGGGGATGTACGTCCAGTGCAACACCTGCCGCCGCAGCCCGATGAACCAGGAATGGAAGCCGCTGTGATCGACGCTAAGGTAGACAAGATCCTGGCCGAGGTGTTCGACCGCGCGGGCAACTGCGTGTCGGGGCTCAACCTGGACCCGATCGACGAGGACGGCCACGCCGTGGCCAACACGCTGTGGAAGATCAGCAGTTACCTCAAGCGCAGAGCACAGAACCGCGACGACTTCGGAGATGATGAGGATGACGCGCCCGAGCAAGAGGAGCGACCTGCATGAGGAGTGGGCTATCGCCTATCTCCAAAAGGTGGTGGACTTGTCCATTAGTGAACGCGATGCGCTGCCGGGCTCGGTGGTGGATCACGTTAAGGACGCGATCATCATCATGAAAAAGAGGCGCGGTGGCACTCGAAAGCCTAGCCGACCTAGTGAAGTTCAAGCGCGGCGGTAAGGATCTAGGCTGGCCGCCTCTGTACCCAGCCGACGCGTACGTTAAGTTCTATTCCCCTGATGACCGGGTGGATGCAGCGCTCCAGGTACTGCTATGGAGTGTCGAGCATTCCCTGGTCATCGCTATGTACGGGTTCGATGACCCTGAGCTGACCGAGATCATCATGGAGAAGCTCAAGGACCCCAACATCTACGTGTCTATCACCCTGGACAGCACGCAGGCGGCGGGCAAGCACGAGAAGCAGCTCCTCGAACTCGGCCTTATGGCGAGCAACTCGGTGGCGTTCGGCCGCAGTCGCGGCGGTGGCATCATGCACCTCAAGGAGTTCATCATCGACGGGCTCGACGTCGGCTCCGGCAGCACCAACTGGAGCAAGTCCGGCGAGACCAAGCAGGACAATGTGCTGACCATCATGCGCAATCCCGTGGTGGCCGCCGATAGCCGCAAGCAGCTCGACCTGATTCACGAGGCGTGCCTTACCCAGATGGCGGCCAAGGCAGCGGCGACCGCGGTGTAGTCTGTCGGGATGGTCAACCAACTGTCCGAGGGCTTCGGCCCCGCCTACCTCAAGATCAACAGCGCGTTCAAGCGCGACACGTCCATCCCTGGCAACCCCGTCATCCCCGGCGAGTGGTCGCAGCCGGAGTTCGCGTACCTCGCCGACCTGCCGTGGCGCTGGACCGAGAAGATCGACGGCACGAACATCCGCCTGTTCTGGGACGGCCTGTCCGTCACCCTCGGCGGGCGCACCGACAACGCGCAGATCCCGGCCCGCCTGGTCGAGGCCATCGCCGACATGGGCCTGCTCGCACCCGATCGCTACGGCTCCAAGTGGCCGGCCGAGCCCAACGACGGCAGCGCGGTGGCCGTCACGCTGTTCGGCGAGGGCTTCGGCGCTGGGATCCAGAAGGGCGGCGGCAACTACGGTGACCCCAGCTTCATCCTGTTCGACGTGAAGATCGGCAAGTGGTGGCTGGAGCCGCACGCGGTGCAGGAGATCGCGAACGAGTTCGGCATCAATACCGTGCCCTACTACGGCACCGTGTCGCCTAACCTCATGTGGGAGGTCATCACACACGAGGGGCTCAAGTCCGCTTGGCCCGCCGTCGAGATGGAGGGCGTCGTCGGCACGCCCCACGTTCCCCTCGCCACCCGAGCCGGCGGCCGGCTCATCATGAAGATGAAGCAGCGCGACTGGACCGAGTACTCTAAGGTCCACAGCGTCCACTAGGAGATCACATGTCGAAGCTCAATGTCCGCTACTGCGCGGGCTACAACGTCTCGGGCACGGGCCAGCACGAGGTGCTGGAGTACGTCGAGCAGGCTAGGCAGCACGTCGTGTGCCGGTGCATGAAGCCGCAGCACTTCGTCCCCCAGGGGCCGGTCGAGGAGGGGCCGTACGTGGTGCTCTACACCGAGACGCCGTGGGCGGCCGAGGCCATCGCCGCGCTCCTCACCGCTGACGGCGGCGACAACGGCTTCCCGCTCACCCCGCTGGCCACGGCGTACAACCGGACCGCCAGCCGGACGGACCCGCACTTGGAGCGCTACAGCGGGGAAATCGGCGACTGCCCGCCGGGTGACCTGGGAAACGAGGTCCGATGATCATTGCCGAGCTGATCGAGCAGCTCTCCAAGATGGACCTGACGCTCACCGTCTACGCTGAGACGGACAACGAGATCTCGCCCGTCCACACAGTCGATCGCGACCAGTTCGACGAGGGGCGGGCCGTGTTGGGCAAGCACGAGCCCTTCATCGTCGATGCCGTCGTGCTAGTAGCAACAGAGGAGTCGGACTATGGTCCTCGGGGACCGCGTACACCTGAAGTTCAGCCCGGAGTTGAAGGGCACGATCACGGAGAAGCGCGGTCGTGAGTTCCGCGTGACCTGGGACAGCGTTGACCGCAACCCCGGCCGCCCGCGCTCCAAGTCGTGGCACCTCGCCGACGCGCTTGAGCACGGCATGGAGATAGGGAACCCCGCATGAGCCTTGAGCAGCGCGTCCGCGCCTACCGCCGGTCCGCCAGGAACAGCTTCTACTGGATGCAGAACGAGGGCGGCGGCTACTGGAACGACGTCACCAACTGGCGCATGCTGATCGCGCAGAAGTTCAAGATCCCGATCAGCAAGGTGCGCGAGATCCTGGGAGAGGACCCCAAGTCATGAGCGCGTTCAGGTTCAAGGTCAGCCCCAAGATCAAGGGCGGGGGCAAGCGCGCTCAGGGCGGCCGGGACATGGAGAAGATCTACCGGATGATCGCCAACGGCTCGACCGAGCAGCACGCCTACGAGGTGTTCGCCGCGAAGCGGTCGCGCCGCGAGGCGGCAAGGAAGGAATCGGACAATGCATAAGGGTGGGACGTTCTACATCTGTGACTGCTGCGGCTTCCGGACGCGCATCTCACGCGGGCTCGGCCACTTCCTGCGGCGGCAGCGCGCCGCGCACGACCGGGGACTGGCGAACGCCTGATGGCGGGTTACGACTACACCACCGCCGGACGCGGGCGACCGCTCAAGACGCGCAGCCACCACACCTCCGGCCAGACCAACCCCGGCCTCGCCCTGCGGAACAGCGAGCGCGCCGGCCCGGACAACCCCAACGCCAAGCTCGACAACGCACAGGTGAAGATGCTGCGCGAGTACCGCGCCGGAGGCTGGTCGCACGCTGACCTTGCCCTGCTGTTCGGCATCAGCGAGAGCCGGTCGAGCGAGATCTGCCGTGGGCTTGGCTACAAGAACGCGGGCGGCCCCATCGCGGGCAAGCGCGAGAAGTGGTACTGCTCCAGCGTGTCTGCCCACCGCGAGAAGCTGAACCCGCAGCTCGCCGCCACCATCAAGGGCCTGCACGGCGACGGCCTGACCCACGGCGAGATCGCCCAGCGGGTCTACGACGACACCGGCCTGGAGATCAGCAAGTCCCTCGTCGGGCTGGTGCTGCGAGGAAGGACGAAGTACTGACCGGAATACCTCCGTTCAGGTGCGTGTTGTGCGATGAGCCAGTGGAGACCGACAGCATCATCAACGGCGTCCACCTGGAACTGTGCCATCCAGACTATGACTACATGTTCGAAGAGGTGAGCTTATGGGATCGTCTGCCAGTGCGATCATCGCGTGGGGCGTCAACTTCAACCAGGGCGAGTACGACGAGCTGCACGACTCGCTTGAGGACAAGACGTGGGAGTCCTACGACGCGCTCAAGGGCACCGAGTGGGAGGACGAGCGCACGTTCGAGGTCTTCATGTACGGCTACTACGGCGAGGACGACGGCGACCGGCTGGCCCTGCTGCTGGTGCGGTCCAAGGAAGACGCCAAGCCGACCATGCCCGCCGAGGTGGACCCCGGACAGCTATTCCCGCCGGACCACACCGAGACGGTCATGCGCGACAAGGTGCTCGACCACCTCGGGTTCACGGGTGACCGCACGTGGAAGCTCCTGCTGCTGGCGGAGTACGGCTGATGAAGGACTCACTCGGCGACCGCATCAAGCGCTACGAGCGGGTGTCCGACCACATGCTGACGCCCAGCTCGCCGCTGTTCATCCGGGTAGACGGCCGGGCGTTCCACACCTGGTGCCGGGGGCTCGACAAGCCGTTCGACACGCGGCTGATCCGCACGTTCATCAACACCACAATGGACGTCGTGAAGGACATGCCCGGCTTCAAGCTGGCCTACTGCCAGTCCGATGAGGTCACGTTCATGCTCACGGACACCGACCGCGTGGAGTCCCAGGGCTGGTTCGACTACCGGCTGAACAAGGTGGTGTCGATCGCCGCGAGCGCGTTCACCGCCTACTTCAACCGCGAGGTGCCCAACCAGTTCGGCATCAACATCCAACGGAACCCTGCCATGTTCGACGCGCGGGCGTTCACCGTGCCCTACGAGGACGCGCCCAACGTGTTCGTGTGGCGGCAGAAGGACTGGCACCGCAACAGCCTGTCCATGCTCGCGCAGTCGTACTACAGCCACAGCGAGCTACAGGGCAAGAAGAAGCCCGACCTGCACGAGATGCTGCACGCCAAGGGCGACAACTGGGCTGACCTTGAGCCCATGCTCAAGAACGGCAGCTTCCTGCACGCGGACGGCTCGCTCACCCACAAGCAACTGGTGTGGACCGAGCTGGCCGAGCTGATCGACCTTTAGCCGGGGGTAGAACACGCGTGCGGTACAATTACGGATCGTGGCGCGAACTCATCACGCGACTCGGACTTTCCGTCTGAGCTGCGGCTGCCTGCGGGACTACCCCGGCATGGCTATCGGCAAGGTGCACCAGGTGCTCTGCCCGACCTGTCGCGTGCCCGCTCACACCACCGCCGTGTACCCCAACAACATCTGCGGCGTCGAGGGATCCAGCCACGACGTGCCCCATCTGATGTGCACCGAGCCCGAGGGAACAAACTCCTGCGGGCACGGGTTGCACTGGGACAGAGAGATGAACATCAAGTTCAAGGCGGTGCCTGCCATCCGCGCCCGCCGCAACGGAGAGACCAGGAGGGCATAGTGAACGTCAGCATGGACGACCAGGACGTCACGATCGACACCGAGGGCAAGGCGGTGCCGCATGTCTACGTCAATGGCATCCGCTACAGCGCCAACGGCAGCCCGGTCATGATCTACCGGGCCGTCAAGGACAGCGACGGGGACTACTGGATCGAGATGGACCCCGGCACCTCGGGCCGCCACTGGCACCTGATGAAGCTAGACTCACTCCGGAAGGACACCCTCGGGGACCTTGCCGAGAAGCACGGTCCGCTCGACACGGAGTAGCCATGCAGCAGCGCGTTGAGTACCACGACCAGGAGATGCCCACCGCGAGCACCACCTGCCCGTCTTTCCCGGTCTTCATAGAGATGGTCTGGATCAAGACAGTCATCGAGATGGGCATGGAAGTTCACATCGTCACCGTGGACTACCGCAAGTTCAATTACGCGTGAGAAAATCCGCACTTAACAGAATGTGAGAATCCGGTGCAACTCCGAGTCCTGCTGGCATGTGAGATGTCAGGCCGCGTCCGCCACCAGTTCATGCTACAAGGCTGGGACGCTTGGTCCTGCGACATCCTGCCCGACGAGTCCATCGAGTACGGCCACGGCCGGAAGGTCCAGACCATTCGCGGCGACAACGCCGAGCCCCTGCTGGACAAGAAGTCGAAGAAGCGAGCCCGCTACTACAAGCGCCGCGCCATGGGCATCGGGATCGAGCGTCACTACGAGGGCGACGTGCTCGACCTGTGGGACTGGGACCACCCGGTCAACGCCGACCGCAAGGCCGAGAACGAGGCCAGCGACGTCAGCCTGCCGCTGTGGGACCTGATCATCGCGTTCCCGCCCTGCACCCACCTGAGCTACGCCGGCAACCGCTGGAGGGCGGAGAAGCAGGCTGACGGGCGCGAGGACGAGGGCGCGGCGTTCTTCATGAAGATGATCGACGCCCCGGCTCCGTTCGTCGCGGTGGAGAACCCGCGCGGCGTCATGTTCAGCCGCTACCGCAGGCCCGACCAGATGGTGCAGCCGTTCTGGTTCGGCGACCCGTTCCGCAAGACCACCTGCTTGTGGCTCAAGGGCCTGCCCGAGCTGTTCCCGTCCAAGATGGTCGGCGCGGTGGCGACTGGCGTGTCCGGCGACATGAACGGCTACCGCATGGGCTCCGTCGTCACGCAGGGCAGCAACTACGCCGGCCGGTTCGGCGCGGGCGCTAACCACTACGAGGACAGCCACGGCCGGAAGAACAGGTCCAAGGTCCGCAGCCTCACGTTCCCCGGACTCGCCGAGGCCATGGCCATCCAGTGGGGCACGTACGTCAGGGAGCAGAACCTTGGCTACCGGTAGGCTGCCTGACTACGAGGGAGGCATGATGTACGGCGTCAGCAGGTGCAGCTACTGCGGGATCGGCGAGGGCATGCACATCTCAGGCTGCCCCGGCATTGCCAAAGCTGAGCCGTACTGGATACAGGAGCGGGAGCGCAAGGCGTGCAAGGACTGCGGCTGGAAGATCGAGGGCGAGCACTACAGCACCTGCCCGCAGCATCCGAGGAACATCAAGAAGGACAAGCCCGTGCAGCCCAAGCCGCCCGACCCGGACACGTACGTCAGCCCGCACAGCGTTGACGCCGAGGCCGCGATGAGGAAGTACGTCCAGGTCCCGGTGTTCGAGGAGGTCTACAGCGGGGCGGACGGCAACGGCGGCATGATCACGCGGCTAGTCCAGCGCGGCACCAAGTACGAGTACCCGCACAAGGACTGGCTCGACGCCCGCGACCAGTTCGCCAAGGACGGCACGTGGGAGTCCCTGAACGCCATGCTCCAGCACGTGACCGAGACGAATCCGCCGCCTGGACCTGCGATCCCGGTCTACAAGGCTCCGGCCAAGGACTCTAACCGCGCTCGCACGTTGTTCTACGCCGCGTTTGCGCTCTGCTTCTGCGTGGTCGGACTGTACCCGCTGCTGGTTATGCTGTTCGGGTGATTCAGCTCGACGACTACCACAACTGGCTCTACCGGACGGCGGCCGATATGCTGCCCGGCGGCTTCCACGACGCCGAGATCGATGACCTGGTGCAGGAGGGCCGGATCGCGATGTGGCGGGCGTACGAGAAGTACGACGACTGCAAGGGGACGCTCGCCCCGTGGCTCACCAACGCCGCTCGCATGCGCATGAGGGACTGCGCGTGGGGGCATGGCCGCTGGACGGGTCACACGGGCCGCAGGGGCGTCACTGACGCCATGGGCAAGGGAGTTCCCCGCCCGCTGCCGCTCGACCCCCTGATCGAGGACTGGGAGTTCGACGAGCTGCGTCTCCGCCCGCTGGTGGCGGCCAGTAAGGTGATGACAGCCTCAAATGTGAGGGCATGGGCCGCCGCGGAATAGAACTTCGCGACCGGTAGTTGGAGGGAATCGTGGAGAGCACACTCGCAGGCGATCTGTTCGACAACCTGCCTGAGCACTGCCCTGGTTGCGGTGTGAAAGACTCGTCGGACGGCGTGGACGGCCCGTCCAGGCTGATGTTCCTGTGGCAGTACATGATCAACAGCTACATCTGCATCGACTGCAACCGCAACTACACCACCTGGGCCGGCACGAACTGGCCGCACGAGATGGTGAAGAACGCGGACGGCGTGATGGTCACGCTTGAGGAGAACAGCAAGCCGCTGTGCCTCAAGAACATCGAGGCCATCGCACGAGGCGACGAGCCCAAGTACCAGTCCTGGGTGTACGACAACCCAATGAACGTCCATCAGCATCCGTAGGAGCAATCATGACCCCAACCGAGGCGGTTATCGCCTTCTGGAAGAACTTCTGGATCTTCATCCTCGCCGGTCTGGCGCTGGTCGGTCTGGTGTGGGGGCTGTGGGCGGGCGGGGTCTTCCTCGCCAAGGCCAACGCCACCGCCAACTACCAGATCCAGCACAACGGCGTCCAGTACCAGACGACCAACGAGCAGCAGATCACCAAGGGCTTCGACCAGCTCAACAGCGAGGGCGTCCAGCTCGTGCAGGATCAGCAGGCCCACAACACCGCGCTGATCGGCGAGGTCAAGGTCGAGCAGGACTCGCAGGCGGGCACGCTGTGCTCCGAGGGCGAGAACGTCTCGGGCGTCGTGCCGGCAGATCAGGCCGCGTGGTTCCACGCCAACTGCCTTGACGGGGCTGTCGCTCCCGGCTCGCAGTACTACATCGTAGTTCCCAACTAGGAGGCATCATGAAGTTCACCGGCCGCACCCGCACCATCGCGGGCACCGCCATCGTCGTAGTCGGGCTCGGCATCGGGCTCGCCGCGTGCAACAGCAACGGCAACCAGGAGTCCGCCCAGCAGAACCAGGACTCGACCAACCTGGAGAACAACCAGCCGCTGCCGAACGTCACCTTCAGCCAAGAGCGCGAGAACATGATCGACATCGAGCTGGCCGAGGTCAACGACGTGCAGACCACCACGTTCGTCATGCACAACGGCGACCGCGACCCGATCAACTCCGGCCCGTCCATCGGCTTCGGCATCCCCGACTCGGCCAGCCTCTCCAACCCGCTCAAGCCAGCCAGCAACAGCGGCTCCTGGGCCGACGACGTGGTGGGTCAGGAGGACCCGAACGGGATCTACGCCCCGGTCAGCTCCGAGGGGACGTTCGTCATCTTCCTCGCCGCTGACGGCACCCCCTACATCGACCGCGTGGAGGACACAGCGGACACCGTGGGCGGCCCGGCGACGTGGAACATGACCACGCACTCCTACTCGCTCACAGGCGCTCCCACGGCCATCGCGCGCACCGCCCCGGCGGCCAAGGTTCCCGCCCACGCCAAGTAAGCCTCACGGCGACTGGACTATCAACTTCACAACCCCCAGCTCATTGACAGCGTAACGCGTCCTTGAGAGAAGCGGACGACTCGGAAACTGGATGGACGCACCCGGCACCCGTTAGTCGCGGCTTCACACCCCACTTCACAGGAGGACACCATGTCTCGTGACCCCGAAGAACTCAACCTCAAGCTCAGGGTGCGCGTCAATCACCCGCACGGAGCCGACGCCGTGTGCGCGAAGATCGTGCAGGACATCGACACCGACGCCAGCGGCAAGGCGACCATCGGCCAGACCCGGCTCGCAGGCGCGGGCTTCGCGATCCCGGTCATCTCGATGGAGCGCACGGACGGCCAGCCCTTCGGCCTTGAGGCTGAGTTCGAGGACTACTGGCGCGAAACCCACTGCGAGGGCGACGACGGCACCGAGGGCAAGAACGAGGCGCGGGGCGCGTTCATGTACGGCGTGACGTACGGGAAGTCACTGTAAAATTCGGTGGTGACCACACCGAAGCACCCCAGCGCCAACATCGTCTCAGCCATCGGGATCGATCCGGGGCCGACCACGGGCATCTGCCTGATGGAGTTCGTGGGAGACAGCCCGTATCCGCTGCCCGAGTGCAATGTCACCCTGATCCAGGCGAACGCGGGCACCGCCCTGCGGGTGCTGGAGGCGTACCTGTCCCACTTCTACAAGGACGAGCGCATCGTCCAGCGGGTGGCGGGCGTCGAGGCGTTCGTGACGGGCTCCTCGGCCGGGACGCGGGGGAAGAACGCCGACCTGACCCGGCAGTACGTGATGAAGTTCGCCGAGATGCTGTCGCTGTTCGGCTACCACCCGAGCATCCGCAAGGCCGGGGACGTCAAGCCCTGGGCGAGCGACAAGCGCCTGCTGCGAGCCGGAGTTCCCAAGCTTCCGGATAGCATGAGGCATTCAGCAGACGGCGCGCGGCACTGCCTGTTCGCCGCCGTCAAGGACGCACACATGAAGGACCCATTGGCATGAGCGAGGAAGTTCAGAAGACCGTCCGCAGCGCCAAGGACCAGATCACGGCTGACGCCATGGTCGAGCTGCGCGAGCTGCTGCCCAAGGGGCTCGCGGTCAACGCGGCGTGGAAGAAGAACCTGGAGGAGATCAAGGACGTTCTCTACAACCTGTACGTGGCGGGCGAGGAGAGCGGCGACCAGGACGGCTACGACCGTGGCTACGACGACGGCTACACGGACGGCCAGGAGAGTACGGAAGAATGAGACTCCACCCGAGGCCGCACACGAGCTGGTTCTTCCACGACAACGGCTACATGCGCGCGTGGCTGGTGATCCTCATGTGGCTCGTCGTCCTGGGGATCGTCGCGTACGGTGCCTACTGGATCTACGTCCTCGCGACCGAGCCGACCTGCTCGGCTCCCTACCACCTGGTCTACACCGGCACCCACCTGGAGCTGGTCGGCAAGGTGATGGTGAACATGGATCAGTACGCCTGTGTGGGTAACTGATGATCCAGGTTGTCGGCGATCTGTGCCCCAGCATCCCGGCGGGCGCTACCATTCGCGTGCAGCGGCGGGGCATGGACTGGTGCTGCGATAGTCAGGGCAACACCTATGCCCTGCACGAACCCACCGATGAGTTCATCACCCGCGTCACCTGCCCGCTGTCGGCAAGCGACTGCATCTACACGGGCACCAACAAGGAAGGGAAGACATGCCACTCCGGAAAAGCGCGGAACTACTCTTGGCGGCTGCCGATGAACTGGACAATTACAATAGCCCGTTCAACGACGCGTGGCTGACCGAGCACGAGGTCACGTTCGACCAGTGCATGGCGCTGTCACAGCAGCTAGCGATCGGCGCTAGGATGCTGGCGCACGGCATCGAGCACCCCACATCCGAGCAAGGCATAGCCATGCTCCTGACAATGGCGAGGCAACTATGAGTCACAAGCTGATCAACACGAACGGCCACCTGTACCTGGATGTCTACTACGAGGTCGAGGGCGTCCCGGCGCGCAGGCACTGGAATAACAAGGACACCTGGACGCCGACCACCGTCCACCTCCAGCTCAACACCGAAAAGCGGTTCGGGGCGTTCCTGCCGGACTCGGACGAGCTGACCACCCACAGCATCCTAGGCGAGTCCAGTCCGATCTCCGGCCTCACCGTCCACGGCGTCAAGAACAAGCGCTCGGACGGCCAGCCGGGCAAGGTCCCGGTCAACGACCACTACTACAGCTCCGACAAGCTGCCTGACTGGCTCCAGGCGATCGTCATGGAGACTTTGACCGGGCTGGCGGCGGGTGCGCGGTGACCGCGCTGTTCAGCGCCGATGTCTGGTACACCGACGACGACCCGGAAAACACCGACGCCGAGGCGGTGCGCGGGGAGGGCGAGCAGGAGTACACCGGCACGCTCGCGCACATCTTCCAGCAGCTCCGGAAGGACGAGCACCGGATCCGCCTGGTGGACATCCATAGGGTGAGCCGGTGAACAACGACTGGGGGTACTCCCTCATCCTGTTCGCGGTCATCGTCGGGGTCATGGTCTATCTCTGGAGGAACCGATGAGCAACCTGCACGTCACGCAGACCACAAGCGCCGAGATGCGGTTCACCCGGAAGGAAGTGCTGGACAAGCTGGGCGTTGACCTAGCCGATTCCTTCTACGTGACCAAGGACGGCTACGGGTCCAGCGCCGAGCTGGTCATCAGCATCTCGCCTAGCAAGGTCGGGAGGTACCAGGCGTGAGCGACAGCCAGGTGGGCTACGAGCCGGAGTGGTACAAGGCGGCGCGGCGCAAGCACGAGGCCCAGGAAAAGGCCCGCCGCCGCGAGATCGAGGAGCGGGTGCACGCTATCCTCGCAATGGAGGACATGCTGACCAAGGTCGCGCTCCTCAACCAGTTCATCTCGCTGGATCCGGACAAGGCATTCGAGATGCTAGCGCAGGGAGGCTACGTTGGAGACCACCACGACTAAGGCCGAGCAGATCTCTCGCTTTACCTTTGCGTTCAGCCTCACGTTCACCATGGGGCTCCAGGGGTTCTTTGCGTTCTTCTTCCTGCGGGACCTGTCCCTGCACAGCTACGGGTGGGCCTTTGTCGAGCTGGTATTCTTGGGCATCTGGACTTGGCTGCTCAAGAACAAGCTCGACAAGTGGAGGACCCCCGAATGATCTGGTGGATTCTGGTGGGCGTGCTCAGCCTCATCACCGTAGGGCTCGCGGGCATCCTGATCTGGGTCCTCGTCCAGCTCTCGCACATGTTTGACGGCTTCTGATGCAGATGCACTGGAAGACCGACCCGAACCCCAACACGGTGCCGTTCGGGTGGATATTCGAGAGCAAGGACGCCCGCGCCCAGTACATCAAGGACCACCCGGCCGAGATCTACTGGTACCACTTTCCCGAAGAGGATGACGGCTGGGTCAAGGGGCCGGCGTGGAAGCTCGCCGCCGCGGACGCAGCCGTCGCCCGCCAGGAGGAGCCGTCCGACGTTGACGCTGATGACCGGTGGTGAACTACAGGGTGACCCTGCGCGAGCGCGTAGCCGACAAGGACGGGCGCAAGAACACCAAGCGCGTTACGATCCGGGCCAAGTGTAGGCTGGACGCTATCGACGAGGCGTTCAGGACTTACCCGGAGCTGCGGGTGGTCGAAGTCCACGCACAGGACGGATCAGAATGAGACTGCGCAACATCTTCCTGCTCTACCTCAAGGCGAGGATCATGAGCTGGCTCACCAGCAGTGAGCTGACCGCGTTCGCCTACACCCGCAGCATGAGCCAGATCGGGCTGGCCACCTTCCGCAACGGACGCATGGCGGACGCCTCACCACGGGTTCCCGATGGCCCGACCGGTGTCCCCGGCACCATGGACGGCCCGCCGGAAAATCCGCAGCCGCCCACGGAATAACCCCTCGGGCTCCCTGGTTAGGATGATCATGAGCAACGAAGAGACTGACACCCAGCCGGAGAAGAAGGTGCAGACCGATGAGCCTATGACGCTTGAGGCCCGTGCCGCCCACTACGCCTCGCCGGGCATCCCGAAGAAGGGCAAGGGGAAGTTCAAGAAGTTCAACCCCACCGTCCACTTCGGCGGCACGTCCGCTCAGATCCGCCGGCTGAGGCACAAGGAAAACCGCGCCATCGCCAAGCAGGTGCGCGAGGCCGAGGCCAAGGTTGCCCGCCTCCGTGGCGCGACTAAGAAGTCCGCACAGGCCAAGCTCGACAAGCTCAAGGCCGCGTTCAAGTAGGAGAACCGTTGTCCAAGCCCAAGCATCAGGCCAACCCGCCGGACACGTTCGGGGTACTACCCTCGCCGCCGCCGTGGCCGCCCTATCCGATCCCGCAGCCGCCGGCTCCCGTCCCCGTGAACTGGGTGAAGCCGCCCGAGCGCGTGGACCCGTACCAGAACACCTCTGCGCAGATCCTCCAGGACCGCAACGCCACGGTCGCCAAGGTGTCGCTCAGCCAGCACTCCACCTACGACTTCGGCGCGGACCCGGACTTCCAGTTCACGGCCACCGGCTCGTCCAAGCGGGAGCAGGGCGACAGGTTCAACGCCCGGACCGGTGAGCTAATCTCGCTGTCGCGGGCCTACCTCAAGCTCTCCCGGCAGCTCATGTCGGCGGCCCGCGAGCTGGTCGAGCCCGAGCCGGTGCCGGAGTACGCCGCGCCCGAGGACAACTTCGTCGGCGTCGGTGCCTACGCGGCCGAGCCCGACGATGACGACGCCGACGAGTACCCGACGCCGGACCCGCGCGTCGTCACGGCGGTCGAGGCTTTCAACGGCGCGGCCGACGCCCTGAACACCGCCGTTAGCTTCCTCAAGACACTCACCGACTAGTCTGTAAGGAACGAGAGGAGGTACCCAAATGGGAGACATCGGCAAGGAACACACCAAGCGCGTGCTTGAGCCCATGCCCGAGACGATGCCGATTCAGGAGCCGTCGCCGGAGCCCGCGCCGGAAGTCGTTCCGGAGTCCGTGCCTGCGTGAAGATTCGCGTGCACGGTCTGACGCTAGACACAGGCGAGCGGCGCTCATTGGACGTCGAGTTCCTCCCCGGAGGGATGTTCGAAGTACCAATGGGCGTCCTCGTCTGCCGCATCGAAGCACTTGAGGAGGATTGATGAGCGAGTTCCCGATGGTGCCGTCGTACCTCGGCGGCGACGGCTACGGCACGCTACCCCAGCCCATCACTGAGGTACTAGAGCGTTCCGGCGTCATCGGATACCTGACCTACAACGAGGACGGCAAGCAGGCGTTCGACAAGCTGGCTTCCATCAGCTCTGCCATGACCTGCCGCGACCGGGTGGCCGCCCAGATCGACCCGGAGCTGTTCATCCGGGCGATGTGCGCCGGCTGGACCCGGATGGCGCTGAACGAGACGGCGACGAACTCCGTGGCGTCCACCGCCGACGAGTACTACAAGGGCCTGTTCGCCGCCCGCGCCAAGGAAGAGGAGGAGCGGAAGCAGAAGAAGACCCCGAGCAACATCACCACCTCGGGCATGCGGGGCTTCTCCGAGGAGGCCGCGCCGGAAGACTGGGACATGGCCATCGGCCAGATCAAGGGCTTCCGCAAGTGGTCCATCTTGCCGCCGAACATGGCGGACGAGCCCGACCAGGTGCTCAAGGGCAGCTACGGCAAGAACTTCCTCGACCACGCGATGGCGTCGGACGGCCGGCGCAAGGCTAGCTGCCACGCAGGCGGCACCAAGCACCCGCCCGAGGAAGTTCCCGCCGACAACGGCTGCGGCTGCGGCTGGTGGGCGTACTGGGCTCCCGAGGAGGCGCAGAAGCACGGCGGCGACGGTGGCATGGGCTCGATCAACGTCACGATCGGCGTTGAGGGCACCGGCCGCGTGGTCATCGGGCAGAAGGGCTTCCGCAGCCAGTACGTCAAGGTGGTCGGCCTCGCCCCGGACAGCCCGGTGGACGACCAGACCGCAGCACGGCTGCGCAAGTTCTCCCGCATGTGGCTGCTCGACGCGCCCGTCTTCGGCACGGTGGAGGAGCTGCGCGATGGCGTCGGCACCGACCCGACCTACGGCACGCTGGCCGCTCGCTACCCGGAGATCGCCCGGCACGACAACAAGACGCTAGCCGTCTACTCGTGGTTCCTCACCGGGGTCCAGGACGCCATCCAGCTCCACCTCGGCAAGCTCACCGACCGGATCCACTACGTCACGCCCACGCTGTACGGCACCGAGGCCGCGTCTTCCCAGGAGGCCCTGACCGAGGAGCACAGTTACCTCCAGACGTCGTACGAGCTGCTCAACAATGAGCGCAAGACAGTTGAACGCATCATCGTCGAGCGCGGGGCCACCGCCGAGGAGCTGGTCAGGGGAATGCGCGGTTTCCCTGCCTAACCTGTGTCGGTACTCTGAGTGGTAAGCGTGTCTACCACTTTGGAGCACCATGTCCGCCGCAGCCGGCATCAACTGGACCGACATTTTCCTTGGTTCAGGCACGGTTGCGGCGGCTGCGGCTGCGTGGTTCAGCGTCCATCTGACACGACGGTCGCACAACAAGGACGACAAGGCCATAGCCAAGGCCGAGCGTACTATTGAGATAGCGCAGGCGGTGAAGGACGGCTTTCAGCCCCTGGACAACCGGCTCCTCGCTCTGGAAGCCACGTGCAACCAGATGCCCGTCACCATCGACTCACTTATTGGCCGAGCCTTGAAGCCGATCGAAGCACAGCTCGTCATGCAGAACACCAAGATCGACCCGGTGTGGCGAGCGCTTGAGGAGCTGGCCGTGGACATGGCCAAGAACCTGCACCACCCCGACCCTGACCGCGCCGACTTCGACATGCTGCTCGACCACTTCATGGCGCACACGCTCACCGCCGACGAAGACCTGAGACTGCGCCGCTACCTCAACGCCGTGAAGACCTGGAGGCCCGGCGTCGATCTAGGGTTCACGGTGTACGATGGGGAACCTACCTACGCCGCTATCCTGTTGCGTACCATGGAACTATCGCGTATTCGCCGCAACCAGGAGCAAACCCCATGAGTGAGACGCCCGAGACCCCGGATTCCGCACCCGATTTCCGCGATTCGCCCGTGATTCCGGAGATGTCTGCTCTCTTCACCGGCAAGGGCGAGCGCGGGCCGAAGGGCGAGAAGGGCAGCCCCGGTGAGAAGGGCGAGAAGGGCAACCAAGGCAACCAGGGGTTCAAGGGAGTCCGTGGTGATCAGGGTGCCATCGGCGAGTCCCGGCTAGCCCAGGCGGCTGAGCAGGAAGTCGAGCGCCTGATCAAGTCCAAGTCGGTGCCGAGGTGGTGGGGTCGCGCGCTCGTCGCGATCTGCCTCGTGCTCGCAGCGCTCGTCGGCTACCTGGGCTACGAGAACCTGACGCACCCGGTGGCCAACCAGCTCCGGAACGACGTCGCGGCCACCCAGCAGCTCGCCGCGCAGGACAGGGCGTACACCAATCAGGTTGTGCAGCACGAGTGCTCCTCGCTGGAGCTGCTGACCGGCAGGCCGGTGCCCAAGCCCGCCGACCCGGCCGCCAACCCGTCGCGCGAGACGACGTACGAGTTCTACATCGCGCTGCTGTCGTGGGAGCACAGCGACGGGTGTAAGCTGACGGTGCACAACGTCACCCCCAAGAAGTGACGCACGCGGGTATGGCCTAACGGATGGGCACCTGCCTTCCAAGCAGGCTACGCAGGTTCGACCCCTGTTACCCGCTCGACGGTATGGCCGAGAGGCTGAGGCCCGAGATTGCAACCCTCGTCACCCCGGTTCGATTCCGGGTACCGTCTCCCGTGGCTAGTAGCTCAGATGGCAGAGCAGCGGACTGTTAATCCGCAGGTCGCTGGATCGAGACCAGCCTAGCCAGCACATGACGAAGCCCCGCACCACACCATGTGGCCGGGGCTTCGTGCTGCTAGGGTCAGCTCGCGGGCGGCGCGGCCGGCGGAGGGGTCTCCAGGGCGTCCACGGTGCCCTGAACGGTGACCAGTCCGGAGACTGCCGTCTGAAGCGCGGACAGGTCCAGCGCCGGGTTGGCGGTCTGGAGCGCGGCGATTTCCGCCTGGATGTTGGTGACGGCGGCGGCGAGGTCGGTGGAAACGCCAGAGACCGCAGCGGTCAGAGCGTCAACGTCTGCTTGAGTGGCCATCTTGGCTACTTCCTTCTGTAGTGCGGCAACTTGCGCCCGTAGGCTGACCCGAGGAGGTCGTCGCCAGGGGGGTTTCATACTCCCAGTGTGCCTTACGCGAACTGCCCCGGATAGAGCGCCGAGACAACCGATGCCATGTCCGTCTTGGCGTTCTGGTACGGGGTGACGAGCGCGGTCTGGCTCTCGTCGTTGTACTCGTACTCCCCGATCAGGAACGTGATGGGAGCCTGCCCCACCTCGCCGCCGAACGCCTCGTTGACCACCTGCACCGTGCACATCGCGCCGTTCCAGTTGCAGCCGAGGTCCACCGGGTGGCCGCCGATGTTGAGGAGCTGGCCGGGCTGCACGGTGAACGAGGCTTGGAAGTTCGCGCGGATGTACTGGTTGAGGATGTTCTGCCCGATCGCGGCAGCCGCCTGCTTGGTCATCGCGCCCGAGTTGGAAACGTCGATGAAGTACTCCAGCCGCCCGTGAGCGGACACGGAGCCGGGGATGGACGCGAAGGTCGTGCCGAAGGTCGCGGCGGTCGCTGTGGCGCTGCTGGTGGCCGTATTGTCGGCCGTGATCTCGTAGTAGACGATGACGGTGTTGATGTCCTCGTTGATCGTCCGGCTGACCGGGCTCGTGTTGACCAGGTACAGGTCAGGCGGACGCCGCGTCGAGGTGACGATCGTGTCCGTGCGCACCCACTTGCCGTTGGCCGCAGCCGCAGCGCCGGAGGCCGCAACCGAGGTGGTGCCCGCGACGAGGGGGTTGCCCGAGAAGTCGGTCGGCAGCGGGTAGACCTTGATCACCCACGGGGCGGGCGGCATGGTCACCGAGCCGGCAGGCTGCACTAGCTCCCAGGTGAGCGCGCCGCCCGTGCAGAGCAGGTTGAGGAAGTCCGTCACCGTCAACGAGCCGGGGTCCTGCACCGGGCCGAGGTAGATGCCCGCCGGGCTGCCGATGCCGTAGTTCGTCCAGCGCAGCCCGCGGGCGATGGCGAAGTCGATCGGGGCGTCGGCCGTCCAGCCGTTGGAGGTCTTGGTGTTGCCGCCGTTGCTCTGCCACCAGGCACCGAAGTTCGTGCCGTAGGTGCCGACGCCGTTGGCCTGGAGAGTCCAGCCGGTGGCGGCTGCCTGCGGCTCGATGAGCTGCCCTTCCCAGACGCACGCCGCTCCGCGGTGGCAGGTGATGATCCGGCCGGGGTTCAGCGCGTCGGTGCGGTAGTTCGGCTCGACCGCCAGCATGCAGGTGAACTGGTCGGGGCCGCCCGGTATCGAGAACGAGTAGTCAACCTGGCTAACGTGGCCGATCTGCCCGAGCCACTTGGGGCTGTGGGGCCGGGGCACGGTGACGAGGCCGATCGAGCTGGTGTTGGCCGGGACGGTGGCGTTGGTGCCCGGCGAGAAGTACACGTACCAGGAGTCGTTGGAGATCTGCTGGACGGCCACCACGGACTGCATCGTGGAGTCGGCCATGACCAACGGCGTGTTCGCGCCCTCACCCTCTCGGTTCTGCGTCAGCCCGTAGGCGTTGAACAGCTCGGGCGCGTACGACCACACACTGGCAGCACTGGAGTTGGTCGGCACCGCGCTGCCAGTTCCGAACGCCGGGGGCGCGGGCCATGTGGTAAAGCCCGAGGGATTCACCGTCCAGAGCTGGAACTGCTCGCCAGGCGTCATCGGCGGGGTGGCGAATCCCTCGGCCGTGCCCCACTGCGTGGTGTTGAGGACCGCGTAGTTGTAGCGCTTGCCGCTGGTGTTGTAACCGGCGAACAGCATGTTGTCCGAGGTCACGCCGATGCTCGTGATCTGGAAAGCGCGCTGCGGCAACGGCGGTGCCCAAGAGCACACCTGTGTTGCATTTAGAAGTTCAAGTGCCACAACTATTCCTTACTGCGGGCCGATGACCTGCGCCTGAGTGGCCGAATAGATGTAGTCGGCGACGGGCGCGGGATAGCTGCCGCCGGGCTGCCCGGTGTAGTGCAGGTTCGCCTCAGCGTTGCCGTCCGCAATGGCGGACAGGTACGCCACGGCATCGGATGACGAGAGCCCTGACGCAGTTGCGAAGTCCGCCGCCGCGAGGCCGGAGGTCCACTTGTAGATGTTCTGAATCAGGGCCAAGGCGTTACGGTGCTGCTGAAGCGCCGAGATGATAAGGCCCTGCACCTGCGCCGGGCTCAGTCCGGTGTTGACTGCGGTCATTTCATTTCTCCTTTAAAGCGATCCGTCAGCGAGTGTTCCTGGCCACCAGCAGATGTGCCCGAGGATGGCGCACGTGGCGGCACCCGCACCCTGCCAGCGGTAGACGATTGCTCCGGTATTACCGACCTCTATGTACGGTACGCCCAGGGTGCCGGAGGGCACAGTCCCGTACATGCTGATCGCGCCGGCGTTGTAGCCCCCGTTGGACGAGTTCGGCCAGTAAGGCGCTGGGATGACTGAGGCGGCGATGATAGATGTAGCCGTGGCGATAGCGGTCAAGGCCAAGTCGAACACAGCTTCACAGAATCCGTCCGGGTTCAGCCGGTAGTAGAAGCCGTTGATCCCGTTGCCTGACGCAACGACGCCCGAGGCGAATGTGGTGACCTTGTGCCAAGTCTCCGGTGTGAAGCTGCCCGGAACCTGAGCTGCCGCTGTTGGATTGTACGCCACGACTGCCTGGGTAGTGATGCCTGTCGTGTATGCGTTGCCTGCGTCATCGGTGCCGGCGAAGGGCTGGATTACCGCAACCGGAGTCGTGGCGTTGGTAAGCGAGGTGACCTTGATCCCGCCCGAGCCGCCCCTGCCTCCGTGCTGGGTGGTGAGCGTCTCCTGGAGCACGATCGTCAGGTACGGCTGGAGCGAGTTGCCGAAGTTGTCCACCGCACCGGGGCCGTAGACCTGGCAGTAGAACTGAGCCCCGGTGCTCGCGTTGAACGCGTCGAACGTCGGGTTGTCGGTCGGCCCGAAGCACAGCGCGGTGCACGATCCGTTCTGGATGAGCGTGCCGAGATTGCTCTGGGTCAGGTCATAGGTGACGGTGTTCTGGCCCGCGTCGAGCGGGATAGCGCCCACGTACTCGACGGCGCTCACGCCCGTGTAGTTCTGCGGCAATGTGGTGTCCGCGGTGTAGGCGAACTCCAGCACCGTGTCTAGAGGGCTCAGCAGGGAGTTGGTGAGCGTCAGCGTGATCTGCTGGATAGTCCACTTGCCGTTGCCCAGCGAGGTCGCGATTCCCTTGGGCAGCAGCACGAGGGTGTTCTTTGAGCCTGAGGCCGTGTCGCTGGAGAGGCCGCCCGTGACGATCACGCTGTTGCCGGACTGCTGGCTGGCGTTGTACAGCGCGCCGGGGCTGCTGGAGTCGGTGCCGCAGTAGGTGGCCGCAGTCGCGAACGGCACGGTCAGTGAGAATGATGCAGGAGACGCCGCCATGTTCCCGCCGCCAGCGCCACCCGATCCGAGAGAGGTCAGGTTGCTGCCGGAGGCTCCCGCATTCGCTCCGGTGGCTCCGGCGTTGCCTGGTGCCCTGATGGACGCGTACTGCGCGGGGAGCGCGACGACCGCGCCGCCTGTCCCGCCTACGCCGGCTGCCGGAGCGCCGCCTATCCCGCCCGCGCCGCCTGCCGAACCAGAGGCCCCGCCACCAGCACCGCCTGTGGCCGGCGTGGAACCGAATGCCTGAGTCGGAAGCGCTGAGGTAGCGGCGTCGAGGGCGAACCACAGGTTGGAGATGTAGCCGAAGAAGTACTGGGTGGTGCCGGTGGGGTCAGTTCCGACGCGCTGGGCATATGATGCGGCGGGCACCGACGAGAATCCGGCTGATCCCGAGACGACGCTGACGCCGTTGACGTACAGGGTGATGGTGCCGCTATTGAATGTCGCGACGATGTAGTACCAGGTGCCCACGATCGGCGGCATCGCGACCGCAGTGAAGTTGGCGGCGGTGCCGTTGCCCCAGTTGACGTACAGCGTCCAGTTCGGAGAGGACGCACTGCCGTTGTTCTTGAGGAACATGCCGTAGCCGTTGAAGTTCCCGAACGTCGCGTAGTTAGCGGAGTTCGCCACGACAGTTGCGATGCTGTTGGCGGCAGTGTTGCCCCAGGTACCGGTCGGGTCGCACTGGATCCAGCAGGAGACCGTCAGCTTGGTGAGGGCAAAAGAGAAGGTCGGGGCCTGCATGTAGCCGGCGTACGTGTTGTTGGCCGCGCCGTTCCACAGGGAGGAGCACCCCGCCCGCGTGGGGTTAGGCTGGTGAGGGGGGTTGGTAGTAGTAAGCGTATAGGCGGGCACCTGGGCGGGGGCGTTCGACTGCAAAACGTGGATGCCGTTGCCGGAGTCCGTGACGGTACCGGTCAGGTGGTAAGTGGACGAGTCGTTGAACTCGAATGTCTCATCCGGGCCGTCGTTGAAGATGTACCAGGCTCGGATGATGTTCGCGTTCTTGGTGTTGCCGGCGAACATGCCGGACGTCTCGGCGAGGGCGATCGGGTTGTCAGAGCCTAGGCCGGAGAGGTTGGTGCCGCCCTGCCCGCCGGGGAACGCCATGGTGTTCGTCGAGCCCGTGCCGCCAAGGCCGCCGGCACCCGTTGAGCCCGCGTCTCCGGGCAACCCTGGGTTCGCGACGACGCCACCAGGGATACCGACCCCAGCGAGGTCGAAGATCGTCTGGCTGCCCGCTGTGCCCTGCTGAGCGCCGGTAGTCGAGGAGTTGTTGCAGCCTCCGGTGCCGGGCAGGCCGATCTGGTAGGTGTAGGTGACGCCCGGCGACACGGTGTAGGACGGCTCGCATGCGTACTCGCCACCGCCGCCACCGCCGCCGCCCGTGCTGGAGATACCGCCACCGCCGCCGCCGCCCGGGCCGAAGCACTCCACCTGCACCTGGTACGGCGAGCCGTTGTTCAGGTCGGGTGCGGTCCACGATCCGTAGAAGCCAGCGATGTTCGGGAGCGACGCGGTAGGACCGGACAGCTCGTTGCCCACGCTGCTCGCGCCCGGCTGGTAGACCGTGGTCGGCGACAGCACTGTGGTGGTGGTCGGGATCAGGTTGTTCAGCCTGACGAGCGTGCTCTGCGTCTTGGCGAGAGCCGTGCTCTTGACCAGATTCTTCTTCGGGGGAAGCGCGGCCATCAGCTAGTCCGATCCAGGAACCACCGGGGAGCGTACTGAACTCCGAGATTCGGAGCGCCCGATGGCGAGTAGGTCATGAACAGGTTGTCACCGGGCGTGATGTAGAGCGCGCCGCCGCTGATGCTGGTGAACGGCAGGACGCTGACGCTGTGCTGTCGGTCCTGGAAGCTCGCGCCCATGAATCCGAGGTCGCGGTCCGCAGTGGCCTCGTCGTAGAAGTAGTTCACGTACTGCCCGTAGGCAGCCTGACCCGGATCTATGTTCGTAATGATAGTCTGCCCGGTCGTATCAAGGAAAAGCACGTCCATAAACCGGTCGCTCTGATCGGTGTCCTGGATCGACACCGTGAAGTACGACTGGTCGTTGTAGCCCGCGTACTCGTTGATGGGCAGCGTCACCTCGCCGAAGCCGATCAGGCCGTTCACCACATCGGTAGACGGAACGAGCGACCGCGACACCTGCACGCTGGACTGCGGGCCGCCAGGGTACGCGTACTGGTTGATGGTGACGGTGATCTGCCGCGCTGCGGTGCCGTTGGGGTTGTCCCAGGAGTAGTTCGCCAGCATCACCGTGTACGTGCTGTTGAAAGCAGCGTTCATGTTCGGCACGAGTGACGGCATGACGTACTCGGTGTTGTTCGGGATGTCCGTGATCGGGATCGGGCAGATGGGGCACAGGTTCGGCGTAGCGCCCTGCCCCGGCCGGTGCACGATCAGGGAGTTGAACACCTGGAGAGGCGGTTCCCAGGTTAGCCGGACCATACCAGCGCCGCCCGTGCCGCCGATCTCAGGCGTGCTGGACAGGCTGCCGGAGTAGCCGCCCGCACCACCGCCGCCAGGTAGGCCAGCGCCGCCGCCAGGAGCGTTAGCGTTGCCCGCGCCCTGTCCGCCCTTGCCGCCGCCTGCGTACGCGGGACCGCCGAACTGCCACGTGGTCGCCGGGTAGCCAGGGCCGTACGGACCGCCCGCAGCTCCTCCGCCGCCACCGATGGAGACGTTCGTGAAGCCCAGGTTGATGATCCCGAACGGTGCGGACGCGCTCCATGAGGGCGAGCTGGTCATGGTGTTGTTCTCTACCATCTGCGAGGCGTACGTCGCACCCCAGAGGTAAGCCTGGCCGCCCTTGGTCATGGAGTTCCACGGCCCGGTCTGGTCGTTGAAGTTCTGCGTCGCGGTAGTCGCGTTACCGACGAACGACACGGCCATGTCCCCGGCCGCCCGCGGAGTGTAAGTGGCCGCCCCTGATGTCGCCGCCGCTCCGGTGACTCCGCTGACGCCGTTCGCGTCAAGGCCAACCACGTTCGGCAGCCACCACATGTAGACCGTGTACTCCGGCGCGGCCGAGGCGTGGCCCCAGGCGATCGAGCCGGTGGTGCCAGCCGAGACGGCGTGCGTCACCGGAGCCGTGAACGCGAACATCGCGCCCAGGTTGGACGGTAGGGTGAGCGTCTCCTGGAGGGTGTACGTGTTGCCCGCCGCGTCCGACATGGCAGACGGGCCGCCAGTGATGGTCGAGCCCGAGCCGCAGACTCCGAGCACGGCGATCATACCGTTGGCGGACATGTTGGCGAAGCTCGTCCAGGAGGTGGTAGCACCTGGAGTAGTCCCAGCCTTCCAGTCCATGGTGACCATGGCGTCTACCTGGTTGGCGGCCAGCATGGGGACGCACAGCACGGCCCAGTTGCCAGTGGTCAGCGTGGCGCTGAAGGTGTCCCCGGAGTTCGCCGCGCCCGTGCCGCCAGCCTGGTTGAGCATGACGAACGCGTCCATGCGCATCACGCCTGCGGTCACCGTGTTGGTTGAGGCCAGCGGGTACCAGGTGATGTTGCTGTTCGCGACGGTGTAGGCCGAGGTGGAGTCGTTCACCGCGACGGCCACCTGGTAGACGACCGACTCCGTGTCCGTGATGCCGAACTGGCCGCTGGCCGTGGTGCCGTTGCCGTTGTTCTGGTTCAGGTTCGCGGTGTCCGCGCCGGCCAGCATGAATGGAGATGCGAACCAGAGCACGCCGTACTGCTGGGAGGTATTCGAACTGACGGTCAATGTCGTCGAGGTCGTGATCGGGAACTCGATGTTGGCCGTGAACGCGTACACCGCGCACTGCGTGCCCGACGCGCCGGCCTGAGCGGAGTCCACCAGGTCGTAGATGTTGCCCGCGCTGTCCGTGACCTGGATGTCGCCGACGAACGTGCTGGACTCGATCAGCACGAGCGCAGCGCCCAGGGCGCACGAGGACGACGACGCGCTGGTGGTGCCAACGCTGGTGGTGTACGTCGTGCTCGCGAGGGACTGCATGGTGCCGACGCCGCTGACCGCCGGGGACTTCATCCAGGAGCCCTGCGCGGTGTTCAGGTCGAGCGCGCCCATGCCGCCGTTGTTGTGGATAAAGTTCGAGCTGCCCGAGCCGCCCGCCGCGCCCGCCGCCGAGTTGGCCGCAGCCGCGACGCCGCCATTCGCGGACACGATGGTGCCGGTGGTGGGCACGGTGCCGAAGGTGGTAGCGCCGCCGTTGGTCGCGGCGTTGGTGTTGACCGAGTAGGTGAGCTGCACCATGCCGTTAGCGCCGGCAGCGCCGAGGTAGTTCACCTGGGCCGCTGAGCTGGTGGCCTTGGACGCAGCCGTGGTGGTCACCAGAGGGACGCTGGTGTAGCCGCCACCGCCACCGCCGCCCGGTGCCTGCCCGACTACCGGGAAGCCCGGCTCAGGCGCTCCAGCGCCGCCGTTGCCCCCTTGGCCGGTGCCTGTGCCGCCCGTGCCCGCGCCGACCCACTTGCCGCCGATCGAGGACGCGGGACTCGCGCCGCCGACACCGCCCGGACCGAGCAGGCCCGCCGCGCCACCGCCGCCGCCGCCCGCAGGACCCGGAGAGCCGCCGCCGCGCCCGCCCGGCCACACGATGCTGCCGATGGCGTCATGGCCGGGAGCAACCGCGCCGTAGCCGCCGCTGGTACCACCTGTGATACCGCTGGAGCCGCCGAGGGTGGACGTGAACGCCTGGCTGCCGACCGTGGATCCGGGCGGGCCGAACCAAGAGCCCTGACCAGCTCGGGACGCCACCTGGGCAGACGAGGTGCCGGTGTCCGGCTTGCCGCCGTTGCCGCACCAGAGGTTGTAGGTCGTGCCGGGGACGACGGTCTGGAGGATCTGGCTGTAGCCGCCTCCGCCGCCGCCACCGCCACCGGCAGCTCCGGCCGCGCCCGCGCCCCACACCTCGGCGAGTACCTGGGTGACATTGGGCGGGCAGGTCCAGTGGGACAGGCCGGGGTTGGTGAACTGCACCACCGTGTTCGAGATCTGGGCCGGCTGGCCGCCCGCGCCGATCGACCACGGGACCGCGATGCCGGGCATGACGTTCAGGACGGGCTCGCAGGCGTACTCCCCGCCGCCGCCCCCGCCGCCGATGGCCGCGCCCGCGTTCGCGAGAGCCAGCATCTGGGCGGCGTTGAGCACGGTCGGCAGGATGCTGAACTCCTGCATCAGCCCCGCGAAGAAGTTCGAGACGGACTCAGGGTTGTACCCGATGCCGATCTTGTTGGCCTTGCCGAGGCCGAGCGCGCCCGTGAGCGCCGCCGTGGCCACCTGGAGGCCGTTGACGTACAGCCTCACCGTCGCGCCGTCCCATGTGAACGCGCAGTGCGTCCAGCCGGTGGCCGGGATGACCGACGCGGCGCTAGCCGACCCGATCGTGGTGCCATTGCCGACCGCTGCGGTGAGAGTGTATGGCGCGGTGCTGCTGATGTACATGTTCCAGCCGGAGTTGTCACCGCTCGCGCTGTTGGCGTTGGCGATGAGCGACGCGAACGCGCCCTCCGAGACGTTGTTGCAGTTGATCCAGCCCGAGATGGTCATCCGCTTGAGGCCGGAGACCTGGAAGGGGATGTTCACCTCGGACGAGGTGCCGTTGAAGCTCGTCGAGTCGTTGCCCACGACGGCAGAGTTCACCTGGCTGAAGGTGACGGACGTGCCGGTGCCGGGGTGGTTGCCGGAGGACGAGTCGCCGGCGCTCGCGGACAGCTTCCACCACCCGAGCGGCTGGTACAGGGCGATGAAGCCGTCGTAGGACAGGGCCGACCCGCCCGCGCCGCCGCCCGCGAAGCACTCTGCCTGCACCTGGTAGACGCCCGGCGGCGTGACCCAGTTGCCAGTTGCCGGGCTGGTGATCTCCTGCACCATCTGCTGCGCGGCCGGGAGCTGGCACTGCACGTTGATGGGAGCGCGGGCCGAGCCCGGCAGGCCGAACAGGTTGTAGACGGTTCCCCGCGGAGAGATCTGGTTGGCCACCGTCTGCGGGTTGGCGACGAGCTGGTTAAGCCAGCAGTGCATGCGCACGTAGCCGGTAGCGCCGGAGCCCGACCAGTTCGAGACGGACAGGGTGTAGCTCAGCACGGAGTCGTAGCTGAACTTCTGGCTGCCCTGCGGGATCGTGGTGTTGATCTGCGTCCACTTGGGCGTCGTGGGGGTCGTGCCGTACGTGACGCTCTTGGTGGTCGAGCTGAACTTGAGCGTGCGCCCGCTGGTGTCGGTCAGAACCCACGACAGGGTGACGTTCGAGATGAACTTCGGGTCCTTGGGCCACTGCGTGTCGTACGCCTGCCCGAACCACAGGGACAGGGTGCTCAGGCCCACGATCGACTGGGGCGTGGCGAACAGGCCGGTGTAGTTGGCGGCCGGCCACGGCATGTGCATCGGGATTGGCGTGGCGTAGTGCGCGGCGGACGTGCCGGCGACGGCTGCGTACTGGGACTCCAGGTTCCACGTCGAGCCCGGCGCGATGGCCATCACCAGCATGCAGGCTGCGTACGGCGAGCTGCCGGAGTACGAGGACGTGGCGGTCTGGGTGTTGGTGCCGTTGCCTAGATTCCAGAAGCCAGCCACTTCCGCAGAGCCGTTGATGGCGTTACCGACCGACGCGGTGAATCCGGCGGGCGTGCCCGCGACCTTGGTGTTGTTGTTCGAGAACAGGGCGAGGCAGTAGGTGCTGGACTCGGCGCTCTTGTTGGAGGACACTGCGGGCGAGGCGCTGGAGCCGGTTGTGCCGTTGGTGCCGGCCACGTCCACGCTGGCAAGGCCGTTCACTCCCATGACGTTCGCGGCCATGTTCTGGCTGTTGTTCGTCGTGATCGTGAACGAGTCAACGCTGGGCGTCAGGCCGTTCTTGATGGCCGGGGAGGTGAAGACCCACAGGCTGGTGGCCGGGGCGCTGGCATTCTGCTCGGTCTTGGTCAGCGTGTAGGGGTTGTTCCGCGAGTCCACGCAGGTAATCGTCTGCCCCGTGGCGTTCGGGGCGGTGACCGCGACCACAACTCCGTCGCCCTTGGGCACGGGGCCGAGGGTGAGCGGGATGGCGAGGGAGGTAGCGGAGTTCACGGTGCCGGTGGCGACGCGGCGGATGCCCCCGGTGTTCACGGTGTAGTTGTCGAGCGTCACTGCGGTAGCGGGCGTCGCCTTGTTGAGCAGCGGAGCCGCGAACGCCAGATCCTGGATGCCGTCCACGTCGCTGCGCCCGTACGGGAGCGCCTGGATCGTGAGCGTGATCATCGCGATCGGGTAGTTGGCCTTGCCGATGGCTGAGTTGCTCGCGCTGCCACCCTGGCTGTAGTTGAAGCCGTACAGCGGGGTGCTGGGGAGCGCGCGGAAGCAGTCGAAGACCATGGGCAGGCCGCTGTCGGCCGAGGTCCACTTGATCTGCCACGTCTGCTGGTCGATGAGCGCCATCAGGTACTCACGCGCGGCCAGCACCTGGTTCATGCCCCCGGCCACCGTGCCGAAGATGATGATGGGCAGGCTGATGGTGCGGTTGCTGGCGCGGTAGCCGAACGGGCGCTCCCCGTCGAGCAGCATGGAGGCCACGACGTCCTGCGTGGGCTGCGGCGCGTTCAGGTCGTACGATGCCTCGTAGCCGAACGCAGCGGAGTTCATGGACGGCGGCGCGAGGATGCGGTAGGTGGGGCCGACGCCGTTGGAGTCGAGCAGGAACGGGATCTGGGAGGGCACGCCCTGCACGCCGCCCATGACTTCGATCGTGTCGCTGAGCACCAGCGAGTCGCTGTCCTGCGCGATGATCGGGCTGTACTGCCAGGTGACGGTGTTCGTGGTGTTGGTCGGCGTCCACGGGAACGCGGTGTAGGTGAACGCGTAGTTGAAGTTGACGAAGACGTTGTTCTGGTCGATCACCTGGGCCTGGAAGACCGCGAAGGTGTTGGCGGCGGCCGGAGTTCCGGCGGCGGTGACGGTGCAGACAGCGTAGACGGAAGAGGCCGGAGCTGCGGTGGCCCCGGTTGACCAGGTGACCATCGCCCCGGCTGCCATCGAGCCCGAGTTTGCGGTGACGGTGCCGGTCTGCGTGTTCGTCGCCGAGAAGAACGTCAGGGTGAGGTTGATGCCAGCGTTGAACAGCGCGAGGAACTCGGCAACTGCCGTCGCGGTATAGGAAACTCCAGCGGTGACGGGAATCTGCTCACCCTGCATGCCAGGATTCGCATGGACGCCATCGCCCTGAATGCTGAGCCAGTACGGGTAATTACCCGTGCCCGAGTACGCTGCCACCAAGCCTCCAAATGCCTGCCTGGGCCAACCTCAGCGAACTGGGCGCTCCCTTCACGCGCAGCCTACTAGCTCAGCCCGAATGGGTAAAGGTCACCGCTTCGATCGCATGCCAGCGCCCACCCCGCCGTTGATTGCCTTGGCGAGGTTGTAAGGCTGCTGCTGTCCCTGGTTGGCGAGCGTCTGGAGCAGTCCGATAAGCTGCTGTCCCTGCGCCTGCGTCATCGGCTGCATGAAGTTGTCGCCTCCGGTGTTGTGTCCGGGGCTGACCATCTCGGGGCCGTTCTCGGCGAAGCTGTACGGCACGCCGGAGTTGACGCCGAATCCCAGGACGGGCTCCGAGATCGTGCCGCCCGCGCTGAACGGCTTGACCTGCGATGCCTTGCCGATGGCGTTGGCTGCTGCCTGAGCGGGAGCGGCCTTGCCGTTGCTGTTCATAATGGACGTCGCCAGCGCGAGGCCCTCGGGGTGCACGTCGTTGATGCCGTAGCGCTCGACGCCCTTGCCCCACTCGTTCGCAGCCTCCAGAACCGAGGTCGCCCGGTTCATCTCGCTGATGACGCCCCAGTCACCCGACGTCGAGATGAACTTGATGATCATCGGGAGCTGGGTGGACAGGCCGCCCTGGAATGCCGCGTTGGAAATCGTGCCCGCCGGAGTCCAGCCGATCAGACCACGACCGCCTGTGCCCTGTGCCATCGGGTTCCAGGTGGACTCACCCCAGATGGAGGCGATAGCTCCGGCCGCCGCGATCGGCGTCATCTTGGCGTACGACTCCAGGTACTTGAAGATCGCCGCGCCGTTCGCCATCTCGCCAGCACCGGCCGGCCCGAGCGGTCCGCCATCGGGTCCGCCCTCAGCCGACGCCTGAGCTGCCGAGAGAGCAGACGAGGTGACGTTCGAGAACTGGGCGTTGACCGCCTGGGCGAACTGAACGACGTCGTTCTCGACGCCCTTGGTCGCGTTGACGTTGCCCGACGAGATGATGGGCTGCTCTCCGATGAGGCCGCCCGAGGCGAAGCCCGGCACCTTGTAGCCGCCTGCGGCCATGTGGTTAGCCACGGACGCCGCGTGCTGCGGCGGGACGATCAGCTCACCCGGCTTGGCCATGACGTGCACGGAGTCGGTGTTGCTGTGGTTGCCCGAGATCCATGCGCCGGCCGCAGCGTGAATGTCCTGGGAGATGCCGATGGCCGGGTTGGTCTTGGGGTTAGCACCCTTGGGCGTGAGCACGCCACCACCACCGCCGAGCACGATGCCCGCAGCGGAGATCTTGGCCGAGATGGAGCCCGATCCGGACAGGAGTTCCTGCACGGCCACGTTGTAGGGCGAGCCGCCGGCCAGGTTCTTCAGCGATCCCCACAGAGCGTCGGCCGCGCTCTTGTTCAGCCCGAACTGGCGGGCCGTCTTCTCGAATGCGCTCTCGGTCTCGCCCGCCTTGGAGGACAGGGTGTCGAGGTACTGGTTGCGCAGCGTGTTCCACAGGGTGTTGGCCTGCGAGGTGGTGAGGTCGAGGCCCTGCTTGGCGAGGTTGATGAAGCTGGCCTTGGCCGCGTCGCCCTTCTGGGCGATCGTGTCGAGGTACTGAAGACGCAGCTCGCCCCACAGGGCGTTCGCCTGCTGGCTGGTGAGGTGCAGGCCGTTCATGGCGAGGTTGACGAACTGGCCCTTGGTGGTGGTTGCCTTGTTCGCGAGGACGTCGAGGCCCTGCTGCCGCAGCATCCCCCACAGTTCCTGCGCCTTGGTGGTGGAGAGGTGCAGGCCGTTCTCGGCGAAGTTGATGAACGCGGCCTTGGAGTTGTTGGCCTTGCCCGACACCATGTCGAGATCCTGCTGCTTGATGTTGTTCCACAGCGTGGTCACCTGCTGGGAAGTCATCTTCAGCGCGCCGGTCGCGAAGCTCATGAACGCCGAGGCGGCGGCCTTGGCCGCAGCGCCCGCGCGGTTGGAGGCGGCAGCCTGAGCATCGAGCTTGTTCTGGTTGGCGATCAGGTCGGCGTTCAGTACGTTGAGGTTCTGGCTGCTCATGCCGAGGGCGTGCGCCATGCTCAGCGTCATCTGCCGGGCGGTCTCAGCGCCAACGCCGGAGCGCACGAGCGCGTCGTAGTACTGGGTGCCCGTGAGCACCGTGGCCTTGGTGAGCTGCCCGTTGGCGGAGGCCAGAGCGTGCCCGAACGCGGTCATCTTCTGCGCGCCGCCGTCGAGCGCGAACACCAGCTTGTCCTGGGCGGCGATGGCAGTAGCCTGCATGGCCCCGGTCAGCGCGTTGGCCACCGAGACGACGTTCTGGATCGAGCTGGCGAGCGTGCCGTTGACGTGCTGGAGAGTCTGCGCGGCTCCGGCGGCACCGCCCTTGCCAAGCCACTTGGTGAGCTTCTGCCACGTGTTGACCGAGCCGTCCGCACGCTGGGCCAGCGCCACGATGCCCGCCCGGGCCGACTCGTTCGCGCCCGCCATGGGGACGAGCTGCTGGATAACGGCCTTGATGCCCTGGTTGGCCAGGTTCTTCTGCGCCTGCGTCGCGCCGCCCGTGGCCGCGGTGTAGGTGGTAAGCGCGCTGACCTGTGCCTGGGCTCCGCTGAACACCGACTGGAAGTCGCCGCGCAGGGTGAGGCTCTGGGCGTTCAGGCCCGTCATGGAAGCGCCCGCGACCTTGGCGTCCTTGGCGAACGTCTGGATGCCCTGCTCGAACGGGACGAACGCGGCCTCGCCGCCCTCAACGGTGCTGATGTACGTGCCCCACGCGCTGTTGAGGGCCTGGACGTTCTTGAGCTGGCTTGAGGCAGCGAAGTTCATCGCGGCGATGTTGGAGGCAGCCTGCCCCTGGCTATTGCTCATGAAGCCAATAGCCTTGGTGTAGTTGTCGATCTCCTGCACGATCACCGCGAGCTGCTTGGGCGTCGCCGTGTTGACCGTGTTCCACTTGATGCCGAGCGCGGTGGCCACGCTGATCGCGTTGCCCATGCCCCCGGCGGCCTTGGCCACGGCCAGCTCGTTCTGCGCGGCCGGGGTGGCGGCCTTGGCGATGTCCTGGAGGTTGGTGACGTACTCCTGGACCGCCGCCGCCGGGAACGGCTGGTAGACCGGCTGGCTGTTGGGTCCTGCGCCCTTGTTCGCCCCGGTGCCGCTGCCGTACGGCCCGACAGCCCCGCCGCCCTTGACCGGCGTGTACGGCCCGACCGCAGCCGCGCTCGTCTCGGCCTTGGCCAGCTTGTTGTAGGTGTTGGTCAGGTTCTCGATCGCCTGGCCGGTCTTGATGACGGCGTTGGTGGTGTTCGTGAAGATGGTGTTGGGGTTGGAGTTCTGGATCGACTGGACCAGAGCCTGACCCATCTTCTGGATCGCGTCGGTGGTCGAGCGCAGCGCGAAGTACAGCCCGACGCCGATAGCCGCAGCCGCCGCGATTGCCCAGCCTGCAATCGGCACGTCAGCGAGCACGGCCCCGGCGTCGCCGAGGAGCTTGATGCCCATGCCCGCGACCCGGCTGCTGCCGGTGACTTCCGAGATCGCGCCGCCCGCGTTGGAGAGGTCACGGCCCCAGTTGACCGCTGACTTGGCGCTGTTGACGAAGCCGCCGACCAGGTTGCCGAGGCCGGTGCCGAGCATGGCGATCTTGGATCCGCTGCCCTCTACCTTTGCGCCGGTCTCAGCGACGGTGGCACCTGCGGACAGCGCGTTGCGCCCGAAGGTCAGGAAGAGGGTGGACGCGAGGCCGAGGTAGAAGATCGCGCCGTGAACTGCAAGGCCGATCTTGAGGAGCGGCTGGAGGAACTGGAGCACGTCGGCCGCAGCGCCCAGGATGTCCGTGCCGAGGTGCAGCAGGATCGTGGCGTAGCCGGGCACCGACTCGAAGAAGATCGCGAGGATCTTGCCGACGTTCCCGAACGCCTCGCCCAGCTCGTGAAGGTCGTTCGCGCCGCCCTGAATGAACTTCGCGAAGCCGCCTCCGCCGCCCTGAACGAGCTGGTCAATGTGAGCGCCGAGCACATCGAACAGGTGTCCAATGCCCTGAAGCACAGGGGTCAGCTTGCCCGAGCTGGTCTCGATCGCGGTCAGGCCAGCGCCGAAAGCGTCCCAGATCTCCGGCTTGAGCGCCTGCGACAGCTTGGTCAGGCCGGTAGTGAGCCCGTCCATGGGCGTGTTAGTGGCGCTCATGACCGCCTGGACGGTCTTCCACTGCGCGACAACCTGCTTGGCGTCCTGGAAGCTCGCCGCCGCGAAGATGCCCATGGCGATAGCGGCCGGACCCCACACGGCGGCAGTCTCGATGACGGCCTCAGCCAGGATGTGCCAGCCGGACGCCTGCGCGATGACGTTGGGGAAGTGCAGGGCGCTCAGCGCGCCGCCGAACAGCGGGATGTGAACTTGCAGCGCGGAAATCGCCGCGCCCCAGATGCCGTAGCTGCGGCCCATCCGCGTAGTGATCGTGTCGTTGTCGCTCTCCACTGTGGAGAGGTTCATCAGGGCGCGCATGAAGCTGTTGACGCCCGCCGTGGTCGTGGCAAGGCCAGCGCCGCTGGCGAGGTCGATCGTGCCCGTGTTGTGGGTGTCCAGCGTGGACTCGGCGGCCTTGAGCGCGACGATCTTGGCCAGCGCCGGCATGATGTTCAGGTTGACATCGTTGCGCGCGTTCTGTTCCTGGATGAACTGCCCGAGCGAGGCGTTGGCCGTCTTGAGCATCTGCATCTTGCCGAGTGCGGGCAGGATGTTCCAGTTGGGCGAGACCTTCTCGGCGTTCAGTTCCTTGACGAACGCGTCGTAGGTGCCCTGGACCTTGGCGAGCTGGGCAGGATTGAGCTGGAGCCCCACTTCCATATCCTTGCCGGACAGGAACGCCTGGAGCTGCGTCTGCATCTTGCCGAGCGAGGCCGAGTCCAGCCGCGTGCCGACGTCGATTGTGTGGGCCTTGGTGTAGGCCGCGAGCTGCGCCACCATACGGGCGGCCGAAGACTTGTCCAGGTTGACCCCGACATTGATCGGGTTGGCCTTGCTGACCGCCTTGAGCTGCGTGCCGATCTTGGCGACGTCGGCCTTGTTGAGCTGCGCCCCGACATTCACCTCGGGCCGGACGGCGGCGGCGTCCTTGTCTACCGCAGCGCGCAGTTGCGACCCGAACTGGTCAGTCTGGGGAAGGATCGCGATATAGGCTTCGCCGAGTAGCCGTGCCATTACAGGGCCACTCCGTACAGAGCCTCAGTCATGAACGCGTACTCGTGATGGATCTGCTTGGCGGGCTTGGTCAGGAACAGCGTCGGCCCGTAGTTCACGTTCACCCCGCCGTACATATTGCCGGCCTTGTTGTAGCCGAATGCGGCGTTAATCGAGCTGACCAGCGTCAGGCCGGGAAATTCGATCGAGGGGTACGACGTGGACTTAGCCGGGCTCCACGACATGTTCTTGAGATCCTTGCGGGGAGCCATGGCGCGGGCAATCGCGGCAGCCTGGATCCCGAGCCCCTGGATGTAGTGCCCGACGAGCCCGTCCGGGCTGTGAAGCATGTCGTCCAGCTCGGCCTCGTCTATATCCACGCGCACGGCCATGCCCCACCTCCAGTCTACGTACAGCTTATTCGGGTGCTACGCCATGTGCCAGCTACTTGACGCCCTCACCGCGCTTGCCCCGCGGGCCGGCCATGTAGTTGCCTGGGATCTCCTCGTCGTTCTGACGCCAGTCGGCCGTGACGGGGGTGTCGTCCCACTCCTTGCCGGTGGCCTTGTAGAACGCCTTCATCGCTTCCATCGCCTGCGCGGCCGGGTCAACCTTGAGCCCGATCTTCTCGTGCCAGCGCTCGATGATGGTCTCAACCGGATCGTCGGCTTCCTTCTTGTTCCCAGACCAGCGGAACTCGCGGTCCTCGGCCCGGAACTCGTCGGTCTGCCAGGCGATGGCCATGTTCACCGCTTCGCGCGGTGTGAAAGTGTGCAGCCCTCGGCCGTGGGACAGCAGGAGCCGCCCGTCGATCAGGGTGTAATAAGCGAGGAGCCACCTCAGGAGGTTTCTGGCTGCTCGGTAGGGACCGCCGCGATCACCTCGGCCGCCGCCTCCTGGAACTTCAGGAAGTCCGGCCCCTTGGCCTTGGACGCCTTGGCGTGCACGCGGAACTCGTCCCACTCATCGGGGTGCACGATGTCCTTGAGCATGTAGAACAGCGCGGCGAGCTGGGGGCCGTTCTGCGGGTCGGCCGAGTCGTTCGCGGCAGCCCACTCCATGAGGGGCATGAGACCCTGCTCGGTGTCCACCTTGAACAGCTTGCCGCACAGCGGGGCCTTGGTGCCGTCGTTGGTCTCGACAGCGCGATCGTCCTCGGGGACGCGGGCGTCCTGATCCTGCACCGCGAGCTGCATGGTGGACTCGCTGACGCGAGGCTTGCGCGCGGCAGGCTGACGCTTGGTGGGGGTTTCCGTGGAAGCCACTTGTCATGCTCCGATCATCTGGTAGGCTAGCGCTCGTTGGTGACGCCGCCGGCCCAGATGACCGGCACGAAAGCCCCTCGACGACCAATCGAGGGGCTTTCGCCATTGATCAGGTACCGACGATACCGACAGCCGGGTAGCGGGCAACCTGAGTCGCCGCGTTCCACGTGCTCTTGAACGTCACGGCCGAGGCCACGCCGCCAGCGGTGCTGAAGTCGGGGAGGATGGCTCCGAAGAAGTACTGGCCCGGAGACGCACCCTGCACGCCAAGCAGCGACGGGTACAGGTAGAAGTTTCGGCTCAGGCCGTCAACCGACGCGGTGTACGTCTGCGCGGTCGCGGTGTCGAAGAAGCCGGTGAAGTCGCCGGACGCGTCAGGAAGACCCGCCACCCAGACGAGGTTGGTGTCACCGAGCGCGGTCACATCGACCTTGGCGACGGTGAAGTTGATGGTCCAGTCGCTAACGAACGCCAGCGGGGACGCCACCGCAGTACCAGAGGCAGCTCCACCTCCAGGGCCGGTTGCAGCGAGGTAGACCATGCCGTTACGGCCATGGATACGCGACACGGACAGTCACCCTTTCCGGGGTTCGTTCCTGTGCCGGCTCCGTGCACTGTGCGCACGACCACGACGGGGGTCCTATGCCCAGTGTAGGGAGTGCTACCTCAAGGGGAAAGAGGCTTGTCCAGAACATGATGCTGGCAATCACACCATGTGTAGCCGGGGCAGTACTCCGGCCCGTGAAGCTGGGTGACGTGGTAGAGCAGTCCCCGATTGACTTCCTGCTTCTGGTGAGCGTCCTTGGCGGCGACCAGAAGCTGGCCAACCCCGCCCGCCTGCTCGATCTCATGGCGGACAACGCGCTCGCATTCGGTGATCAGCTCACCGGACGAGTGAGGAAAGCCCTCGGTGGTGCACACGCCGACCCGCCACATCACGGCGGCCTTACGGCAGGGCAGGCAGATCACAGTACTCCGGCCTCTTCCATCCACTTGCAGGCGTTGCGCGCCGAGGAGCTGAACGTGCGGTCGTAAATGCGGTCGCGGGCCATGCCCGCCCACTTCGTCCGCAGCTCGTCGTGCGCCACCCACCACTTGATCTTCTCGGCCGCGTCACCAGGGCCGGAGAACGTGGGTAGCACATCAGGTATACCAAGCGCCGGGTTGCCGCCGAACACCTCGTCGGACTCGGGGCGCGAGTCGCGCAGGAAGAACAGGCCGCAGGCGGCCATTTCAACTTCACGCGGTCCCATCGCCCAGCCCTCGCCGACGTGCTCGGCCTCGCCCTCGCGCCGGTAGAAGTTGATCCCGGTCTTGCTGATGCGATAGATGCGCGCCGTCTCGGAGTTGTCCACGCAGGTGTCGGGCTCGTGCCGGAGGAACTTGAGGATGTCGGCGTACTCGGGCAGCACGTGGTCCCAGCCGTTGCCGCCGAAGGACACCTCCAGGCCGGTGAAGTCCATTTCGTGGAAGAACTTCTGCCGCGAGTTGAATGCCGTGCCGATGAACGTGAAGTCGGATTCCTTCTTGAGGCCGAGCGCATCCGGATAGTGGACGTCCGGGTCGTAAGAATGCGGCGCGTACTTCACCGGGATGTCCAGGTCGCGCCACGCCTGTATATTCGCCGGGTCGTTGAGCAGGTTGAGGTCGGCGAACTGCCCGCGGACCATCTGCTCGTCATCCTGGTACGGGCTCTCGGTGTGCAGCATAACGATCTTGTGGTTGCGCTCTCGCAGCACCTGGAGCGTCGCCGCATTCTGGAAGAACCCGCTGATGAAGAAGATGACATCGGGCCAGAACAGGTAGCAGGTCTCCATCAGGCCGGCCGTGGCGTGCTGGGTGACGTGCAGCGGGTCGGGCATTGCCTGCTTGGTCTCGATCCGGCCGTGCGAGCAGGGCTTGGGATCGTTCGTCGGCATCAGCGCGTTGCCATAGAACGTGAGCCGCTCGTTGGTGTTGTACACCATCACCTGGTGGCCGAGCTTCTTGAACGCCTTGTACCAGCCGTTGTGCACGTCGGCGACGGAGAAGTCAGGCCCCGGATGGACTAGGAGAATCCTCGCCATCGAAATCACCCTTATCGAAATAGCCGGTGAACTCACCGGACGCGTCCTTGAGTCCCGCGAGCATGCCTGATGAGTACTTGATGTCGGAGAAGTCCATGTTCAGGCCCGAGACTTCGATCTCAGTCTTCTCGCCGGGGATTATGAGCCCGAGGCATGTTTCCCTCTCCGGGCCGTAGAAGAGGATCTTCGCGTTCTTGTTGTGGATGCGGCTCATCGCCAGGTGCCATCCCTGTTGATCTTGGGGTAGCCGGTGCCCCGGATGGTGATCTCCGGGTAGCTCGAAACCCAGGCGAGATTGGCGTCGCCGATGGACGAGACATCCACGCGGGGGACGCGGTAGTCGATGTTGAAATCGACGAGTTCGAGTTCCACTTCCTCACCCGGCGTCTTGATCTCCAGGCCGAGGCAGGTCGTGCGCACCCTTTCCGGGCCGGTCAGGATGACCTTGGCGTGTGCTGGGTAGTCCATCACTGCGTGCTCACCGTCACTGAGATCCGTGCCCCGAAATAGGGCGTGCCGTTGTAATCTACCGGACCGTAACTGATGACGTTGTTGCACTCGGCGTAGTCCACAGAGCCGCCGAGGGTGGGGTCCTGCGCGATGGCGAACGCCACGGAGACCGTCTGGTTGCCGGTGTCGGGGTCCATAGTGTTCTCGAACCCCAGCCACTGGTCGAGCATCTGCTGCACGCGGTCGGTGGTGGAGGCGTGCGCCACGATGATCAGGATGTCCAGGTTGAACTCAGCCGGGGAGAACGGTACTCCCTGGTCAGTGACCAGGCCCTCACCCAGGCAGATGCCGAACTTGGCCACGTTGGACCGTGACGGCAGGATGAGAGCGCACGGCGGCGTTATCTGGTCGAGCGGCTGCGCGACGCAGTTGAGCTGGGGGACCGCGTTAGCGGTAATAGACGCTGCCAGGGCGTCGCGCACTGCACCAAGACTAGCCACGTGACAACGATATCAGTAAGCTGCCGGGCATGAGCGCAGAAAAGCACAGTGCGGACAAGCTACCCCCCGAAGTTCAGCTACGGCTCGTGAAGAACAGGGCGGCCGAGCAGGACAGGTACCTTACCCTCGCCCGCATCGCGGACGCCCTGGAGGAGATCAACAAGACGCTGCAAGCCCCACCGCCGAAGCGTAACGAGCCAGTGCAGTTCACTCTTCGGGAGCTTCTACGGTCGTGGGCACGCCAGCTACTTCAGTGAACCGGATCGACCACGCTTCCTCGACGTTCTCGGCCTGATCGACCAGCTCGCCGTAGCTGACCATCGTGCCGTCCCCGAGGGCGTACGCCGCGTGGTCGCCGAACTGGTTCTCGAAGCCGAGGATGCGCGGGCCGGCCACAGCTCCGGCGATCGGCACGTCGATCTCCACCTCGGGCCACGGCTGGAGGGCGTACAGCATGAAGAGAACTCCGCCGATGGTCGGCCGCCTGCCGGCCCGCCCGGTCCAGTAGGCGATGTCCTCGTCGGGCAGCCGCCACTTGGTCTGGTGGTGCAGGGCGTTGGCCACGGCGGTCATGATGCAGGTGCCGGACCACTCGTTGTTGCCGTGGTGCCAGTAGCCGTTGCCGTCGAACGTCACCGTCCGCATGACGCCGAGGTAGGGCGCGGTGCGGGCCTTGGGCTTGGCTGCGGGTGCCTTGGTGGACTTACCGCCCGACGCCTTGACCGCTGGCTTGGCCGCTGCCGCCTTTTTCGCCTTGGCCTTGGCTACCTTGGACGTGCCCTTGACCGCCTTGGCCGCCCTGAGCCCGGCTGCCGCCGCCTGAGCGTTGATCGCGGCCCCAGCCCCGCCCTTGGATGGCCTGCCGCGCTTCTTGCCGGTGGACTTGCCCGCCTTGGCGGCCCGGGCCGCAGCCGCGAATATCGCCTGCTCGTAGGAGGTGGCCTGAGCTGTGTCCATGGTGCGCATGACGGCACGGTGCGCGTAGCCCTTGACGCCGCCCTGGATGTACTGCTTCCGGCCGGCGATCGTGGCGTGGTTGAACATGTCCTGCTCGATCCGCGTCCGGAGCGCGGTGTTCTGGTGGCCGAGCTGGGACTGCCGGAAGCTCTGCTTGGCGGCGTACGCGGCGATGGCCGCAGTCCGGGCGTGGCTAGTGGCTATGTTCGCCTTCTTTATCGTGCTGTACGCCGACTGTAGCCGTCCCTTTCGGAACCGCTGGGCGGCAGCGGCGAGGGCTGCGGCGCGAGCTGTGGCGTTGTACGCCTTGTTGTACGCTTTCCACTGCGCCGAGGTGAGCACGAGCCCCTTGGGCTTCGCCTTGACCTTGGTCGCGACCTTGGCCTTGGGAGCTACCTTCGCCTTGACCGGGGCCTTAGCCTTGGCTGCCATCGGGCGTGTCCGTTACGTGGGCGAAGCCGAACTTCTGCTTGCCGAACATGTCTTCCATGTCGCTGCGGCGCTCGACCTGGGAGCAGACGGTGCTGTGCGGGTCGTGGCCTAGCTGCTCGACCTCTTCACGCTGGTCGTCACTGCTCACCATCTTCACGTGCAGGAGACTCGCCTCGAAGCCCACTACCCGTCCCAGGATCTCGACTATCACCCTCATGACCGTCCCTCTCGACGAGCTTGTTCACTGCCGTCACGAGGTCCGTGAGGCCGCCAGGCGTCTCTGTGTTCAGCCTATCCGCGATCTTCCGCTGTGTCTCTCGGCTGCGTCGCCACGGTAGCACACCGACCAGCCAGCCGAGTATGCCGAGCACGCACCAGCCGACGACGGCTTTCCAGAGCGCGCCCTGGTCTTCCAGCCAGAAGTAGATGGCGTGCCAGTGCATCAGGAGTCGTCGGCCTGCATCTTGAGCACCGACTGGCCGTCCTCGTGCTCGACCACAAGCTGGGTGTCGCCACCGGGGGTCAGGGCAGCGTGGATCTCGCGCAGCATCTGGAAGTCCTCAGCCCTGTTCTGGAGCATCTCGTGCGTCTCGGAATGCGCTGCCTGGAGTTCCTTCATCTCGGCGCGAATGACCTTGGCGTCTCGCATGGACTGGGCCATGAAAGCGATGCCGACGATCATCTCCACCATGACCGCAAGGTCGGACCACAGCAGATTCCAGCCGACGAGGCCACCGGGGAACAGGTGCGGGTTAGTCCACCAGACAATGGTGAGCACCTGGAGCGCGATGAAGACGATCCACTTGCGGTAGATGCCCATGATGCGCCAGGTGACGCGCTCGCCGAGGTTGATCATGTCCCCGGTCTGCGGGTGCGGCTTGGGCTGGTTGAGGCCCTTGTAGATCGTCTTGCAGTTCGTCCACGGATTGAACGTTCCGCGGTGACCCTTTGTCTCGGTCAGAATTGCCTTGCGCTGAGCCTCCAGCGTGCGGCGCTCGACTTCCGAGTTGCCATTAGGACTAGGCATGCGGCCTCCCCTGGTACCTACCGTCTGCGCACTGTCGAATGTCTGCTAGATGAGCCCCGACATAGATCCACTCGTCTCGATGCGTATCTAGTTTGAACTTGAGTCGGTCGTTCTCATCCTTATTCGAGCGATTGCTAGCGCCCAGCCAGTAACCGGCGAAGACTTCCCAACTCCACTCGTCCTGCATCAAACGCCTACCTTTCGACGGGTGTTGATGTACGGCCGAAGAAGTTCCACCACCCACGGGTTAGATTGGACCTTGACGATGCCGAGGTCTCCGATGCCCGCCACGCCCCACGGCGCGTCCTTGCTCTTGAACATGTCCACCGCGAGCATCATGGCCGCGTTCTGGACATTCGGCGGGACGAAATTCCAGCCCCACGTACCCTGAATCTGGATCCGGTCCTCGAACGTGAACGGCCAGATGAACGGCAGCCACTGACCAGGGCCTCCGGCGGCGTTGTTGAGGCCGGTGAGCACCTGGAGCTGCCGGTACGGACGGGGAACTCCCGCCGCGTTGACATTCCAGTTGTCGCGCCGCGACTCGGTGCCCAGCTTGAGGGTGTAGGTCGGGTTCGCGCCAGGAGAGCCGGCGAACGAGGGAGCGCCCCAGTTGGTCGAGAAGACTCCCGTGCCCTGGTAGTCGATCTTTACCACTGTGTTCGAAACGATGCTGGGCGTGCTCACCAGGGCGTCGATCGGCAGCGTGTAGATGTTGTCGTTCATGAACGTGCGCGTCTCGGCGATCTGGTAGAAGTGCTCGCCGCAGTACTCGTTGATCCAGTTGGTGACGCACTGGATGGCGAGCTGGATCTCGAAGTCGTTCGCGGTGTCGGAGTTCGGGATCGACAGGCGCGACTTGAGTTCTTCCTTGCCCACGTACCAGTACTGCATGCCGAGGCCGACCTGGGTCAGCGCGACGATGCGGAAGGTGCCGGGCGTGGTCTGCTGGACGCTGTTGCCCGAGCCGATCCACACGAACGTCCACAGCCCGGCCGAGGTGAGGCCGTCGAGCGTCAGGCTGTAGTTGCCGGTGCCCGTGCGGGTGACGACGTTGAGGCCGGAGCCCGCCGCGTAGGTGTACGTGGTGACGTTGCCCAGCGGGTCGGTGACCACGCAGGAGATCGCAGTCGGGTCGGCCGCGACGCCCGTGAGGTAGTTGATGAACTGCACGGGGATGACCGCAGCCGCGTCCACGGCGTTGTCGTAGTAGACGGTGGCGCTCATAGCGTGATCCAGGTGATCGAGCCGTAGATGGCAGTGTTCTGTAGACCCGAGAACACCACGTCGATGCGGTAGAAGGTGTTCGTCTCGGCCGTCAGGTCAGCGCGCGGGATCGCCACGGTGCACAGCCCGCCCGAGGGGCTGGTGATCGTGATCGCTGGGCTGCCGCCAGCAGACGAGAGCAGCGTGGCTCCCCCGTCCGGGGTTCCGGCAGCGGTCTTGAGGTACATGTTGATCGTCGCGCCGGTCAGGTTCAGCGGGGAGCCGCTAGACGTGATGGCGACGTTGACCGTCTCGTCGTTGTTTTCGGCGAGGGTCAGGGCAATTTGCTGCATTGTCCATCCCGTCAAAGATCCGTCAATCGTGGCTACTCCTACAGTACCTCCGTAGGTGTTCGCCTGCGAGGAGCACGATCCACCGAGGTTCGGAAGCGTGATCGAACCGTCGATGGTCGCCGGAGTGACCCCGCCGCCGTAGTTCAGCAGCGTGAGGGTGCCGCCGTAGGTGTTGGCCACCGTTACGGCCGAGCCGTCGATGGTGACCGGCGTGATGGTGCCGTTGTAGGTCACAGGCACAGCGCCGCCGCCGTAGTTCAGCAGCGTGAGCGTGCCGCCGTAGGTGCTGGCCACCGTGGCGGCGGTGCCGTCGATCGTCACCGGAGTGCACACGGCGTCGTAGGTCAGGGGCGTGATGCCGCCGCCGTAGGTGCTGGCAACCGTGGCTGCCGTGCCGTCGTAGGTGACCGGCGTGATGGTGCCGCCGTACGGGAACTGCCCCACCGCGCTGCCGCCCAGGGCCAGGGGACTCCGCGGCGGGAGGACGAACGTGGGGTTGTAGGCAGAACCTACAGCAGAAGCTACACCTGCACCCACGACTGTAGCTATCGAGGGCGTCTGGGAAGTTCCTGTGGCGAGCGCGGCAGTCGGCTTGGGTCCGACGCCCATAGTGGTACCAAAAGCGGTACCAGTGGCCGTGGCCGCCGTGGGCTTGCCGGTGATGCCGGTGCCGGCGTTCGAGGCCGCTCCGGTGGCCTGGGCCACGCCTGCGGTGACGACGAGGTTGGTCTTGGGATTGAACGCAGCACCCGTAGCCTGTGCTACAGCGGGTGTTACACCGAGCGTCTGTGTGGCGTTGAACGCAGCACCGGAGGCGGTGGCCGCAGTCGGGGTAGGACCGACACCCGGCGTCGGGTTGAACGCAGCGCCCGTGGCCGAGGCGAGCCCGGCGTTGCCGGTGCCACCGCTTGAGGTGCTGGCCGAGGCGTTGAACGCCGTGCCCGTGGCCGTAGCAACCGTGGGGGTCGGGCCGACGCCGGGGGTGGGGTTCGAGGCCGCACCGGTAGCCTGCGCCACGCCTGCGGGGAAGGTGATGTTGGTGCTCGGGTTGAACGCGGCACCCGTGGCGAGCGCGGCAGTCGGCTTGGGACCGACACCCGGAGTGACATTGTTGGCCGCACCGGTAGCCTGCGCTACTCCAGCGGGGAAGGTGAGGTTCGTGCTCGGGTTGCTTGCGGCACCAGTAGCCTGCGCTACTCCGGCCGTGACCGTGAGGTTGACCGTGGCGTTGTTCGCAGCGCCCGTGGCCAGCGCGACGCCAGCAGGAACTCCCAGGACGACGGCAGGGTTGGACGCAGCGCCGGTAGCCTGGGCGACTCCGGCAACGACGACGAGGTTGACTGTGGCGTTGTTCGCAACGCCGGTAGCGGCGGCCTGCGGCGGCTTGGGGCCGACTCCGGGCAGCACGTTGAACGCAGCAGCGGTGGCCGAGGCCAGACCAGCGCTAGCGGTAACTCCTGTGGATCCACCCGTGGCGTTGAACGCGGCACCCGTTGCAGTGGCAGCGGTCGGCGTGGGTCCGACACCCGGTGGAGGCGCGTTGGCTGCGCCCGTGCCCGATGCCAGTCCGGCAGGGAAGGTGATGTTGGTGGCTGGGTTCAGGGCTGCGCCCGTGCTCAGCGCTGCGGCCGGTACAGGCTTGATGGTGAGGGTCGGGCCGAGACCGACACCGGTAGCCAAGGCGACACCCGCAGGTATAGTCAGCGCTACGGCAGGGTTGAACGCAACTCCGGTGGCCGAGGCGAGCCCGGCATTCGCGGTAAGGGTGACCGGCCCCTGAGAGGTGTTGATCGCGAAGATCGTCGTGGTGCCGGTCGGGTCGGAGCCGAAGTCACCACAGAAGATCGAGAGTGGCAGCGCCTTGAAGTTAGTGCCCGTGAACGTAGTGTCCGGGGTGTTGAACTGGTTAGTCCACGTGCCGGGCGAGCCCGAGGAGTCAGGCGCGGTGTCGAAGAACAAGGTTCCGCCGGCCTCGTGAACTCGCCACCAGGCCATAGTGGACGGAACGTAGGTGGTGTTGGAGATCGCCGTCTGCACCCCGGCGATGATCTTGGTGACGTTGAAGTTCGTCCCGCTGAGCCCGAAGAAGAAGCCGGTGGTGCTGGTGCCGAACGACACGCTAGTCTGCACGCTGGTGTTCTGGTACGGCGCGATCTTGAGGTAGAAGTACGACTTGGTGAGGTCGTAGATGTTGGGGGTGTTCAGCGCCGAGCTGTAGCTGGTGTCTACCTGAATGGTGATCTGGCCGGACGAGTAGACGATCGTGCCGATCGACGTGCCCCACAGCGTCGAGAGGTCGTTGGAGGCCCAGTTGTCTTGCAGCGAGCCGTACTTGGCACGGTAAAGTATGTGCGGCGCTATCGGTTGGCCGCGGCCGAGAATTGGCACCTAGATCACCACACCGAGCTGCGGGCTACTGCCTGCCCGATAGTGGTGGACTTCCCGGTCGAGGTGTCCTCCAGCGGAGGAGTGCCGACACCGTATGGCGGGACGAGAGGCTGAACATACACCGCACCGATCGCGTAGGTCGAGCTGGCGATGGACGAGGTGAAGTTGATGGTGCCGCCCGAGCCAACTCCGGCTGCGGTACTGCCGACAAGCGATCCGCAAAGGCCCGCGCTTCCGTTGTTGGAGAGGAACTTCTGCGATCCGCCGCTCTGGCTCGTGATGGTGCTGGCACCACAGGCGATAGCGCAGAGCACGTTGCCGCCTACATTGGTCGCCGGGCTGAGCGCAGGGTTAGCTGCACTGCCCCAGCCGGTGCCGTTCGACAAGACGGCTGGCTGGAAGCTCCCGAACGCCGTGGCGACCGCTTGGCCCGCGCCTGTCCAGCTAACAGACGCGCCCACGCAGACATCAGTCGTGCCGGAGAACGTAAACGAGACGGTCTTCGCACCGGACGCCTGATTGGCGATGCCGAAGAAGTACAGGTAGCCGTTGCCTGGCACATTACCGTCAGACGGGATAGCGCCGAGCAGTGTCATACTCACGCCGTTATACGTGCAGGCTACGGTGGTGCTGGATGTCGCCTCGTCGAGGCAGACAACAGCAACTACCGCCAGGTTAGAACCGACTCCGGTATGCGTCCAGGTGTGCGGTGACGTGGTACCCGACGTGGGGGTGGCAGACGATACGGCGTCGAATGCGACGGCCATAGGTCACCCCTTACTCGCGCCAGATGAGATAACAAAGAAGCGTGACCGCAGTGGTCGGGACGTTGAGCACAATCTGGCAGAACTCCTGCGTTCCCGATAGACCGACAACAGGCTCGCGGCCGAGCGGAAACTGCTTGATGTAGGTGTTGGTCGTCAGGAGCTGCGAGTCGTAGACCATGCCGGACGTGCCAGCGGGTGCTACCGTCGTGCCAGCGCTGTTCCAGGCCGAGGTTGCGACGGCGCTGGGAGCCAGCGAGGCAGGAGCGCTGATGTTGCTGTAGGGCAGGATGGTGCCCGCTGTGCCCAGGGTGGCGGCGGTGGGCGTCTGCCGTAGCAGGAGGTTCGCCCCGGCCGGCGCACCAGTCATGGACACGCCGTACTCGACGATGCTGAACTGCCGCGTGCCAGAAGCCGGAGTGGCGAGCTGGAGCATAACGCTTGCGGAACCTGCCGTACCCGAAGAAATGGGTGTGGGAACAGCCGTGGAAGGGGCAGCAAAGTTGCCCATGAAGTAGAGGTTTTCAGACATGCGTCACCTCACGTGCACGTAATGGCGAAGATTCCGGACGCATTCCAGTTGATCGTGAACGTCCCGGCTCCTGCGAACGAGGCCGCGCCGCCAAAGTAGTTCCAGCAGTAGACGTACTTGGCTGCCGCGATCGTGTTGTCGTAGACCAGGCCGCCGTACGAGGTGATGCCACCGGAGGTGATAGTCCAGGCCGGAGCGCCCGTGCTGGTGAACGTGACGACGTTACCGGAGAACGTTTCGGTCTTAGCTCCGGACGGCGCGGTGATCGCTAGACCGCCAGCCGTGTAGCCAGCAGCAGTGATCTCGTTGGCCGTGACCCACTGGCCGCCTGCGGCTAGATACACGTTGTGCGCGAGCGTGTCGGACGAGGCCGTGGCCGAGGTCGGGCTACCGTTGTACAGCGCGACGTTCACCGTGTCGCCGTGGAACGACGTGGTTCCTGATGCGGTGTAGAACGGGACCTGTGCGCCCGAGGTGTTCGCGTTTCCGTTGACGATCGACAGCATCGCCGCCGTCGAAATGTTGGAAGTACCCGAAGATGACCAAGACATCAGGTCCCCCTGATCGTGAGGAAGAACTCCCCGTTGGCGTTGGCCGAACCGCCAGCACCGTTTACGTTGACGAACCTGGCTGCCACTAGGGTCATTTCGCCGTAGCCGCCCACAGCCCCGAACGTACCGAGAGCCACGCTGCGGCCATCGATCGGGTTAACCCCGTCGTTGGTCCAGGCTTCGTGAATGTAGATCGACGTGAGCGGCGAGCTGAGCGGGCCGTAGTTTGCCAGCGCTGTGACCCTGGTAACTCCGGTCGTGTCGAACCACGGAGTCTTGAAGTTGCCCGAAGAATCCAGAGTGACTAGGCCCTCGAACAGGATGTCCTTGCGGGCGGGCGCGGGGAAGCCGGGAACTGAGCTGCTGATGCTGAAATCTGACATTACTGATCGTGCCCCTTACCGGTCGCCATGGCGACACCTGCTTGAACTACCAGGTCAGTCCACTCGACCGGCTTCTCTTCGGTCTCAGACTCACGCTGCTCGCGCTTCCTGCGCGACGCCCGGCCCATCAGGTCAGCCTCATTCGAGCGACGGGCGCGTTGACGTTGAGATCAGTGCCGTCGTCACGGGTAGTGCGGACGAGCATGTAGACCTTGCCGTCATCCCCGGTGGCCTGGGTGTCCTTGCACAGGTAGTCCTCGCGCTCGACCGCTTCGACCTTGGCCTTGACTCCGGCGCGGACGAGGGGAGCGCTCAGCGAGTGCAGGCGCGGGCAATTGTGGTACTGCGAGCTGTTCGGAGGCATGGCGGGAGTCCGGTCGGTAGTCCCACAGTTGGGGCAGTACCAATCCTGAACTGGAACGTGCAGCAGTACGGGCTCGGACCTCATACCACCAGAGTAGTTACCTGCCCGCTCGGCGCATAGCGTCCATGGCCGCAACATCTCCCATGCCGGCGGGGACGAGCTTGGTGCCGCCGCCCTTGTCCATGGCTTCCGCGAGGCCGTTGATGTGGTTGGCCCAGTTGCGCAGATCCTCCGGGCTCATCACCACGGTCAGCGTCGTCGAGGGAGTCCGGATCGTCAGCACGCCCATCTGGCCCGACTCGGGGTGCTGGATGATGCCGGTGTCGATGCGCGCCGGGCCGCCGCCGACGAGCGGGTTGTTGGTGTCCAGAAACTGCATGTTGTTCTGCTGGGGCATAGTCATGGTGACCAGACTAGTCCCTCATTTGTCTTACGTTGTCCGCACAAGATATCCTCGGGCTTGTGAGCTGGAGTTTAGCGTGACAGCCAGGGGTGTCCCCCTTATAGCCAGCCGGTGCGATAAACCGATGGCTCGCGGCGGCGTTTGTGGTATGCCGCCAAATCACCGTGGTAGGTGTCGCACACCTGAGGCTGTCCAGAAGGCGTACGCGCGCAACGTGGCCAATCGCAAGCGCGAGGCACTCAAGAGGCACCTCTGGCTCAACGCCTACAAGCTGGAGAAGGGCTGCATCGACTGCGGCTACAACGCGCACGCCGTGGCACTCGACTTCGACCACAGAGACCCTGAACTCAAGCTCTCCGGCATCGCCGAGATGCTGAGCAGTCCGTGGGCCGCAGTGCTCGCCGAGCTGGACAAGTGCGACGTCCGATGCGCCTGCTGCCACCGTGTCCGGACACACCGAAAGCCCGATACCCTCGACGGTACCGGGCTTTCCGCGTAGATTACAGGACCACCCCCCAGGACGCCGCTCGCAGCTCGTTCATTGCGACCACCTCCCAAGTTCGGGTCTATGAGCTACAGCCTAACCTCCGTGCGCCACATCCGGCGGGCTTGACCCTGGACGGCATCTATGGTCGTCTCCGGGTAGGGGCGCGTCACCATCGTGAGCTGCGCCGAGATACTCGCCTGAATGGACGTATGGCACGTCTCAGTGACGAGCTGGCTAAAGGCCACGCACTCGTCGTCAGTCAGGGCCACGCTCTCGAAGTCGTGGGTAAACGCTCTCACATCTTCACAGTACGAGGCCGGGCGATGGGACGCCAGCCTGTAGACCGGGGGATTCTCGGGGCGTTCTTGATGCGCTCGTCCAGGTTGTAGATGCCCAGCGGCGTTACGTAGCCCTGCCACACCCCGGCGAACAACTGGCAGCCCTGGTCGAAGTACGCCTGATCGACAAGCTGGGAGCAGATCATGTGGCCGGAGTCACCGATGTAGTGCTGGAGGCCCGGCACCGGGATGTGCAGCCGGTGAGCCGCGATGGCGTCGTAGTCCAGGAAGCTGTACTTGGTCCCGACGTACTTCTGCGCGCCGGTCCAAATGCTCTGGAGCTGAACTTCCGTGTACTGGGCCGCGATGTTCGTGCACCAGTAGATCTTGCTGTACTCGCTGACGTTCCCGAGCCGCGCGCCGCCGGGCTCCGCTTCCAGGATCTTCCCGTTCGGCCCGAGCAGGAACGCGTGCTCGAAGTCCTTGAAGCCCTGCCCGTTGAGGAACTGGCCGAACTTGATGAGCTTGCCCACGTCACCCGAGATGGTGGTGAGCCCGATAGTCCCGACGAGGGGGAGCGTGGCGTCCGTTGTCATGCGGTCAGTCTAGTCGAACACAGACCTCATCGGAGGCTTGGGGAACTGTTCGTAATCGAAGGGAGCATTGAGGTTGCCGGACGGCCAGATCACGCAGTCGAGCCCCGCTCCGCGGCACAGCTTGAGGCAGCCGTCGCAGGGCTTCTCGGTGACCACCATCACCATGCCCCGCGCCTTGGGGCCGGCCCGCAGCAGGGCGTTGGCCTCAGCGTGGATGGCGATGCAGGAGCCAGGGCCGGTGTCGTAGCTGGAGCCGGGCTCGACAGAGCCCTCGCACGGCCACCGGTTGCCGCAGATGCAGTCGCCCATGCCGCGCTTCTTGCCGATGTCCTCAGGGTTGCGCGTGCTGTGGACGATCGTGCCCCTGATTTCGTAGTGCTGGCCGCGCGGGCACGCTCCGTCGCTCAGGCACCCTGGCATCCCGCGCGGCGCTCCGTTGTACCCCGAGGACACCTGGTAGCCGCTGTCGGGCTCGAAGACGATCGCGCCGACCCTGCGCCGGGTGCAGTCAGCCCGCATCTCGGCCAGTACGCGCGCCATCTCCAGGTAGGTGTCGCGCCAGCTTGCCCTCACGGCTTCATCCACGCTCCAGACTTGGTGTCGTCCCAGTCGTCCACGATCGGGATCCACGGCGGCGGGTCGTCCATCTGCCACTTGCTGCCCGCTAGAATCGCGCCGTGCTTCATGGCCTGCATGACGGTCTTCTCCAGCTCGGCCTGCTTGTCCGGGTCGCGGAACGGGCGGTACATCCACACGATGTCGGCCTGCCGGTAGAAGGTGTTGCAGCCACCCCACAGGGCGCTCTCGACGATCACGGCGTCGGGGAACTTGGTGTCGGCCTGCTCTCCCATCGACGAGTCGATCTCGATGCCCCACGGCGTGAGCCCGTAGATCTGCTGCGCGAGCGACATCTTGGTGCCGCTGCCGCAGCCGACGTCCAGGAAGATCGGGCCGCCTGTCTCTGCCACCACATCGAACATGATGGCAATGAACTCCGCCGGCTGGAATGGCATGAACGGCAGGCACTCAGCGTCGCCGCGCCGGTTACCGTGCATGAGGAGACGGTGCTCCTCGTCCATGACGCCCCGGATGATGCGCTGGATGTTGCCGGCCTGCGTCTCCTGGCCGATCAGCTCTGGAATCATTGGTCCTTCACCGCGTCCTCATAGCCTCGGGAGTACACGCTGCTCAGTACAGCGCGTATCTCCGCTTTGGTCATTGGCTTGGTGACGGCTACGAGGTGCTGTGTGGCCTCGTCCACGCTCATCCAGTCCGATTCGAACTCTTCGTCTTCCATTACTCGTGCAGGTCGTCCTCGTCCTCGATCGCGTCTGCACGCAGCGGCCACGTCGGCGGAACCGGAAGCGGAGCCTCGTTGATGTAGTCAGTCGGCTTGTCGCCTCCGCGGATCTCCGGCTCGGCGTTGGACTCGTCTACTGCCTTGTTATCGCACATGGTGCGCACACTACCTCTCTATTCGCCCTTTAGCCATTCGGGGTGCTTCATGGTCCACTGCACGGTCTTCTCCAGGCTCTCGCGCAGCGGCACGGGCAGCTCCCAGCCGGTCATGGCCAGCTTCTCGGGGGACAGGCCGTAGTGCGGGTCGTGGCCCGGCCGCGTGCTGTGGAAGTCCACCAGCCTGTAGTGCAGCGGCTGGCCGACGAACTCGGCGATCATCTGCGCCATCGTCAGGTTGTCGATCCGGTCGGCCGACGCCACGTTGAACCTGTCCGGCATACCGTGAACTCGCTGGCCCCACCGCGTCTGGTGCGCGGGGAACACGGCCGGCTCCTGGTGGGTGAGGATGTGCAGGATGCCGTCCGCGAGGTTGCGCGCGTGCAGGTAGTGCCGCGTCCCGATGTCCGTCTCGGTGCCGTGGATCGTGACCGTCTCGCCCTTGAGCACCTTGCTGATCACCATCGGCACGAACTTCTCCGGGTCCTGGCGCTCGCCGATGAGGTTCATGCAGTTGGTGATGATCAGCGGGACGCCGTACGTGCGCCAGTAGGAGATCGCGATGGCCTCCTGCGCCGCCTTGCTCCCGCTGTAGGGGTTGGACGGCAGGATCGGATCCCACTCGGGGTGGCCGGTCAGGTCCATCTCGTCCACCGGGCCGTACACTTCGTCGGTGCTGATCCAGACGAGCGCCTGCGGCTTGATCTTGCGGGCCAGCTCCAGCGTGTTCAGGGCCACCTCGACGTTGTTCCGGATGAACGGGACCGGATCGGAGATGGACCTGTCTACGTGGCTCTCAGAGGCGAAGCAGACCATGTAGTCCACGTCTTCGAGATCCGCCACCTGGCCGACGCTGAACGGCGCGTTGATGTCGTGGGTAAAGACGCTCAGCCGCTCCCGCCAGCTCTTGATCACCGCGAACTTGAGGTCGGTCGGCTCGCTATCGAGCACCTGCTGGATGCGGTCGGTGCGGCCCTTGTGCCGGAAGCTGTCGGTGCACACGACGTCCATATTCGTGTGCTGGAGAACGTGCTCCAGGAAGTGGTGGCCGACAAACCCGCCGGCCCCGGTGATGAGGATCTTCTTAGCCATCGGACGGCTCCTCGGTGTACACGATGAACAGGGTGTCGGTCAGCCGCGTCGGCCCGTTGGGGAACAGCGCGTCGAGCGCGGGCTGAACTTCCATGCAGCAGCACTCGCCGTAGTCGTGGCAGGCGATGACGCCGCCCGGCGCGAGGAGTTCGTAGGCGTGGTTCACGTCGAACGTGATGGCGGGGCCGGTGTGGTCGCCGTCGATGAAGATGAAGCCGAACTTCCGGCCCGCCTGCTTGAGCGGCTCGAACGCGTCGTAGAACGTGGCCTCGATAACGTCCACCTTGTCCTCGACGCCGTACGCGCTCAGGTTCGCCTGCATTGCGGGCAGGGAGCCGGGCACCCAGGAGTGCGGGTCGATCGCGGTAACGCTCTCAGCGCCGCCGAGGGCCATGGCGCACGCCGAGAACCCGTTGGCCGAGCCGATCTCCAGCACGTCCTTTCCCTCGGCGAGAGCGGCCAGCTCGGCGGCCTCGTTCTCGGTCATCGACGTGTTGACGGCCCTGGTCGCTGTCGGAACCGGCAGGATGTCTCGCCATGGCAAATGCATTGGTGCTCCTCTTTAGCGTGAACCGCCGAATTCCCTGTACCCGTGCGCGCTTACCTGCTCGCTGAACGCCGATCGCACTCCGCTGTCCACCCACCGGCTTATGAGATCCCAGTCCACAGTTTCCTGCACGCCGTCATCACGCCAAGTGGCTACATCGAGTAGCTCTCTCCGGTGCATGATAGCCGACGTGGTTATCCGGCCGAAGCAGGGAGTCGGCGCAGCGCATACCCAGCCGCCCGCATCGCCTCCCTGATCATGCATCCAGAGACTGGCGTGCGCGAACCCGATCTCCGGGTCGTCGTCAAGCAGTTGGGCGAGGTTCGCCACGTGCTCCGGCCAGTACGCGTCATCGTCGTCCAGATAGGCGATGTACTCGCCCTTGGCGAGATCGATCCCGCGCATCCGTGCGGTGTGACCCCATCGGCCGCCCATTCCGTGCTCCGGCAGGCACTCAAAGACGAACTCGTATCCTGTGGCCGGATGATCACGGCTGATGCACCGGAGCAGGCGTTCAAGCTCGGGATTAGGACCGTCCGCTACGACGATGTGCTGAATGGGCCGGTACGTTTGCATGGCAACGGACATGATCGCCCGCATGATGAACTCGTCCCGGTTCCAGGTCGGCGTTACGACCGATACTAGCGAGGGTGTGCTGCTAGCCACTGTCGGTACCACTCCACTGTCTCGGCGGCCTTGTAGGGCCACAGGTTCTGGCACAACGGCGCTCCGGCCACGACATCGGCGTTATGCGGCTCGCCGTCACGGCCCTCGACGGTCCTCACAACCGACCTGCTCTGCATGAAGGACAGGATGTCGTAGGCGATCTCCGCGACGGACATCCCGAAGCCGGTGCCCGCTTCCAGCACCTTGCCGTACGGTCCCTCGATCGACTCCACCAGCACCTGGGCCACGTCGTCCACGTACACCGCGTCGATGGTCTGCTCGCCGCCGCCGCACAGCTCCAGGTCCATGTCGGTGAGCCCTCGGGTGGCGAACGTGGGGAAGAACTTGTGGACGTGCGCGTCGCCGTGCGGCGGGCCGACAGGCTGGCCGGGGCCGTAGACGTGGTACGCGCGGACGATCGCGATCTCTTCCTGCCGGAACCGGGCGCGGGCCAGTCCGATGTCCTCTGCGCAGCCCTTGGTGATGGCGTACGGGTTCGGCTGGCCCTTGTGCCCGGTGCCGATCTGCACGACCGGGATGCGGAACTCGGCGGCCACGTCGTAGACGTTGATCGCGCCGATGATGTTCGTCTCGGCGGCCTTGACCTCGTGCCCGAACAGCTCGGGCGTCCCGAGCATGCCGGCGAGGTTGATGATCGCGCTAGCGCCCGTGGAGATGACCATGTGGTGCAGGTCGGCGGCGTCGCGGACATCGTGCTCGGGCATATCGAACGGGACTACCTCGTCGCCGATGGCCTCCAGCACCTTGCGCACCGCGCTGCCGATGAAACCGCTGCTGCCGGTTACCAGTACCCTCATCAGACCTCCTGGTCGCTGTTACGCGGATAGTCTACATCAGCCCTGGTAATCCCAGTCCACGGGGAACAGCATCTTGTACGCGTTCACCCATTCAGGCCAGTGCTCCTCGATCGTGTGCTTCCGGGCGTTCTCTTTCGCCGCCGCGCCCATCATGAGCCGCAGGTCTTCGTCATTGGCGAGAGTTTCGAGTCGGTTCAGCCACTCGTGCGGGGTCTTAACCAGGAAGCCGTCCACTCCGTCGTGAATGAACCGCCGGTAGGGCTCGACGTCGCTGGCGATTACCGGAATGCCCCTCGCCGAGTATTCCAGCGCCTTGATCGCGCTCTTGGACCGGGCGAACTGGGTGTCCAGCAGCGGGCAGATGCCGATGTCGTAGTCGATCATCCGGTAGAACAGCCTCGGGTCATTGCTGACGTGCAGCCACGGCACGTAGAAGAGGCGGTCCTTGGGCACCCTGAAAGATCGGCGGTAGTCCGCGCCGGCCACGTACATGTCCCAGTCACCGTGCCGCTGCATGAAGCGCCTGACCGAGCCTGCGGCCTCTTCGAGATCGCGCACGTGACTGGAGCCGCCCATCCAGCCGATACGCGGCCGGGGCTTCTCATCGCGGGGCAAGTCGAGCACGAACGCAGGGATGTAGTTGGGGAGGACTTCCACGGGCACGCCGGGGGACATCTCGCGGTGCAGGTCGCCCAGGTGCGGAGTGGAGACGGTAATCAGAGCGGCGGTGTCGCAGTAGCGCTTGACCGCTTCGCGCAGCTCGGATCCTTCCTTGTACGACTCGTAGGCACCGACGTTCTCGTGCGTGATGTTGAAAACATCGTCGTCGTTCTCGTAGACGGTCCTACGCCACGGCGTATTCCAGCGCCGCCAGAGCCCGAGCCCCTCGTACGCGTTAACCCGCTGGCCGACCATCACGTCCATGCCCTCGACATCATCTATCTGGAGCTGGGGCGGCGGGTTCTCCATGGACGCCATACCGCCACGGCGGAAGGTGACATCCACGCCGGGGGCGTACTCAGCGACCGCTTCAAGGGGGAGTATCATCCGGTACCAGGCGCAGCCGGAACCGCCGTCGTGCGAGGCGAGAATCTTCACGCCGGTCAGTCTACAGGATTATCCGAAATGAGCACCCAACGGCCTGTGTGCGGGAAGCCGGGCATCGCGTACTGAAACTCCCAGTGGCCAATGCTCACAGACGGCCATTCGGTGCTTAGGCACTTCACGCGCGGGTTGCCCTCCGCAAGCCAGGTCTCGGCCTCGATCCTGTTGTCCTCGACCAGCTTCGGCGGCAGCAACGGCAGCTTCTTGAGGTAGCCCGCGCGGGCAAGCCAGAAGTTCCCCGCCGGAACCGTGCAGTCGAGCGCGATGCCGGTAGGGCCTATGATTCCGGCCGGGAGCCAGTGCCACGCCACCACGTCATGTCCGGACAGCTCCGCTACGCGAGAACTCCAGGCGTCCACGAAGTAGCGCGTCATCTCCTGCCGCCAAGGCGTGTTCTCGTCGATGCCCGCCTTGCTCACAGGGTGGAACGAGCCCTTGTTGTGCGCGTAGAGGATCGGCGTGCTGGGCTGGAGCGCCCCGGCAAGGTCGTGCAGAGAGCGCAGGGTCACTTCCTCAAAGCCCTCGTCGGCCTCATCCGCGATGCCGTAATTCCAGCGTCGGTCGAGCCAGTTCTGCGCTTCATCGCGCGCTTCCGGAGAGCCGACGAGCCCTACGCGAACGCCGCCGGGAAACTCGGCCGCGCGCAGGGCAGCGAAATGCTCGTCAGCGATAGTCTTCCAGTCGCCGCCCAGCCACAGGTGGTAGAAGTGAATCACCAGTGATACCTCTTCGCTAGCCAGAGCAGTGTGAGTCCCGCGACGATCGGAATCAAAGGTACCAGGATCTCAACCAGGATCAGCCGCATCCTTGGCCCTCTCATGCTCTGCGGCAACGCACGTCGCGGTCGGCGGCTTGTCGGGCATGTCGGGGTGATGCTTGCGGCAGACGCAGTGGCCGACGAGGGTCTTGTGACGGCCGATGCGCCAGCAGTGATGAACTTCGCAGTTGTGCACGCGGAACATGTGCCACATCGCCGCGAGAATGGCGATCAGGAGAGACGCCTCGCCCAGGTCAGAGCCCGCGCCCGACCAGAAGCCGTAGTAAGGCCCGAAGCCCTTGACGCCGAAGTGCACGTAGAGCCAGGTCATCAGCTCTGCCCACCACATCGGTCACACCTTGAGCTTGGAGATGTCCGCCTTGAGTGCGGCGAGGTTGATGCCGTGGTTGCCCTTGGCCGTCACTTCGCTCATGAGCACGGCCCACGCCTCTTCGGCGATGAGGTGCCAGGCGCTGTACTCGATGGCCTGCATCATGCCCCAGGTGGCGACGTACAGGTTGTCGGTGCCGTAGCCGATGATCGGCACGCAGTGGCCGCCCTCGACGGTGCCGTTGGCGAACGTGTCCGCGGTCCACGGCTGGCCGGCGCTCGACGCGTTCATCATCAGGTCGGTCACCTGGATGCCCGTGTAGCAGAAGCCGTACGCGTTGGTGGCGAACTGGAGCGTCTTCATGTCGCTGATGCTGACCGGCGCGTACGCATCGACCGAGTGGCCGAAGAAGCCGGTCTTCTGCACGTAGCCCAGGAAGTCCGCGAGGACCACGCCGTTGTCTTGCCCGCCCGTGTAGCTCAGGTAGTACTGGGTGATCTGGTCGGAGGTGATCGGGACAACCGGCGTGGCCGTGTCGTACTCGACGCACATGTCCCCGTGGTGGAGGCCCGCGACGCCGCAATCACCGTAGACGTCGTTGCCGTCCATGCCCCAGTTGCCGTTGCCCGGAGGCGGCACAGGGCGGCGAACAGGCGGCGCGGGCAGATCTCCGGCCACGTACCAGGTCAGGTCGCGTAGACCGTTGGGCACATGGCCGGGGTTCCTGCCAAGCTTGAAACTCAGGTCTGACGCCACGGTCCAGGCCCGTCAGCGAAGCGCCCGGTCTGGTCGGCCCAGTCGGTGTCGCTGACCGAGCCGGACTTGGGGTCAACGGAGACCCAGCCCTCGTGATCGGGCTTGCTGTGGCGGCCATCGGTGGCGTTGTAGTTCACGCCGCCGTGACCGGCCTCGACAACCTCGCCGTCAGGTGAGCCGGGGGTCTTGCCCTCGGTGGTGGGGTGGCCTACCGGCCCCCAGGATTCGGCCATCAGTGGACTTCCTTACGGTCGTTCGTCTGCGGGCACGCAGCCGGATCGTGGATGTGGTTGGCGTTGAGATCCTCGCCGAGGATGTTCGTCGCGGTCTGCTCGGACGGGGTGCCCGGCGCGGCAAGCTGCTCGGACGTGACCTTGGCCGTGACCATGTTGCCGCCACTCATGGACTCGCCGCACATCAGCGACCCCTTGGCCAGGTCACTCAGGTCCGTCACTCCGTTCGACATCTCCTCGAACGACTTCCCCGAGCTGTTCTTCGTGAAGCCCTTGCTCGCCATCAGGCACCTCCTCTTCTGGTGTCTCATCTTCGGGTACGGGGTTCGGGTCCGGCACACGTTCGCCGAACCCGCCCGCCATCGGTCCGAAAGCTCCTGCTGTCTGGCTGCCGGCCGGCGCATCTGCCCGAGGGATGTACCCGACTTGCGCGCCGGGTGCATACCCCTGGTTCGGTGAGTTGGCCGACGCCCAGAAGCTCATGACTTACTGCCCGGCGTTGGGGTGCGCGTGAGCGCTCACGTGGCCGTGGCCGATGCCGGAGTCGGTCGGCCGGTTGTTCTCCAGGCCGGGCAGCGTCGGTCCGCTGAAGCCGTTGTCGTCGCCCCACGTGGTCCAGTCGCCCGGGCCGCTGGTCGCGCCGCTGGTGTGAACGTCGCGGTTCACGCCACCGATGATCCCGTAAGGGTCGGTGTAGGTGACGGACTCGCCGCCAGCCTGCGGTGAAGCGCCGCCCGAGCCCGGCATGCCGGAGTCCGTGACGAACTGCTCTGCGGTGTGGCCGAGGTCGTCGTCGAGCTGGCCGGGGTGCAGGGTGACGTCCGCCGGCTGCTTGGCAGCGCTGGACCCCTTCATTCCGCTCGACTTGATGTCGGTGGGAAGGCCGAAGATCTCGCTGGGGAGCTGGCCTTCCTGAACAGTCGGGTCAAGACTCGACGCCCGCCCGTGGCGAGCGGGAGACGGGTCCTGCCGCGCAGGGACGCCCGTGCGGCCGGGGTTCGACCCGTCGCGTGCAGTAGCCATGGTTCTTCTCCTCTGTAGTCCTACCCCCAGGATAGAGAGTTGCGCCGCGCGAGCATAGTAGGATGACACGCATGCTTCCTCTCGAAGACCCCAATCCCCGCGGAGAACTAATCCTCGGTGGCATAAACGGCTCGACTGCCTATGGCCTTGCCACTCCCGCCTCGGACATTGACCGGATCGGGTGCTATGTCGCGCCCACTTCCCAGCTTCACGGGCTGCATCCTCCCACTGTCAAGACGTCCACCTGGCACGGCACCGCCCCCGACTTCACCTACCACGAAGCGGGCAAGCTGGCCGGCCTGCTGCTGCACTGCAATCCCACGGTGACCGAGCTGCTGTGGCTGGACGAGTACGAGGTGTCGCAGGACGCGGGCGAGATGCTCATCGACATCCGGAAGACGTTTCTGTCGGAGAAGTACGTCCGCGATGCCTACTTCGGCTATGCCAGCCAGCAGTTCCGCCGCATCAAGAACAGGGAGGACGGCTCGTTCAGCTCCGACACCCGCAAGCGCACCGAGAAGCACGCACGCCACCTGTGGCGACTGCTGGAGCAGGGTGTCGAACTTCACCGGACAGGCAAGCTGACGGTCAGGCTGCGCGACGGTCAGGCAGGGCTCTGCCGCCTGTTCGGCGAGGAGGTGGCGGCCGGGAACCTCGACATGGCCGTGGACTACCTCAAGTGGGCCGAGGGCGAGTTCGACATTCCCGGCGTACTGCCCGATGTCGCTGACGAGGGCGTCGTCGAGCAGTGGCTACAGTTCGTCCGCCGCGAGTACTGGGACGACTTCTAGAGCCGCTCGTTGTACTCGTTCTGGAGGTCGGCCTTGGTCATGCACTGGGCGTCCAGCTTGTTCATGCCCTGCGAGACGGCGTAATCGACCCAGGCGGCCTTGGGTGCGTTCATGGCCGGTCGCTCGACCTCGACTACCTCAGGCTCGGGCTCAGGCGGCAGGTCATCGAACATCATCGCCATGCCGTTCCTCACGTACTGCTGGGCGAGGTCAGTAGGCACATCACGGACCTCATCCTTGCCCGCGTTGAGGTCAGACATGTTGTAGGGACTCAGGAACATCACTCGGCGGTGGCCCTGCGGGACGGGACCGAGCGGCTGGGGCTCGGGCGGGGGCGCATTGAGGCTTGTGAGTGCCATGTCATCTCCTAGGAACGGCGGAACCCCTACCAGCTTAGCTGATAGGGGTTCCGGCTGCGCCGAGCTAACGCTATTCCCGCGCAGTGACGATGGCAGCTACCACCGTCCCAGATGCGACAGAAGAACTGAACGAGTATGCCGTTGCAACGATCTGAACGTACCGCGCAGGCATCCCTGTAGCGACGACCATGAATGTTCCGTCAGTGGCAGTAGGCGGATCGCCACCGGTCAGGTCATTGGGATTTGCCGTCAGGATCGTGTACCAGTTCGTCCCGTCAAGGGAGCCCATGAGTACGACGTTGATGCTGCCGAATCCGGCGAAATCAGCGGTGGTGAGCTGGAGTGCGTGCTGGGACATCACACGCTCCCAGTCCTGGGTGCCGCTGGTGACTGGCGTACCCGGTGAAGGATCGGGCACAGTCGGCGGGTTGGGAGCCGGCCCGGCCGGCAGGGAGGCATCAGTGAGGAGCTGCTGCGGGATTGCCCATTCGGTACTCATCGGGATTCCTTTCGTCGGAAACGAGAACGACCGCCACCAGCATAGCTGATGACGGTCGTTCTTCGGTTGAGCTAGATCAGCTCGCGCCGCCCTGGAAAAGCTGGAGCGGCTGCGTGGTGATCGAGGTGGGCGGGTTCATCAGGTTCCCGTCCGCACGGACGATGGCACGGAAGGTCACCAGGTCCGTGTTGAAGGCGAAGTCGTCCGACCGCTCGAACCGCACTCCGCCGATGAGGCGCACGAAGTACTGCGAGAAGTCGCCGAACGCGATGGACTTGTTCCCGGTGCCCGCCGTCTGCCCGTAGGCCGGCATGAACGGGTCCGCGACCAGCGGCTTGCCCAGCAGGAGGTCCGGCGACCCGAGGATCGTCGAGGGCTCCCAGACGGGACGAGCGTTGGTGTCCACCATCTTGCGAAGCAGACCCAGCGTCTTGTCCGCCGCCAGCCAGTAGCACGAGCGCGACTGACGGTACGGGGCGATGATGCTGTACTCAAGGTCCAGCAGGTTGTTGTAGGTCGGAGCACCGGTGATGCCCGTGCCGCCCGGCGTGTTGTACTGCGCCGAGATGACGTTGGACAGGCCACCGGTCACGGCCACCGGAGCGGAGTTGGTACCGGCGACGATTCCGCCGGACATTCCGTTGGTGCCGTTGACCAGCGAGGTTCCGAGCATGTTGCCCACCGCGCGCCCGGCCGACATCGCCAGGTACTGGAGCAGGTTGATGCCGGAGTCGTCGATCAGCTCGCGAGCGACCTGGACGAGGATGCCGAACTTGTTCGACGAGAGCGTCTTCTGCCCGAAGCCGGGGTCAGCGCCCGGAAGCGGCGCACCCTGCTGAGCGGAGATGTTCACCTGCGCGCCGGCCGTGGTCTGGCCGGTCTGGTTGGTGACGTAGGGGATCTGGAGGGGCTCTCCACCCTGCGAGTTGATGACCGAGGGGCCGCACTGCATGAGGCCGGAGACCTCAATGAGGTACGAGATCATCTGGTCGTAGAAGTCGATCGGCACGAGGCCGGCACCGGAGACGTTGGTGAACGATCCAGGGGTGCCACCGCCGACGTAGTTGTCGTACAGCACACGAGACTCGTACGGAGTCAGGCCGCCGCCGGGGAACTGGGTCGCCGGGCCGGTCGAGCGGTTCTCGATCAGGCGATTGACCAGTCGCGAGGACTTCCAGTCGCCGATGTCCAGCGAGCGAACGTCGGCGCGGTCCCGGTCGAGGAAGGCGCGAGCGCGCTCCGTGAACGGGTCCTCGGTCTGGCTCTTGCTGCGCAGGTTGGTCGCCTGCCGTCCGCCGAGGTCGTCGAACGCTGCGGAGGTCTCCTTGTCGCGCTTCTCGTCGGCGAGGATCCCGCGCAGGCGGGTGTCCACCGAGTCCAGCTCGTTGTGGAGGTTCTCGTACTTGATCTTCTCGTCGGTGGTGAAGACGTTGCGCTTCTCAGCAGCGACGGTTGCGTTGAGGCCCTTCAGCTCCTCCGCAAGGCGAAGCCGAGTGTCGTTGAGCGACTGGGCGAGTTCCGATGCCACGGTGTTAATCCCTTCAAGAGGCATCTTGATCGCCGGCTCCAGAGCGCATCAGCGCACGGCCTCGACGGGAGGTTCTATTTCAGGAAAGCACAACGAACCGGTGTTCGCATAGCCCGCCTTAAAAACTTTTCAGAGGTGACGAATCAGGAAGGTGCCCAGTAGGACAGCCAGCACGATGATCACGATGATCAGCCAAAGAGCCATAATCGCCTCCTCAGATGTCCATGTCCGGCTCGCCACGGCCCTCGAACTCGTCGAGGAACTGGCGAGCCAGAGCCAGGTCGTCCTGCTCGGCCGGGGTCTCGTCTTCGACAGCAGGGGTCTCCTGGTCGCCGATGTCGAGCTTGCCGTCCTCGTCCAGCATGTCCGTGACGGTCGGGGTCTCCACATCCGTCTCGGTGCCGTCAAGGCTGGTGACCTTGCCGTCGTCGTCGATCAGGTTGGCGACGCGCTCCTCGTCAGCGACGTTCTCCTCGAACTTCGCCCAGCGCGAGCGCAGGGAAACGGCGATGTCATCGCACGCCTGACGCTGCTCGGCCGACGCGGCGTCCAGCTTCGGAACGCTCGGACGGTCGGTGCGCTTGAAGAACTTGATGGCCTGGCCGGCCTCCATCATGGAGCGGACCTGAACCGGGTCCTCGTCCACCCAGCGGGCCAGCGACTCGACCGCGCCCGTGATGTTGCGCGCCATCGCCGTAGTGTCGCGGTAAGCGGGGTCCATGACCGGAGCCACATCCACCAGCTCGACGCTGTGCAGCGACCGCATCGGCAGGTTGTACTCCGACTTCTCCCAGGAGTCGCTCTCCTCGTCCACGCAGCGGAACGCGAAGCTGGAGTAGCGAACGTCGCCGCGCTGAACCAGCTCGGTAACGTCACCTCGGGTGGTCGGCGGCTGGACGTCGTAGTGCAGTCCGCGCTCGTCGATGCTCAGGCGGCAGGTGTCCGCGCCCGTGGTGCCTAGAACGTAGTCGTCCTTGTGGTTGTACCGGCACACCACGTTCGGCCAGTTCTCTTCCATCGCGCGGTTGAACGCGGTGGGTAGAACCTTCTCGTGGAATCCGCCGAGACGACGGGAGACCGCGCCGAACACCGACGCATAGCCGGTGATGTGGATCGTGTCCTCGACGGAGCGCAGCTCCACCTTGTCCGGGTAGAACCGGATCTCGGGGTACAGAGACTCAAGCGACCGGCCCGTGTCGGACTCGGTGCCCACGCCGAACTTCTTAGCAGCAGCCATTACCTTGCCCTTTGCCTTGGCCCACATTGGAGAACGCGGGCCGAGCCGTAGCGCCGCGATGACGTGCGCCTTGTCATGTATCGGAAAGTGCCGTCCGCCCTGCGGGTCGATGTACGCATAGGCAGAGTCCGGCAGCGACTTGCGAGCTGCGGCCGACAGTGTTGCCATCTACGTTCACCCTCCCGAGGGCATATTGCTCCTACGCTCAGGGTAGGTAGTGCTACCTCAACGTGCAACGGTACCTCGAACAGAATCACAGGTGCCCGCGTCGCCTGTCGTCGTTGATGCGGTCCTCAAGGTCAGGCCGCGACCGAACGCTGGGGGCGTACAGGCTGTCCTGGGAGATCTCCTCGTCGGGCTCGTGCTTGCGGATGTTGTCCGCTCGCTCGGCAATGGCGACCAGGAAATCCTGTGCCGCGACCCGCGCCTCGTACGGCATGCTCGCGTCCCGCTGCACGGAGATCAGGCTCGCCAGGAAGCTCGCCGGGTCCTGCGAGAGGGGGAGCGGGGCGTTGGGCATTCCGATCGGGGTGCCGGTGACGCCGTTGACCGTGATGGGGTACGTCTGGTTGCCGGGCTGCACGCCACCGCCGGGAGCGCCGAATGCCCGGCCGCCATTAGCTGAACTGGCGCTCGGCTTGCTCGCTGCGGGCTTCTTGGCAGCGCCGCCGGGCGGTGTGGGCGGGGCCGGAGGCGGGGTGACGCCCTGCACCGGGTAACCCTGCGCCACAAGCTGGGGGATGATGTACTTCTCCAGCTTGATGAGGCGGTCGGTGGCGACGTCCATCTCCAGCACGACAGCCTTCATGAAGGACTTGGGGATAACGCCGGCACGGGTGCCCATGGCGTTCATCGTGGTGAGCGGTAGCTGCTCGTCGCCGATGGGTCCAAACGGCTCGCGGCCCAGCTCCTGGCGGATCTCGTTCACCGTCATGAGGCCGGTGTTGCGGGCGTCCAAGTAGATCTGCATGCGGCTCTGGAGGTCAGTCTTGAGCAGCGCGTCAGTCCAGAACTCGGCCATCCGGTTCTTCGGCAGCAGCTCGAAGAACGACTGCTCCATGCGCACCAGCCACGGGCGCAGCGACTCGATGATCTCCAGCGAAGCCTGGACGACGGTGTTGTACGTCAGGGAGTCTCCGCGGGTGCCGCCGATGCGGTCTGGCGGTACGTTGTACACCGCCGCGATCTGGGTGGCGTTGAGCTGCATCGCGTCGATGAACTGGGCCTCGGACGGCGGCACGGTGACGGGCTTGTAGTCCCAGTCTCGGCCGTAGACCAATGGCTCCCTGCGCCGCAGCGACTTGACCAGCTCGGCCCGGATCTCGGCTGCCTGGTTGACGTCGATCTCGATCTCGGCGTTCTGGAAGGTGCCCGGAGGGAAGCCGCCAGCCTGGTACCAGTCGGTGCCGAAGCGCTGAGCCTCGCGGCCCGCGAGAATTGTGAGAGCGAATGCGCGCATGGGGGAAATTGCTTCAATGCGCCCGGCCAGCGGCATTCCCTTGACGTGGAACATCTCCGAGTCCGGCCCGTGCCACTTCACCTGACGGCCATAGGCGAATACCTCGGCGGTGAGCGGATTCCAGGAGGAATGATCCTCGGGCTCGATGACGTGAATGTCGTGCGGCGGGATCCACTCGATTCCGGTGGGGTAGCCGTAGCCGTCCCGGCCGGTGATGAACCCCCAGGCGTTGCCCTGGAGCAGGACGGACGTCATGAGGGTCGAGATCCACTCGCCGAGCCGGAGCAGGACTGAGGGCTTGTCGAAAATCGTCGGTCCCCACCAGCGGGTGCGGCTCATGCCGCCGTTAACAGACGACGCGCCGCCGAGGTGCTGGTAGCAGTGGATCGGCAGGGAGGAAGCGTTGTCGGACAGGAGCTTGACCGCTGCGTACAGGGCGGGGAGTCCGAGTGACTCGTCAACGCCGAAGATAGAGCGCGTCGGGTGAACTGGCCCGCCGACGTCGTACCGCATGAACGGCGAATCCCAAGGCCGCCACGGCACGCCAGCGATAACACGCTGCTCTACAGCGCCTGCCTGAACTTGTTCGCGCAGCCCCATCAGACCGAGCCTCCCTGCAACAGCTCCGCTCACTTGAGCAGCCACGTGCAGCTAGCCCGGCTCTGGTCGTTACTCAGCCTCGGGTGTCAGTGTTCCTAACGCCAAGGTACCGGTCACGGCTCGGTATACGCAACAGCGCCGCCTGCGGCGTAGATCGTCTCCTGAGCCCTGGGGGCCTTGGGATCAACCGGCGCGGGGGCCTTGGGCTTCGGCGGGTTGGCCTTGCGGTAACCGTGCCGGATGGTCAGCGCCATGAATGCGAGGTAGCCCAGCGGGTAGCGCCAGACAATGCCGAAAACCCACCCGAGCGAAAAGCACACCGCAAGGATCACGGTGTCCAGAACTCGCAGGGGCGGGTTATTGGCGGCGATTTCGTTCGCCTGAACGCGCAGTTGATCTACGGTTGCTACTTCACTCATGCCCGCAATCATACGGATCTTGCGGACCTTCCGGCGAATCGGCGGTGCGAGCGCAGGGAGACCAGCGCGTTCGGCCTCCCCACGCCCACCGGCACCAGCAGTAGCCAGGATGGCCTAGAAGTCGCCCGGCGCAACCTGAAGGCAGGTCAGGCCAAGCTCCTCGCGCCACATCCTCACCACCTGGTCGCGGTCGTCCAGCACGAAGCGCACGTTGTACTCCGCGCGCACGTACTTGTCGAACAGCTCGCGCTTGACGATCGAGTCCTTGCGGTGGTCGCCGAGCGGTCGCATGAGCAGGCGGAAGGGCTTCTCGATGATGCCGTAGTCGTTGCTGTGGCCCGGCCAGTCGTACTCCAGGTACTGGCCCAGCCACTTGCGCGTCTCGCTGTAGCACCCCTCGGTGCGGCCGGACAGGAAGACCGGCTGGTAGCCCAGCTTGATGTGGTTGTTCACCACCTCGATCACGCGCGGGTTGGGCCGGTCCTCGTGCACGCGGCTCTCGTCGAACGGCCCACGGTCGCCCTTGAGCGCCACGGTGCCGTCGATGTCGCAGATGAACGCGTCGGGGAGGGAAGCGTCGGGCTCATACAGGCTCGCCGCCGGGTCCTCGGCGCTGAACGGGTAGAACGGCAGGGGCAGTACCTTGCCGTGCAGGTACCGCAGGTGCATGTCCTCGATCACATGGCGCGGCACCGGGTCCTTGTCCGTGCGAGCCGCGTTGCGGGCCGTGCAGACGTCGAGCTGGACGGTCGTGAAGTCCTCGATCCGCCACTCGGCCTTGGCCCGCGCAGCCAGCGTCACCAGGTCGCGCACGACGCGGTTAGGCAGGTTGGTGTCGTCGCACACGACGCTGACGCCCCGGTCGAGCAGGCTCTTGATGGCCGCGTTGCGAAGCGCCTGGATCCGCTGCTCCGTCTCGCCCTTGACGAACACGCCGTCGTCCACCATGCGTCGCAGGTCGTCGCGGTTGACGCGGGCGCGGTGCGCTCGGTCCCGGTCCACCCAGATTCGGGCGAACGTCGTTTTGCCGGAGGCCGGCAGGCCCCTCGTGATCACTAGCTCGGTCATATGTCGTCAGCCCTTTCCTGGTAGCACTCGTCGCACAGATAGACGTACTCGTCCTCGCCGTAGATCTCCCGAGTGAACGGGTCGAGGACCAACGGCACCTTCTTCGGCTCCGCTGATCCCCGGCACCGGCACCCCGTGCACTCGCCCACCATCCTCGGCCGGGTTTCGTCCTCGGGGAACTCGTCCATCACACGTGCTCGTAGGAGAACCCCAGCAGCTCGGTCGCCTGCTGGATGAACTCGCTGGGATGGAGCTGGAGAAGCAGCACCTCGCCCGTCTCGGAGTCGTAGGCGTCGATCTGGTCGTTGTCGATGTAGAGCACCGCGCCCACCGAGTCCTTGGCGTGCTTGAACGCCTCCAGCGTCGCGTACTTGGGCTCGTCTCCGTAAGTCATGCCACGTCCTCCGAGATGTACTTCATCGAGCGCTCACCCGATGGCTTGATTTGCTTCCAGACCAGCTCTGCGATGTCCCGGCCGTCGAGCAGCAGGAACAGCAGCGCCTTGCAGTCGGACTCTACCGCCTTGGCCGCGAAGTCCTTCCGGGTCCAGCCCTGGTCGAGGTTGACCACGATGGAGTTGTACTCGCGGTAGGCCCGGCCGGAGATCTCGGCGTGCTGCTCCAGCAGGTCGTAGCCGACCTCGTTGATCCACGGCCAGAACTCCTCGGGCACGCCCGCGCAGATGTCAGCGGTCGTCTCGTTGGCCATCAGGCGCTCCCAGACCACCCGCGCGTTCATGCCGGTGATGAGCCGGTGCATGAGCACGTAGTCGTCCTGCTTGATCTTCACCATCAGGCCGGAGTCGGGGCCGGTCACGTAGCGCACGACAACGCCCTCGGCGTTCGGGCGCGGGTGGCGGCATAGCGCCTGCGCGAGCGACCGGTCCTCGAACACCTCAGTGCGCGGGCCTTGCCACGGGATGAGGAGGAAGTCGTCGGGACCAACCACCACGCCCGTCTCGATCTCCCGCGCGCCCAGCAGGATCAGGTCGTCGAGGCCCGCGTAGTCGAGCACGATCCGGTTCTCCGGATACACGATCTCGAACATCAGCGTCCAGCCATCGGGCACGGGGAACTCGGCGTACCGCTTCCACCAGATGAACGAGCCGCGCACGGCCTGCTCCGACTTGAACGAGCCACGGGTGGCGATGGCGTGGCCCTGCGGCGTCGGGTACAGGATGCCGAGCGAGCCGTCCTTCTTGTCCGTGACGTGCACCAGCGAGTTCAGGTCGAGCACCCGCTGACCGGGGCCGGCGGCGCGGCCGGGGTTGATCTCGCCCGTGAACTCGCCGTAGTTGAAGAACTTCTCCCACGGGCGCGCGACGATCAGGCCGTCGCTGTCCACGATCAGGCCCCGGCACTGGGTGGTGACGTCGTTCCACGCCTTGTCCCACATCGCCTGGTCTGTGTAGTTGTAGATCGTCAGGCCGGGGATCGCGGGGTGGCTCTGCGCCTTGACGTACTTCTGCTCAAGCATTTCCTTGAGGAGCGTCGCGCTGAGCAAGTCGGTCAGTTTCATTGGCTTCCCTCCAGAGTTGCCAGAAGACGGAGTGGAGCTGGCCGGAGCAGGGTTCGCAGACGTTCGGGAAGCTGCCCTGCTCCGCCACCATATCCACGGTTGTGTCGCACATAGTGCACGTTACGGCCCTGCGGATGTAGTCCTCGGGCTTGATCCTGCTACCCAAGATGCACTGCGATGGACTTGGCGACATATGCAGCAAGCTTGACGGGCACGGCATTCCCGATCTGCTTGACTTGCTGCGTGCGCGAGCCGGAGAACCGATAGTCATCCGGAAAGGTCTGAATTCTGGCCAGTTCCCTGACCGTCAGGTAGCGGATGCTGCCGTCGTCCAGCTCCACCACGCCCTCGCCGCCGGGCATGCCGTGAACTCCCGCCTTGATGGTCTTGGCGGGCTTGTCGAGCAGGTTGGGCGTGTGGCCACGGTAGACGCTGGCCCCCGGCACGAAGATGTGGTCGTGGTACTCACGCGCGGCGGCAGTACGCGGGTCCGGCATATGGCCGATGGCCTCGCGCAGCGTCCACAGGTGGTTGAACGTCCCGAAGTGGTACTGGTACTCGAACTTGAAGTCAATGCCCAAGTCCTTGCGGAAGCCCACCAGGAAGACGCGCTTGCGCTCCTGCGGCACGCCGTAGTTCTTGGCGTTGACGATCAGGATGTGGATGTCGTAGTGCAGGCTCCCCTTGCCGCCTGCGTACCGCACAGCCTTGGCGTGGGACTCCCACGGCTCGTCGCCCCAGCGCCGCACAGTCGGGCTCCTGAGCGCGTTGAGCAGGTAGCCGAGGTACGGCTTGAACTGCTGCCGGAGGATGCCCTGCACGTTCTCGATCATGAACGCCCTCGGCAGGCACTCGCCCAGCACGCGGGTGAACTCCGGCCAGAGGTTGCGCGAGTCCTCGATCCCCTTCGCCAGACCGCCGACCGACCATGGCTGGCACGGGATGCCGCCGCTCAGCAGCGCGATGTCGGTCTGTAGGTCGTCGAACTTCATCGTGCGGACATCGCGCTCGTCCACGAACATGTTGCCGCCGAACGCGGGATAGTTGGTCCGCAGCGTGCGGGCGCAGTACTTGTCGTTCTCGACGTAGATGAACGGGTCGAACCCGGCCTGCGCGATGCCCAGCGCCATGCCGCCCGCGCCGGCGAACAGCTCGATGTGCTTCATCAGTCCACTTCCCAAGAGTCCCAGGAGGCTTCGACCAGGGAATCGGCCTTGTCCTTGGCGTCCTGCTCATCGGCGAACACGCCCACGATCTCGTCATGACCGCAGCAGCCGGTCTGGGTCACGATCCACACGCGCTGCTTCACGGACGGTCCCTCAGTGCCTCGATCGTGATGTACTCGGTCTTGCCCTCGGCGATGGCGGCCGAGAACACGGCCATGGCGTCAGCTACGACTCTGGTCTCGAAGTTCTTGAACCGCTTCTGGCCGGGCTCCAGGTGGCCTGCGTTGTCCTCGCAGACGATGTAGTGGTACGGCGCGTCAGGCATCCTTGATCTCCAGCTCGCCCGTGCGGTCCCAGCCCTCCGGCAGGATGACGTTGGCCGGCGAGTTAGCGAACAGGTCCATGATCAGCTTCTCGTCGTAGCCCGCGATGCCGCAGCCGACCTTGGTCAGCAGGAACGTCAGGTCAGGCGACAGCTCGGCGTACATCTGGAACTTCATGGCGGCCTGCGCGAACGCGGCGATGCCCTCCATCGTGGGGAGCGCGTACGTCTTGCCGGACAGGCCCTCGCCGACGCCCCAGCGGAGCCCGAAGTGCTTGTTGGCGTAGGCCGCCGCGCCCCCGGCGTGGAAGCCGAACTCGTTGGTGCCGACGACGATGATCTCGCCCGGCAGCAGATGGGTGATCAGGTTCTCAGGCATGCTTGCCTCCGTGTCGGTAGGGACGCGTCCAGTTGACGGTCATCTTGAGGTCGAACGCCTTGGCCAGCTCGACGCCGTAGCTCCGGCAGACGAACTCCAGCGCGGCGTAGATCCCGGCGAACGCCTTGGCGATCTGCGGACCGGCCTTGTTCTCGTAGTCGAGCCCGTAGACCCGGTACTCCTCGATCGCCTTGACGACCGGCTTGAGGATCAGCCACAGGTCGTCGGAGATTTCGTGCTCACGGTCGGCGACAGAGCCCATTGAGAAGCGGTAGATGTCTGCCGCAGTGGACAGGTCCACATGGAACCGCGCGCAGTCGTCGAGGAGCCGGATGTAGATGTCGGCCAGCTCCGACTTGAAGTCGTGCGTCGCGCCGCTTTCCTGATACGCCTCATGCGCCTCGTCGATCTCCGTGACGAGCAGGCCCATCGCCTGAATGAACGGCACCGGCTCGTCGTACCAGCCCTTGGCCTTGTTCAGGTCAAGCACACGCTCCTGGTGCTTGTGGATCTCCAGGTGTGAGAGTTCACGTGGCAATGGTTCCTCCGTGATCGAGCCGCGCCGGACGAAGTGCAGCGACTGGTCGCCGTTTCGGTAGCTCTCCTCGACGCCCTCCGGCCACAGCTCGTAGCCAGCGTGGTCGATGAAGTAGTCGCGCTCCGGGTTACGGCCGACCGCGCGCAGGGCGTCAGCGTCGGCAACGCGCCTGACGATGTAGATGCCGTGGTACGCCGGGTGGGAGCCGTGGTAGCGGACCCTCGTTCCCACGGGCAGCGGGCGCTTGGGGTGCATCGGGGTCTTGATCGGGTCTGGCATGCCTAGCCAATCGTCTTGAGCGGGTCGTAGCCCGTCGCCATCTTGTTCAGTCCGTAGGCAGCGAGCATAGCCGATGTGATGGGCGTGATATCCGACTCGCTGTCCCGCCGGCTGAACGTCTTACCTCCGTCCCCGACGACTCGCGTGTCAGCGTGTCCCACCGCATGCCACAGGGTGGGGGCCTTGGTCTTGCCGAAGTGCCAAAGCTTCTGGCCCCTCACCTGCTGCATGAACCAGGCGTAAGCCGCTGCCTCGTCCTGGGTTCCGACTTCTATAAGCCGGTCCCGCCACATTTTCTTCCCGTCCTCGATCAGAGCCTGGGCCGGGCCGTTCTTGGGGACGGCGATGCACACCGGGTGGTTGCGCTTGTAGATGCGGTCCATCTCGTCGAGAACCCAGTCGGAACCCATGCGCGAGCAGTTCCGCGGCACCTCCAGCACAACCTGGCCGGTGGGGTGCTTCCAGGCCGCGCAGATGGTTGCGGACCGGCCGTCCTCGTCGATGTCGAACGCGAACGCGATGGGCTGCGCGGGCTTGCCGGGGTCCTCGTTCGTGAGATGCTGCCATGCGTCCTCGCTGATGGCGGACCACGCGGCGTCCTCCGAGGGCCAGCGGCCGACTGATAGGCGTTCCTTGTCGAACTCCTCCTCGGGGAGGTTCATGAACTCTTCGTCGCGGGTGTACTGGTACGTCAGCCGGTAGTTGAGGCCGGGGTTGGCCTTGGCCCAGCTCCGCGGGTCGTCGCGGTCGTCGTGCACGGAGCAGACGATGTAGTAGTTGTCCCGCCGGCCGTTCACCAGGTCGCGGGGGCACGACTCCAGGTGCGGGTTGACCGACCACTCGGCCCCGAACATCTTCTTGTCGTCCTTGAGGATACGAGTGCGCAGCTTGCCCGCCTGCTCGCTCTCCTCGGTGCCCGCCGACCCCATGTAGATGACCTGCGGACCCGGAATGCGGGTGGCCCGGGCGGACATGGCAGGCAGCGACGCGGCGAGCTGGTCACTGGTGAGGTACATGTCCTCGTCGTAGACGATGGTGTCGCCTGTGAAGCCTCGGCCGGAGCCCTTGGACCGCGCCAGGAACACCAGCACCGGGGCGACCTTGCGGCGGATCTCCTTGCCGCCCGAGCCGAAGATGAGCGTGGCCTGCGGCTTCAGCTCGATGGCGTGCTCGACGTTGGACGCGGGCATACGCCGGACGCGGCGCATCAGCGAGGGGTAGTGGCTCAGCGTTTCCTTGAGCCTGTTGAAGTGCACCACGGCGGTCTTGTACTCGTGCGCGGTGTGCACGATGACCTCTTCGCCGGTCACGAACAGGCCGCCCAGCTCGCGCACTTCGAGAATCGTGCCCTTGCCGTTCTGGCGGGAGACGATCAGCTTGTTGGTTCCCGCTGCCCAGCGGCCGGACGGCTTGAGCCCGAGAATGTTCCGCAGCGACCAGTCCTGCCACGGGTCCATCTCGTAGCCATGCGCCTCGGCCCACGGTAGAACCTCTTCGGACGCGTACTCGCCGCAGCCCGTGTTGTGGACGTCCGACGCACATGATCGGCACCCGTCCACGGGCTCGATATGCCGGTCGGGGACCGTGAAGAACCTGGGATCCTGCTGGCCTAGAAGCTCACCCTGGAGAATAGACCCATCGGGCAGGATTACCGGCTCGTCGTCACCCACCATCGGGAACCACGGCGGTCAGCCTTAGCTCCTGCATCGATTTAATCGCGGCTCGGGCCAGCGTCAGCGCAATGGCTTCTGACAGCAGCAGCGGAGACTCGACAGTGATAGCGAGTGCTACTGCTTCCTCAACTTCGGCCCATGTCACATAGCTATTCTAGCGGAGGTAGGTCACCGCGCCTCACCCACGAACATGTTTCCGAATCCCAGTAGTTCTCCTCTTTGAACTCCTGCCACTCGTACATGTAGATGGCGCGGTCCACTGCCTCGCGCCCGCTGCTGACTCCGTAGGTCAGTCCGCCGTTGATGCGGATGTCGCCCAGCTCGACGCGCCAGTACCAGTCGCAGCTCGGCCCGTACTCCATCTCGTACGCCTGACTGAGCGGGAAGATGTCGATCCGGTAGTCACCGATGGGCCGCTGATTTGGCATGCGGGTGAGGTCGAGATGATCCTGCCAAGCGGACTGCTTGAGCCTTAGCGGCACGTCTCCCCCAGACGAAAGTGATGACGGCGATTGGGAGCAGGACGAGGGCGGCGTTGCGCTGGACCCTCTTCCAGCTCTGCCACACCTGCAAGTGCCGGGCCTTGGGGTGCAGCGGCGTGCTGATTGGCCATCTACTGTCCGACATACAGCTCCCTAAAACAGAGCACCCCCGCTATGAGGATCCGGACGACCATCAGCCCGACCAGCGCCCAGACTGCGGGGAGGCCGAGGAACGAGTGGTGCTCAACCACATCGAGCGTAGCCGCAACCAGGGAGGCGCACCACAGGCGCTCGGGCCAGCGCCAGAACTTCTTGCGCTTCGCCGCCACCAGGTTTATGCGAGCATCGGTCTCCATCTGGAGCCGGAACGCGTTGGGGTGCAGGGGAGTGGCTACCCCTTTGCGGTGCAGCGCACATGCACGAAACCGCGCTCGTCGATCCCCAGCGTCTCCCAGGTAGCGTAGCCATGCCAGCGCGCCCAGATCTCCATACATTCGAAATCCTCCACCAGAAACAGACTGAGCTGCTCAATGTAGTCGCCCGGCAGCTTCTTGTCGTACTCGGTCGGCTTGGGCGGCTTGCGTCCGTCGAGTCGGAAGCGGGCCTGAGCACAGGCGTTCAGCGTGCGGCCGGGCAGCCACTTGGCAAGTTCAATTGGCGGCATCGTGGGGTGATCACGAATGAAGGACAGCTCCTCCTCGGTCCACCCGGCGTTCCTGTACTTGGCTGCGGTCACAGCAGCTTCTTGGTGACCTGGAAGAGGCAGACGCCGCCGACCGTTCCCTCTTTGACCATCTTGCGGAAGACGTAGCGGTAGACCGGGCGCTTGGGACCGTCGTTGGGCCGGAACGGAGCGAAGCTGCTGGGCGGCGGGATCGGGTGGCCGGTCTCCATGACGAACTTCTGCGCCGAGTGCATCCGCAGCAGCTCGACCATCTTCCAGCCGTATATCGGGCTCTGGATCTTGTTGTCTTCCAGGTACGCGACGAACTGCTTGGCGCTCATCCAGTCGGTCTTCTCAGCCTTAGCCATGACACTTCTTCCAGAGTTGGTTGATGGGATCGATTCCGGGCGGGATAAGCCCGAACAGGTGCGCGGTCAGGATGCCCCAGCCGGCGATCATGACGGGGCGGCCGACAGAACTACGGCTCGCGGTGCGGAACGCGTCGCTCATGGTCCTGCTGCCGGTGACGTCGGCCGCGACGACGAGGAGTCCGAGCGCTAGCCAGCCGTACTCGGGGTGGTCGTGCCGCCACTGCCACCAGGCTGCTCGGGCTGCGGCTCCAGCGAGCACATCGGGCACAGAACCGACGAGCAGTCCAGGGAGTGGAGGGTCAGCCGGCTCTGGTTCCACGGCGTTCCCTCGGGTAGCGCTCCGCATGTGCATATGTTCGAACCTTTCCCGAAAACGAACTCCGAGTCGAACAGACCGACACCGTTGATTCTGATGCAACCGTGGTTGCTGGGTGTGAACTCATCTTCCATGGCTCGTCCAACATCACTAGTAGCCGTTCTGTTCCCGGTTGCGGCGCTCGCGCTGCTTGCGGGCCATGTCCGTTGCGTCGTCGTCCTCGTCCGGCGGGTAGAGGTCGCGCAGCGTCAGCATGTTGACGCGGATTTCCTTGGTGTAGTTCGAGACGTCGCGCGGTCCGACGATGTAGCCCATGTCGAGCTGGTGGGCCATGAAGATGATCGCCTTGGCGATGGTGGAGTCCTGGGCCTCGTCGGGGAACGCGCACAGATCCTTCAGCGCCGCCTCTTCCAGCCCGCCCTGCACGACGTCATCAGGCGTGTTCTCGGCGACCAGCCCGCAGGCAGTGCACAGCCAAGCGCCACGGGCGTTGAAGATCTGATCGCCCTCGCTGATCTGGCTCTTGCAGTTGGCGCACTTACCCGCCCGCTTGGCCTCGATCCACTTGCCCGTCGCCATCCTCGGCACCTTCCTTCAGCATCTCTTCGATGATATCCGGAAGTTTCGTGGCAAGCTCGAAAGCCTCGTTAAGCGAGAAGCACCGGGACCACCCGAACTTCCGCTTCTCGGTGACGCGGATGTGGTGCTCGAACCGCTCGATGTCGTAGGTGTCGTTCATCCGTGGCAATCACAGAAGAAGCCGCCGTCGTCCGGCTCCTCGGCTAGCACTGGTGCGGGCATGAACACCGGCCGCAGCGGCGGCACCATCAACTCGGGCGTCCACAGGAGCGGCGAGTTCCAGTACTTGAGGAAGGTCCCATACTCCCAGACTGGCAGCGTGAGCGCCTGGTGACAAGCGACCTCGCTCTTGGCCCCCGGCGACGACATCCAGTCCGGGCCGACGATGAGCCCGGTGCTGTACTTGGCGATCCACTCCCAGTCGGCCGAAAGCGCCTCACGGAGGTTGAACCCGGCCGACCGCGACTCTTCCTTGCTGCCGTGCGGGCAGAGCATCGGGTCGAAGCCCATGTTGCGGTCGTGCTCGGCCGGGTTGAACACCTGGATGACGGTGGGGATCGCGAGCAGCGACCGCTCGGCCATGTCGAACCACGGCGCGTTGAAGTACGGGATCTCCGTCATCTTGTTGGCGATGTACAGCCGGTGACTCATTTCGCCTTTTCCTTTTCTTCCATCCGGTGGAGCAGTCTCCATGCTTTGGACCGCAGCTCCGGGCGCTGGGACACGGCGATCACATGCCCGACGTAATCCAGCGCCGCCTCAAGCTGGTCAGGGGTGCCGTCGTAGAACCAAGCCTCGGCCTGCCGGAGCTTCTCGGCCTCGTCGTCTAGTCCCATCAGTGGTACCTGTGATCGTTCGGGTTGCGGTCGGTGGGCTCGGCCGTCTTGAAGTTCTCCTGGCAGGCCCGCCGCACGTTGTGGAACGCGATGTCCGACTCGCTCTGGGGCTGCCCGTACGCCTTGGCGGCGGCCTTGAACGCGGCGTCGGCCTGCTCGTCGGTGATGTTCTCCGGCGTGATCTCCTGCTTGACCTCGCTGCCCTGGAGGTTGCGCCGGTTCAGCTCGACGGCGTTGATGTTCCACACGATGGCAGCCGCGTGGTCCTCGCCGTCCTGGATCCCGAAGTAGAAGTTCATGAAGTGCCGCCAGAGAGCGTCCTCATGGTGGGCCAGCGTGTCCGCGCTCCTGGAGTTCTCCCAGTTGCGGTCGCCGTACTTCTCAGCTCCGCGGGTGTAGAGCTTGGCCACCCGGACCATGAGCTGCTGGGCCATCGGCACGCCCTTGGGGAACAGCAGCGTGAACAGCGTCTTGCCGTTCTGGGTGTCGCGCTGCACGCCGTCGCTGTGGACCGCTTTTTCGCCCGAATCCCTGGTGACGTATTCTTCGTCGTCTTCCGGATTACCCCACATCAGCAGTGCTCCTCTCGCGCCTTTTCGGCGTAAGCCCAGTCCTCGGCCGCTTCCCTGACCCAGGGAGCCAGCCTATCGTACGCGCTGCTGGCGATGCGCGTGATCAGGCCGAGCAGGGAGCTGCGAATGGCCTCCCGCTGAGGGTGATTGAGGAAAAGCGCGTCCTGGTTGAACTTCGCCCAGGCTTCGTTGGCCGACCAGTGGTCGTAGACGTTCAGCACCCAGAACTCGCCCGGGCCGCCGCGAACCGTGTTGTAGTCGCACTCGACGGCGGTCACGGTCTCGATCTTGGGCTCGCGGCCGGCCAGTTCCTCCAGCAGCTCGGCCCGGTCCAGCTCCTCCTTTTCGGCCTCTTTTTGGGCCTCCTGGACCCTCTTTAGCTCCGAAATCCGGTCATTCAGGTACCAAACGGCCTTTTCCAGGTCCTCGATCGCGTCGCCCTTCTTGCCGGCCCGCCAGGCGTACTTGACGGCGTTGCCGGTGTTGAAGTCCATGTGCCGCACGATGTCGATGCACTCGATCGGCTTGCCGCAGGTCGAGTGCCAGTACTCGCTGTGGTAGTGGCTCGGGTGGTTCACTGGATCGCTCATGGAGGCCATCTTAGGGCCAAAAGTGGACCTGTAGGGAGTCGAACCCTAGTCTCACGAGCGTCCGCAAGCGGATTTACCCCGATCGATACCGGTCAGGCCCAAGCGCTGCCAGGAGCGGCCTCCGTGTCGGGCGTCGCACCCGAAGGGGCATAAGTACCGCCCCTGGCATGACTCCCCAGCGTACCAGCCAGAAGTCCGGGGAAGTTCACCAGAGCCGCCGAAACCTCGTCAATCCACGAAGAAGCCACGGGTTCTGACGGGAACTGGATCGACCGGATCGCGCCGATTTAGCCCTCGCCAGAGCATCGCGCAGTGCCGCGAGCAGAAACTGGCTTCGAGGTGGCCGCCGAGCGACCGGAACGATTTATGGCACCAACCGCAGGTCAGGAGGCTGCGCCGACGTCGGCAGGCACGGCAAATGGGCGAATCGGCCCGAAAACGGCCCATTTTGAGCCTTTTTCCGCATCCTCCGCCACATGTTCGGATCCACCGAGCGTCCACGGACAGCAGTCCACCAGATCTCAGACGGCGTGTCAAGACCGGAACAGCTTTCCGCTTAGACGCGTTTCCGCAGGTCAGGTGCTACGTCGCGCGCTACATCCTGGGCTTTTTGAGGCCGGGGCAGGAAATCGGTGACCGAACTGTCCTGCGCCGGCAATGGCTAAAAAACACCCCCGAATTACCTAATAAATCATATATGATTTAATGGTAATTCCCTTTAATGGTCAATAGGGAATGGGTGGATGGTGGATTGCTGGGATGGTGGCAATGGGGGGATGGTGGGAATGGTGGATGGTAAGGGAATGGTGGATGGTGGGAATGGTGGATGGTGGATGGTGCATTGCCCGCGCTAGGTCAGTGCCTTATGCCATTGCCTCACTGACTAGTACGTGTGTGCCTATAGCTAGTGTGCATGCGTGCCATTGTGCTAGTGGTATGCATACACACACAGTGGTATGTGTGTAGTACATACACAGTGGTGTGGTAATGGTATGTGTGTAGTACATACACAGTGGTGGTAATGGTATGTGTGCAGTGGTATGCAGTACCTACTGTGTAGTACATACACAGTGGTGTGTGCTGTATGTGTGTAGTACATACACAGTACGTATGTGGATGTCTATGTGTACGTATCTGTGTAGTACATACACAGTACAGTGTAGTACCTATACAGTAGTCATACCTATAGCGTGTACACGTACACAGTACAGTCATACAGTGGATGTCTGTGTATGTAGTACACAGTAACCGCTGCTGTATAGCTACGTATACAGGTCTGTACTGTACAGTGTACATTCGGACATATACGAATTAATCAACGGTTCGTCCAGGTCAGCTACGTATAGCAAACACTAGTTCCGAATTCGCCGGCCAACATTCGAATCTGTTCGAATCGAATCGATCGTATCGATCGAACCGCGGATTAGCTGCGGCCTGGCTGACCGTTAACCGCGGATTAGCTGAAAGTACGATCTCAATCGAACTAGCTTCGTGCTAGCTGTAGCAAGCAACTAGCTAAATGACTCATCACATTGTCTTTCGATTGCAAATCGCCATAGCGGCTAGCAAGTGCCAGTTAGCCACTGTCTATCCAACCGACTTCTGTTAGGGATTCGTGCTGGTCAGACAGTGTTTCCTGGCCGATTGTTCGTGTGTAGCCCTGGCAACAGCTTGCAAGCACATTGATTCA
>Ga0210388_10000137_pt1 | contig 79941 bp, 76 predicted proteins | sample IncBWC19OmetaG_FD_155485 | JGI IMG/M metagenome (GOLD analysis project Ga0210388, IMG submission 155485) | Forest soil microbial communities from Barre Woods Harvard Forest LTER site, Petersham, Massachusetts, United States - Inc-BW-C-19-O ... | reverse complement strand
CGCAGCGACTTGCCCAAGTCCAACGTGGGCAAGATTTTGCGCCGCGCGCTGCGCGACGAGCTGCGTGCGGCGCCTGCCGCACCGTGAAATTGAGCGGCCCGAATGGGCGGGGGATAGAGAAGCGTCGAGGCCCGTAGGAGCAGGGTCTCGACGCTTCTCTGTCCCCTCGACCTTTCACGCAGGACGTTCAATCTCACGGTGCGGCAGCCGAGGTAAGCGGGTAGTTCTGTACGGTCTCGACCAGCAGCGCGACCCGCTCCGGATCGACGTCCGGGGTGATGCCGTGCCCCAAATTGAACACGTGTCCGGGGCCGGCGCCGTAGCTGTCGAGTACGCGCAGAGTTTCCGCGCGCAAGATCTCAGGCGTTGCGAACAAGGCGGACGGATCGAGGTTGCCTTGCAGCGCCACGCGGCCGCCTACCGCCTCTCGAGCTTCGCTCAAGTCCGTGGTCCAGTCGACGCCCACCGCGTCGCCGCCGATCGCGGCGATCTTCGCGAGCCACGCGCCACCGCCCTTGGTGAATACAATATTGGGAACCCGGCGCCCGTCTGATTTACGCGTCAGCGCGTCGATGACCTGCGCCATGTGGCGCAAGGAGAATTCTTCGTATTGTGCCGGCGTCAGCACGCCGCCCCAGGTATCGAACAGCATGACTGCTTGCGCGCCTGCTGCGATTTGCGCATTCAAATAGAGAATCGTGGCTTTCGCCAGCAGCTCGAGCAGGCGGTGCAACTCGCGCGGCGATTCGTACATCATGCGTTTGATCAGGCCGAAAGTTTTGCTGCTGCCGCCTTCCACCATGTATGTCGCCACGGTCCAAGGACTGCCGGCGAAGCCGATCAAGGGCACGCGCCCGGCCAGCTCGCGGCGCACGCGTGCGACGGCGTCCGTTACATACTTCAGTTCCCGTCCCGGATCAGGCACGCCGAGCTTGTCGATATCGGCGGGAGTGCGCACCGGCCGCTCGAACCTGGGTCCTTCGCCGGCCTCAAATTCCAACCCCAGATTCATGGCATGGGGAATCGTGAGGATGTCGGAGAACAAAATCGCGGCATCGAGCGGATAGCGATTGACCGGCTGCAAGGTAATTTCGCAGGCGATCTCGGGATTCGTGCACATTTCCAGAAAGCCGCCCGCGCGGGTGCGAGTCGCCCGGTATTCGGGCAGGTACCGGCCGGCCTGGCGCATGAGCCATATCGGCCGGCGCGGGGTGGGCTCGCGCAGCAGGGCGCGCAGCAGCAGATCGTTCTTCAGCGTTTCGCTCATTGATGCTCTTAGGTTTGTAGACGCCGGTGCCGGTCCGCTCAGGTTCGCTCGCTCGGCTCGAACAGACGGCGGTGTTCCAGAATCGCGTAGCGATCGGTCATGCCGGCGATGTAGTCGGCCACGGCGCGCGCGCGACCCGCGGGACCCTTGACCAATTCCAAGCGCGTACGCGCCTCGTGTTCGTCGGGCATCAGCGTGGGGTCGTTGAAAAATGCGTCGAATAGATCGCGCACCACGCGGCGCGCTTTGGTGGTCATGCGCCGCACCTTGTAATGCTTGTAGAGCTGCTCGCGCAGGAATGTTTTCAGCGCGGCGTTCAGTTCGCGGGTGGTGTCGCTGAAGCCGATCAACGCTCTGGGCTGCGCTCTGACCTCGGCGATCGAGCGGACGCCGGAGGCGCTCAAACGCACGGCGGACGAATCGATCAGGTCGCTCACCAGGTGATTGATCATCCGCCGCAAGATCTCATAGATCAGGCGGCGGCCGCCCAGCTCCGGGTATTTTGCCTGCACTTCGTCGTGATAGCCGCGAAACAAGGCAACCGTCAACAATTGCTCGAGGTTGATGAGTCCGGCGCGGATGCCGTCCTCCACATCATGATTGTTGTATGCGATCTCATCGGCAAAATTCGCGAGCTGCGCTTCGAGACCCGGCTGCTGACGATTGATGAATCGTTCCCCGACGTCTCCGAGCAGAACCGCGTTGTTGTAAGAGCAATGTTTGAGAATGCCCTCGCGGCATTCGAAGGTCAGGTTCAGGCCGTCGAATTCCGCGTAGTGCTCCTCGAGCTCATCGACCACGCGCAACGATTGCAGGTTGTGTTCGAAACCGCCGAAGTCGCTCATGCATTCGTTCAAAGCGTCCTGGCCGGCATGTCCAAACGGCGTGTGGCCAAGATCATGGGCGAGACAAATGGCTTCGGATAATTCCTCGTTGAGTTTCAAGGCGCGCGCGGCCGTTCGGGCAATTTGCGCAACCTCGAGAGAATGGGTCAGGCGAGTTCGGTACAGGTCGCCCTCGTGGTTGACGAAGACCTGGGTCTTGTACACCAGCCGGCGAAATGCGGTGGAATGAACGATGCGATCGCGGTCGCGCTGATATTCGGAGCGGTATTCGGGTTTCGGTTCGGGATGGCGGCGGCCGCGGGAATGTTCCGCATGAGCGGCATAGGGCGAGAGGCCGTTCATGTCGCGCACCCGTTCATGTCGCGCACCTGGTCAATGTGACGCACCCCGTCATTTGGCGCTCCCGTTCATTTGAAATGCTCGGCGAGGGTGGCCTCGAGTGCGGCCTTCGGGTACTGATCGGTGACGATTGCGCGCCCGAGCTTCTCCAGCAGGACCAGGCGAATGGCGCCGCCCAGAACTTTCTTGTCCATCTGCATCAATTCGTAGGCTCTGGCGGCGCCGATATGCGGTGCCTCGGTCGGCAAGCCGGCCCGCCCCAGCAGGTCGCGCAGGCGCACCTTGACCGCCGCGTCGATCATCCCCAGGCGACAGGACAGATCCGCCGCGATGAGCATACCCAAGGCGACCGCTTCGCCGTGCAAGTAGGTCTCGTACGAAGTCGCGGCTTCGATGGCGTGGCCAAAAGTGTGGCCGAAATTCAAAATCGCGCGCAAGTTGTGCTCGCGCTCGTCACGTGCGACCACCGTGGCCTTGATCTCGCAGGATCGACCGATGGCATAGGTCAGGGCCTCGGTGTCCCGGGCGAGCAGCTGCGGAATCGTCTTCTCCAGCCATGCGAACAACATCGGATCCCAGACGACGCCGTGCTTGATCACCTCGGCAAGACCGGATTTGAATTCCCGGTCGGGCAAGGTACTCAAAGCATCGGTGTCGGCGATCACAGCCTGCGGCTGGTAGAAAGCGCCAATGAGGTTCTTGCCGCCCGAGTGATTTACCCCGGTTTTGCCGCCGACCGAGGAGTCAACCTGAGCGAGCAGAGTCGTCGGCATTTGCACATAGCCGATGCCGCGCTGATAGCAGGACGCTGCAAACCCGGCGATGTCCCCGATGACACCTCCCCCCAAGGCCAGCACCGTCGCATCTCGGTTCATTTTGTTGGCGACCAGCGCATCGAGCACCCAGCCGGCGGTCTGCAGCGTTTTGTGCGCCTCGCCGTCCGGCAGGATGCATTCTGCGATGTGTCTTTGGGAAAAGCTGCCGGTCAGTTTCGCCAGATACAACTTGGCGACCGTGGTATTGGTCACGATCAACAGGTCGCGGCCGGGGATTTGGCTCTCCAACAGGTGACGGTCGGTCAGCAGCCCCGAACCGATGGTGATGGGGTAGCTGGAAGCACCTAAGTCGACTTGAAGCGTTTGCACGGTGTGATTATACGAAGCCTAGGGCTTCTGCGTCCGCCGCAATTCCTGATGGATTTCTTCAGCAACCAGCTGCACGCGGCGCCCGTCCGTCGTGACGGTGAGGTCGGCGATCTCGGCATACAGCGCGGCGCGGCGGCCCATCAACTCTTTGAGTCTCTGTTCGGGGTCGGTGTCGTGGAGCAGCGGCCGATGCCGCGCGTGGCGGGTGCGCTCGATTTGCTGATTGACCGAGGTTACCAAGTAAACCACCACGCCGCGCTCGGCGAGCGCCGTGCGGTTGGCCGGATCGATCACGGCGCCGCCGCCGGTCGCCAATACAATGGATTCCAGACGGGTCAGCCGGTCGATGGACTCTCTTTCGCGGCCGCGAAATCCCGCTTCGCCTTCCTTCTCAAAGATGAATGGAATGTCCACGCCGGTTTTTGCCTCGATGTCCGCGTCGCTGTCATGAAAGGTGTAATGAAACAGGCGCGCCAGATGCCGCCCGACCGCGGTCTTGCCCGAGCCCATGGGTCCGATCAGAAAAATGTTGCGCTTGCCGAGCATGATCGCCGCTGATCATAGCGGACGGCACCGTTCGCCAGATTGCCTCCCGAAAAAATAAGGGGCGCCGAGAGGCGCCCCTACAGGTAACGACTAACCCGCGGCCGGTGTTAGTAAAGATTCGATCCCTCGCGCAAAATCTTGGGCGTGATGAATATCAACAGCTCGGTCTTGTTGTTGGTATCGATCGTGCTCCTGAAGAGGTAGCCGAGCACCGGAATGTCGCCGAAGAAGGGCACCTTGTTGGCGGACTTCGCCTTGGTGGTTTCGAGAATGCCGCCGAGTACGACGGTCTGCCCGTCATTGACCAGCACTTGGGTGATGATTTCGCGCGTGTCGATGGAGGGCACACTGCCGCCGGTGGCGCTGGTGACCTGCTGGCCCACCGCGTCGTCGGAGACGTCCAGATCCAGGATCACGCGATTGTCAGGCGTGATCAACGGGGTCACTTTGAGCTTCAGCACGGCGTCCTTGAACTGCGTCGTCGTGGCGCCGCTTGAAGCCGATTCCTGATAAGGAATTTCCACACCCTGCGAAATGGTGGCCTGCTTCTGGTTCGCGGTAATGACGCGCGGCGAGGAGATGATTTCGCTCTTTCCCTCGTTTTGTGCCGCCGAGAGTTCCAAGTCCACCAGGTAGCTGCCGCCCAGCACCGAGATGCCGATGCTGCCGTTGGTATTTGCCGCCGGCGTATTGACCTGATAGCGATTGTCGAGCGTGGTGCCCGTGAGCGAAGCACCGCCCGTTCCGGTGCCCAGGATCTGGTTTGCACCAGCGCCATTGCCGGTCACAGCCAGAAGGCCGCCAGGTCCGTTCTGCTGCGCGGTACTCACACCGAAGCGTGCACCCAGGTCGCGCTCGAAGGTATCGCTGACGATCACGATGCGTGCTTCGATCAGCACTTGCTTGACCGGCACGTCCAAGGTTTGCACCAAGCGGCGGATGTCGGCCAGCTTTTCCGCGGTGTCCTGCACCAGCAGAGTGTTGGTGCGCTCGTCGACTGACAGGCTGCCGCGCGGCGACAGCATGGAGTCCTTGGCATTGGTGGTCTTGATCAGTTTCGCCAGGTCGGAAACCTTGGCGTAGTTGACCTGCATGAACTCGGTATGGGTGGGAGACAGCTCCTGCACCTCTTTGTGTGCCGCCAACACCTCTTTGTGGGCCGCCAATTCGGCCTTCTCACGCGTGGCCAACTCTTCCGTGGGCCCGATGATGATCACGTTGTCCTGACGGCGCTTGTCCAAACCCTTGGTGCGCAACACGATATCGAGCGCCTGATCCCAAGGCACATTTTGCAGGCGCAGAGTCAGGTTGCCCGAGACCGAATCGCTGACGACGATGTTCTGGCCACTGGTATCCGCTAGCAGCTGCAACACCGAACGCACGTCGATGTCCTGGAAATTCAAAGTCAAACGCTCGCCGGTGTATTCCTTCTTCTCCTCCGCGCCCGCGGTGCGCTTCGAGGAGGGCTTGATTTCTACCGTGTATTGGTTGTCGGACTGGTAGGCAAGCTGCTCGAAATCGCCCTGCGAACTGATCACCAAGCGCGAACTGCCGTCCACGCGAACCGCATCGACGGTCTGCACCGGCGTCGCGAAATCCTGGACGTCATAGCGGCGCATCAAATTCTTCGGCATCACGGTGCCCGCGAAGTCCACGACGATCTGCTGGCCTTCCTGCCGGACATTGACCGGGGTGCGCGGGTCGGTGAGCTGCACGATGACCCGGCCGGTACCGTCGGCACCGCGCCTGAAGTCGATCGTGCGAATTGCCCTCTCGGCGGGATTCGACGATACGGCGGCGGCGGCGCGCGCGGCGGTCTTGCCGACGTCGGCGCCGGGCTGTTGGCCCAATGTGACGATGATGTCGTTGCCGTCCACTTTCGTGGTGTACGGCATCAGGCTATCGACGTTGACGACCAGGCGTGCCCGGCCGTTCGCTTCGGCGGCCAGCACCGTGTCGACGCCGCCCGAGCGCACGTCGAAACGGCGCGAGGCGAGAGCCAGGGTGGTATTTGGCAAGTCGAACGCAATGCGCGCGGGCTTGTCGATGGTGAACGGCAGCGGCTCCGGCGCCGGACCGCTCATGTGCAGTTTGAGCTGCACCTGTTGACCCGATAGGGTTTGAACGTCGATTGATTGCAGCTGGACCGGATCAGCGGCGCGCGCCGTTAAACTGATCGCAGTCAACGCGATCAGTGCCATCGCGCTCATCATCGCCGCTCGGTATTGAATTCTAATCATGCTTTCATCTCCCTGGGTGGCTTCAATTGGCCAATGCCAATGAAGCCGGTCGCTCTATGTAGCCGCCGAGACCATCCGGAATGATTTCGACCAGGCTAATTCTCCCGCCGGTTATTTCCGTTACTTTGCCGTCGTTCTGCCCCATATAGTTGCCGGGCTGAACCTTGTGAACGAGGCCGTCTTTGGATTGCACCAGCCCATAAAAATTGTTGCCCACCTTGAAGGTGCCGACCATCTTCAGCGTGTCGAGCGAGAAACCTTCCAGGAATTCGCGATTGCGGTGCGAGTTTGCCCGCGCGCTGGCGAGGCCATTGTTCGCGTTCGGTCCCTGCGGCTGGAACGGCGAGCGCAGATTGCCGGCCGCGTAGACATAGGTTTCGTAGGGCTTCACTTCAGGCAGCGGCTGAATACGGCCGCCGGGCTTTTTCTTGGTGGCTTCGATCCACTTCTGCAATTCCGATTGGCCGCCCGTACAGCCGCCCGCGACCAAGGCCGCCAGCACGACGCCGATGACGCCAATAGCCGATATCTGTCTCACGTCTTGCCTCCCGCCGTCGCCTTCTTCGCCGCCGGCTTCGCGCCGCCGCCTTGATCCTCGATGTAGCGGTAGGTCTTGGCGGTTACGTCCATGGTCAAATTGTCGTAGCCGCCTTTGGCATCGACCGGCGTAATCTGAATGTCGTTGAGCGTCACGATGCGGGGCAGGGCGGCGATGCCGCTGACGAACCGGCCGAAGTCGTGGTAGCTGCCCACCAGCTTGATTTTGATCGGCAGTTCCGCGTAGAAGCCGTTGCTCTTCTCGCTCCCGGGCTGGAACAATTTTTCGGTCAGGCCGGCTGCCAGGCCGGTTTGCGAAATATCGACCAGAAGATTCGGCACCTCGGTCTTACCCGGCAATTGCCGCAGCATCGCGCCGAAGCTGCGTTCCATTTCGCCGAGTTGGGCGCGATAGGCATCCAGATTGGCAGCGCGCTGCTGCTTGTTCTCGAATTGCGCGCGCAGGTCCAGCTCGTCGGCTTCGGCCTTTTGCAGCACCGGCCGATCGTCGTTCCAGACGAACATGTACCAGCCGAAAGCTGCCACCACCGCAAAGCCGAGGGCAATAAAAAATCCGCGCACTGCCAGGGGCCAGCGGCCTACGTCGCGCGGATCCATGGTGCGAAGTTGATCGAAAAAGTTCATTTCGCCGCAACCTTCTTAACCGTTGTTTCGCCGCCGTTGTCCACGTCCACGCCCACCACATCGCTGGTGAGGGTGAAGCTCGAGCCGCCGGTCGCCGAATCCTTGGCGGTCTCGACCACCTGCAGCTGCGGGTTATCCATCCATGAAGAGGAATCGATGTTGCGCATGAAGGTCGAAACACGCGTACTCGACTGCGCCACGCCCTTCATTTCGAGCTTCTTGCCCGTCTCCTTGATCTGCGTGAGATAAATGCCTTCAGGAACGGTCTTCACCAGTTCGTCGAATAAATGCACGATCTCCGGCCGCTTGCGCTGCAATTTCTCGATGATTTCCATGCGTGCAACCAGGCGCTGCTTGCGGTTTTCGAGGTCCTGAATGTCGGCGATCTGCGCATCGAGCTTGACGATCTCCCTTTTCAGAAGATTGTTCTTTGCGTTCTGCGATTCGGTCCAGCCCGCATACACGACTTTGCCGAGCACGACCGTGATGACGGCGGCAAAGGCGGCTACGGCTAAGCCGACGGCAAATTCGCGGCGCCGGTCTTTGCGTTTTTGTTCGCGATGGGGAAGTAGATTAATACGCGGCATGGCTACTCTTTAATCGAAGCTGCGCAGCGCGAGGCCGCAGGCTGTGAGTAATGCGGTGGCGTCACGCGCCACGGCTTGGGCTTTGGCCTTGGACGACACCTTCATGTTGCCGAGGGGATCGCCTTTGTCCGCCGGTACGCCGACACGGCTGGAGATGACATCGGCGACGCCGGCAATGTTGGCGCAGCCGCCGCAAATCAATATTTGGTCCGGCTGTGCGCGGCCGCTGCCGGAGGCCAGATAAAATTGCAGCGAACGGCTGACCTGCTGGGTCATGTCGTCGATGAAAGGATCGAGCACCTCCGGCTGATAGTTGCTGGGCAACCCGCCTTCTTTCTTGGCGCGGCCGGCTTCCTCCATGCTGAGGCCGTAGGTGCGCATGATTTCTTCGGTCAACTGCTGGCCGCCGAAAGCGAAGTCGCGCGTGTAAATGACCCGCAGGTCGCGCAAGACGCTGAATGTGGTACTGCTCGCGCCGAAATCGACCACGGCGACGGTGCGGTCGACACCGCCGTCCGGCATTTGGTGACGCATCAACGCGCAGGCGTTTTCCAACGCGAAGGCCTCGACATCGACCAAGTGTGCGGTCAGACCTGAGGCTTGCACCGCGGCCTGGCGTTGCTCGACGTTCTCGGTTCGCGTCGCGACCAGCAGCACATCGAGCATGTCCGGATCTTTTTCCGACGGCCCGACGACCTGATAGTCGTAGCTGACTTCTTCCATCGGGAAGGGGATGTACTGGTCGGCCTGCATTTCGACCTGACCTTCCAATTCGTTCTCGCCGAGCGTCTTCGGCATCTGAATGACTTTGGTGATCGCCGCATCACCGCTGATCGCGATGGCCGCGAGGCGGCTCTTGGCGCCGGAGCGCTTTACCGCGCGGCGAATCGCTTCGCCGACCGCTTCGGCGTCGACGATGGCTTTTTCGTTGATGGCGTTGTGCGGAGTCGGTTCCGCGGCATAAGACTCAACGCGATATTGGCCACCCGACATCGTGAGCTCAATGAGCTTCACCGACGAGGTGGTTATGTCAAGTCCCAAAAGGGGACGATTTCTTTTTCCTAACGACCACACAAATTTTTTCCCTTTTTGCTCAATACCTTGTAGGTCGAAACGCGTGCATGAGATTAGCTATGACAAGCAAACTTAGCAAGAAACTGTTAAATGGAACGTGAAGCTACTCACGGTAATGAGCCCCTGAACCGCCCAAGTCGGCAAACTGAGACGTACGACAATTTCGTAAGCTTCCGAGGCGGTCGACTCGTCCATTTCAGACCTCACCGCCCAAGGGCTGCCTCGAGCATTTCGTTAATCTCTGATCCGGCAACCCAGCTGTCCTTGGGTTGTCAAACCCCGGGAGCTTCGGCTTTGCGCCCCTCATCTTTCGATGAGTATGCCCACCTAACCGGCGGTAATATGCTGCCCATGTCCGCCGACGCAATAAGTTAGAACGGTTTCCTGTGGCCAAACGTTACCTAGTTCTCATCTCACGCATTTGTGCAGTTTTGGTTGGCTTAATAGCGCTAATCGTCTTCGCCAATGTCTGTGCTTATGTCTACTTGCGGCCCGCCCTGCCGGATGTGGGCAGCCTTCGGGAGGTCCAGCTGCAAGTGCCGCTGCGCATTTATTCGCGCGACGGCAAGCTGATCCAGTCCATCGGCGAGCAACGGCGAATCCCGGTGCGTTACGACCAATTGCCGCCCAAACTGATCCAGGCCTTCCTGGCAACCGAAGACGACCGGTTTTTCCGGCATCACGGCGTCGATTGGCAGGGCATTTTGCGGGCGGCGGTAGCCAATTTGAGGGCCGGCGGCATCCGCCAGGGCGCCAGCACCATCACCATGCAGGTATCGCGGGACATGTTCCTGACCCCGCGCCGCGACATGAAGCGAAAAATGAGCGAGATCTACATCTCCCTGCTCATGGAAGCGGAATTCACCAAGGAGGAAATCTTCTCCTTGTACGTCAACAAGATCTTCTTGGGTCAGCGGGCGTACGGCGTTGGCGCCGCGGCAGAGGTGTATTTCGGCAAGGGTCTCGACCAACTCAGCCTCGCCGAAATGGCCACGCTCGCCGGCATTCCCACCTCTCCTTCCACGGTCAATCCGGTCGCCAGTGCGGAAGCCGCCAAAGTGCGCCGCACCCATGTTTTAGGCCGCATGCTCGATCTCGGATACATCAGCCAGTCCGAATACGACCAGGCCAAGTCGAGTCCCATGGAGTCGCGCCTGCATGGCGCCTCGATCGAGGTCGACGCGCCTTACCTGGCGGAAATGGTGCGCAATGACATGCAGAACAAGTACGGGGATGCCGTCTATACGGCGGGATACAAGGTCTATACGACCCTGGATTCGCGCCTGCAGGCGGCGGGCACCGTGGCACTGCGCACCGGCCTCATCGAATACGACATGCGCCATGGCTATCGCGGGGCCAGCGCCAAGGTCGACCTGTCGAAAATCGTCACGCCGGCCCAATTCGATGCGCAACTGGAGGAATTTCCCGTCATCGGCGGCTTGAAACCGGCTATCGTCGAGCAAGTCGAGGCCAAAAGCGCCAAAATCTATGTGAAGGATTTGGGGACCGTGACGCTGCCTTGGGAAAAGCTCGCTTGGGCCAGGCGCGAATTGCCGGACGAGAAGGTCGACCGCTACCCGACGCAAGCGACGGAGGTCCTAAGCCGCGGCGACGTCATCTACACCGTGGGACGCACGCCCGAATCCGTGCTCTTCGTGCAAATACCCGAAGCGCAGAGCGCGCTCGTGTCTGTCGACCCGAAAGACGGTGCGGTCGTGGCCTTGGTCGGCGGATTTGATTTCTTTCAGAGCAAATTCAACCGCGTCATCCAAGCCCGGCGCCAGCCCGGTTCGGGATTCAAGCCCTTCATTTACGCGGCCGCCTTCGACAAGGGATTCACCCCCGCCAGCGTCGTGCTGGACGCCCCGGTGGTCATTGACGAGGAAGGTAAGGAACAGGCCTGGCGTCCGCACGAGGACACCGGCATGTTTTATGGTCCTGTCCGCCTGCGCGACGCGCTGGTGCATTCGCGAAATCTGGTGTCGGTGCGCTTGATGCGCGCCATTGGCGGCCCGTACGCCCGCGATTACGTCACCCGGTTCGGCTTCGACAAATCGCAGCTGCCGGATGACTTGACGCTGGCCCTGGGAACGGCGGAATTGAGCCCCTTGCAGGTGGCCATCGGTTACTCGGCCTTTGCCAACGGCGGCTTCAAGGTCAGCTCCTACTACATCGATCGCATTGAGGACGCGAATGGCAAAGTCCTGCAACAGGCGAACCCCGCCATCGCCTGCCCGCAATGCGGCCGTCCGAGCGACGGCCCCTCACCGAAGAGCGTGAGCGGCGGCCGGAGCGCACTGCTGGACGAAGCTCCGCATGATGGCAAGACCATGATTTCTGTGAAGAATATGGCGCCGCAGATTCTCAGGCCGCAAGTCGCGTACCTGCTCGCGGACATGATGGCCGATGTCATCAAACGGGGCACCGGTCAGCGCGCCCGCACGCTCAATCGGGATGACATCGCCGGTAAGACAGGGACCAGCAACGATTTTCACGACGCCTGGTTCAACGGCTTCAACGGCGACATCGTCACCACCGTCTGGACCGGGTTCGATGCCGAGCGCTCGTTGGGCGATAACAACGATCAGGCGGCCCGCGTGGCGGTACCGACCTGGACCTATTTCATGAAGCAGGCGCTGGAAGGCACGGCGCGCCACGGTGTGCCGGTTCCGGACGGCATCGTCAGCGTGCGCATCTCACCGAAGACCGGCTTGCTGGCGAGCTCGGATGACCCCACCGGCATCATGGAAAAATTCATCGAGGGGAATCTACCCAAAGCCGAGCTCTACGAAGGCCAGAACCCGAACAGCCCGGAAGCCGATAAACCGATATTCTAGTGACTGACGCCGCCGCCTGAGATTGCCGATGCCCAAGAAGTTTTCGCAGCGTGCCGAAGATCTACGCCGCGCTCTCGCGCAAGAGGCCGCGAGAATCATGGCCGAACATGGTATTGAAGATTTCCGTCAGGCGAAGCGCAAGGCGGCCGATCGCCTCGGCGTCAACGATGTGGCGGTGCTGCCGAAAAACGTCGAGATCGAGGATGCGCTGCGCGCGCACCAGCGCCTTTTTGGGCGCGATACCCACGATCATACCCTGAAGGAGCAACGCCGCATCGCACTCGACACCATGCGGATTTTGGCCGAGTTTCAACCTCGCCTGGTGGGGTCCGTGCTCACCGGGACGGCGACAAATTACAGCGATATCAATCTGCATTTATTCGCTGATGCGTCCGAGTCGGTCGCGATTCGGCTGTTGGAAATCGGCGTACCGCACGAGTTCTACGAGCGTCGCGTGAAGATGGACGCGGAGCGCAGCGTGAATTATCCGGCACTGCGGTTCGAGGCCAATGGCCGCACCGTCGATGCGACGGTATTTCCGATCGACGGCATCCGGCAATCGCCCTACTCACCGGTCGACGGGCGACCCATGAAACGCGCCGATGCGCGCGAGGTATCGGAACTCGTCGAGGCGGCGCAGTGATATTGACCGGCCGGTTAGCATTTGTCAGGGAGGGTGAGAAGACGCGAGGTCCCAAGGCAGAAGGACCTCGCGTCTTCTCACCCTCCCTGACGATGACTAGAGCCGGTCAATATCACTACGCCGGCACGACAGGTGGGTGTTGGGCGAGGACTGTTTTTACGAGCGCTTGAGGGATCGGAGACTCAAGTGCCGGATTTCGTCTGCCACACCGCGAGCATGTCCGGCGAGCCCTGCGCCCGCACGCCGTTGTCAGTGAGAATGTCATCGGTCGCGCCGACCAGGGCCTGACGCGAGAAAACCAGCGCTTCCCCACCCTTGGCCGCGAATTCAATCGTAACGAAAGAATCCTTGAGGTCGCGCAGCAACGCCACCAAGTGTGCGAGGCTTTTTACGGCGGTGCCGTTTACCGACTGCACCACCGAACCCTGTGGATTCGAATAGCCGTTCGCGAGCTTGTGCGGAAAGAATGGCGAGGAAACGATCACCAGTTCTTGCAGGTCATCGCTGGGCGGATCGAAGGCGCGGGTGACCAGCGGACTCTTCACGTACCCCAAGACACGCATCAAGTTGGCGTTGTTTTCGAACGCCCCCAAGAATTGCCGGGTGGCGCGCGAAAACACCATGGGTCCATAGACGAAGTACGACGGATAGTCGCCGTGCAGGTCGGACACCAGCTGCGGATACTCCGCCGAGACGGGTAGTTCGACTTTGAGAGTCTTGCCGGCACGCACCAGGGTAAGGGGCAGCTTGCCGTCCTTGGCGACCTTTTGAATCATGTAGCCGAAACTCACCCGCAGATCCTTGTCGATCTTGACCATGCCCTGATTGTCGATGGGCGTATCGCCGATCCGCGTAAGCACATCCCATTCCTTGAGCGGATATGAAGGGTCGGATTTGTCCGGCCGATGCACCACCATTCCTTCCACGCTCTTGTCCAGCTTCAGGTATTCGCGCAGCGCGGGATTCTCCAGCGTCTGCAGGTCATCGTGCATACTGGCCTTGCCGACATAGTGGCCGCCGGCAATATCCTTGAGGAATAGGTCTACTTCTTCGTTCGGAATGATGTAGCCGATATTCTGGCTGTCCCCGCCCAGCCGGCTGAAGGCGAGGCCGATCATTTTGTCGCCGGCGATGGCGGGACCGCCGCTGTTGCCGGGATTGATGGCCGCATCGATCTGAATGCGCAGGCCCGACACCGGGTAGTTGTACGACGCGAATTCGATGCGCGATACGATGCCCTTGGTGATCGACAGCGATGAGCCGCCGGTCGGAAAGCCGTAGGCGAGAACCGGATCCTTGATCTGCGGCAGCTTACTGGCGCGCGCCACCGGCGGATGGGTGTCGAAGAAACTCGGGTCGTCGACCTGCAACACCGCGAGATCAATCCCGGGCGCGATCGCGAGCACCGTGGCTGACAGCTTGTCGCCGGCGGCATTCGCCTGAATCTGCACCTGACTGGCGTACAGCACGGCGTGCGCGTTGGTCAAGATGCGCTTGCCCTCGATGACAACGCCCGAGGCCGTGGCCTCGCTGGGCGCCTGCTTGGTCCAGGGTTTGAAGGGATCCGGATAGCGCATGGTCGAAAAAATCTTGACCACCGAGTTTTCCAGCGCCGGGGCCTCAGCTTGATCGCCCGCATGGGTCGCGGCAAATGCCGCGGCGGTGAACAGAGCGCCGATAGTGAGAAGAATGAATCGCGCGTAACGTGCCATGGATATTTATTGCGTCCTTAAAATTGCTGCGGCCTATTTGCCGTCGACTGAAAACGCCAGCAGCGCATTGCCCGAGATGATGTAAACGCCGCCGTTGACGATGGTCGCGCCGCCGTGGTCCAGAGGACCGCCGCTCGCTCGCACGCCATTTTGCGTTTGAAAGGTTTTTGCCGTATCGAAATCCCAGAGAACCTTGCCATCGATGGTCGAATAGGCGCGCAAGTGCCCATCCATCGATCCTGAAAAAACACCGCCGGGCATGACCGTGACCGCTTGCGATTGCGCATGTGAGCACGGCCCTTCGCTCCAGGAACACGCCGGTGTGGGCGACTGCGTGTGCCACCGTGCGACGCCGGTCTTCGGATCGAGTGCCCAGAGGCTGCCGCTCGAGTTGCCGGGCAAAGCCAGGGAACCCGACAAGGCGACATACCAGCTACGGTGATCGGCCGCGCTGCCCCAAGCCACCCCGCCATCGCTGTTCGCATCCGCCGCGCCCGGCCTGCCTTGCCACAGGATTTCACCGCCGTGATCTGGATCGAGCCCATAGACCACGCCTGAATGCTGTCCGGCCAAAATGACTTCATTGCCGCTGGTCAAGGTTCGTAATACCGGAGAACTGGTGAAACCGCTCGAGGTTGCGTGGCCGCTCACGTTTAATTGTTTGACCCAGCGCAGCTTGCCGTCGCTCAAAGCGAATGCGGCGATCGAATCGGTGAGCGACTGCTCGATTCCCGTCGTGGACCGGCCCGTACCCACATACAGCACTCCGCGCTTGGCATCGATGGTGGGGGAGGAGGCAATCGCCGCACCGGCAGGCCCCCATTCCTGCACGCCGGCGCTGTTCTTGTGCGTCGGCTGTGGTTCCTCGAGCACGGTATAGCTCTTCCACAGAACACGGCCGCTGGCGATGTCGAGCGCCGCGACGCTGCCCCGAAATGTGCAGCAGCTGTAGTTGGGATTTCCGGTGTTGTCGTCCTCGTTGGAGCCCACGGCGACATACAACCGGTCGTTGTACAAGGTGGGCGATCCGAGAATGCGCGCCGTGGGGTGCGTGTCGACTTGGCTTTTCCAGAGCAGCGTTCCCTTTTGGGCGTCGAGCGCGTACACGGCGCCGGTGTCGTCGCCGAAAAATGCGGCGCTCGGCGCCTTGATAACGTCAAGATGCGCCAGAGTGCGTTTCAATTTTCGCGGTATCGCTGCCCGCTTCGACTGGCCCAGCTCGCCGATCGAAATCGCCGTGCGGCTGCCGGTGGGAGCGTCATAGGTCCAGTAGGTGCAGCCGCTCTTGGCGTCCAGCGCATAAATGCGCCCTGCCGAACTCGTCACGAACAGCCGGTCGTCGACCAGGGTGGGCTGCCCGAAATCGCTGCCTCCCTGAAACCCAAAGGCCCACTTCAAGCCAAGCTTCGGCACGTCCATGGCCCGAATCGCCGGTTCCGGTTGATAGCGCGTATTGAAGAGGTCGCGGCCCCAGCCGTTCCACTGCACGCTGCCGATCGCGACAGGGTCGGCACGCGAGGCGCAAAGATTTTTTTCGGGCACCAAGGCTGCGGGAAGACGGGCATTGCCGGCCGGCGGTACGCTGGGTACGTCCTGCGCCGCCAGAGCGATGTTGCCGATCAGCACGAGGAGCGGCGCGCATTTCATGAGCGAACTGAAAAGCAGCACGATTCAGCGCTTTTCGATCGGCTGATAATCTCGTTTGGTGGGACCCGTGTAGAGCTGGCGCGGCCGGCCGATTCTCATATGAGGATCCGAAACCATTTCGCACCAATGCGCCACCCAGCCGGCCGTTCGCGCGATGGCGAACATGACCGTAAACATGGAACGCGGGATTCCTAATGCGCTGTAGATGATGCCGGAGTAGAAGTCGACGTTGGGATAGAGCTTGCGCGAGACGAAATAGTCGTCCTTGAGCGCGATCTCCTCCAATTTGAGCGATAGGTCGAACAGCGGATTATTGCCCTTGCCCATCTTCTCCAATACCCGATAGCACATGTCGCGGATGATCTTGGCGCGAGGATCGAAATTCTTGTACACGCGGTGACCGAAGCCCATGAGCCGCACGGCGTCGTTCTTGTCCTTCACCCGGGCCAAAAACTTGTCGATGTTCGCGACCGAACCGATGCTATCGAGCATGTCGAGCACGGCTTCATTCGCGCCGCCGTGCGCCGGTCCCCACAAGGCGGACACGCCGGCGGAAATGGCGGCGTAGGGATTCGCACCCGTGCTGCCGGCGAGCCGTACCGTCGAAGTGCTGGCGTTCTGTTCATGATCCGCGTGCAGTATGAACAGAAGATCGAGCGCCTCGGCCGCGACCGGATCGATCGCGTAGGGTTCGCAGGGAACGGCGAAGAACATATTGAGCATGTTGGCGCAGTAGCGCAGATCGTTGCGTGGATAGATGAATGGCTGGCCCAGCGTGTGCTTGTATGCCGCGGCCGCAATCGTCGGCAGCTTCGCGATGATCCGATGGGCGAAGATTTCCCGATGCCGCGGATCGCCAATGTGCGTGGTGTCGTGATAGAAGGCAGCCATCGAGGCCACCACCGCGGACACCATCGCCATCGGATGCGCGTCGTGGTGGAAACCGCGGAAAAAGCCGAGCAATTGCTCGTTCACCATGGTGTGACGCATGATCGAATCGGTGAACGCATCGAGCTCAGTTTTGGTGGGCAGCGTGCCGTTGATGAGCAGCGTCGCCACCTCGAGAAAGCTCGACTGCTTCGCCAGCTGTTCCACCGGATAGCCGCGGTACAGGAGCACGCCTGCGTCGCCATCGATATAAGTAATTTTGCTTTCCGTGCTGGCCGTCGCCATGAATCCGGGGTCGAAGGTGAAGACGCCCTGGTCCTTGGTCAGATTCGAGATGTCGAGCACATCGGGCCCAATGGTCCCGGAAATGGCATTCAGCAGGCTGGTCTTTCCGGTGGAGAGATTCTTGAGTTCGTATTTCGTGCTCATTCGCTGTGTCCGACGGCCATGTTTCAATTGTTTCAGGCCGCAGCCTTGCACGGCCGTACAACGGAATCAAGCGCATACGTCGCCGAAGCGCGAACCTCAGCGCGAGTTCGCGAGCGGGTTCGCGGTCGTCTCTTTGAGGTGTGCGGCGTGATCGCCGCGCGCGAAATGAGCCAGCCCGCTCAAGAGCGGGCTAGCGGTTAGCCTCGCCGTTAAGCCTTTGCCGGCGCCGCCGGTTTTGCGGGCGCAGTCGCGTACTTCTTGCGGAACTTGTCGACGCGGCCGCCGGTATCCACAATTTTTTGCTTGCCCGTGTAGAACGGATGGCAGTTGGAACAAACTTCGACTTGCAGATCTTGACCGATGGTCGAACGCGTCTCGAACTTGTTGCCGCAGGTGCACGTGACCGTGATCTGTTTGTATTCGGGATGGATGCCGGCTTTCATGGAAAAAACCTCGTGTAACTGTTGCGGCAGAATCGAAGAGCTTTGGAAAAGCTGCAGCGCCACGCCTTGGACCCTGATTTGCTGGTGAACCTTCAGATTTCAATGCCAAAAACAGGGCCGCGCATCATATGCGCCCCCCGGGCTCACCACAAGGGCCGGCAAATTGCACATATTTGTCCACAATAACTGTGGATAAGTCTGTGGACGGCATCCTGCGTAGGTGGCTCGCACCGCGGAAATTCGCATAATTGTTAATTTGATCAAAAAATAGACAGGCTACTTTCTCTTTCATAATCAATGCGTTGCAAGACGCATCTGACCTACTGCAGATGCAATGTGCTGTAGGTCTCACTTTGTTCGGGACACGAAGGACGGTGTGTATAAGCTTTAAGCGAGGAAACTGGCTTGAAGATCGTTGAGGAAGCGTCTTCCCAGTTCCGTCGGCCGCCATCCGGCGGCAACCGCTTCCAGCAGCCCACGATCTTGCAACCGCGCCAACTTTTCATCGAGGTTTTGCAGCGGCAGTCCAGTGCGCGCCAGGTAACAATCGCTGCCAAATCCATCGTTTAGACGCAGCGCGTTCAGCATGAATTCAAACGGCAGATCTGCGGCGGCGATGTACTGTTGATCGCCGGCGAAACGTTGATTGCCCGCGACGTGTTGATCGCCGGCAGTGAGCGCGGCCCGGTCGATTTCGGTCAGATACTCGCGCGGCTGCTTTGGCTTGACGGTGCGCAGGATCTTCTGCGGCTTATCGATGCTCACCTTGCCGTGGGCGCCGGCGCCGATGCCCACATAGTCCCCGAACAGCCAGTAGTTCAAGTTGTGCCGGCATTGCGCGCCTTCCTTGGCGTAGGCCGACACCTCGTATTGCGCGTAGCCACAGTCTGCCAGCGTTTTTTGGCCCGCGAGTTGTATTTGCCAGGCTGCATCCTCGTCCGGCAGGGTCGGCGGCCGCGAATGAAACACCGTGCCGGGCTCGAGGGTGAGCTGATAGTAGGAGATGTGCGAGGCGCCAAGCGAGGTGCGAGGCGCCCAGCGAGCAGGCGATCCGCACGTCGTTCAGCGCTTGCTCCAACGACTGCTGCGGCAGCGCATACATGAGATCGAGATTGAAATTGTCGATTTTCGCGGCGACAAGTTCCTCGACGGCTCGATGCGTGTCGTCGGCCGAATGGATGCGGCCTAACGCCTTGAGCGCATTCGCGTCAAAGCTTTGCGCACCCAAGGACACGCGATTGATCCCCGCCTCGGCATAGCCCTGAAACTTGCCGCGCTCAATCGTGCCGGGGTTCGCCTCCAGGGTGATTTCCGCGCCGTCCGCGAAGTCGATCCGCTCCTTGAGCGCGCCGAGCAAGCGCGCGAAATCTGCCGGTGCGAACAGGCTCGGTGTACCACCACCGAAAAAAACGCTGTCGATTCTGCGCCCCCGCACGCGCGGCGCCTCGAGGTCGAAATCCCGGATGAGCGCGTCGATGTAGGAGGCATCGGGCTGGCCCGACTTCAGCTGGTGCGAATTGAAATCGCAGTACGGGCATTTGCGCACGCACCAGGGCATGTGCACGTACAACGCCAGCGGTACCTCTGTCACGGCAGCGCCTCGGTCACGGCCGCGTTGCCAGCTGCTCGCGCCCCGCCAGTTGCTCGCGCAGCACGCGCAACGCCTTGCCGCGATGGCTCAAACGGTTTTTCTCCGCAGGCGTCAGTTCTGCCGCGGTCTTGTTTAAGTCGGGCAGCCAAAAGTAGGGATCGTAGCCAAAGCCGCCGCCGCCGCGCGGCGCATCCAGAATGAATCCCTGCCAATCCGCCTCGGCAATGAGGGGCTGCGCATCTGCCACGCTCTCGACAAACGCCAGCGCGCAGCGGTAGCGCGCGCCCCGCCGCTCAGGCGGTATACCGGCCAGATCGCGCATCAGCTTGGCATTGTTCGCCGCATCGTCCGCACCCAAGCCGGCATAGCGCGCCGAATAAATGCCCGGCGCGCCTCCCAAGGCATCGACTTCGAGTCCCGAATCGTCCGCGACTGCCGCGGATGCGCTCAAACTCGCGGCGTGGCGCGCCTTGAGCAGCGCATTGGCGAGAAAGGTTGTGCCCGTTTCCTCAGGTGAGGACAGCTTGAGCTCGGCCGAGCTGGTCAGTTCGAATGGCAATCCGGCGAGCAGGGAGCTGAATTCGCGCAACTTGCCGGGATTGCCGGTGGCGATCACCAACCGCCTGATAGAAGCCTGTCCGAGCATTGCGGGCAGCCGCGAGCGTCAGGCGGCGCGGGCACTGAGTTGCGCGGCATGCAACTGCGCAATGCCGTGGGTTGCCAGATCCAACAGTTGGTCGAGTTCGTGGCGGCGAAAAGCGTGCCCCTCGGCCGTTCCCTGAACTTCGACGAAGCCGCCGCCGCTGTTCATCACCACATTCATGTCGGTTTCCGCGTTCGAATCCTCGGCATAATCCAAATCCAACACCGGCGTTCCGCGGTAAATGCCGACCGACACCGCGGCGACCTGGCCATGCAGCGGATTGGCGGCGACGGCGCGTCGCTTGAGCAGGGTGTCGATGGCATCGGCCAGGGCCACGAAGCCGCCGGTGATCGCTGCGGTGCGCGTGCCACCATCGGCCTGCAGCACGTCGCAATCGATGGTCACCGTGCGTTCACCGAGGCCCTTCAAATCGACCACCGCGCGCAACGACCTGCCGATCAGGCGCTGAATTTCTTGCGTGCGGCCGCTTTGCTTGCCGCGCGCGGCCTCGCGTGCCGAGCGGGTATGCGTGGCGCGCGGGAGCATGCCGTATTCGGCGGTCACCCATCCCTGCGCAGTCCCGCGCAGGAATCCGGGCACGCTGTCCTCGATGCTGGCCGTGCACAACACACGGGTCGAGCCAAAGCTCACCAGCACCGAACCTTCGGCATGCTGGGTATAGCCGCGTTCGAATTTCAATTCGCGCAATTGGTTGGCGGCACGGCCGCTGGGTCTAATGCTCACGCCGCCTTCCAACGAAGCGCCGCCGCACTCGTGTTGTCGCTGTAAGGCGCGGATGCCTCCACGGCGCGCTTTCCTAAATCGGTAAGCGAATCGCGCAACGGCTTGGCCTGACTCTGCGCGAAACGCCCCAAATCCTGATCCTTTAAATTGGCCCACAGCCCATCCGTGCAGAGCAGCAACACATCGCCTGCCTTCAATTTGTGGCGCGACGAGATGGTCATTTCAGGCAATGCGGCATCTCCGCCGAGACAGCACTCGACGTAGTTGCGCATCGGGTGGCCGTGCACTTCTGCCTCCGTGATCAACCCCTCGCGCAGCAGCACCTCGACATGACTGTGATCGCGGGTACGCTCGAGCACCTGCGACTGGCGCAATTGGTAGACGCGGCTGTCGCCGACGTGCGCCCAGTAGGCCGCGGAATCTTGCACCAGACACACCGCGCAGGTGGCGCGCGGCCGCGCTTCCGCGCTCAAGGCCGAACCGAGCTTCACGACTTCCTCGTGCGCCCTGCCCAACGCCAAGTGCAGGAAGGTCATGGGATCGAAAATTGGATGCGGCGTCTGCCAGAAAGCCTCGAGCATGGTTGACAGCGCAGTTTCCGCCGCCCGCGCGCCATCCGCATGGCCGCCCATGCCGTCGATCACCACCAGGAGCACGGCCTGTTCTGCGGCTGCAATTGCAACTCGGTCCTGATTTTCCTCGCGGTGCCCGATGAGGCTCACATCCGCGGTTTCGATCTGCAATGCCGGCTCCTCGTCTGCTAAGCTTGCGAACCACCGATTATGGCCGATTTTAGCGACGACCCCCATGATTCGTAGCATGACCGGCTTTGCCCGACGCGAGAGGCAGTTCCCCTGGGGACTTCTGGCCTGGGAATTGAAGACCGTAAATCACCGATTTCTCGAGCTGGGGTGCCGCTTGCCCGAGGAATTCCGCGCGGCCGAAGCGGATTTTCGGGCCGCGATCGCCGCCGCAATCCGCCGCGGTAAAGTGGAATGCTCGCTGCACTTCAAGCCCACGGTCGTCTCAACCGCACTCGAAGTCGATGCCGAATTGCTCGGCAGCCTCGTATCAAGGGCGCAGCAGCTGGCCGCGCAAGCGGGCGTGGCGGCTCGAATCGATGTACTCGATCTCTTGCGTTGGCCCGGGGTCATCCGCGACGGCACGCGCGACACCGCGCCCATGATCGCCGCGGCGCACGTTCTGCTCGCGGAAGCCCTGTCGGATTTGACTCGCTCGCGCGATAGCGAGGGAGGGCGCCTGCGGGACGCGTTGCAGCAGCGCTGTGACGGGTTGCTGGAGTTCTCGGGAAGAGTCACCGACCGGCTGCCTGAAATCCGCGCCCGGATGCGGTCGAAACTGCTCGATCGCATCGCGCAGCTCGTCAGCGATGTGGACCAAGATCGCCTGGAACAGGAACTCGCCATCCTGGCCCAGCGGCTGGATGTCGATGAAGAGATCGATCGCTTGCGCGGGCATGTCACCGAAGTCCGCAAAACCTTCAACGGTCAGGAACCTGCGGGGCGGCGGCTGGACTTTCTCATGCAGGAACTCAACCGCGAAGCCAATACGCTGTCATCGAAGTCCCAGGACATCGAAACCACCCGCGCCGCGGTGGACATGAAAGTGCTCATCGAGCAAATGCGCGAGCAGGTGCAGAACATCGAATAGTCTCCGGGTATGCACTTTAAGGTCGCTAATTGCGGCCCGAGAGACCGGCCGCCGCCGCCTGCCCTCTTCTTGACCTTCCTTTGCAATCACCCAATGTCTCTTTTCGCCGCGCCTCTGCGATATATCCGATAGGCGATGCAGAAAACACCAAAGGAGAGGGTCATGCGTCTACATTTTCACACGGCAGTGCCAGCTGCGATTACGCTCGTTGGATTGGTTTCGGCGCTGAGCGCTCCCGCCTCAGCAAGTGAGGCCGATCCGGCATCGGCAGTGCGCGGATCGCTCGGTGTATCTCTCGACGACCTCGTGCTCAGCAGTGGTGCCGGCGCTACCGTATTTTTATTGAATGCCGGATTCGTTTTGTTGTTCGCAGCCATCTGCATCGCGGTGGGGCGCGCGAAACCGCACAAGCCGGGGCACATCGCGTTTCGCGCAAGCTCGAAATTCGCGCGCTGAACGCCGCGGCGGCGCTACGCATATGCTAAATTCGGGGCTGGACAAACCGTGTCCAACTCCCGTAGCGATCGATGCCCCAAGGACGCCTTTACGTAGTTGCCGCACCCTCCGGCGCCGGCAAGACCAGTTTAGTAAAGGCCTTGATGGAGCGGGAGCCACGCATTCAGTTTTCCGTCTCCTACACGACGCGCCATCCCAGACCGAACGAAATTCCCGGCCGCGACTATCACTTCGTGAGCCAGAAGCGCTTTCAGGAAATGATCGCGAATCACGAGTTTCTGGAGCACGCGCAGGTTTTTGACAACTGCTACGGCACCGGCGTGCATGCCGTCCAAGAGGCCTTGTCTAACGGCGAGCAGCTGTTGCTGGAGATCGACTGGCAGGGCGCCCGCCAGGTCCGCTCGAGGATTCCGGAGGCCGTGAGCATTTTCATCCTTCCACCCTCGCGCGGGACCTTGGAACAGCGCCTCAAGGGGCGCAGCACCGATTCCGACGCAGTCATTGAGAGGCGGCTGCGCGATGCGGCGGAGGATTTGGGTCATTGGCGCGAGTTCGACTATGTCGTCATCAACGATCATTTTGAGCGTGCCATCGAGGATTTGCAGGCCATCGTCGAAAACCGCGGCGGCCACTTGCAGGCGGCGCGACCTGAAGTGGTGCAGCTGGCGGCGGGACTGGTCAAACCCTAGGCTATCCACCTGTAACAATTGCGAACCCGCGATCCTGCGATGGCCGCGACCCCTGCGATAACCGCGAACCCGCGCAATAATCGCGAATTAGCCGCGTTTTTTGGCTGCGGCGGCGCCTGCGCGGCTGGCGAGAGGGACGCCATTTCTGTTATGATTTCCAGCCCTCCATTGGAAGAACCTCAAGCATGGCGCGTATCACAGTCGAAGACTGCCTTCAAAATGAACCCAACCTATTCAACCTGGTGTTGCTGGCCGCAAAGCGGGCCCGCCGCCTGGCCAACGGCGCAGAAGCGACCGTGGAATGGGAAAACGATAAACCGACCGTGGTAGCGCTTCGCGAGATCGCTGCCGGAAATATCACGCTGGAAATGTTGGAAGAGACCGAAGAGCCGGCGCCGCCGCCGGTCAGCGAGCTCGACATGCCCTCGGATTTCCGCGCACCGCAGCTCGGGCTTGGGGACTAAGCCGACGGCGAACCCTCAAGAGCGGCAATGGACTATGCGTCTTCCATACTCGGTTTCTTGCCTGGTGGAAGACGCTCCACCGGGATCAGCCAGCTCTTAGACAAACTCGAAGCCTACCTATCCCCCGCCCAGGTCGAGCGGGTGCGCGAAGCTTACGATTTCGGCGCGGAAAAACATCAGGGACAGAAGCGTGTATCGGGTGAACCGTACATCACGCACCCGGTCGCGGTTGCCGACATCCTCGCGGATTTGCGCTTGGATGCGGACACCTTGGTTGCGGCCATCCTGCACGATGTCATTGAAGATACGCCCACGGCCAAAGCCGAAATCGCGTCGATTTTCGGGCAAGTGGTGGCCGAACTGGTCGATGGCGTCAGTAAGCTGGACCAGATCCAGTTCAAAAACCGCCAGGAAGCGCAGGCCGAGAGCTTTCGCAAAATGTTGCTGGCGATGGTGCGCGACATCCGCGTCATCATGGTCAAACTTGCCGACCGCATGCACAACATGCGCACGCTCGGGGTCATGCCACCGGTCAAGCGCCGCCGCAGCGCCCGCGAAACGCTCGAGATTTACGCACCGATCGCCGAGCGCCTGGGACTGTACGCCGTCAAACTGGAGCTGGAGGATTTAGGGTTTCGCGCGCTCTATCCGTACCGCTACAAGGTTCTCGAACGAGAATTGAAACGCGCCCGCGGCAACCAGAAGGAATTCATCGCCAAGATTGCCGAAACTTTCAAGGGTGCATTGAAGAAAGCCGACATCGAAGGCGCGGTGGAGGGCCGCGAGAAGCACTTGTACAGCATCTACAAAAAGATGCAGAACAAGAAAATCTCGCTCAACGAGATGGTCGATGTCTACGGCTTTCGCATCATCGTCGAGAACGCGGACGTGTGTTATCGGGTGCTCGGCCTGGTGCACAGCGTCTACAAGCCGATGCCGGGGCGCTTCAAGGATTACATCGCGATTCCGCGCGTCAACGGCTATCAATCGCTGCACACCACCTTGTTTGGGCCGAACGGCGTGCCGATCGAAGTGCAAATTCGCTCCGAACAGATGCACCGCGTGGCCGAGTCGGGGATCGCCGCCCATTGGAAGTACAAATCCGGCGGCGATACCTTCGGCGGGGTGGAACACGATCGGGCACGCGAGTGGCTCGCGAGCCTGGTGCAGATTCAAGAAGGCGGCAGCTCAGAAGAGTTTCTGGAGAGCGTAAAAGTCGATCTGTTTCCGGACAAGGTTTATGTGTTTACCCCCAAGGGTAAGATTCTGCGCCTGCCGACCGGCGCCACCACCGTGGACTTTGCCTACGCCATTCACACCGACGTCGGCAATCGCTGCGTCGCCGCGAAAGTAGACCGGCGCTTGGTACCGCTGCGCACACCATTGCGCAATGGGCAGACCGTCGAGATCATCACGGCGAAGGGCGCCAAACCGAATCCGTCCTGGTCCAGTTTTTTGGTGACGGCGAAAGCCCGCGCGGCGATCCGCCAATACTTGAAGAACCTGAAAAAAGGCGACGCGCTGGAATTGGGACGCCGGCTGCTTGGATTGGCGCTCGAGGAATTTTCGCTCAACTTAAAAAAGATTCCGGCGGCGCAGATCGAGGCGGTGGTGAAAGAACTCAATTTGCGCGATGCCGACGAGCTCTATGAAAAAATCGGCCTGGGCGAACGCCTGGCGCCGCTGGTCGCACGCCGGCTGCAACCCGCGAATGGCGAGGGCGAGCCAGGCCACGCCCATGCCGGCGGGCCGCTCATGATCGCGGGCACCGAGGGCCTATTGGTGACCTACGCGCGCTGCTGCTTTCCCATCCCCAACGATCCCATCATGGCTTACTTGAGCGCCGGGCGCGGCGTGATGATTCATCGGCAGAACTGCGGTAACCTCGCGGAGTACCGCAAACAGCCCGACAAATGGCTGTCGGTGGCCTGGGAATCGACGCGCGGCCGCTTGTTCAGCTCCGAGATCCAGTTGGAGATCAACAACCGGGTGGGCGTACTGGCGGCGGTCGCCTCGAGCATCGCCGGCACGGAAACCAACATCGATCAAGTGTCGTTGGAAGAACGCGACGTGAATAGTTCGTCTTTGAAATTCCAGGTGCAGGTACGCGACCGAAAACACCTCGCGCGCGTCCTCCGCACCGTCAGGCGCATGCCGGATGTGCAGCGGGTATCGCGCACGTTGGCCTGAAAGTTTCGCCCGCCGGCTCAAAATTCCGCACCCTGGCTCAAATATTCCGCATGCCGGCTCAAATATTTCGCACTTTGGCCAAAGAATTCGCCGCCCGAATTTTCCCGCAATCATTAGAATCAAGGCTATGAGCAAACAAATCATCTCGACGACCAATGCGCCGGCCGCCATCGGCACCTACTCGCAGGCGGCCAGAGTGGGCAATACGATCTGGGTCTCGGGCCAGATCCCCATGGACCCTGCCACCAAGGAATTGGTGAAGGGCGACATGGAGGCCCAGGTGCGGCAAGCTTTTGACAACTTGAAGGCCATCGTCATCGCGAGCGGTGCCACGCTCGATAACGTGGTCAAGGCAAACATTTTCATGACAGACCTCTCCCACTTCGCGCTGGTCAACAAGGTCATGGCCGAATATTTCCGCGAACCGTATCCGGCTCGAGCTGCGGTCGGAGTCGCTTCGCTGCCGCGCGGCGCGCAGTTCGAAGTGGAGTGCATCGTGGCCCTGTGATCGACCTGAAGCCGGTCACGGTATTGCGCGGCGTCGGCGAATCGCTCGCGACGCGTCTGCGCACGTTGGGCGTCGAGACAACTCAAGATCTGTTGTTCTTATTGCCGCTGCGTTATGAAGACCGGACGCGCGTCGTGCCCCTGGGCGAACTTCGCCTGGGGCAGCGGGCCTCCGTCGAGGGCGAAGTGCTCTTGACGGAAGTGGCATTCCGCGGGCGCCGTCAGATGCTGTGCCGAATCGCCGATGGTTCGGGTTTCCTCACGTTACGATTCTTTTATTTCACGGCGCAGCAGCAGCAAGGCCTGGCGCGCGGCGCGCGCGTGCGCTGCTTCGGCGAAGCGCGCCGCGGACCCAAGGGACTGGAGTTCGTGCATCCGGAATACCGGCGCGTGGATCCGAACGCACCGCAGCCGCCCGAGGAACACCTCACACCGATTTATCCCATGACCGAGGGCGTAACCCAAGGACGGCTGCGGCTGCTGGTCAAATTGGCCCTGGACCAGACGGGCGAGGAGCACCCCAAGGATTGGTTGCCCCCGGAACTGCTGGCCGATTCGCACCTGCCGTCGCTGCGTGAGGCATTGCTGTACGTGCACCGACCACCCACCGATGCGCCCGTAGACTTGCTGATGGGTTATCGGCATCCGGCGCAGCGCCGCCTGGCGTTCGAGGAATTGCTGGCGCACCAGCTGTCGCTCAAGCTGCTGCGCCGCCGGATACAGAGCGATCCGGGCTGGCCGCTGAACGCGGCGGGCGAATTGAAGGCCAAGTTCATCGCCGCGTTGCCCTACTCCATGACCACTGCCCAGCAGCGCGTGCTGCGCGAGATCGAGGACGATTTGCAGCAACCCAAGCCGATGCTGCGCCTGGTGCAAGGCGATGTGGGCTGCGGCAAAACTCTGGTGGCGGCCTTGGCGGCGACACGGGCCATTCAAATGGGACGGCAGGTCGCGCTGATGGCGCCCACCGAATTGCTCGCCGATCAGCACGCGCAGAATTTCCGCCGCTGGTTCGAGCCGCTCGGCATTGCGGTGGCTAACTTGAGCGGACGCCTGACGGGCAAGGCGCGCAGCACCGTGCTCGAGGGCATTCGCCTAGGTCACGCCGCCATCGTCATCGGCACGCACGCCTTGTTTCAAGAGAGCGTCGCGTTTGCTTCACTGGCATTGGTGGTGGTCGATGAGCAGCACCGCTTCGGCGTGCACCAGCGCTTGAGCTTGCGCGAGAAGGGCGCGGCGGACGGCCATCAACCCCACCAGCTCATCATGACTGCGACGCCGATTCCGCGCACGCTGGCCATGACGGCCTACGCCGATCTGGATATATCGGTGATTGACGAGCTGCCGCCCGGCCGCACTCCCGTCAAGACCGTCGTGCTCGCCGAGACACGCCGCGACGAGGTGGTACAGCGCATTCGCACCGCCTGCCTGGAAGGCCGCCAGGCGTATTGGGTATGCCCGCTCATCGATGAGTCGGAGGAGATGCCCTATCAGGCGGCAGAGGAGACGGCCGCTGCGCTGGCTGCCGCGCTACCGGAGCTGAAGGTGGGACTGGTGCATGGACGCATGCCGCCGCAAGCCAAGGAAGGCACGATGCGCCGCTTCAAGGACGGGCAGATCCAACTGCTGGTTGCGACCACCGTCATTGAAGTCGGCGTCGATGTACCGAACGCCAGCCTCATGGTGATCGAAAACGCCGAGCGCCTGGGATTGGCGCAGCTGCATCAGTTGCGCGGCCGCGTCGGCCGCGGGCAGCACGCGAGTTCCTGCCTGTTGATGTACCGCGCGCCTTTATCACAGATGGCGCGGCAGCGCCTCGGCGTGATGCGCGATACCACGGATGGATTCGAAGTGGCGCGGCGCGATCTGGAGTTGCGCGGACCTGGCGAACTCCTGGGGACTCGGCAAACGGGACTCGCACAAATGCGTGTTGCCGATTTATTACGCGACGCGGATCTGCTGCCGCGGATCCAGATCGCAGCGGAGTCCCTGCTGCGCGATTATCCTGCGCACGCGGCACCGCTCATCCGGCGATGGGTGGGATTAGCAGAGCAATACGGCCGCGTGGGGTAGAATCGCGCGGATGACTCGTGGCAGCGCACGTCCGATCGAATCCATTCAGTGGCAACCCCAGGAGCGTCTGGGGCAGTTGTCCATGGACGCGCAATTGCGCCCGTGGCTCATCGGCAAAGGCCTTCTAACGCAGCGCCTGAAGACAGCCTGCGGCGCGCGCTTCGCGTTGCGCGTGGTGGATCAATGGTCGGCCCTGTTGAGCGCTTCGCACAGGGCCGCACTGCGCGTCGAGGACAATGCCGGCCTCTTCCGCGATGTCGAAATGTGCTGCGGCGACTACGTGTGGGTATTCGGCCAGACCATCATTCCGGACTCGACGCTCTGTGTGCATCCCTGGCTGGCGGAACTCGGCGACTCCGCGCTCGGAGAAACCTTGGCGGACCTGTCCGGCGTCGAGCGCAGTCCTTACGAGTACGCGTGGCTGCCGACGGAAGAGGCCGTGACGGCGCGCGCGCTGCGCGACGCCGAGATCAAACCCGCGGGACTTTGGGCGCGTCGCGCGCGCATCGCCATTCGCGCCGCGCCCTTGCTCACTCAAGAATTATTCCTGCCCGCAATGGGCCGCATTTAGGCCGGCTCTTAAGTGCCACTGCCACGCAACGGGGATGAACTGGCGCAGATGATCATGGCGCGGTTGCGATGGTATGCGTATCGCATCCGCTTTCATCCCTGGACCACCGATGAGCTGCCGAAAATTCTCGGCACTGCCCATGACTATATCCGGCTCATGCGCTTGGACCGCCCCATCGGCATCTGGCTGCTGCTGTGGCCGACGTTGTGGGCGGTGTGGATCGGCAGCCGCGGCCAACCCAAGCCGCTGATCTTCATCATTTTCGTGGCCGGAACGGTACTCATGCGTTCCGCCGGCTGCGCGATCAACGACTATGCCGACCGCAGCTTCGATCCGCACGTCGCGCGCACCAAGGACCGGCCTCTCGCCGCCGGGCGCCTCACGACGCTCGAAGCGTTGGTGCTGTTCGCACTGCTGTCGCTCGCCGCTCTGCTGTTGGCGTTGCAGCTGAATCGCTTGACCTTGCTTTGGGCGGTGGCGGGCGCGTTCATTGCCGTCACCTATCCGTTCGTGAAGCGATTTTTGTCGGTGCCGCAGCTGTACCTGGGATTGGCCTTTGGTGCGGGCATCCCGATGGCGTTCGCGGCGCAGATTGAAACGGTGCCGAAGGTCGCCTGGTTGCTGCTGCTCGCCAATGTGCTGTGGGTGACGGTGTACGACACCATGTACGCGATGGTCGATCGCGACGACGACATTAGAATCGGCGTGCGCTCGACCGCGATTCTGTTCGGCGATTCGGATCGGCACATTATTTTTGTGCTCCAGGTCATGACGCTGGCGGCGCTCTACCTGGTTGGAAAAATGATTCGCGCGGACGGCTGGTACAACGCCGGCCTGGTCGCGGGCGCAGTGTTTTTTCTTTATCAGCTTTGGCTGATTCGCGCGCGCGATCGCGAGGGCTGCTTTCGCGCCTTCCTCAACAACAATTATTTCGGCATGTCGGTGTTCATCGGACTGGCGCTGGAGTATCAGTTCAATCGGTGAGTCGCGCTGCCGGTCAGTCGCGCTCAGCGGCGCCGCCTCCATGGCGTTGCAGAAATCCGAGCACGAGTTCGTTAAACGTTTCCGGAGCTTCCATGTTGCTCATGTGTCCCGACCCCGCGAGGGTTCGCAGTTCTGCTTGCGGCATCTCCCGCGCCAGTCGTCGCGCGATTGCCTGAAAATCGGGCAGATCGAGTTCGCCGAGCAACACCAAGGTCGGAATGAGAATGCTCGGCAGCCGCTCTGCAACCTGCGGCGCGGGCGCGGTTCCCGGGTCCGGGTAACCGAGGTGCCAACCCGAGTAGCGATCGATCATCGCTCGCAGCGCGTCGGCGACCTTAGGGTTCTTACTCGCCGGCTCAAACAAGATGTGTTCCCGCCAGAGTTCCTTGGCGGCAGCAAAATCGCCCGGTTTTGCGGCCTCGCCCGGTTTTGCGGCCTCGGTCATTTGGCGCCAGCGTTGCAACCAGTCGGCGGTCCAGGTGTGTCCGTCCAGTGCCGGATCGGCCAAAGTCAGGGATCGCACAGCCCCAGGGTGCTCTGCGGCGACGCGCAGCGCCACCCGACCACCCAGGGAGAGTCCGACCAGGTGAGCAGGGTGGGCACCCAAGAAATCGATCAGCGCCAACAGGTCATCGACGTGGGAATACCTCCGTTGGGGCAGGCTCGAGCCGCCGTATCCACGCAGATCGTAGCGAATGACCCGGTGGTGCTCGGCGAATGCCTGCCACTGTGGATCCCACATACCGGAGTCGAGTCCGAACCCATGAATGAACACGACTGGATCCCCCGCGCCGGCGGTGGCGTAACGCAACCAAGCGCCGTCTTCGCGCTCGAGGCGTAGAGATTCGCTGGAATCGGGTTGAATCATTTTCTCTTCGTTTGGGGCGCCGGCGATTCTAGCGCCCGACGTGCATTGCGTTGTAAACCTCCTTGTCCGACCCCGGTTGACTAGAAGCGAGCGCCCTCGAATACTGGCGCCTATCAAAGGAGCTGCCGTGAACGTACGCAACGATTGGACTCTGGCCGAGGTCGAAGAGCTTTTTAACTTGCCTTTCATGGACTTAGTGTTCAGGGCGCACGAGTTACACAGGGTATTTCAAGCGCGCAATACGGTCCAAATCAGCACGCTTCTCAGCATTAAAACCGGCGCCTGCCCCGAGGACTGCGCCTATTGCCCGCAGAGTGTGCGTTTTGAAACGGGACTAGAGCCTTCCGAGTTGTTGGAAGTGAGGGATGTCGCCGCCCGCGCGCGCGCGGCGAAAGATTCTGGGGCGACGCGCTTTTGCATGGGCGCGGCCTACCGTTCGCCCAAACCCAAGGACCTGCGCAAGGTCATCGAGATGATCCGTGAGGTCAAAGCGCTGGGCCTGGAAACCTGCGCCACGCTCGGCATGGTGACGCCTTCCCAAGCGCTCGAGCTCAAGGACGCGGGTCTCGATTTCTACAATCACAATCTGGACACCTCGTCGCGCTACTACCAAGAAATCATCAGCACCCGCACCTATCAAGACCGGTTGGACACCCTGCAGGCGGTGCGCGACGCCGGCATGAAGGTTTGCTGCGGCGGAATCGTCGGCATGGGGGAGGAGCCCCAAGATCGCGTCGAGCTGCTGCATACCCTGGCAACCTTGCCTGAACATCCACAAAGCGTGCCCATCAATCAATTGGTGCGCGTGCCGGGAACGCCGCTGGCAGACTCCGCGGCGCTCGATCCCTTCGACTTCGTGCGCATGATCGCCGTGGCGCGAATTCTCATGCCGGCGAGTCATGTGCGCCTGTCGGCGGGCCGCGCGGAAATGAGCGATGAACTCCAGGCCCTCTGTTTCATGGCTGGTGCGAACTCAATCTTCTACGGCGAGAAGCTGCTCACCACGGGAAATCCCGATACGAAACACGATCTGGGTCTGTTTCGACGCCTGAAAATCGCCGCCGAACCGCATGGCGCAGGAATGCCGCGGGCAGCAGGAACTTCTGCGGCAGCCGGAGCTTCTGTGGCATCGTAATCGCTTATGAGCGATGACATCGGCGCCTTCGCCCTCGATTCCGGACGGGTGAGACGCTCTTTCGATCGTGCTGCCAAGACGTATGACGGCGCGGCGGTCCTGCATGCGGAAGTGAGAGCCAACCTTCTCGAGCGGCTGCAATTGGTCACGCTGGTGCCGCGCGTGGTTCTGGATGCCGGCGCCGGCACGGGTCATGGCAGCCGCGCGCTTAAGCGCCGTTACCGTAAGGCAACGGTGGTTGCGCTGGACGCCTCGCTCGAGATGTTGAATGTGGCCGGCAGGCAGCAATCCTGGCTACGGCCATTCGAGCGCGTCTGCGCCGATGCGCAGGCGTTGCCCTTGAGGGATGGCAGCGTCGATTTGGTGGTGAGCAATCTCATGTTGCAGTGGTGCGATCCGGACGCGGTGTTCGCGGAGTTTCGCCGGGTCCTGGCGCCTTCGGGCCTGCTGACTTTCAGCGCGTTCGGCCCGGACACGTTGCGCGAATTGCGCTCCGCCTGGGGACAGGTCGATACGCACAGCCATGTGCATCAGTTCATCGACATGCATGACTTGGGCGATGCGCTGGTGCGCAATGGGTTTGCGGCACCGGTGCTCGATGTTGAACGATTTACCCTGCAATATTTGAACGTGCGCAAGGTGGCCGCGGACTTAAAGGCCACGGGCGCGCACAATTCCACGGCGGGCCGCGCACGGGGCCTCACCAGCCCGAGAAAATTCGCTGCCATGCAAGCGGCCTATGAGCGCTTCCGGGAGGACGGTCGACTGCCTGCCACCTACGAGGTGGTTTTCGCCCACGCGTGGGCTCCCGCGCATACGGCGCGGCGCGATCCTAAGGAGCCGACCAGCGTTTCCTTGGAAGAAATCAAGCGGGAATTGCGTGCGCGGCGCGATAAGACGCCATGATGCGTGGACGCATCGGCGATGAGAGAAATAGGGCAGTCACTGATGCCTAAGCCACCCGACCTTACGCTATTCTTCGAGGCATGGAACAGCGCATCGACCTGGCGCCCAATTGTTCGCTGAGCCCCGCGGGTGCCAGACTTTTCTTTGCGGCTACGTGCCTGTTTTCTTTGAGTTTTTCTCTTTTCTTCGTGCTGCAGGGATTTTGGCCGGTTTTGCTGTTTTGGGCTTTAGAGATGCTGGCCCTTGGGATAGCCTTGCACGCCAGCATGCAGCGGCGAAATTACACCCAGACGGTGCTGATTAGCGATTCCTGGATCCATCTTGTGACCCGATCAAGGCATGGCGAAGCAAAACAGGAGTTTGCGAGGCATTGGGCGAAGGTTAGACTTCGCAGTCCGCCGCGGCGCCTCGGCACCAGCCGGCTGACGATTGAGAGTCATGGACGGGCCTACGAGGTCGGCAGTTTCCTGACCGAGGAAGATCGCCGCTTGCTGGCGGCGCGTTTAGGTAGATTGGTCGGCGGCGTGAACGAATCACCGCCGCTTGTTCGCGAAATAGGGGATCCGTTTAGATGAGAGTTACTTTAGGCATTGATCACAGCACTTCTCGGCCGCGCAGGTTGATTGCGGCGGGAGCGCTTTGCCTAGCCGCTTTAGGGTTGGCCGCCAACGCCGGCGCCAATACCTCGAACGGCTACAACTTGCCCACGGGCGTGACCGACCTGGCCCGCGACATGTACGGCCTGCATATGGAGGTCTTTTGGATCTGTGTCGGCATCGCGATCGTGGTCTTCGGCGCGATGATTTACACCCTGGTTAAATTTCGCCACTCGCAGGGCGCGGTGGCCGACACCACCATGCTCCACAGCACCCGCGTGGAAATCATCTGGACCATCATCCCGGTGGTGATTTTGGTGGTCATGGCCATCCCGGCGGCGGATCTCATTCTGAAGCAAGAAGATACCCGCAATTCCCAATTGTCCATCCGCGTGACCGGATACCAATGGAAATGGGAGTACTCCTACATGGACTCGGCAGAGGGCGTGGACTTCTTCTCCACCCTCGCGCGCGATTCGAATTTCGCGCGCCAGGTAAACTCCGGCATCGATCCCAAATCGGTGCCGAACTATCTGTTGGAGGTCGACAAGCCCTTGGTCATCCCCAGCGGCACCAAGGTGCGGCTGCTCCTGACTTCGCAGGATGTCATTCATGCCTGGTGGGTTCCCGATTTCGGCGCGAAGCGCGCGGCGATTCCCGGCTTCGTCAACGAATTGTGGTTCAAGGTCGATCCCGGCAAGGAAGGGATTTACCGCGGACAATGTGCCGCTTTGTGCGGCCGCGACCATGGCTTCATGCCCGTCGTGGTCGATGTGCGGACCCCGGACGAGTTCAAGAAGTGGGTGGAAATCCAGAAGGCGGCCGCGAAACAAGCAGCCCTGCCCGCTCCGGCGCCGGCCGCAGCGCCGCCCACCGCGCAAGCTTTAGCGAATTGATCGCAGTAATTTCTTAAGAGAGCTATCTGACTATGGCAAATGTTCAGGCGAACAACACCGCGCACGACCACGCACACGACGATCATGATCACCACGAGGGCCCGGCCACCGGAATCAAGCGGTGGATCTTCGCCACGAACCACAAGGACATCGGCACGATGTACCTGGTGTTCAGCCTGATCATGTTTTTCATCGGCGGCGCGATGGCCATGGGGATCCGCGCCGAACTCTTCCAGCCCGGCCTGCAGCTCATGGATCCGGTGTTTTTCAATCAGTTGACCACCAATCACGCGCTCATCATGATTTTCGGCGCGGTCATGCCCGCATTCGTCGGCTTGGCGAATTGGATGGTGCCCCTGCAAGTCGGCGCTCCCGACATGGCGCTGCCGCGCATGAATAATTTCAGCTTCTGGCTGCTGCCCTTCGCCTTTACCTTGCTGCTCTCGACGATGTTCGTGCCCGGCGGTATGGCCGCGGCCGGCTGGACGCTGTATCCGCCCCTGTCCCTGCAGACCGGCGATGCGTTCCCGATGTTGATTTTCGCGATTCACATGATGGGCGCCTCCTCGATCATGGGCGCGATCAATATCATCGTGACCATCATGAACATGCGCGCGCCCGGCATGAATTTGCTGAAGATGCCGCTGTTCGCATGGTCCTGGTTGATCACCGCCTACTTGCTGATCGCCGTGATGCCGGTGCTCGCGGGCGCGGTCACCATGCTGTTGACCGATCATTTCTTCAAGACCAGCTTCTTCAATGCCGCGGGCGGCGGCGATCCGGTGATGTTCGAGCATATCTTCTGGTTCTTCGGGCATCCCGAGGTGTACATCATGATCCTGCCGGCCTTCGGCATCATCTCGGAGATCCTGCCGACCTTCGCGCGCAAGCCCTTGTTCGGCGCGACCTCGATGATTTACGCCATCGCATCGATCGCGTTTCTCTCTTTCATCGTGTGGGGACACCACATGTTCGTGGACGGCATGCCGGTGGCCGCGCAATTGTTCTACATGATGTCCACCATGCTGATCGCGGTGCCGACGGGCGTGAAGGTTTTCAACTGGACCGCAACGCTTTGGAAGGGCTCGTTGTCATTCGAACCGCCGATGTTGTTTGCGCTGTCCTTTCTGTTCCTGTTCACCATCGGCGGCTTCTCCGGCGTCATGCTGGCGATCGTGCCGGTGGATTTTCAATACAACCAGACTTACTTCGTGGTGGCGCACTTCCACTATGTGCTGGTGCCCGGCGCCATTTTTGCCATCATGGGCGCGGTATACTACTGGCTGCCGAAGTGGACCGGCCACATGTACAACATGAAGTTGGCCACGTGGCATTTCTGGCTGTCGACGATTTTCGTCAATGTGCTGTTCTTCCCGCAGCACTTCTTGGGACTGGCCGGCATGCCGCGGCGCATACCCGACTACGCGGTGCAATTCACCGATTGGAATATGGTGTCATCGCTCGGCGGCTTTGGTTTCGGTCTGTCGCAGATCCTGTTTGCCATCGTGATCGTCCAGTGCATCCGCGGCGGCAAGAAGGCCACCGCCAAGGTTTGGGATGACGCGCGGCCCCACGGCTTGGAGTGGACTCTGTCCTCGCCGCCCCCATACCACAGCTTCACCACGGCGCCCGACGTCAAGTGAGCGCGGCTCAAGACGCGCGTCCCGGCAAAGACGCACGAAAACTGCGCATCAGGCATGCGGCTTTAGGGCTGGCTACCCTGGCGCTGGCGTTTTATTTCGGCATCATCGCGCTCTTGGTATTTCGTAGTCACCATTGATGGATCGCAAGCGCGCCAATCGCAAGCTGTTGTGGGGGCTGCTGATCATGACCGCCGCCAGCTTTGCCTTCGGTTGGGCGCTGGTGCCGTTGTACGACGTGTTTTGCCGGGCGACCGGCATCGGCAACGCGGAGGCCAAGGCCGGTCCCGCGGTGGCAAAAGAAGCCGTCGATCCGAATCGCGAGGTCACCATCGAATTCGTGGCTGCGCCCGCCTCGGTGGGCAGCTACGAATTCAAGCCCAAGGTCGCCTCGATGCGCATTCATCCCGGGAAACTGTACGAGACCGAGTTCTATGCCAAGAATTTGACCTCGGTGGCCTCCGTCGCCCAAGCCGTTCCCAGCATTTCCCCGACCGGCACCTCGCAGTACTTTCACAAGACCGAATGCTTTTGCTTCAGTCCGCAAAAATTCGCCGTCGGCGAGGGCCGCGATATGCCGGTGCGATTCATCGTGGACCCGCAGTTGCCGGCGAATGTCGACCGGATCACGCTGGCCTATACGTTCTACGATACGACGCAATCCGCAACACCGCATTGAGTTCAATCGTTAAACTACAATCGTTCCCAAACCGTTAGAGATTTGAATATGGCGCAAGTGAGCACAGAAGACCACAACCACTACTACATCCCGCACAGCAGCCCGTGGCCCATCTATGGGTCGGTGACGCTGTTCACGCTGATGTCCGGCGCCATCATTACGCTCAACGACTGGGGTCCGGCCTGGTTCTTGCTGCCGGGCTTTTTGATGCTGGCGATGCTGTTTATCTTGTGGTTCCACACCGTCATCGGCGAGAACCAAGCGGGCGTGTACAACATGGCGGTAGACCGCTCGTTCCGCATGGGAATGATGTGGTTCATTTTTTCCGAGGTCATGTTCTTCGCGGCCTTTTTCGGCGCGCTGTTCTATGCACGCAATTTCTCGGTGCCGTGGCTGTCCGGCGATGGCGTGAAGATTTTCACCAAGCTCTTGCTATGGAACGACTACGGCGGCGTGTGGCCGACCAACGGTCCTGCAGCCGTGGGTGGGCACGCCAACGGCACGTTTGAGACGGTGCCGGCGCTTGGGCTGCCGGTGGTGAACACCGCGATCCTGCTGTCGAGCAGCGTCACGGTCACCATCGCGCACCATGCCCTGATCACGGGACACCGGACGCGGCTCAAGATCTTTCTGGCGATGACATTCCTGCTGGGATTCTCATTCGTGGCCCTGCAAGCGACCGAGTACCACGAGGCGTACACCGAACTCGGACTTCAGCTCGGCACCGGCATCTACGGCAGCACGTTTTTCATGCTGACCGGATTTCACGGCCTGCACGTCACGATAGGCGCCATCATGCTGACGGTGATCTGGTTCCGGGTGCTGAAGGGCCACTTCACGCCCAAGCGACATTTCGGCTTCGAAGCCGTCGCCTGGTACTGGCACTTCGTCGACGTGGTGTGGCTCGGCCTGTTTTTCTTCGTCTACTGGTTGTGACGCCGGCGGTTTATCGGCTGCGAGGCTGGTGCAAGGGTTCGATCCAGCCGTTGTAATAGGCGACGATCAGCAGCACGAACAGCGCCACTGACAGGCCGATACGCCACGCGAGCGCGACGACCATTTTCTTGCCGTCGTCCTCGCGGCTGCTGGACAAGTGAAACAGCGCTTTTCCCAAGCTGATCAGGATCAGCACGAGCATCACTAGGATGAGATATTTGAATGCCATTTGGCGTGTCTAGGCCTCGAGGTCTCGCAGTATATCGTGTCCATTCAAGTCGGAAATCGCACTTTCGAGCCGCGGCTCTTCACGACGCTGCTCACCATCGGCTTGTTAGCCATGCTGGTGGCGCTGGGCCGTTGGCAGCTGGACCGTGCGGCGGAGAAGCGCGTACTGTTCGACTCCTTTGCCACGTCAAGCGTTGCGGCGCAGCCACTCGATCTGCGGTCAGGGAAGGTGCCCCGCTACTCCTACGTTGCGGCCGTCGGCAGCTACGATGCCACGCGTCAGGTCTTGATCGACAACATGGTTGAGGGCGAGCGCGCCGGCTACTTCGTGATCACTCCGTTCGCCCTGCAAGCCGGCGGTTGGGTTCTGGTGAATCGCGGCTGGGTGCCCTTGGGAAGGACGCGCACCGATCGACCGGCGATTCCCGTCGACGCAGACTTGAGAACGATCCGCGGGCGTGCCGACAATTTGCCGAGTCCCGGCATTCGCATGGGCGTGCCGGCGCCGCTCGCTCCTCCTTACCCGGTCGTCGCGGCGTACCCAACGCGTGCGGAGGTCGCGCAGCTGCTGAAGGAATCCGACTGGCTCGCCGCGACCGACGTGATTCTGCTCGACGCCGACCAGCCCGACGGCTATGTGCGCAACTGGGCGCCGCCGGGATTTCCGCCTCTGCGCCACATCGGCTATGCGGTGCAGTGGTTCGGCTTGGCGCTGGCCTTGGGCGTGATTTATGTCGTGACCAATTTTCGCCGCACCAAGGATGTGCCGGCATGAACGTGACCGCGCACGATCGGCGTCAGCGGCGCATCTTGATAGGCGTGGCGCTGATGTTTTTCGCACCTCTCGCCCTGTCTTTCTATTTGTACTATGGGAAATACTGGCATCCGGGCGGCCGCGTCAACGCCGGGGAGCTGATCGATCCCGCGCGACCGCTGCCCGCGCTGGCACTCCCGTTGGCTGAAGCCGGCTCGGGCGGCGCTCTGCAAACGAATCCGCAATTCCTCAACGGCAAGTGGACTTTGTTGTACGTGCAGCAGGGCCGCTGCGACGATGAATGCCGCCGGCATTTATATGACACGCGCCAAGTGCGCCTGGCGCTCGATCGCGAAATGAATCGCGTGCAACGGGTCTTTATCGGCGACGCCGATTGCTGCGACCTGAAGGAGCTTCGGGCGGCGCACCCGGATCTAATCGCGATCCGCTCGAGCGCTGCCGATGCACCCCTGCTGGCCTTGTTGCCGCAGCGATCCGAAGCGGCCAATTCGCACCGCGTCTATGTGATCGACCCGCTGGGAAACCTCATGATGTTCTATCGCGCAGATGCCAAATCCAAGGGTATGCTCGAAGACATGAAGCGGCTGCTGCGCCTGTCTTCCATAGGCTAGCGCCTAACCATGGACAGCCAACGACGACTGCTTTGGTTTCGCCGCCTTGCCCTCCTGGGTGCCGCGCTCGCCGCGACGGTCGTGGTGCTCGGCGCGTGGGTGCGCCTGACCGACGCGGGTTTGGGCTGCCCGGACTGGCCGGGATGCTACGGGCATTTCTATCCGCAGGCCGACCACAATTTCAGCAAAGCCATTCACGAAATGATTCACCGTTATTTCGCGACCACGCTCGGGACAATCATCATCGGCCTCCTGGCTTGGGCGGTGTGGAACCGCAAGGCCCGCGGCCAGCCGCTCACGGCCGTGGCGTTGTTATTTCTGCTGGTTTGTCTGCAGGGAGCGCTCGGCGCGTTGACCGTCACTTTGCTGCTGAAGCCATTGATTGTCACAGCGCATCTACTGGGGGGACTCTCAACCCTGGCAATCCTGTGGTGGCTGTCGCTCACGCCGGAAAGGCGCGAGTTGTCGAGCCGCGAAGCGGCACTGCGCAAATTCGCTTTGGTGGGGCTCGCGGCGCTCGTGCTGCAAATCGCGCTCGGCGGGTGGACCAGCAGCAACTATGCGGCGGTGGCCTGTCCGGATCTACCCACCTGTCAACAATCCTGGTGGCCGCCCATGGACTTTCGCGACGCCTTCGTCCTGTGGCGCGGACTGGACATCGACTATACCGGCGGCGTGCTCGCGAATCCCGCGCGCATCGCCATCCACGTGACGCATCGAATCGGCGCGCTCACCGCGGGGTCGATCTTGATCCTCGTCGGCGCAACCAGCTTCGCCCGCACGCAAAGCCGCGCGTTGAAAGTGGTCGGCGGCCTGCTGGTGGGCGCGGTGCTGCTGCAGATCGGCATCGGGGTGAGCATGGTGCATTTTGGGATGCCGCTCGCCTTGGCGGACTTGCACAACGCCGGCGCTGCCGTCTTGGTCATTTGTACCGTGACTTTGCTGCGATTGCTCTGGCCGGAATCGCCCGCTCGGGCGGAACTTTCGCGCTCTGGTGGGAGCGCCGACTCAGGCCGAACCTTGAGGCCGGCGTGATACCCTTGCGCGATGTCCACGGTACCCGATAGTCCCCCGATTGCGGCCGCCCTCCACGGGGGTTGGCGGGATTATTTGGAGCTCACCAAGCCCAAGGTGAGCCTGCTCATCGTGTTCACCGCCATCGTCGGCATGGTGCTGGCATCGCCCGGTTGGATCCCGCTGAATGCGCTGATTTTGGGCTCCATCGGCATCGCCATGGCCTCGGGTTCGGCGGCCGCCTTCAATCACATTTTGGATCAGCGCATCGACGGACAAATGAATCGCACGCGCCGCCGGCCGCTGCCGACCGGACATCTTCAGGAAGGCCATGCCATCGCCTTTGCCGTCACGCTGGGGCTTTCCTCCATGGCGATCCTGTGGCTGGGCGTCAACGCTCTGACGGCCGCGCTGACGTTTTGCTCGCTGATTGGCTACGCCATCGTGTACACCCTGTGGCTGAAACGGGCGACGCCGCAAAACATCGTGATCGGCGGAGCCGCGGGCGCCGCGCCGCCGGTGCTCGGCTGGGCCGCGGTGACCAACTCCATCGACCCGAATGCGCTGCTGCTGTTCCTGATCGTATTCACCTGGACGCCGCCGCATTTTTGGGCACTGGCGATCGCGCGGCGCGACGACTATGCCAAGGTAGGCATTCCGATGCTGCCCGTGACGCACGGCATTCCCTACACGCGGCTGCAGATCGTGCTGTACACCATCTTGCTCATTTTGACGACGCTGCTGCCATTCCTGACGCGCATGAGCGGACTGGTGTATCTGGCGGCCGCGGTCGCTTTGAACGCACGCTTTCTTTATTTCGTGATGGCGCTCAACAAGGGGGTAAGACCGGATCTACCGATCCGCACCTTCAGATTTTCCATCACCTATTTGATGCTGCTGTTCGCCGCGCTGATCGTGGATCACTATCTTTATTTCCCGGGTTGATCCGGCAGCAACGGCTTCCCCGGGAAGGTGTTGGCAATCAGCTTGCCCTGGTCGATGAGAACGGTTCCCCCGACGATCACATACTTCATACCCACGCTCGGCTCGCGCGGCGCCGCATAAGTCGAGCGATCCGCGACGATCTTCGGATCGAACACCACGACATCGGCATCCGCTCCCTCCTGCAGCCGGCCCTTGCGGCGTGCCGCGACGGTCGATTTTTCCAGCCGCTGCGCCGGCATGAGCGCCATTTTTCGAATCGCGTCCATGAGCGTGATGCTGCCGCGCTCGCGCACATAGCGCGCCAGGATGCGCGAGAAGGTGCCGGCATTGCGCGGATGCCCGTCCTCGCCATCGCTGGCGATCATCACCAGCGGTTCCGCAATGACCGCATCAACCCTCTCTTGAGTATTCATGAAGAGCAGCACCGCGCGATTGCCCGGCTCAGCGTGCAGTACATCAAAGCGGTCCTGGGTCAGGCGCTCGCCTGTATCGGGCAACTGCAATGCATCGTAGCCCACACCGAGTTTTTCCTTCCAGCCGGGGTTGAACAGCGCGGAGTTGATCGCCGTCATGCCCGCAATGTAGGGATAAGCCTCGGTCGTGATGTCCAGACCGCGTGCGCGTGCGCCGGCAACCATGGAGATGCATTCGAGAGCAACGCTGATGCAGCTGCTGTTGATGTGCACGATGTGCAAGGAGGCGCCGGAAATCGCGGCGGCGCCGATGACTTCGCTGATGGCCTCGATGCTCGAGCCCGGCTCGAGCAGGCCGAAACTGCGCACATGCGTGAACACCGGCACATGCCGCGCCGCCGCCACCCGAAACGTTTGGATGACTTCGAAGCGGGTCGCACCCGGCGTGTATTGAATGCCCATGCCGATCCCCAACCCACCGGCATCGAGTTCCTGCCGCAGGCGATCTTGGATCGCTTTCATCTGTTCGGGCGTCGCCGGCTGGTTGGTCACCGGACCTGCGGGCGGAATGATGCTGGGATCGTGTATGGGCTGGCCGAACGCCAGAGCGCGGGCGGCGGCATGGCTGGCCGTGCTGCCGTAGTTGATCAGCGAGCGGCCGTCCTTCTTTTGCAGGAATGCCGCGACATCCGGCACCCCGATTTCCATTTCCAGCGCCGTGGTGACGCCATCGAAGGCCTTCAGGCGGCTGCTCGCGACATCCTGCCCGTGCTGATGCAGGTCAATGAAGCCGGGCGCGACGACCAGACCCTTGGCGTCCAACATGCGTTTACCGGTCAGGGGTTCCGGTGAGATGCGCGCGATCCTGCCCTGGTTGATGCCGACGTTGCGGATGGCATCGAGTCCGGTCTCTGGATCCAACACGCGCCCGCCCTGAAGCACGGTGTCGTAGGTTTGTGCAAACGCCGATGCGGCGAAAAAGAGCGAAGCGAAGAGGATTGCCGTGCGCATGTTGGTACCTTAAGTCGACGGCGGCGCGTCGTTGGTGATATCCACGACGCAGCGCCAAACACCGTCCGCATCGCGCCGCCAAACCGTCACCCCTCGACCATGGGTGGATTGTAGTGTTCCATTCGCGCCGGGCGCGGTGGTTTCCACGTTGCCGAGCATGTAAGCCATTGTCCCGTCCGGCGACAACACGGGTTTATCGGATACCCAATGGATTTTGAAGCCCGGGATTTTCAAACTGGCCGTGACGAAGGCACGAATCGCGGCTTTTCCGTCGATCGGCGGCAAGCCCGGTTGCAGCACATGCGCGTCGTCGCTCCAATAGGAGACGATCCGGTCGATATCCTTGCCTTCGAAAGACGCGCTCGACCAATCGGCATCCCGCTGTGCAAGCTTGCTCGATTCGGCCGCGGGATCGAGGGAAGACTGGGCGCATCCGGCGGCGCACAACGCCAGCAGCATGCCCGGAGCGGCCCTTGAGATGATGTTGAAGAGATTCATGGGTTTTGAGCTCCGCTTTTTGCAAACATAGCAAGAACTGACGCATTAGACACCACCATGGACCCGATCCACTATCAGACCATTCGCGCCAACGGCATCGACTTCCGCGTGGCGACCGCGGGAACCGGCCCGCGCCTCGCACTGTGCCTGCACGGTTTCCCCGAGTCGTCATACTCCTGGCGCTACCAGATGCCGCTGCTCGCGCGCTTGGGCTACCGCGTGTGGGCGCCGGATTTGCGCGGTTATGGCGGGAGCTCGCGTCCCGTCGGTGTTGCAGCCTACGCGTTGGAAAACCTCGAGGAAGATGTTGCGTCCTTGATCGAGGCTTCGGGCGCGAAGGAAGTCGTGCTCGTCGGTCACGACTGGGGCGCACTGATCGCGTGGCAGTACGCCATGTTCGGCCGGCTGCCGATTTCACGGCTGATCATCATGAACGTTCCGCACCCCGCATTGATGGAAAAGGGGTTGCGCACCCGCCGGCAGCTGATGAAGTCCTGGTACATATTTTTCTTCCAGCTTCCCTGGATCCCGGAATGGGGGCTGGCGCGCAAAGGTTGCGAGGCGATCGGACGCGCGTTTAGCGACATGGCGGTCGACAAATCCCGCTTCCCCGAGGAGGTGCTGCGCGTTTATCGGGACGCCGCGGCCGAGCCCGGCGCACTCAATGCGATGGTGAATTACTATCGAGCGTTGATCCGCGGATTGCGCCGCACCCGCCGCCGCGGAATTGTGCCCATCGAGATCCCCACCCTCGTGATCTGGGGAGAGGTCGACGCGGCGTTGGGTAAGGAGCTGTCTTATGGCACCGAGAACTATGTCAGCCATCTGACGCTGCGCTACCTACCCAACGTATCGCATTGGGTGCAGCAGGAAGCGCCCGAGACGGTGAATGCGATGATCGAGGCGTGGCTTCTGGGACGCGGCGTGCCCTACGCACCGGGCGCCAACCCTTCGATGATCAACGGCGGCAGCTGATCGGCCGGCTTGAAGCCAAATATGCGGCCGTAGAACGCCAGCTCGGCCTGTTGCGAATTGATGATGGTCTCCGGCTTGCGAAAGCCATGGCTCTCGCCCGGATAAAGAATGTAGGCCACGGGCACATGCCGCGCGCGCAATGCGTCGACGATGCGCTGCGATTGATTCGGTGGAACGACCGGATCATCCGCGCCTTGCAGGACGAGCACAGGCACCTTGAACCCGTCGAGGTGATTCAAGGGTGAGCGGCTGTCGTAGATCGCCTGCGCCTCCGGCAGCGGACCGATCAGCGAGTCCACGTAGCGGCTCTCGAATTTATGCGTATCGCGCGCCAGGGCTGTCATGTCGGAAACACCGAAGCGATCGGTGCCGGCGTGAAACACGTCGCTGGTACTCAAGGCCACCAACACGGTGTAGCCGCCGGCGCTGCCGCCGCTGATGGCGGTGCGCATCGCATCGGCGCGCTGGCTGCCGACCAGAAAACGGACCGCCGCAATGACATCCTCGACATCCACCACGCCCCAGTTGCCATTCAGCGCTTGTCGATAAGCGCGGCCGTAGCCGGAGCTGCCGCCGTAGTTGACGTCCACCAGCGCCATTCCCCGGCTGGTCCAGAATTGCACACTGGAGCGCAGCGCCGGCGAGGCCTGTGAGGTAGGACCGCCATGCACCAACGCCAGCAGCGGCGGCAAGGTCCCCGGCACGCCGCGATAGCGCGGATTGGTGGGCGGGTAGTAAAACGCATGCGCCGTGCGGCCGTGCGCACTGGGAAAATCAATGGGCACGGCGACGGAAATGGAATCGGCTTGCAGCGGCGACTCGCCGGCGCTGCGCAGCGTCGTTGCCTTGCCGCTGACAATGTCGATGCTCACGATCGAGGGCAGAGACTTCGAGGCGCCGACGACAGCGGCAATGTGCTGTGCATCGATTCGGGTCAAGTGGGAGAACTCCACATAAGGAAGGTCGAGTTCGCGTGACGTGCGCTTCTTGAGATCGACCACGGCCAACCGCTCGATCCCGCGCTCACTGAAACACACCACCGCGCGCCCGTCACCCAGCAATACATAGTTCGATTGGCCGAATTGCCAGAGCGGCGCTGCGAATTCAGCAGCGCGCGGCCAGATCGCCTGCGCGCCCGCCGCGCGATCTGCGTACAGGTTCCAAAATCCAGTGCGATCCGAGATGAAGTACAGCGTACCGTCGGCGTCCCATTGCGGCTCGAGCACCGACTCAGCCGCACCGCCGGCGACCACCACCGGCGGCTTCAAGCCGGCGGCCGTGAGTTCCGCGACCTGCAACTGCGTGCCGTCCCAGGGCATGTTGGGATGATTCCAGGTAATGAACGCCAGCCGCCGGCCGTCAGGACTCAAGCGTGGGTAGGAAACGAAATCGCTGCGGTCAAACAGCACCTCACCGGCGCCGGTGCCCACGCCGGTGCCCGCGCCGTCAATGGGCAAAGGCAGGCGCACCAGGGCGTTGCGGACGTGGGCAGGATTGGTGTGATCTTCGCGCACGCACAGCAGGGCGGCCGCCGAATTGGCGGCTCCGGCCACGGCGATGCAGTCCGCGTAGCGGTAATCCGGCGGCGTCACAGGCCTGGCTGCGGCGCCGGGTTTCAGCTCATACAGGCGCTGATCGGATAACTGGCTGTAGAAAACGGTGTCGCCGACGGCGATGAAGGCCGCGCCGCCGTATTCATGCACGCGTGTGCGCACATTGGCTCCGTTCGGGGTGACCTGCGCCGTCGCTCCGTGGCTAAAGCTGAACAGCGAGACCTCGCCGCCGCGCGCCGGTACGTTTTCGACCCAATACAAGCGTCCGTTGGCGCTGCGCAGATCGCCGAAATTGATGCCGCCCGCGGCGAGCGCTGCGGCGCTCAGCGGCGAGGCCCAGGAACCGTACGGTGCGATCGCCGGCGCGGCCGATCGGGAATCCGACGGCGCGCTCATGGCCGCGACTCCGACAAGGCAGGCAAACGCGCAGCCCAAAGTTCCGGCCGCGGTGAATCTGGCTCGCGTGATGCTGCTAATGTGTGGCTCCTCGGTGGCACACCGAATGTTAGGATGTTCTTATGGCCGCCACACCAAGTTTTTACTCCCGGGTATTTGCGCTGACTGTCGCGGCTGTTCTCGGGTTCGCGTTGCTGCTGATTTTCAAGCCCTTCGCGCTGTCCATGACTTGGGCTGCATTTCTGGCGTTTTTGCTGTTTCCGGTCAATCTTCGCTGGCGCCGGCGCCTCAAGGGCAAGTCGATCGCCGCCGGGGTATTGACCGTTCTAGCTCCCATCGTCATTTTGCTGCCGTTGAGTGCGCTGTCGGTCGAGTTCGTGTCGCAAATATCCGCGCTGCTCAAGGCGCTGCAAAAATCCGCCACCGAAATGGACATCAAGTCGTTCTCGGATCTGCAGCAATTCCCCTGGATCGCGCGCATCAATACCTGGCTGCAGGCGCACGCCGATATATCCGCGGAACAGGTGCAATCCTGGCTGGTGTCCGGAACGCGCGAAGTGATGCAGCGCGCCGCGAGTTGGGGCGGCTCGTTTTTCCTGGGCGCGCTCGGTTCTCTACTGGCTTTCGCGATCATGCTGTTTCTCCTGTTCTTCTTTTTGCGCGATGGCGACCTGATGATCGCGCGTGCGCGCGGGCTGATCCCGATGGCCGAAGATCGCAAGGAGCGGTTGTTCACGCAATTGAGCGCGGTCACCCGCGCCATCGTCTACGGCACCACGGTGACCGCACTGCTGCAAGGACTTTTCATCGGCATCGGCTTCGCCATCGTAGGCCTGCCCTCGCCGGTGGTGTTCGGCGTGCTGGCCGCGCTGCTGTCCTTGCTGCCGGTTGGCGGCTCGGCTCTGGTGTGGATTCCGGCCGTGATCTGGTTGTTCTTTGAAAAGCATTGGGGCTGGGGCATATTTTTGTTGGCGTGGGGCTCTGCGTTAAGCGGTTTGGACAATGTCGTCCGGCCCATTCTCATCTCCGGCCGGGCGCGCATATCCGCGCTGGCCGTATTCGTCGGTGTGTTGGGCGGGATCCCGGCGTTCGGGGCGATCGGGGTCATCGCGGGCCCCGTAGTACTTTCCCTGGTGCTCGCACTCATTGAATTTGCTGAAGAAAGCCGCCCGAAAATCTCTTAAAACGCAAACTGCTGCGGATCGCGCGGCTGACGTACAATCCGCGCCCTTATGGATGTTTCACACCTTCTCGACGGCCTCAATGAGGCCCAACGCCAAGCCGTCGGCTCACCCCTGGGCGCGGCCCTGGTTCTGGCCGGTGCGGGCAGCGGTAAGACGCGGGTATTGGTGCATCGGGTCGCGTGGCTGATCCAGGTCGAGGGTGCCTCGCCGAACAGCATCCTGGCGGTCACCTTTACCAACAAGGCCGCGGCGGAAATGCGCAGCCGTATCGAAACGTTGTTGGGTCTGCCGAGCGGTGCCATGTGGCTCGGCACCTTCCACGGCTTGGCGCACCGGCTGCTGCGCATCCATTGGCGCGAAGCCGGATTGCCGCAGAGTTTTCAGATTTTGGATTCCGAGGATCAGGCGCGCGTGCTGCGCAAGGTCTTAAAGGCGCTCGATCTTGACGAGACGCGCTGGATTCCGCGCGAGATCCTCTGGTTCATCAATGCCCAGAAGGACGAAGGCCATCGAGCCAAGCATATCAAGGACGACGGCGATCCGACCCGGCGGCAGCTGATCAAAATCTATCAAGCGTATGAAGAAGCCTGTCAGCGGGCGGGCGTCGTGGATTTCGCGGAACTGCTGCTGCGTGCCTACGAGCTATGGCGCGACAACCCCTCACTGCTGCAGCATTATCGGACACGCTTTCAACACGTCTTGGTGGATGAATTCCAAGACACCAACGCCATTCAATACAAGTGGCTCATGTTGCTGAGCGCCCAGGGCGGCATGCCGTTCGTCGTGGGAGACGACGATCAGTGTCTCGCGCACGGAACTTTAGTGACCATGGGCGACGGCGCGAAACGTGCCATCGAGTCGATCGTCCCGGGCGATTCCGTGCTGTCCAACTACGGCGGCGGCGATCTGCGCCCGGCCCGCGTGACCGAATGCTTCGCGAAGCGACGCCAGGGACAGCTCGTGAGCGTGCATTTGCGCTCCGGCGCCGTGGTCAAAAGCACGCCGGAGCACGTGCACTTCGCCGGCTATGTGCTCGGCGAGACGCCCCAGACCTATTTCTTGTACCTCATGCACAAGGAAGGCGTGGGCTACCGGCTCGGCACCTCGCAGGTATACACCGAAGGTCAGGCGAGACCCATGGTGGGCTTCAAACAACGCTGCCTGCAGGAGCATGCCGACGCGTTGTGGATCGTCCGCACCCACACCAGCGAGAACGAAGCGCGCATCGACGAGGCGGTGACGTCGCTGCGCTTCGGACTGCCGGTCACTTTGGTATCTGCGGAACGGCTACTGGAAGAAGTCGGTCTGGACATCGACCGGCCGCACCACCAGCCCCAGGGCCGCAATTCCAACCGCCGCAACATCGTCATTACGCTGTGCGGCGACCGGCGCGGCGGCACACCGATGCACCGTATTTCCGTGGTGGGCGTTTCAACGAAGGATCGTGCCGTCCTCGAGGCCCTGGGTCTCAGTGTCGGTGCCGCCAAGGCAAATAGCCCGAGTTGGCGCTTCGAGACCGTGCGCGCCGACTTCGGCGAACTGATGTCGATTGCGCGCGCCATCCGCGAACGGCTCGACGGCCGCTACGTCCTTCAGGGGCACATGCATGACAAGTCATTGCCCTTCATTACGGCGGCAAGCATCCGCAGCGGCATGGTCATGGTGGTCGATTCCGGGCGGTTCGACGTGGTCGAGCGCATCGAGTACGAGACCTACGATGCGGAGGTCTACGACATCAACGTCGAGCGCACCCATAACTTCATCGCCGGCGGCGTCGTCACACACAATTCGATCTACCGCTGGCGCGGCGCACGCGTCGAGAACTTGAATCAATTCCGCCGCGACTTCCCGCAGGCGGTGCTCTACAAGCTGGAACAGAATTACCGCTCCACGGGAACGATCTTGAAGGCCGCCAACGCCCTGATCTCCAATAATGCCGGCCGTCTCGGCAAAACCTTGTGGACCAGCGGTGAAGACGGCGAGAAGGTCAAGCTATACGCGGCCTTCAATGAGCGCGACGAAGCGGATTTCGTGGTCAACCGCATCCGCGAATGGGTGGCGCGCGGCGGGGCGCGCCGCGAGGTTGCCGTGTTGTACCGGTCCAACGCGCAGTCGCGGGTTTTCGAAGAAGCGTTCTTGAATGCGCGCATGCCCTACCGGGTGTACGGCGGTCTGCGGTTCTTTGAACGTGCCGAAATCAAAGATGCCTTGGCGTATCTGCGCCTCATCGCGAGCCGCGCCGACGACACTTCGTTCGAACGGGTGGTCAATCTGCCGGTGCGGGGCATCGGCGCCAAGACCATGGACCTGGTGCGCGAAATGGGGCGCGCCAATAGCACTTCGTTGTGGAACGGCGCCATCAACGCCCGGAGCGCGCTGCCGCAACGCGCTGCACAAGCGCTGCAATCCTTCATGGAGTTGATCGACAAGCTCGCACGCGAGGTCAATGGTCTCGAGCTGCACGAACAGGTCGATCATGTCATTCAGATGAGCGGGCTGATCGAACACTACAAGAAAGAAAAGGGTGAGCGCGGCGAGGGGCGGATCGAGAACCTGTTGGAACTGGTGAGCGCGGCTCGAGGCTTCTCGCCCGAAACCGAGGCCGAAGCCGAACTGTCGCCGCTCGAGTCCTTTCTCGCCCATGCGGTGCTCGAGTCCGGCGAGGGTCAGGCGGACCCGTACGATGACTGTGTGCAGATGATGACGTTGCACTCGGCCAAGGGATTGGAATTTCCGGTGGTGTTTCTCGCCGGCATGGAGGACGGCTTGTTTCCGCATCAGCGCTCGGTGGCCGACCTGGCCGGCTTGGAGGAAGAGCGCCGGCTTTGCTACGTCGGCGCCACGCGAGCTATGCGGCATCTCTATATCACCTATGCCGAACAGCGCCGGCTCTATGGCGTCGATGCCTATGGCCAGCCATCACGCTTCATCAGCGAATTGCCGCCGGATCTCATCGAAGAGATCAGGCCGCGATTGCAGGTGTCCCGCCCGGTGTTTGCGAAGCGCAGCAGCACCTTGGAAGAGACCCCGGCCGCCGGGATGCGCATGGGCAGCCGCGTCCGGCACTCCAAATTCGGGGATGGGGTGGTCTTGAATTTCGAAGGCAATGGACCGCATGCTCGCATTCAGGTCAATTTTGAGAGGCAGGGCACGAAGTGGCTGATGCTCTCATACGCCAATCTCGAGGTCGTGTAGAGTAACGCCGCTGTGAAAATCATTATTTTAGGCGCCGGACAAGTGGGCCGCACGGCTGCGCAGCATCTCTCTCGCGAAGAAGCGAACGATGTGACCGTCGTCGACCACAATGAAGAGATTTTACGGGATCTGCAGGATCGGCTCGATATCCGCACGGTCAACGGCAATGGCTCGAGCCCGCGCATTCTCGAGGCTGCCGGGATCGCCACCACCGACATTCTCGTCGCGCTCACCAACAGCGACGAAGTCAACATGCTGGCATGTCACATTGCGTGGACTTTGTACCGCACGCCGAAGAAGATTGCGCGCGTGCGTTCCGCCGACTACACCGAACGAGACCGGTTGTTCGGCGAGAACGGCGTCGCGGTCGATGTGTGGATCAGTCCGGAACAATTGGTGACCGAGTACGTGGCGCGCCTGATTCGTTATCCGGGTGCACTGCAGGTGCTGGATTTCGCCGATGGGCGGGTACGCTTGGTCGGCATTCGCGCGCTGCAGGGTGGACCGCTGGTGGGGCAGACCTTGAGCACCCTGCGCGAGCACATTCCCTCCGCCGACGCGCGTGTCGCGGCCATCTACCGGGCCGGCAAGAGCATCAAGCCCGAGGGCACGACGGTCATCGAGGACGGCGATGAAGTATTTTTTTTGGCCGCGCGCGAAAACATCCGCATCGTCATGAAGGAATTGCGCCGCGAGGAGGCGCCCGCGCGACGCGTGGTGATCGCCGGCGGCGGCAATATCGGCCTGCGGCTGGCGAACGAATTGGAAGGCAAGAACCAGGTCAAGCTCATCGAGCGCGACAGCAAACGCGCGCGCCGCGTTTCCGAACAGTTGAAGAGCACCACCGTGCTGCATGGCGATGCGGCCGACGAGGAATTGCTGCTCGAGGAAAATATCGACAGCGCGGATGTTTTTGCCGCGCTCACGAATTCCGAAGAGGCGAATATTTTATCCGCCATGCTCGCCAAGCGCCTGGGCGCGCACAAGGTCATGGCGTTGATCAACAAGCCTTCCTATGCCGAGCTGATCGAGAGCGGCTCGATCGATGTGGCGATATCGCCGCAGACTGTCACGATCGGATCGTTGTTGGCGCATGTGCGGCGCGGCGACGTGGTGCGCGTGCATAGCTTGCGCCGGGGCGCGGCCGAGGCACTCGAGGTCGTGGTGCACGGCGATGCCGACAGCTCGAAGGTGATCGGCCGGCGCATCGAAGATATCTCACTTCCCGAGGGCACCACGCTCGGCGCGGTGGTGCGCGGCGATGAGGTCATCATCGCGCATCACGACACCACCGTGCAGCCCGACGATCATTTGATTTTGTTCCTCACCGATCGCCGCCACATCGAAGCGGTCGAAAAACTCTTCCAGGGCTCCGCCTCCTTTCTGTGAAAGACATTTTACTGCCGGTCGCTCACGTATTCGCCCTCGTCATGATGGTGTTTGCGGCGACCATGCTGGCGCCCTTGATCCTGGCGATCTGGGGACTGGATGAAGCCCTCAAGTCCTTCATTATTTCCGCGTTGGCGACCTTCGTTCTCGGCGCGCTGCTGTGGCTTGCCACGCGGCGCTTCAAGCGCGAGCTAAAAACCCGCGACGGCCTGATGCTGGTCGCGCTCACCTGGGTGGCATTGCCCGCGGTGGCTGGGTTTCCCCTGTGGGACTACCTGCCCATCAACTTTACCGATGCCTACTTCGAAGCTGCCTCCGGCCTGACCACCACCGGCGGCACGGTGCTCTCCGGGCTCGAATTTCTACCCCGGTCCATCAACCTGTGGCGTCATCTTTTGAGCTGGCTGGGAGGCATGGGCATCATCGTTTTGGCCGTGGCCATCCTGCCCATGCTCGGCGTCGGCGGGATGCAGATTTACCGTGCCGAAATGCCGGGGCCGATGAAGGACAGCAAGCTCACGCCGCGCATTGGGCAAACCGCAAAGCTGCTGTGGGCGGTTTACACCGGATTGACCGCAGCTTGCATCCTCTGCTTGAGATTCGCGGGGATGAACTGGTTCGATGCGGTGTGCCACGGCTTTTCCGCGTTGTCGCTCGGCGGCTTCTCCACCTATGACGCCAGCATCGGCCACTTCAACTCGCTGCCCATCGAAATGGTGCTGACGGCCTTCTCCATTCTGGCGGCGCTGAATTTCGCCACCCATTTTCTGGCCTGGAGCCAGCGCGGCGTCAAGGCGTACTTCCGCGATGCCGAAGCGAAGGCCATCTTGGGTGTGTTGTCGGTCAGCTGCATCGGCGTGTCGCTGTTCTTGTTCTACAAGGGCTCCTATCCTGACTACCCCTCGGCGCTGCGCAACACCGTCTTCAATTTGGTCTCCATCGCCACGGACAGCGGGTTGCATACCCAAGATTATTCGCGCTGGCCGATATTCGCTCCCATGTGGATGATGTTTTTGAGCTGTATCGTGGCAAGTTCTGGTTCCACCGGCGGCGGCATTAAAATGATCCGCACGCTGGTGCTCGCCAAGCAGGCGCACCGCGAATTGAATCAGCTGGTGCATCCGAACATGGTGCGGCCGCTGAAGGTCGGCGGAACGGTCATCGCGAATCGCGTGGTGTTCGCGGTACTCGCCTTCGTGTTCTTGTATTTCATGAGCATCGTGACGCTGATTTTCCTGCAGCTCGCGAGCGGCCTGGACTTCATGACCTCGTTCTCGGCCATCATCGCCTGCATCAATAATGCGGGTCCCGGCTTGGGCCTGGTCGGGCCCGGCAGCAACTACGGGGTTCTGAGCGATTTTCAGACCTGGGTCTGCTCCGCGGCGATGCTCTTGGGAAGGCTGGAAGTGTTCACGATCCTGGTGCTGTTCACCCCTACGTTGTGGCGCAAGTAGGTTAGCTCGCGAGGCTTCGAGGCTTCGAGGCTGGAATCAGGATACGGTCGTTAGGAAGGCATCGATCGCCGCAACGCACTCCGGCTCATCCAGCAGGGGCACGTGCCCACGCTGCGCCACTTCGAGCTGCTCGAGCTCCGGGTTTTCCGCTTTCATTTTGGCAAAGGTGGCCTCGCTCAAGATGTCGGATTGCGCGCCGCGGATGGCGAGCATCGGTATGCCGTGCAGCGCTTTCCAGAAGGGCCATAGATTGGCGGTGGCCGCAGGCGCCGCGCGCAACATTTCGCCGATCATGGGATCGGCGTCGACGGTGAGGCCGCCTTTCTCATCTTCTCGGTAGCCGCGGCGCGTGAGCACCGACCAACGCTCCGGGGAAAGATTCGGCCACGCATCGCCGAATATGCTGCGAGTCTGTGCAATCGCGTCATCCCAATTCTTGGGCGCCGGCAGTCGACCGGCGTAACCCTTGATGCGCTCGAGGCCCTTGGGATCGACTTCCGGCCCCATGTCGTTCAACACCACGCCTGACACGCGGTCGCGATGCCCGACGGCCATCATCATGGCGAGCAGGCCGCCCATCGAGGTACCGATCACGGCCACCCGCTGCGCTGCAACGGAATCGATCAGAGTGAGAATGTCTTGCAGGTAGATTGCCGGCTGATAGTTCTGCGGGTTCGGATCTCGCGCGGAGAGTCCTCGGCCGCGTACATCCGGAACGACAACCCGGAAGCGGTGTTGCAGATGGGGAGCGAGATCTTCGAAGTCGCGGCTGTTGCGCGTCAACCCGTGCAGGCAGAGCACTGTTGCGGCAGAAGGCTCCGGGCCTGGGTAAACTCGCGCATAGAGCTTGAGTCCGTCGTGGCTTACCAAAAAATTGTCTGTGTAGGATGGAGTCAAGGGCTTAGATCCTTTGGTCGGTTGGCCGCGTTCGGTGCGCAATCTTCCCAAATCCTTGGAGTGGGCGCTAATTCAGGCTTCCGGTAGGGGTCTGGCCGTTAACATCCTGTTTTTCCTGGATATTATTTCCACAATTTCTAATTCTTGGCCGATTTACTGATTTGTCTTCCCACTCTTAGGCGATTTCTGGACAGACCATCATTTGTCTCAAGCTTTCGTGACGAATTTGAGCTTAATTCCGTATATGTGGAATAAATCATCCGAGAAGTGGGTCTTGCTCATGCAAAAGTGGAAATACGGATTCATATGATCGCCCTATTGCAGCGCGTTTCCCACGCCGAAGTCACCGTGGAGGGTAAATCGGTCGGTGCCATAGGCCGCGGATTGCTGGTTTTGGTGGGTGTTCGGCCGACGGACGATGAAGTCAGCACAAACCGGCTGCTCGCGCGGATGCTTCGGTATCGAGTTTTTCCGGATGGAGCAGGGAAGATGAACTTGAGCTTGACCCAGGTTGGGGGCCAATTGCTGCTCGTGCCGCAATTCACCCTGGCGGCCGATACGGCAAAAGGCTTAAGACCCGGCTTTTCCACCGCTGCGCCGCCGGAGCAGGGCCGCCGATTGTTCGATGTCCTGGTGCAGGCTGCTCGCGCTGAACTTGGGGCAGTGGAAACCGGCTTATTCGGGGCCGATATGCAGGTGTCTTTGACTAACGACGGTCCGGTAACTATTTGGTTGGAAAGTTGATTAAACCGCCAAATGCGACCGAACACGCATCGGTGCCGCGCGGTCAAATGTCATAATATCTTTGGCGTATCATTGGCGCCCGTTTGGTTACACGTGGAATCGGAGAAGCGAGATGTTCGATTCAAAAATGCTTATTGTCGTTTTGCTGATCGCCTTGGTGATTTTTGGCACCAAGCGCCTACGCAGCATCGGCTCGGACTTGGGCGCGGCGGTCAAAGGTTTCAAATCGGCCATGAACGAGGGTGAAACCGAGGAAGCCGCCAAGCAGCTCAAGCAAGACAAGGATGCGGATTTTAGCGCCAGCGCGGCCGCGCGCGAGAGCGACGTTAAGGTACCGCCGAAAACCAACGCCTGATGTCGCATGCTTGATGTTGGGTTCTCGGAGATCCTGCTCACCTCGGCCATAGCACTCATCGTGTTGGGTCCGGAGAAGCTCCCGAAGGTTGCACGGCAAGTCGGCAACTGGGTGGGGAGGGCTCGCGCGATGGCGCGCCAATTGACCGAGCAATTGGAGCGCGAAGTCAGCGCCGAAGAGCTGATGCGGCAGACCAAGTCACCGGCTGCGAGCAAAACCGAAGCGGCGCCCAGCAGCGCGCCCGCCCCGTTCGATACCTCTTACGTGCCGAACACGCCGCCGCCGGTCGTAGCACCGCCGCCCGCAAACGCGCCTGCGGCTCCTTACTCGCCGGAGAACGCCGCGAGTGTCCAGGGTGCCGATTGGCATCCCAGTCCGACCGATCACAAACCTGCCAATGAATGAGCCCGGCGAACTCGCCGAAGGCACGCTGATCTCGCATTTATTGGAGCTGCGCGATCGCCTGCTCAAGGCGATGCTGGCCGTGGGCATTTGTTTCGTGCCCTGCGCGTACTACATGAATCAGATCTTCTCGTTCGTCGCGAAACCGTTGATCGACAAGTTGCCGAGCGGCGCGACCATCATCGCAACCAGCGTCGTCGCCCCCTTCACCGTGCCGTTCAAGCTGGCGCTGTTGCTAGCCGTCGGTTTGGCCATGCCGGTGGTGCTCTATCAGGCGTGGGCATTTGTCGCGCCCGGCCTGTATAAACACGAGAAGAAACTGGCGGTACCGCTGCTGGTGTCCAGCATCATTCTTTTCTACCTCGGGGCGGCGTTCGCCTACTACGCGGTCTTCCCAGTGATGCTGAGCTTCTTCGTCGCCACCACTCCGCACGGCGTGCAGATGATGACCGACATGGGCGCGTATCTGGATTTCGTGATGGTGCTGCTGCTGGCTTTCGGTTTGGCCTTCGAAGTGCCGGTCGCTACTGTACTATTGGTCTGGACAGGGTTCGTCAATCTCAAGACCTTAAAGAAAAATCGCGGTTTTGTGCTGTTGGGGATATTCATCTTTGCCGCCTTTGTCACCCCACCGGATGCGGTGTCGCAAAGTGCCATGGCGGTGCCGATGTACTTGCTCTACGAAATAGGGATCATCATGGCCGGACTGTTGCTCAAAGAAAAAATAGCGGCGCGCGAGAAAGAGGCAGCGGAGCAAGCTCAGCGCGAAGCCGGCGTTTAGGAGCCTAACTTGGCCGCAACGTTTTTTGGGCACCCACGCGGGCTGGCCACGCTGTTTCTCACCGAGATGTGGGAACGATTCACCTTCTATGGCATGCGCGCGGTTCTCATCCTGTTCCTGGTCGCCTCGGTGGCGACGGGTGGACTCGGCCTCGACGACAAGACTGCCGCGGCAATCTATGGCCTGTATAACGCAGCCGTTTACCTGGCAGCACTTCCCGGCGGCTGGGTCGCCGACCGGCTGATCGGTGCGCAACGCGCCGTCATGATCGGCGGACTATTCATTACCGCCGGTAATTTGCTGCTCGCCATTTCGACCAGCCCAAGCGGTTTCTACATTGGTCTGCTGGTCATCATTCTGGGTGTTGGACTGCTGAAACCCAATGTCAGCGCCATCGTGGCGGGCTTGTATCCGGAAGGCGGCGCCCGTCTCGATTCGGCGTTTACGATTTTTTATATCGGCATCAACATCGGCGGTGCTCTGGGCCCATTGGTGATCCCTCTGGCGCAGAATTTCTTCGGCCTGCGCGCGGGATTCGGCGCCGGCGCCCTGTTCATGATCATCGGGGTGGTGCAGTTTTACCTCACGCGAAGGTATCTGGGAGAGGCCGGACTGCGAGCGGCGCCGATTCACGCCCTCGGCAGCGACACGACCTTGGTGCCGCGCTCCAAAGAGTGGCTGCGGCTGTGGATTGGCGTGGCAGCATTGGTGCTGGTGGTTCTCGGCGCCAGCATGGGGTGGATTCCGATGAATGCGTTGCGGTTGGGTCATGCCGCCGCTTACGTCATCGCCGGCATGGGAATTCTGTATTTTATCTACTACTTTCTGTTCGCCGATCTGACGACGGAGGAGCGCAGGCGCGGCGTGGTGCTGGTCGTGCTGTTCGTCGGCTGTGCGCTTTTTTTCTCGGGATTCGAACAGGCCGGTTCATCCTTGAATTTATTCGCCGAACGCTATACCGATCGGATGATCGGGTGGCTGAATTTTGAGATTCCAACCGGTTGGTTCCAGTCGCTGAATTCCATTTTCATCGTTTTGTGCGCGCCATTTTTTGCCTGGATGTGGATCGCCTTGGCGCGCCGCAAGCTCAACCCTTCCGCGCCGGCCAAATTCGCCCTCGGCTTGATGCTGATGGGTTCCGGATTTCTGGTCATGGCGGCGGCGGCTGAAATTGTCGCTCACGGCTCGAAGGTGCTGCCGTATTGGCTGCTCATGACCTATTTGTTGCACACCTTCGGCGAGCTGTGTTTGAGCCCCGTGGGGTTGAGTTATTACACGAAATTGGCCCCCAAGCGCTTCGTCGGCCAGATGATGGGCATGTGGTTTCTGGCGACTTCTCTGGGAAATCTCGTCGCGGGGCTGATTGCGGGGGAATTTGACGCCAACAATATTCCCGCCATGCCGGGCCAGTACATGCACATCGTGTATTTCACCGTGGGGGTGGGCGCGGTACTTTTGGTCTTGAGCCGACCGGTGAAAAAACTCATGGGAAATGTCGAATGATCGGCGGTGAAACCTCACCGCGCCTGCTCAAGTAGTTTGCGCGACTCGCGACATTCCACGAAAGTTATTGCCTGCCTCGGCATCGTTTACTTGGTGTGGGGGTCCTCGTTTCTATTCACCAAGATAGCGGTCGAGAATCTGCCTCCCGCGCTGTTCGCCGGCATTCGGTTTGTCACGGCAGGGGTTTTGCTCGCGTTGCTTGCCGAGTTCTACGGCGGGGGACGCTTGCCGACACGCCTCACCGAGTGGCGCCATGTGACCATCGCCGGTTTTTTCATGGTGTTCGTCAGCAATGGTTTGAACACCTGGTCCATTCAATATCTGCCCAGCAACGAGGCGGCGCTGCTCAACGGCACCTCCGCATTCTGGATTGCCGGGCTCGGCGTGTTCGGCCGGCGCGGGCATCCGCTGACTCGATCGGCGGTCGTAGGATTGGTGATCGGTTTCGTGGGTGCGGTGTTGATGCTGATTCCCAAGGGACCGTTATTCTCCAAGGGATCGCTGGCACAGCTCGGCGTATTGACCGCGTGCGCTTCCTGGTCGCTGGGCACGCTGTACTACCGCAGCATCACGACACAGTTGAGTTCCATGATGTTCATGGCGCTGCAAATGCTCATGGGCGGCCTCATGCTGCTGACGGTCGCGCTCGCGCGCGGCGACTCGATCCATTGGCCCCCGAATCCACCGGGGCTCATCGCGCTGTTCTATCTGACTTTCTTGAGTTCCGGCCTCGCCTACACCGCGTATGGCTGGCTCACGATGCACACCACGCCGACCATTCTCAGCACCTACAGCTACGTGAATCCCGCCATCGCCGCACTCCTGGGCTGGCTGGTGCTGCATGAGCATCTGTCCGGCTTGCAACTCGTCGGCATGGCAATCATTATCGTCGGCGTGTGCATTTTGACGGTGCCCGGCGGCAGCCTGACCGATCCCAAAACATTGGCGGAGCCGAAGACTCAATAAGGTTCGGATGCGAAGCGCGTCAGACAACCCCCCTGTGCCAACCCCGCACGATTCAGTCCTCAAAGCAGCCGCGGCGCCGATTTCAATCGAGCCGGCGCCGCTGGCGCGCCGTGCCTTGTTCGGTTTCATCATCACCTTCATTGCCGCACGCACCGTCGTACTGCTCATCATGTCGAACCGCATGCCGAATCTTTATTTCTTCCTGCGCGGCACGCACGTACATCATTTGAACTACGGAATATTCCTGCTGGCGGGCGTCGCTGCCTATTTGCTGTTCAGCGCGCGCTGCGATACGGACCTGCGACGCGCAGCACTGGCCTATGGCGTTGCCATGGCACTGACGTTCGACGAGTTCGGCATGTGGCTGCACTTGGGTGGCAGCTATTGGCAGCGGGCGAGCGTCGATGCCGTCATCATCGTTGCCGCCGTGTTCGCGCTCATCGGGTTTGCCAGCGCGGCGCGTAATTTTGAATCGCGCCACCTCAAGGGCTCCATTGCGCTGCTGATCGCCCTGGTGGTATTCAGCGTCGTGTTGTACGACACGTCGGTGCATATCGGTCGAATCGAGGGGCCGCGCCTCGAAGCGCTCGAGCTGGCCTCGTCGCCGTAGGTTAGCCGCGCCGGCGGATGATTTCGACGCGTCCTTTGCCGCCGACGAACCAGGAACCGACAAAGCTCACCAGACTGACCAGGATCGAGGTCCAGAAAGCCGCGCCGAATCCCGCGATATGCATGCCCGGCAACATCCACGCGACCAGCGCAACCATGCCGGCATTGATGACCAGCAGGAACAAGCCGAGAGTGAGAATGGTCATCGGCAGCGTCAGTAGAATGGCTATGGGCCGGATGATGGAATTCACCACGCCGAGCAGTATGCCCGCTAGGATCAAAGTCGACGGGGTATCGATCGAGACGCCGCTCACCCAGTCAGTTGCCAGCCATAGACCCAACGCAACCAGGGCCGCGCGAATGAGAAACCCAAGCATTGCCCCTCCTTATCGTCTCGTCTCCGCCAGGCGAAGCATAAACCAAAGCTCAGGGCGCTCTATCAATAATCAAGTCCGGGCAGGGGCGGATCCTTGGGTACGATTTTGGCGGGCTTTTTCGGAACGGGAGGACTCTCCAGCGTCACCTTGATGCGGGCCATGAAGCGCTCCCATCCCATCCGGATGCTGGCGTAACTCCGGTCCCACTCGGGCGTCTCGGGAATCCCGGAGCCCAGCAGACGGAGGGAGGTTTTGCCCTCACCGCGGCGCGTGTCCAGGATGAAATCGTCGACCGCCGCGCTATCGCTCGGAGGGGAATTCTTGCCGTTCAAGTAGATGAGCCGCAGTCGCCGGTTCACCTCGAAAACATCGATATGCGCTTCCCGTGAGTGCCCGGTGCGCTTACCGATGCGATACATACCGCCTTGGCGGGGGTCGATCTCGGCCTCTTGCCCAGACCATATTTTGATCAAGCCGGGTTCGGTCAATGCCCGCCACACGCGGGCGACGGGCACGTCGATTTCGATCAAGTGGGCATAGCCACGAGTACCGTTTCGGGTTTTACGGGGTAAGGTCATTGAATCACGATCCTGACGGAAATCTGCCGGCGATGGAGTGCTAGAATCCAATAACAGGGGAGGAAGTTCCATGGCTTATGTCGATATCGTGACTGCGCTCGCAGTTCTGCAGTTCATTGTTTTCGGATTTCGAGTCGGCGCGGCCAGAGGGCGCTACGGTGTGAAGGCGCCGGCGATTACCGGCAATGAGATCTTCGAGCGCCTGTTTCGCGTCCAGCAAAATACCTTGGAACAGTTAATTGCTTTTTTGCCGGGAATCTATCTCTTCTCGCACTACTTCAGTCCCTTGGTCGCGGCGGCGCTCGGGGTGGTCTATTTGATCGGCCGGGAGCTCTACGCTTACACTTATGTCAAGGATCCGGCCAAACGAGAAGTCGGTTATGGCATGACTTTCCTACCCATGGTGATTCTGGTCGTGGGCGGCTTGATTGGCGCGATCCGCGCGCTCTTTTTCTAGGATTTTCTTAAAACGCTGGGGTGGCCTCGAGGGCCTGAGATGCTGGCAGCTTCACGCACACCAGCAAACCCATTGAACCTGATCCGGTTAGTACCGGCGGAGGGAGCATGGGTAGAAGTTATTCCGCGCTGGGGTTTCTGTTCGCTGCACTCAACCTCGTCTCCGCGGCAAAAGCCGCAGAATCCGGCGATAACCCGCCGCTCGACGAGATCATCGTCACCGCCACGTTGAGGTCAGTCCCGCTCGAGGAGCTGCCCGGCAGTGCCTCGGTGCTCAACGAGTCCACACTGCGTGACGCAGGGCAGCAGCACTTCGAGGATGTGTTGGCCTTGGTGCCGAATCTCAATTGGGCGGGTGATACCTCGCGCCCCCGATACTTTCAGATTCGCGGCATCGGCGAACTGCAGCAATACCAGGGGGCGCCGAACCCGTCGGTCGGGTTTCTCATCGATGACATCGACTTCAGCGGCCTCGGCACCGCCGCGACGCTGTTCGATGTCGACCACATCGAGGTTCTGCGCGGCCCGCAAGGCACCCTGTATGGGGCCAACGCCTTGGCCGGACTGATTTACGTGAAAAGTGCCGATCCGTCCGACACGTTTGGCGGCCGCGCCGAGGTCGACGCGGGCGACTACAACGAGCAGTCATATGGCGCGGTGCTCACCGGCCCCGTGAGCGCACTGGACTCCGCGTTCAGGCTGGCGGTGCAGCAGTACACCAGCGATGGCTTCTATCACAACGCCTACTTAGGCCGCAGCAACACCGACAAGCGCGACGAGCTCACCCTGCGCGGCAAGTGGCGCTACGAGCCGAATGAGGATTGGCACGTCGATCTGACCGTGCTGCGTGTGCAAATCAACAATGGCTACGATGCGTTCGCCATCGACAACAGCCGCACCACGGAATCCGATCAGCCTGGCGTCGATCGCCAATATTCCAGCGGATTTTCCGTCCGTTCGACCAACACCGGCTTGGGTTCGGCAACCCTGACCACGATCGCCACGTATGCGGATTCCAAGATTAACTACGGCTTTGACGGTGATTGGGGCAATCCCGTGCTCTGGGCACCCTACACCTATGAGGCCACCGAAGACCAGGTGCGCGATCGCTCGACTCGCAGCTTGGAATTTCGCTTGGGTGATACCCCCGCGAAAGAATCGCCCCACGGGCTGTCCTGGCTCGTGGGCGTCTATGCCTTCGAGCTGCGCGAGTCATTGACCGATACCAGCGCAGCGGTTTACATCGATCCTTTCGATGCAACGCAAAACTCCGATTCGCTCACCGTCGTGTCGAGCGAGTATCGTTCGCGCAGCGGCGCGCTCTATGGTCAGCTCGACGGCGATTGGGGCGACCGGGCGCGATGGTCGCTAGGCCTGCGCGGCGAGCGCCACACCAGCCGCTACGACGACACGACCACGAATCTTGATGCACCGACCACCGCAAACAATTTTGGTCCAGCCGACAACCTATGGGGCGGCCAGGCGTCGATCGACTACAGAATTGCCGACGGCCAGCACGTGTATGCGCTCATCGCCCGCGGCTACAAGGCGAGCGGCTTCAACCTAAGTCCTGGACTTCCGGCGAATCAATTGCTCTTCGGACCGGAGTCCGACCTGAATCTGGAGATCGGGCATAAGGCCCAAGTGATCGACGGGCGGCTGCAACTCAACACCTCGCTGTTCTATATGATCCGTCACAACGAGCAGTTGATCACGGGCGAGCAGCTCGATCCCAGCAATCCCGACACCTTCATCTTCTACACCGGTAATGCGAAATCCGGCTTCAATTACGGTTTGGAAAGCGCCGCCACTTGGGCAGCGACGCAAAGTTGGGTGTTCGGCGGTTCGCTGGGGCTGCTGCAGACCCAGTACCAAGGTTTTGTGCAAAACGGCGTGACCTTCCCGGATCGCGCGGTGCCGCATGCGCCACCCTGGCAGGCGGCGCTCAACGCGACTTGGCGCGACCCGCGCGGGCCCTATGCGCGGCTGGACGTCACCGGGATGGGTTCTTTTTTCTACGATTTGCCGCCGAACTGGACGCGCTCGAGCGCGTATGGACTGGTCAACGGCAAGCTGGGCTGGGAGACGCCGCGCTGGGAAGCGTATGTTTGGGGGCGCAACCTGCTCGACAAGAACTACACCGTGCGCGGCTTTTACTTCGGCGATGAACCACCGGATTTCGCCAACAAATTGTACGTGCAGCTGGGCGAGCCCCGAAATTGGGGCGTGCATGCCACGGTGCGCTTCTAGGGCGAGTTGGTGGCGCTGCCAAGCTCGGCGGAGTTTTTCTTCGGCTCCGCGGCCTCGTCCGCCAGCAAGTAAGAGTCGATCACTTTGCGCGCGATAGGCGCAGCGTTCGCCGCGCCGAAGCCGGCGTTTTCCACCAAGACCGAGATCGCGATCTTCGGATCATCGGCCGGCGCGAAGGCGATGAACCACGCGTGCTCGCGCTTGCGCTCATCGGCATCCTTGTGTTTCGTGCTTTCGGTTTGCTTTACAGTCACCACCTGAGCGGTGCCGGTCTTGCCGGCCCACTTGTATTTCGCGCCCACGCCAGACGCATGCGCTGTGCCGGTTGTAACCGCTGATTCCATCCCGTCGAAGATGACGCTCCATTGCTCATCGGTCGCGATGTTCACCGGCTTCATCAAAGTGGGGTTGCGCGGGACTATGGTCACCGAGCCAGGGGCGCGTGTTGCCGCGACCAGCCGCGGCGCGGCGACGATTTGACCGCGCTCAGCAATTTCGGCGGCAAAGTGCGCCTGCTGCAGGGGTGTGACCGTGATTGGGCCCTGGCCAATGCCCATGCTGACGGTCTCGCCCGGAAACCAGACCTGGTCAGCCTTGCGCTTGAAGACTTTCCGCTTCCACTCGGGCGAGGCGTACAGGCCGGGTTTCTCACCCGGGATGTCGATTCCGGTCAATTCGCCGTAACCGAAAGCACTCATGAATTCGTGCATGCGGTCAATGCCCATTTTCTCGGCCAGCCTGTAGAAATACACATCGCAGGATCGGGAAATGGCGCTGCGCATATCCACGTCGTGATGCACTTCGTCGTCGCGATATTTGTTGCTGCTGCCCGGCAGCGTGAAGAACCCTGGGCAGTACGTGGTTTGCTGCGGAGTCATGATCCCGTACTTTTGCGCCGCCAAGGCGTACAGCGGCTTTACCGTCGAGCCCGGGGGATACGCACCCCGCAATGCGCGATTCAGCAACGGCACGTCGATATTGTTCGACAGCGCGGAATACTGCGCCACCGACAGACCGCGCACGAAATCGTTGGGATCGAATCCCGGCGTACTGGCGAGCGCGATGATGTCGCCGGTCTTCGGATCGAGCGCCACGACCGAACCGCGTTTGCCCACCAGCGCCTCTTCGGCGACTCTCTGCACCTTCACATCCATGCCCAGTATCAAATCCTCACCCGCCACCGGCGGACGCGTATTGAGTTTGGATGCATAGCCTCCCTGCTTGTCCACCGGCCGGCCCGCCGCGTTCACTTCGATCTCGCGAAAGCCCGGCTTGCCATGGAGTTGCTGTTCGTACGCACCCTCCACCCCCAGCTTGCCGATGAGGCTGGTACCCGCGTATTCGGCGCTGTCGATTTGCTTCAAGTCCTGTTCATTGATCGCGCTGACATAGCCGATCGCGTGCACACCCATCTCGCGCAGCGGGTAATGCCGCGCCAGCCGCGCGCGAATGTCCACGCCCGCGAATTGGTAGCGATGCACGGCGAAGCGCGCCATCTCTTCTTCGTTCAGGAGCAGTTTGACCGGCACGCTCTCATAGACCTTGTGCAGCAGCACAGTGCGCCGAATATTGCCCACCTCTTCGCTGCGCAGCAGGCCGATACTCACCAATTGCGCCAGGGTGGCGTCGAGCGCCTTGGTGTCGCCCACTTGCTCGCGCACCAGCTCGATATTGAAGGCGGGCATGTTGTCCGCGAGCACCACCCCGTGACGATCGAGGATCAGGCCGCGACTGGGCGGGATCGGCTCGTTACGAATGCTGTTGCCCTGCGAGAGACCATGGTAGTACTCGAACTTGATGACTTGCAGATAGAACAGACGTCCCGCGACCGCCAGCAGCAGCACCGCCGCAAAGACCCCGGCCACGATGCTGCGAATCGTAAACAGCCGATTCTCGGCGAAGTAATTTTTGATGCGCGATTGGCGGCTTCTTACCATCGCGGCTCAGTTGACTGCTTGCGAATTCCGGGCATGCGGCGATTGTAAGCTACTTGGCAAGCCGCCAAACGCTATGGAGTGCGCAGAATTCCATCGTCGCTGGTTTGGGCTTGAAAGCGCACCGTGACCGTTTGATTGGCGGGAACCTTGAGGCGGAAAATAGGTCTGCCGTTCTTGGTCCCCAAGGGATGATCGGCGCGCACGATCCGTGCGCCCTCCGGCAGCGACAGCCGCAGCTCGAAATCAATCTCGGCGGGGCGGGCGTTGCTGACTTCGACGCGCAAAACATCATCCACCTTGACCGAGCGCAGCTTCACACCCGGCACGAGGGGCAGCAGTTTGGCGTTCGCTGAGTCGACGTGGGTCTCCTCGACGTCTCCCGAAAGCTGGACGTCCGGGCTCTCGCCCAGGTCGATCTCGACCTCTTCATCTATGGCGATGTCGCGCAGGCCCGATTCGTGTTGCAACAATCGTTCACCGTTGTGCGGAGCGAATACCGCGACCGAGCCCGAGGGCAAAGGCAGCCCCAAGTGATTCGCCGCCGTGTTTTTCGTGCGCAGCCAGCGATGCGCCGGGACGTTGAAATCTGCGTCCCCATCCAAGTCCACACCATAAACCATCGTGACCGGAATGCCCGACTGGTCCATCAGCCGCACCTGCTTCGATTGGCGGCTGGCCAAGGTTGTGCGCATCGGGACGCGGTAGAGTTTCAAGTCGCCCAGTTGCTCCTGCTGCACTTTTGAGCCGGTAACGACGACCTCCTGGAGGCTCATCGCTGCGGGCGCGAACGCGGGCGCGGCCACACTCTTCTTGAACATGCGATCCATGCTCTCGCGAAGAATCATGGGCTGATCGCTGGTCGATCCTTGCGGCCAGCACTGCGCGAGGATCGGGCCGCCGATATCGATCGGCTCCACCTCGCCATTCGCGCCCTCTTCGCCGCCTTCGCCGTCCTCACCCGGTTCTGCGCTCACCCGGTTGACCTTGCCGGCGACCACTTGCGCGTGCGCTGACGGAAATCCGACGCCGTTCGAATTGGCCAGGGTCACCCAGGCGCCGAGGTCCAAGTGCCTGCCGTCTTGGGACAGCGTCGCGGTGTAGTCGGCGGCCCAATCGAAACCGCGGGCGAGATATGACAGCGTGACTTGCTGCGTCACGGCGCTGGGACTCTGTACCTCGACTGACAAAGTCGGCCGCGCCGACAGGCCGGAGAGGGGTTCAAAGCTAAAGGTCTCGGGCAGTCCGGAGCAGCGCAGGGCCTCAATGCCTTCCGCGGTTTTGAACACGACGCCGCCGTCAGCATCCGAAAGGACCGTGCCGGGCAATCGCTGGGTGGTGCCTGTCTTGCGGTTGGTCCGCAGCAGTTCCACCGGTTTACCCACCGCGGATGCGATCAGTGCGGAGGGACTCAGCAGGCGGGCGTCCCGGTTCTTTTCGATCACCCTGCCCGGCAAACCCGTGATGAGGGCGCTGCTCGGCTCGATGCCGTCGGCCACTCCCTCGAATCGCACACGGCTGAGGCCGGCGGGAAGCCGAACGAGTCGCGTTTCGGTCACCAGAGCAAAGCCGTTCAGGTCATCGAGATCAATCGAGCCCGAATCGCGGTACGGCGCGCGGTAGACCGTGACGATCAGATCCGAAGGCGGCTCCGCCAGAACCTCGGCGGCGCCGCCGGACACGACTCCGCTGAACCAGAACAGGCTGAAACCCAGGAGCGGGTAGGCGCGCATGCCGGACTAGTAGCGAGTTTCGAAGGTCGCCGTGACGGTTGTTTTGCCGTTGGCGGGCACGGTCACAGACCATTCAGCCGCATCGGCATTGAGTCGGGTGCTTTTCTGGCTCTCGGCTTTGACGCTCGAGTCACCCCACAAGCCCTCCTGGCGCAACTTCACCACGACCGGGCGCGGCAGGGCGTTGGTCAGCTCATAGCGCATCTCGGTTTGCCAGTCGAATACCGACAGCCGGGTGCGCTTATCGACAATGGCATGAACCTTGACGTCGAAGGCATCGCCGGTTGCCAGCGACAGCGTCGAGCCCATCGGCGTGTGATCAATGCGGCTTTCGCCGATGAATTGCGGATCGCCGCGTTTATCCTTCATGTAGAAACGCAGTGTGCCGGCCGGCAGTTGATCGCCGAGCCCTGCGTGAGCGCTGGTGGAAAAACTGTAGATGCTCTTGGCGCTCAGCGGCGTTTCAGCGGTCCCCAGCCAGTGGTTGCGAAATTCATAGCCGTGCTCTGCGGGCACGCCATGGACATCGAGGAAACTCACCTGCTTGGTCTGCAGATTGGCGATGGTGGTGCGCTCGGCGAGAGGGTAGAGGTAATAGTCACCCAGGCGCTCGCGGTTGCCGCTTTCAGTTCCCGGCTGCTGCAAGGTCTGACGGCGGACAGGCGGGCGAAAATTGTTCGGCTGACCTGTTCCGTCCAGTTGGCTGGGAGAACCGGCGACCAGCAACGTTTGCGCGTTGTCATACGTAGTGCCGCTGGAATTGGTCAGCGTCACCCACCCTTGCACATCGATTTTGCTGTCGCTCTCGTTATAGAGCGCCACGTAGTCGGCCTTCCAGCCCAATCCGGGGGTGAGATAGCTCAAGGTCGCGCGCCGGGTGCCCGCATGGGTGCCGATGATGCTGACCGAGAGGGTGGGCCGCGCGCGAAGATTGTCCGGCACCTTGTCGAAAATGACCCGCACCGGCAGCCCGTCATCGCGCAGTACCTCGATGCGTTGGCCGATTTTCAAGACCACGCCGCCATTCGTGGCGAGGACTTGCGCCTGTTCGCGCGTTTCAGCCCCGGTAGCCGGATTCACACGCACGATGGTGACTTCCTGACCGACTGCCTTTTCCATGAGTTTCGCGGGCGTCAGCAGGTCAAAATCGAAGTTCTGTTCGACGATGCTGATATCCGCCGCCGAGAGCGACACCGTCTCGGGCCGGATCTGGGCCGAAACATCCTGGAATTCGATGCGTTGCCGGCCGTCTTTCACCTCAATATCCCGCCGGTCCTGCACCAACGCCAAATTGTCGTTATAGATGGTTACCGACAAAGCCCGGTCGGCCGCGCCCGCCGGATTGACCAGAAGCCACGCCACCCACCCGATACAAAGCAGACGTACACGCATTTAGACCTCCGGCCCTGGATTTATTTCGCTCGAATGATACTGACTCTCGTAGGCATTGATCGGAGCAAGGCGGTTTTCGGGGTTGGAGCACGTAGGCCTTTCAGGCGCGACGGTCAAACTTACGGTGCTGGAGGAGCGAGTTTCGTGTGCTGCTATCGGTCACGTGGCCTGACGCGCACGCGTCAGGACAAACGCTAACCCGTCAAAATCACTGCGCCGAACTAGCGAATCGATACCTGGAAGCGCGGGTTGGAGGTGTTCGCCATCCAGGTCTTGATGCGCTGGGCGTCGGCCACGCGGGTGTACTTGCCGAACGAATCGAGCAGCACAATGACCACCGAGCGGCCTTCGATGACCGCGGCCATCACCAGGCACTTGCCGGCCTCGGCGATGTAGCCGGTCTTCTGGACGATGATGTTCCAGGTCGGGTTGGCGACTAGATTGTCGGTATTGCGGAACTCGACCAGGTGCTTGTGCACGCGCACGGCATAGTTCTTGTCGGTCGAGAATTCGCGGATGGTGCTATTTTTGGAGGCGGCGATCACCAGTTTCGACAGGTCTTCCGGACTTGCCACATTCTGGCTCGACAGCCCGGTCGGATCCACGAAATGGGCGCTGGTCATGCCGAGCGCCTTCGCTTTCGCATTCATCGCGGCCACCATGGCCGTGATGCCACCGGGATAATTGTTGCCGAGCGCGTGCGCAGCGCGATTTTCGGAGGCCATGAGCGCAACATGCATGAGGTCCCCGCGCGTCAGGGTGGTCCCCACGGTCAGCCGGGAAAATGCCCCCTTGGGGTAATCGCGGTCAGCCTCGGTAATTTGAATCGGTTCATCCAGGGGCTGCTTGGCATCGAGCACGACCAAAGCCGTCATCAATTTGGTGATGGAGGCGATCGGCGCGGCGACATCCGGATTGCGCGAGTACAGCACCGAGGAGTCGCTTTGATCGACGATGAGCACGGAGCTGGATTTCAACTTCGGATCGCCCACGTTCTTGGCGTTGGCGTGAAATGCCAGAAAACTCAAGGAAATACAGGCTAATGCATGTATGGAAAGGCGCCGCGATTTTCGCGAAAGCGCAGATACCCGAATGATTGACCGCATTAACCCTCTCTCAAATCAAGCGGAAAGGAGGCAAGCTGACCATATGTTAAGCATGCCCGGCGTGATGCAGCCCTAACTTTGCCATTTTCCCCGCAAAAGTCCAGCACATTCAATCGTTTGCTTATGGGGGTTCAAGCATTTGCTTCGGCGCCGGGGGAACGCCGCAACTCTTTATCGCGGTACATCTTGTCGTCGGCCAGACTTCGAAGGTCGCGCATGTCGCGCGCGTCCTTGGGGTAATTGACCACGCCAATGCTCACGCTACAGCGAATCATGCGCGACTTAAGGTCCAGCGTGGTCTTGTAGACGTTGTGTCGCACGCGCTTGATCACGGCCTCGGCAACCTCGGGTGACGCGCCCGGCAGCAGGACCGCGAACTCGTCGCCGCCAAGTCGCGCGGCATGATCCGTCGCGCGGATACTTCGCTGCAGGCATTGCGCCACCAGGGTGATGGCGCTGTTTCCGGCCTCGAGGCCGAATACATCGTTAATTTCCTTGAGCTTGTCCATATCGATCATCAACAGGGAATACACACCGCGGTTACGTTCGCTGGCATCGTGCTCCCGCTGCCAGACCTCGTTGAACATGCGCACGTTGTAAAGTCCGGTCAACGAATCGGTCTGCGCCAGATTCTCGATTCGCTCCCGAGCTTCGGTGATGTCCGCCGACAGCGTGGTGGTGAGATAGGCCACCAGAAGAAATGGCGCCAGCTGCCCGACAACTTGGCTGGCATAGAGCAGCGATATCACCTCGACCCCCGGTGTGGTCATCGCCAACAACAAATGACACACGGCAATCGCCGCCACTTGCAGCAACGTGATGACGCGGCCCAGAGTCAATGCGCTCAAGATGATGGGCAGCAGGTACAAATTGAACAGCGGACTTGCGCCCTTGCCGGTAAACCACAGCACGCCGGTGACGAACACCACCATGGACCAAGATTCGATCAGCAGTTTGGAACGCGTGCGGCCGGGCAGGAAGCGGCGACCGCGAAATCCAACGATGGCAAGCGCGAAGGCGGCGAGCAATCCTAAGACCGGCCCCATTTGATTGGCCAGTGCCCCGGACCAGATGAGCACCAAGGCGGCGAGCGCCAAACACAGGATTTCGATGGAACGCGTGCTGCGCATGCTTTACGCCCGAGCCGCGGTCGTCACCGCGCCGGGGCGCGCACTGGGCGACACTTTCAATTCCTCCAACGCCCGCTTCACTTCAGAATCGCGCTGCTGCAGCGGCGCTCCTTCCGGCGCGGGTGCTGCCGGCGCCTTCGAGTCTCGCTCCAGTTCAATATCCGGCGCAATGCCGCGATGGTTGATGGAAACGCCGGACGGCGTGTAATAAAGCGACGTGGTCAGTTTGACGGCACGATCATCGGACAACGGGATGATGGTTTGCACCGAGCCTTTGCCGAATGTCGTGCGTCCCATGAGTTTTGCGCGATGTTGATCCTTGAGCGCGCCGGCGACGATTTCTGCGGCCGAAGCGGAGCCGCCATTCACCAACACGACAATGGGCGCGCCATTCAGCACGTCCCCCGGCGTCGCATCCATTTCAAATTTTGAATCCGGCGTTCGTCCTTTGGCGGTCACGATGACGCCGCTGTCGAGGAACGCATCGGCCACAGCCACCGCTGCCTCGAGGACTCCGCCTGGGTTGTCGCGCAGGTCCAGCACCAGACCCTTGAGCGGCGCGCCATTGTGTTTGCGCAGGTCTTTTATCGTCGCGTTCAGATCATCGCCGGTGGTTTCGCTGAATTGGGAAATTCGCAGGTACGCGTAGCCGGCTTCGAGCATTTCGCCCTTGACGCTGTGCAGATCCACGCGCGAGCGCTTCAGCGTGAACACCATGGGTTCCTGATTGCCTTCGCGCATGATGCCGATCTTGACCGACGTGCCCTCGGCCCCGCGCATGCGCCCGATGGTGTCCGCCAAAGTATTGTTATTCACCGGGATGCCGTCGATGGTCACAATGATGTCGCCCGAGCGAATTCCGGCCTGCGCCGCGGGCGAGCCGTCGAATGGCGCAATCACCACGACCTGCTCATCCTCGATCGACAGCTCGATGCCGACGCCGAAATAGCGGCCCGAGCTGCTGATCTTGACCTCATCGTATTCATCGCCGTCGAGATAGGCGGAATAAGGGTCGAGTGATGCCACCATGCCGCGAATCGCGGCCTGCAGCAGCTGATGGTCGTCCACGGGATTCACATAATCATGCTTCACTCGTTCGAGCACCGCGGCCAACATGCGCGCGTCTTGCCAGGGCAGATCGGCGCCCGCGGCCGGCTTGTCGGCCAGGACGCCATGCGTCAATCCGAGCGACAGGCCGATGGCGATGCCCACGGCCAGTAATAAGGCGTTACCAGATTTGTTGCGCATTGAACCTTTAGCATACGTGCGCAGAAGCCTTGCCGCCAGCCGCTTGCGGCCAGTGTTAAATTAAAATTGGCACGGCGCTTTAAGGGGTCGTCTTAAGCCAGAGCTTGGGGTCGACGGTCTTGCGGCCTTCGCGTATTTCGAAATAAAGCTGCGGCTTGGCGCCTTCGCTATCGCTCAAGGAGGCAATTACATCGCCGGGCGCGACCTTGTCGCCGACTGACTTATAGAGCACCTCGGCGTGGCCATACAAAGTCATATAGCCGCCGCTGTGACCGATGATCATCAGCAGCCCCAAGCCTTGCAGCCAGTCGGCATAAACGACGCGGCCGAAGAAAGGCGCCCGCACCTTGGCCGCACGTTCCGTTTCGATCATGACGCCGTTCCAACGAACGCCGCCCGAATTTTCCCGAGGCGCCTGATAGCGCGCGCTCACATGCCCCAACACCGGCCAGGGCAATTTCCCGCGCATGCGATCGAAGCTTTGCGACGGATCGGTCGGAAAGTCCTGCATCATGCGGGCCAAATCTGCGACCAACGACTCAACCGCCTGCTCCTCGCGCTTTAGGTTGCCGAGTTCCTGATTGCCGCTCTCCAACTTTTTGGTCAGCGCCGCTACCGCCACGCTACGTTCTGCGCGCGCGTGCTGCAGACCGGCAATCTCTTGCGTCGCGTCATCCTGCAGCTTCTGCAACTCTTGCGTTTGCTGTTCGATCTGCGCGACCAGTTGCTGCAGTCGCGCTTCGTCGCTCTGAATGGATTTTATTTTCTGGCTGCGTTGTTCGGCGAAGTAACCATAGTAAGTGAGCGTTCTGCCCAGACTCGCGGGATTGCTTTGGTTCAACAGCAGTTTGAGTTCCTCCTGGCGGCCGATCATGTACGCCGCTCGAGCTTGGCTCGCCAGCGAGGCGCGCTCCGCTTGCAGTGCGCTCAAGTTGCGCCCCTCTTCGGCGCGCAGGTCCGCGCGGTGCCGTTCCGCGGCAAGCTGTGCCGTGTGCAGCTCTTCGACACGCTGCCGTTTCGCGGCGATGACCAGTTCGGTCTCGCGGACGCGCGCGCTCAAGCTGTCGCGCTGCGCCAGCTGCGATCCCATGCGGGTGGTGAGTTCGGTGATCCGCGCGCGCAGCGCCGTAAGTTTCGCTTGCGCGGCGTCCGCGTGCGCCGAATCCGCCGGCGGGGCCGCAGCGGGGCTGCCGGCGCACAGGACCGCGCTCAATGCGGCGCTCCAAAGGGCTCTAAAGCGCTGATTCATGGGCGGCTGTTCATCATGCGCCTAAGCATACAAGCCTTGTGGCCGCTGCTATACTTGCGCGCCCAAAAAGCCCAAATTGTGCGACATGCAGCGATTGTTAGAATACATTGGCCATCATCCCTATCTTGCCGGCGCGACACTGCTGGCCGCCATCGTCGTGGTGGCTTTTGAGCTGCGAGAGAGGATCCAAGCGTTTGCGGCATTGAGCGCCACACAGGCCGTACGGCTCATGAATCAGGGGGCCCTCGTCATCGATCTGCGCAGCAAGGAGTTGTACGATGCCGGGCACATCGTCGACGCGCGCAACGTACCGGTGGGCGAGATCGAAGCGCAAGCAGACGCCTTGAAAAAATGGCGCGACAAAAACGTCATTACTTATTGTGACAGCGGCACCGACGGCGCCGGCGCGGCGCGCACCTTGATGAAGCTCGGCTTCACCAAAGTGTTCAATCTGCAGGGCGGCCTCAACGCCTGGGTAAAGGACAATTTACCGCTGACGAAGACGGCCAGGAGCAAGAGCGCTTCGAAATGACGCAGCCGGTTGTCACCGTTTACCTGTCGCATTGGTGTCCGTACTGCCAGCGAGCCAAGAGTTTGCTGGAGCAGAAGCAAGTGATTATCAGCGAAATCAATGTCGAAGAGGATGAGAAATCTCGCGAGCAGATGATTGCACGCAGCAATCGCCGCACGGTTCCGCAAATCTTTATTGGCGACAAACATGTTGGTGGGTGCGACGAGCTCTATGCGCTGGATCGCAGCGGCGAATTGGATCGATTAATTCAGGGGGCAGGATGAACGAGGTTACGGCGGCGGAGCCACAGGCCGATGTGGGCGGTGTGCAGGTGAGTTTACAGAGCGTGTACTTAAAAGATTGTTCCTACGAGTCGCCGAATGGTCCGCGCCTGCCGAACAATCAGCCCTGGGAACCCAAGTTTCAACTCAACATGAATACCTCCACCGAGGAATTGTCGCCCGAGGCTCGAGAAGTGCTGCTCACCATCACGGTGGAGGCCAAGCAGGGCGATCTCACGCTGTATCTGGTGGAAGTCAAGCAGGCGGGAATCTTTACCATTACCGGCGCAGCAGTCGAGGATCTGAAGCGCCTGGTCGGCAGCTTCTGCCCCGGCGTGTTGTTTCCCTATGCGCGAGAAGTGATCTCTGACCTGATCGTCAAAGGCGGCTTCCCCAATTTCCTTCTGCCCTTGGTGAATTTCGACGCCCTGTTCAACCAGGCGCAGCAAGCTCCTACGCCGAACACGGTGAATTAGAGGTTATGCAGACCCGGCGTACGGAACCGATGACGGTTATCGGCGCCGGCTCCTGGGGCACGGCTCTCGCCATTTTGCTGGCGCGGGAGGGACACCCGACGCAACTGTGGGGTCGCGACAGCGCGCAACTCGAGGTCATGCGCGAGAGCCGCCGCAACATGCGCTATTTGCCAGAGGCGCTGTTCCCGGAGAAATTGCTGATCGCGTCCGATTTACACCAGGCCCTCACAGTTTCGAGCGACGCCCTGATCGCAGTGCCTTCGCATGCGTTCAGGTCGACCTTGGAGGCCGTGCGGCCGCACCTCGCACCCCACACGCGTATCGCGTGGGCAACCAAGGGTTTCGAAATTGCCACCGGACTGCTGCCGCACCAAGTCGTGCGAGAAGTCTTGGGCGAAACGCCCGGCGCGGTCTTGTCGGGTCCCACATTCGCGAAAGAAGTCGGCGCCGGCTTGCCCACCGCGATGACCATCGCATCGGCGGATGAGCGCTTTGCCAAAGAACTCGCCCTGACCTTGTCGGGCCCCAGTTTCCGCGCCTATACCCAGACCGACATCATGGGCGTGGAAGTCGGCGGCGCCGTGAAGAATGTCATCGCCATTGGATCGGGGATCGCCGACGGCATGGGCTTCGGCGCCAATACCCGCGTGGCTTTGATCACGCGCGGTCTCGCGGAAATGATGCGCTTGGGAGTGAAGCTAGGCGCGCTGCGTGAAACTTTTATGGGTCTGGCCGGTCTTGGAGACTTGGTGTTGACGTGTACCGATGATCAATCGCGCAACCGTCGCTTCGGCATGGCTTTGGGGCGCGGCGCCTCCTCGGCGAGCGCGCAAAGCGCGATTCATCAGGTGGTGGAAGGCGTGCCCGCGGCGCGTGCGGTGTACGACGTCGCGCGGCGATTGCAGGTGGACATGCCGATCTGCCGCGAAATATACGCAATCATGTATGAGGACAAGCCGGTGCGCTCAGCGGTGCAGGCGCTCATGGGGCGCGACGTGCGCTCCGAGGCCGAATGATTCTCCGCGAATAATTTTTTCGATATAGATTTCGATATAAACAACAAGGGAGCTGCAATGAAGCGTCTGGATCTCACTTTGGCCGCCGCCGTGCTGGCAAGCGCGTGCATCGGCACGGCCTCAGCCGCGGCGCAATCCGCTCCCGAGCTGTCTTTGACGCGATTCGATTGCGGCAAGACCACCACCGTTGCGGACGTCAGCCGTTTCTCGGATGTCGCGGCGTTCAAAGGCTTAAGCATCCAGCTGACATTCAGCTGCTACTTGATCAAACACGGCAGCGATTACCTGGTGTGGGACACGGGCAACCCGCCCGCGACAGGCAGCGCTCCGGCGCCGACGGCACCGAGCTCAAGCTTGGTGGAACAGCTTGCGCAGCTGCACCTGAAGCCGGAGCAGATCACCTTCGTTGGGATAAGCCACTATCACGGCGATCACGTCGGCCAACTCGCCTCCTTCCCGCAGGCGACATTGCTGATCGGCAAAGGCGACTGGGACGCGGTGAATGGTCCTGCGCCCAATCCTGGCGTAGATCCCAAGAATTTCGCGCACTGGATCAGCGGCGGCGGCAAAGTCGAGCCGCTCCTCGGCGACAAGGACGTATTCGGCGACGGCAGCGTGATCATGTTGAGCACTCCCGGACACACACCCGGTCATCACAGCTTGCTGGTCAAGCTCGGCGACAAGGGGAACGTGCTGATCACCGGTGACCTGGCTCATTTTCGCGAGAATTACGACAGCAACGGCGTACCGACCTTCAACACCAGCCGCGCTGAAACATTGGCGTCGTTGGATCGATTCAAGCAACTCGCGAAGAACCTGAATGCCACCGTCATCATTCAGCATGACGCACGCGATATCGGCAAATTGCCGGTTTTCCCTGCTTCCGCGAAGTAACTACTGCCATGCTAACCTTTCGCGCTATGCACAAAACAGCACTCGTCGGACTATTGATCGCTTGTTCATTCACCGTCGCCGCCAAGGATATGGACGATACCGCTGCCAGGATTGCCGCGCAGAACGCCCTGTTCGAGGAACAATACCAAGCGGATCTCAAGGCGCACCCGGAACGCGCCACCTCCGTCGGCGATTACCGCTATAACGATCAGCTGGAAGATTATTCACCTGCGGCGTATCAGCACCAGAACGCCGCCGATCAGGGTTTTCTGTCGCGCTTGAACGCCATCTCGACGGCCGGCTTTCCGGAACAAGACAAGCTGTCGCACGAAGTCATGCAACGTTCTCTGCTGCAGCGAATCGCCAACTTCAAGTTCAAAGAGTACGAGATGCCGGTGAATCACATGGAGGGACCGCAGACGCGATTCGCGGATTTGCCGCTGGCCGTTCCGTTGGATTCGGTCAAGCACTACGAGGATTACATCGCGCGGCTGCACCAGATTCCGCGCGCCTTCGACCAGACTGAAGAGACCCTGCGCGCTGGAATGCAGGACAAGCTTATGCCGGTGCGCTTCCTTCTGGAGAAAATTCCGGCGCAATGCGCAGGCATCGTTACTTCGGACCCTTTTCTATTGCCGACGAAAAAGTTTCCCGACAGTATTTCTGCCGAGGATCAGCAACGACTGACCAAGGCGATTACCGACGCCGTCAACGACGAAGTCATTCCGGCCTATAAAAAATTTGCCGCGTTCATTGCGGCCCAATATGCGCCCGAGGGTCGGAGCACTTTGAGCGTGACTTCGCTGCCGGGCGGCAAAGAGCGCTACCTCAACGACATCCGCAGCCGCACCACCATCAGCACGTTGACGCCGGCGCAAATTCACGCCATCGGGCTGCGTGAGATCAATCGGATCGAAGGCGAGATGCTGGTCATCGCAAAGAAGGAAGGCTTCAACGATGTCGCCTCATTTCGCGAGTCGTTGAAGACCAATGCCAAGTACATCCCCACTTCGTCCGAGCAGATTCTCGATGACTTCCGCAAATACATCGCGCAGATGCAGCCCAAGCTTCCCCAGCTATTCGGCTACATCCCCGGTTCGCCGGTGACGGTCGAAGCCATTCCTGCTTTTCAGGCGGGCGCGGCGACGCACTATCAAACCGGCACGCCGGACGGCAAGCGGCCGGGGCGCGTCAGCGTGGCCACGTCCAATTTCGCCCATCGCTGGCTGATCGATGATGAGGCCACGGCTTATCATGAGGGAATCCCGGGGCACCACATGCAGCTCTCGGTGGCGCAGCAAATGACCAGCTTGCCGAAGTTTCGCCAGCATTCGGGCAACTCCGGATATGTGGAAGGATGGGCGCTGTACGCCGAGCAGCTGGGTAAGGAGGTTGGGTTTTACCAAGATCCGGTCAGCGACTACGGCAGACTGAGCAGTGAGTTGTTTCGTGCCGTGCGCCTGGTCGTCGACACCGGCCTGCATTCCGAGGATTGGAGCCGCGACCAGGTGGTCGAATTCTTCCGCAAATATCAGCCGGTCGATGAGCCGACGATTCAATCGGAAACCGATCGCTACATCGCGTGGCCGGCACAGGCGCTGTCATACAAGCTAGGCCAGCTGAAGTTTCGTGAGTTGCGCGAGCGCGCCAAAAAGGAACTGGGCCCGAAGTTCGACATTCGCAGCTTTCACGATGAGATGTTGAACGGCGGCGTGCTGCCGCTCGACCTGCTGGATGCCCGCACGAATAGTTGGATCCAGCAGCAGAAGGCCGGAGTCAAGACCGCGGCGAATTGAGTCTCTTTAGCGGCCGGGCGCTCGGCCCGGCCGCATTATCCTCGCCGTATTATCCCCGGGGCATCAGCCCTGGCCGCGTCATCCCCCCGAAGACAGAACGAACTGATTGCCGTCCGGGTCCTTGAAGATGGCGAACTCGCCCCAGGGCTGCTTTTCCGGCGGCTTGTCGAATTCAACGCCGCGAGCCTTGAGCTGCCGATAGGTGGCGCTCACGTCGTCGCAGGCGAATGCACCGTTAAAGAATGAGCCGATACGGCTTTCGTGGCCCTCAGGAGTAAAGAGCACCACGCGCGTTGCGGAATTGGCGATGCGCAGCTCGATCCAACGCTGTTTGGCGCTGAAAACCTGATCCGTCGACACTTCGAATCCCAGCTTCTCGGTATAGAACTTTAGTGCACGATCCTGATCGTTGGTCGGTATGCCGACGAATTTGACCTGAGTAATCATGGCGCTGTCTCCCTTGGAGCCATACTTGGAATGGGCAATTATCGGATATTTCGCGGGTCTCTAATACCGATAATCGGTATAGTGATTAATGATGCAGCACTTCAATTTGGACAATTACGTGATCGATGTCCTCATGCCGGATCTGGTGGGACACGATCGCCGGCCGGCCGCCTTCGTCGTTTACCTGTATTTTTTGCGCCATGCAGCAAAGGGCAAGCGGGATGTGCTGTCGGTCAGCCTCCAAACCATTGCCACCAAGACGGGCCTGTCAAAATCGACCGTTCAGGCCGCGATACGCCATCTGCGGCGCCGCAGGCTGCTGGATCCGGCCGTTACCGCGACCGTATCCGACCCCGTTCGGCGCGTTTTGCGGCCGTGGAATCGATAGCTAGGGGGGCAAAACAGGTGGGGATATACTCCAGCTCATGCTTGTGAGACGCACAAGATGAATTATCTGCTGAGGGCCATGGGTTTGTGGGTATGGGGCCTGATCGCCATCGCGATTTCGGTCTCGTTGGTGTCAGTCAGCTACCGCACGATCTCCGCGTACCGCCCCCATTCTGCAGCCGATGCCGCCACCCACAACGCTGCCTCCGGCGAGCCCCAAGACGCAGGCACACTTGGCGGCGTGATGCCAATGCCTCGCTTCGCAGAGGGCACGACAGCGAGTTCTGGCCAGCCCGTCATCAGCAAGGTCATCGGCAAGGAAATGAGGGCGGCGCAAAAGGCCATGCAGGCGGGACAATGGGCGGAGGCTTTGCGTGAATTGGAAGCGGCCAGGTCCAAGTCTCCGCCCACAAACTATGATGTGAAAACCATCGAGCAATTCACCGGCGTGGCGAACATTCGGTTGAAGGATTTCAACGCTGCGCAAACGGCCTATGAGGCTGCGCTTGCCACCGGCGCCTATAAGGCCGAAGAGTTGGCGAGAATCTTCCGCCTGCTATTTCAACTGGCTGCGCTCAACAAGCACGACACCGCGGCCATTGGATACGGCACGCAGACCGCCGAAAACGGCGCCGCCACCGAGAATGATCTGCTGATCATGAGTCAGCTCTATTACCAGCAAAAAGACTGCCCGAATTCAGCAGTCTGGGGCGACAAAG